>Ga0123356_10002855_pt1 | contig 18277 bp, 20 predicted proteins | sample TergutEmb28metaG_2_FD_92546 | JGI IMG/M metagenome (GOLD analysis project Ga0123356, IMG submission 92546) | Embiratermes neotenicus P3 segment gut microbial communities from Petit-Saut dam, French Guiana - Emb289 P3 | ecosystem: Host-associated > Arthropoda: Insects > Digestive system > Gut ...
CCATTTTACTAATTAATGTTGTTCCGCACCCTCCCGTGCGCACATTGGGAGAGAAAGATGTTAAAGCATCTTCATCGATACGGTCATGAGGATCATGAATTTTTACGACAAGGACATCGTTTCGATAAGGGACCTGAACAGGAAGCAGATCGAGGAGATTCTCGAAGTATCCGAGAGAATGGTACCCTATGCCATGGGCGACAAAAGGACAAAATGTCTTGAAGGAAGGATCTTGGGCAATCTGTTCTTCGAACCGTCGACACGCACAAGGCTGTCATTCGAAAGCGCGGCACACAGACTGGGAATAGACGTCATTGACGTTTCGGAGATGTCGATGACATCTATCTCCAAGGGAGAGACATTAGCGGATACGATAAGGATGGTGGACGCATACTGCGATCTCATCGTTCTCAGACATCCGCATGAAGGCGCAGCAAGACTGGCAGCAAAATTTTCCATAAACCCTGTTGTCAACGCAGGCGACGGCGCAGGATCGCACCCGACCCAGACATTGTTGGATCTGTTCACTATAAAGAGAGCAAAAAAGAAGATCGACGGACTGAATATCGTGTTAGTGGGAGATCTGAAATACGGAAGAACTGTGCATTCACTGATAGACGCGCTTGCGATGTTCGGCGCAAATCTGACATTCGTTGCTCCGGAATCCCTGCAGATGCCGGATGATAACATGAAGCACGTAAAAGAAATGGGCGCCAACCCGGCGGTCACGGACGATCTTACCGATGTGATACGATACGCGGACGTCCTTTACGTAACGAGGATACAAAAAGAGAGATTCCCCGATCCGTCGGAATATAACAAAGTCGCAGGAATGTATCGTATCGATAATGAGATGCTCAGAGAAGCGAAAAGCGATCTCGTGGTACTGCATCCGTTACCGAGAGTTGACGAGATAGCACCGGAAGTTGACGGGACGCCGCATGCAAAGTATTTCGAGCAGGCGTTCAACGGCATACCGGTAAGAATGGCGCTTCTGTATCTGATACTGGGTGGTGAGGGGATATGATGGAGATCAAAGTAGCACCGATAAGGAACGGTACGGTGATAGACCATATCACAGCAGGGCAGGCGCTCAACGTACTGAAGATATTGGGAGTGAACGAATACAACATAGATTCAACGATCAGCGTCCTGATACGTGTCCCGTCCAAAAAAGAGGATACCGGAGGGTGGAAGGATGTCGTGAAAGTTGAGGATCGCGAATTGGACCCGATGACCGTCGATAAGATCGCGTTAATTGCTCCGAACGCCACGATAGTGATAATACGTGACTATATGGTCGCCGAAAAGAAAAAGGTGAACCTTTCGAAAGCGGTGTCCGGATTGGTCAGATGCAACAATCCGAACTGCATAACGAACAAGAACGAACCGATATCGCCGGAATTCGACGTTATATCAAAGGAACCGCCGACGCTCAGATGCAGATACTGCGACCGTACGCTGTCAAAGATATCCGACAATCTGATATGATAAGATGAGATTGATAATAGTAACGGGAATGCCCGGGACGGGCAAGGAGGAATTTCTGAATGTGGCATCGGAGATGGGGATACCGTTCGTAAGGATGGGCGATACCGTAAGGAACGCATATCAGTCATTTGATACGAAGAATAAGATGAGCATAGGGGAATTCGCGGAAGCGGAACGGAAACGGTACGGATATGACATATGGGCAAAAAGGTCGCTGGAAAGGATGAGCGGCCCGATGTATCTGGTGGACGGGTGCAGGAGCATGGACGAAGCGGATGCGTTCAGATCATTGGCAAAGGATGTTACCGTGATCGCAATTCATTCGACACCTGAGACACGGTATGAAAGATTGGTAAAACGCAAGAGAGATGATGCTCCGTCATCACTGAAGGAATTTGCGGAACGTGACGAAAGGGAGATAGGATGGGGGCTCGCGAAGATCGTTGCCCTTTCGGATATAATGATACCGAACGACGGGACGCTCGAAGAGTTCCGGAATGCGTCCGAGAACGTACTGGAAAGGCTGAGACCATGAGATATTCCGTCACGAGGTTATGCGGCGGCAAGGCGCTTATGGCGACGCTCCGAGAACCCGTTGAGATAGATATGGAAAATGCCGCGTCGGTGTTATCGAAAGAAGGAGAGATAAAGAGCGTCGATGATATGATGCTCGTTATGACGTGGAAAGGGATGGACGTTACCGTATACACGCAAGGAAAAGTAATGTTCCATCCGCTCGATGACAGGAACGAAGCGATATCATACGCAAATGAGATATTGAGCATGCTCATTAACTGAATGCCGGTGACAGAATGGAACTGATCGAACTTGTGATAATCATTGCAATGGCCGGATTATTATCAATATTTGCGCAGTACATGGGTCTCCTGACGTTCGACGGTGCGGCAGCGTCGCTTGCGATCGGTCTCGTTATAGGTATATTCGGTTCCTTCGAGTGGCTTCTGATACTGATAATATTCACTGCGTTGGGTTTCGCAGCGACCGTTGTCGGGATAACAAAGAAAAAAAGGAAGGGTCTGCAGGAAGGGACCCGCGGCGAGAGGATGTACAAGAATGTTGTTGCCGTAGGCATAGTTCCGTGCATATTCGCCGTTCTTTCTTACTTTTCAGGTGACGAACATCATATGCTCATATCCGTTGCGTTCATATCGTCGCTGGCAGTGGCCGCGGCCGATACGGTGGCAAGCGAGATAGGTGTCAGGGATAAGAGAGTATGGATGATAACGACATTCAAAAGAACTGAGCCCGGGGTGAACGGCGGAATATCGGTGACGGGAACATTCATGGCTGCCGCAGCATCATTCGTGACGGTCGCGATAGGATGGTACATAACCGGACTGGAATTTGACATGTTGTTCTTTGTACCGGCTGCCGCAGGTATAATAGGCTGCTTCGCAGACAGTATATTAGGCGCAGCAATAGAAGATAAAGGATACATATCAAAATACACGAACAATGCGATAACAGCAATGATAGGTTCTGTCTTTGCGATGGTCGTTTACATTTTGTGTTTTTGATGATCTTTGGGCGTGCTCGGTATTAGTATACAAAATTATATCAACCAATTCTTTGTAAAGTTAGTAACATTAATATACTATAACGTTCTCGTATTTGCAGAGATACCGAAAAGCGTGTCCGATCCGTGTGGTCAATTTTGGGTAGGCGGATCGAAGCGATCGGTGTCATGGAGGTAGAAATGATAGACAGAGCCACGTTAAACGCTGAGCAGATAGCAACCGCACTTACGGCATCAGCCGTTGCCCCGTCCGGGCATTTCGATCCATATACTGCGATCGATCTTTCAGCCGACGGGATATCCGTGTGCGTGAAGGACAATTTCGACGATTCGGGAATATACATCGGTCAATCGATAATATCATCCGTTCCGGAGGATGCGAAGAACATCATCCGCGTGATAGGCGACCTTACACTGGGCGGGCCCGCAGACATCAGGGGAGATGTGATCATAAGCGGCAACCTGCGGATAAAGGATGAATTGAAAGTATCAGGGAACATTCGCGTGCGCGGAACCGTGTATATGTCGGACAGCGCATCATTCGTATGTTCTTCGGTGAATGCCAAGAACGTAAAGATAACAGGCACCGCGACCGTCAGCGGAGAGATGACGGTCCTCGGGAAACTGGAAGTTAAGAAGGGCGGAAGACTGATCATAGATCATACAGGTGTTGTCACAATGCCAAGGAGCAACGACACCCTGTCGCCGCGTCTTATCGTTGCCGCAGGAGCAGCGATAGAAGTACACGGAAAATTGGACGTGGTCAGACTTGCGTCGCTGCAGATACTGAACAACGGAGGGATATGGGCGGAACGGTTCAACGGGACCGTTGACATATTCTATGACGTGTACACGTACGTAAACGGCAACGACAGGTCGGACGGTGATCTGGCGCAGCATGGTAAGGACGTCACGATACAAATATGCCAGAACGGAAAGATAACGTCTGCTGACGTAAAGATCAACGGTATTGCGCTGAATGCTGATAAGTATAAGTTCAATGACCGTTCCGTCACGATATCCGCGTCCGCGATAGACGGTGCAACAGGGGATATTGACATTCATGTGACATCGGACGGCGACACGATCAAGGCGCCGAAGACGTTCGTGACACATTCACAGGACACGAAGGAAATGATGGTGACCGCATCCTCACTTCTTTCGATGCTTATCTCCGCGTACGTCAACAGCAGCAGAAAAAGATGTTAAACTATTTACTTTCTCAACTTTTTTAAAAATGACCATGTGAAATAAAAGAAGAATGGGCAAAGCCCATTCAAAGTTTGCAAAGTTTCTGCAGTTTTTCCCATTTTGCATCTATGTCGGCCTGTGCATTCTCAACAAGTTCCATCCATTTCTCCTTCATCAGGTGTTTGAACCTGCCTTGTGCACCGAACCATTCCGTTAACGGTCTCTTCTCAAGTTTGCCGTCAGCGATCCTGGCGCTTTCCGCGGTCAGCCGATATTTGCCGTTCTCTACTTCGTAGAGAGGCCACACGCATGTCTCAACGGCAAGTTGCGCCAGATCTATCGTGTCAGCGGGATCCGTTCTCCATCCTCTCGGACATGGTGATATTGCATTAATGAACGACGGTCCGTTCACCTCGAATCCTTTTCTGCATTTCTGGATGAGATCACGCCAGTTGTGCGGTGAAACTTGTGCCGCATACGGGATGTTGTGTTCCGCAACGATCATCGTGAGATCCTTTGCATATCCTATCTTCCCGGGAATGACAGAGCCTGCCGGAGAGGTGGTCGTCGATGCACCTATTCCTGTTGCTCCGGATCGCTGGATGCCGGTGTTCATGTACGCTTCGTTGTTCAGACATACGTACATCATACGATGCCCTCTTTCCAATGCACCGGAGAGCGCTTGGAATCCTATGTCATAGGTTCCGCCGTCCCCTCCGAACGCGACGAATCTCATGTCATCCTTTATCTTACCCTGTCTGTACAGCGCTCTGTACGCAGCCTCCGTTCCGGCGGCCGTTGCCGCCGCATTTCCGAAGGCGGTGTGGATCCACGGTACATTCCACGCGGTGTACGGGTATATTGTCGTTGAAACCTCAAAACATCCGGTCGCGTTCGATATCACAACAGGTTTGTCCGTGGCCATGAGCACCTGCCTTACGATTATACCTTCACCGCATCCGGCACAGAGCCTGTGACCCGACGTCAATCTGGTAGGCGTCCTTGACAGTTCTTTCAGCGAGGGGCTCACTTTTTCACCCCCAGGTAATTGACCTTCTTTGCTTTTCCGTCGATCATGTCCGTGAACACGGTACTGAGTTCATCCACCTTTGCGTCACGTCCTCCCAGTCCGTAGACGTAACTGTACATCTTCGGTATTTCTTTCAAAGAGAGCGACGATGATACGATGTCCTCAAAGAGCGGCGGATATGTTCCCGGGCTCATGAATTTGTCCAGAACGGCGACGCCTTTCCTTTTGTCTATTGCCTTTGCTATTTCCGCAGACGGAAGAGGTCTGAACAGACGGGGCATGATGACCCCCACTTTCTTTCCTTCCCCGCGCAGTTTGTCAACGGTCGCTTTCATCGTTCCGAATGTGGAACCTAAGCATATGGCAACGTAGTCGGCATCGTCGCACATGTATCTCTCAACGAGATTGTATCTTCTGCCCGTCAACTTTCCGAATTCCTTGAAAACATCCTTGGTAACATCCAGCGCCGCTTCCATCGCATCTGCGATCTGAAGCCTGTGCTCGAAATAGAAGTCATGGCCGTCCATCGCTCCCTGTGTTACAGGATTCTTATGATCCAGTAAAGGGTGAACAGGTCTATGTTCACCGACGAATTTCTTTACCTTGTTCGTATCCAGCGGTGTCATGCGCTCTATCGCATGTGTCAGTATGAAACCGTCGAGGCAGGTCATCATCGGCAATTGGACATCCTTATGTTCGGCTATCCTCAATGCCATTATCGCATTGTCGTACGCTTCCTGTACGTTCTCGGCGAATATCATCAGCCATCCGGTGTCACGTGATGCCATTGCATCCCCGTGATCGCAGTGTATGTTTATCGGTGCGCTCAGCGCTCTGTTGGCAACAGCCATCGTAAGCGGCGTCCGGAGACCGGACGCGACACCCAGCATTTCCCACATATATGCAAGTCCGACGGACGCTGTTGCTGTTACCGTCCTAGCACCCGCTGCCGCAGATGCTATGCACACGGTCATCGCGCTGTGTTCCGATTCTGTGCAAACGAATTCCGTGTTAACTTCGCCGTCAGCGACGTAATCCGAAAAGCGTTCGACGATTATCGTCTGCGGTGTTATCGGATACGCTGCACAAACATCCGGATCGATCTGTTTCCATGCCAGTGCGATAGCATTGTCACCATTTACTGCAATATCATTGTGTAACATCCAGATCACTCCTGTACCATTGTTATCGCATGTTTGGGGCATGCTTTCGCGCATATTCCGCATCCTTTGCAGTGCGTCATCCTGAATCCTTCCATCTTGTTCTCTTTTACTATTATACTGTCATCGGGACAGTATATCCAGCATGTCATACAGTCTATGCACATGCTCCTTTCAAGGATCGGTCTGAACGATCTCCAGTCGCCCGTTTCGAATCTAAGCGCACTTCCGGGCTCTATCACCCTTCCGCCAGGTACCACAGCCATTAGTTCACCTCCGTGTACGCGCGTTTGAGTGCTGAAAGGTTTTTGACTATCACTTTATCAGGCAACTTGCCTGTGAATTTCGTGGTCATCTGATCCTCAAGCGAACTGAACGAGACCATAGGTGAAACTTTAACAAGTGCTCCGAGCATCGATGTATTTGCCATTGGTTTTCCTATCTCTTCTGTTGATATCCTTGTTGCGTCCACTGCATAGCATCTTACATCCGTCTGAAGCGCTTTCTGTAATTCCGCGGATGTGCCAGGATAGTTAGCAAGTATGACGCTCTCTTTTTTCAGACCTGCTGTTATTTTCACTTTACCCACCAAGGTGGGGTCAAGAACGATAACGACATCGGGTGCATACACTTGGCTGTGCACCTTGATGGGATCCGAAGATATCCTCGTGAACGCTCTGATGGGCGCACCCATCCTTTCCGGGCCGAACTCGGGGAATGCCTTTACGTAATTGCCCTCCCTCACCGCTGTCTCGGCCAATATCTCATTTGCTGTGACGACTCCCTGCCCGCCACGTCCGTGCCAACATAACTCTATGTTCAATCGAAACCCTCGGACACAGAAGAACGACCTATGTTTTAAATCTTATGCCGTTCTTTCTGCTAATGGGGGATAAAAAGACCTTATTCTGCGATAAACGTAGAATTTTTGTTCACTCAATACGATATGCGTAGACATGCAACGATTGTCATCAAAAACCATTAAAATTTAGGTATTCCTAAAAAAATCGGGCACAATGTGAATAGTATTATATCCTCCTACCCGATTGTGTGTTCCGTTACTCTACGAGGGATATTATGAAAAAGATCGCGAACATAAATGAATTGCGAGTGAACGACATACCGTACGTAGGCGGAAAGGGAGCGAACCTCGGCGAACTCACCGCCGCGGGATTCCCCGTTCCGGATGCTTTTGTCCTTACGACGTTGGCATACGACCATTTCATGGAGAAAAGCAAGATATCAGGAAAGATAAGGAAAGAACTTGCAACGATAAAGGAAGGGAGCGACCAATCCTTAACGGACGCTTCCGCAAGGATCAGAGCGATCTTTGAGCAGCATGAGGTGCCGGCAGATCTGAAGAAGGAGATAACAGACGCGTACCTTTGCCTTTTCCCCGCAGGGAAGAAAGGATTTGTTGCCGTAAGGTCATCCGCAACGGCGGAGGACCTTCCGGATGCGAGCTTCGCAGGCCAGCAGGAAACATTCCTTAACGTGTCATCGACAGATGACCTCTTGGATAAAGTGAGGAAATGCTGGTCGTCACTTTTCACCGCCAGAGCAATATCGTACCGTGATAAACAAGGCTTTGCGCATGATCAGGTAAAACTCGCGGTCGTCGTACAAAGGATGGTCAACTCCGAAGCATCAGGCATAATGTTCACCGTGGACCCGAACGGCGGTAAGGATGAGATAATAGTGGAAGCAGGATTCGGACTGGGCGAAGCGATCGTAGGTGGAGAGGTGACCCCTGATACGTACATGATCAGCAAAGGATCGATGGAAATAAACAAAAAACGTATCGCAGCGCAGAAATGGAAATATACAAAGGGCGCAACAGGAGCGACAAAAAAGACCGACATTCCGAAGGAATTGCAGAAGACGCAGAAGATAGACGATCGTTTCATCATTGAATTGGCGTCGATAGGAAAGCAGATAGAGATACACTACGAAAGGCCTATGGACATAGAGTGGTGCATCGAGGACAACAAGATATACATAGTTCAGGCGAGACCGGTAACAACATTGGGAGGATCCGTTCCGCGGACCGCCGATGCGCAGGAGAACGCAGAGATACTGGTAACGGGATTGGGCGCAAGTCCGGGTGTCGCAACGGGAACGGTAAGATTCTATGATGAAGGAATGAGTCTGGACGTGATAAAGAAAGGTGACATTCTCGTAACGACGATGACCATGCCGGACATGGTGCCTGCGATGACAAGAGCCGTCGCGATCGTAACGGACGAAGGAGGAATGACGTGTCACGCAGCAATAATCTCGCGTGAGTTGGGAACACCGTGCATAGTCGGTACAGGCAACGGAACGAGTGTTCTGCGTGACGGTATGGTAGTTACAGTGGACGGTGCCGCAGGTACCGTTTATGAAGGTGACCTTAAGAAAGCGGAGAAGCCGCAAGAGGTGCAATCCGTTGCGGCTCCGTATGTTCCGGTCACCGGAACAAAGGTAATGGTGAACATGAGCATGCCGCACAAGGCCGAGGAAGTTGCAAAACTTCCCGTCAGCGGCGTAGGATTGATGAGAAGTGAATTCCTCTTCACAAGTTTCATAGGAGAACATCCGCTGAACGTGATAGCCGGAGGACGCTCCGCTGAACTGATAACAAAACTCGCGGAAGGCATAGGAAAAGTTGCAAGAGCGTTCTATCCGAGACCCGTGGTCCTGAGGACATCGGATTTCAAAACTAACGAATACCGTGATATGAAAGGCGGTCTCGACCACGAACCGGTGGAGTCGAATCCCATGATAGGGTGGAGAGGGTGCTCACGTTATGTTTCCGATAATTACAGAGAGGCGTTCATGTGCGAACTCCGTGCGATAAAGAAAGTTCGTGACGAAATGGGAATGAAGAACGTCTGGATGATGCTCCCGTTCGTAAGAACTGTGGAAGAGGTCGAAGAGATAACAGAGATGATGAGGTCCGTAGGTCTGAAAAGGAGCAAGAATTTCATGCTGTACCTGATGGCCGAGGTGCCTGTGAACATATTCCTTGCGGATAAGTTCGCACAGTATTGCGACGCATTCTCCATAGGATCAAATGATCTGACGCAGCTGGTAATGGGCGTTGACCGTGATTCCGATATCCTCGGGCGCATGGGATACTTCGACGAAAGGAACGAAGGTGTGAAAAGGGCTATAAGTCACTTGATAAAGGTGGCGCACGAGCACGGAAAACAGGTATGCATATGCGGTCAGGCACCGTCCGTTTATCCTGAATTCGCGGAATTTTTGGTAAGGGAAGGAATAGATCACATCTCACTGAACCCTGATGCCGTGATAAGGACGAAGATGACGATAGCGTCAGCGGAACAGAAGATAATGCTTGAAGCGGCACTGAGAACAAAGGATCAGTAGATCACTTTTTCTCTCCCGGCGGCCACTCGCCGCCGGCATGACCCGTCTCAAGTCTTTCACTCAGCTTTGCCAATTCATCGCTGTCCATCATTTTTGTCGTCATTTCAATGAACGGATGTTTCGTTCCTTCTATTATCTTCACATCGGATAACGAATAAAGCCCCCATTTCCTTGCCGTTCTTTCAAGGCCAAGTTCAACATCATAATCATCAGGTTCAAGGATTATCGCGTTGAACGTTGTTGCGCCCATGCGTTTGGCGGCCATCAGTCTGTGATGGCCGTCCACGACCAGATATCCGTTCCTTCTCTTGACGACGACCAAAGGCTCATTCAATCCTCTTTTTATCTCGTATGAACGTCCTATGAGTTCGTCCATGAACACCTCTTTCTGTGTAGGCAAAGCCTCGGCAACGGGAATGTCGCCGTTCACCACCTTCAGATGGATACCGTTCTGCCTTTCAAGGAATGTTTTCACCGAGAGGACCTTTGCAGGTCTTGACTTCTCTATGTGCGAACGTACAACATCTATATTGGATATGATGCCTATCAGTTTTCCCGCCCTGTCGACGACGGGAAGATTTCTGAGGCCGTATCTGAACAGTACGCGCATCGCATCATCCAGACTCATTTCCGGAACTGCGCATATGGTACCCATTTTCATAACGTCCTTTATCTTTGCTCTCGGACGGCCGGTGAATCTCAACAGTTCCTTGGCAGTTATGAAACTAACGAGATATCCGTCCTGCGTCACAGGAAAACCATGGAAATTGGATTCGCATATCTTCTTTGCAACATCCGTTACCGTCATATCCGGTTCTACGGATTCCACGGACGATACCATATAATCGGAAACTGTCGGTGCTTTCGGCATATTCTCATCCCCCGTACAGCGTTGTCAGTGTTATAATTATCGTACCTGTGATGAACGGGAAATGGATGATCCTCTGAAAACTTATCCGCAAGACAAGATTTATGTCAGCGCGAGTGTATCTTCAGCAGATGTCAAAGGCGCTGTACCGGTTGAATATCATCATTGCGTCCATCCCTCTCATAGCATCTCTGATAATATTTCCGTTCCTTCCGGAAACGATCCCTCATCATTTCGGATCGGGCGGAGAACCTGACGCATGGGCAGGTAAATGGAGCGCATACGGGATATTGGGATTATTTCTGCTTCCTGTGATATCTCTGGTAATGTTCTATCTCTTGAACAGGCTTGCTCCGCTTATGCAGGAGATAGCGAAGGACACGGGTCAGAACGTAAGCCCAAATCTCGGGGGGTACATAGTGCTGCTTACGGTCAGCATTTTTTTGGCAGCCCACATCTGGATACTCAGCTTAGTATTGTCTAACATTTAGGGAATTTATCAGCATCATCCAGAAATCGGCTAAGGATTATATACTGCCTCAGTATTGACGATTTTGCTGCCCTGATAGTGTAGTGGCCTATCATGAAGCCCTGTCGAGGCTTCGACCCGGATTCGAATTCCGGTCAGGGCGCCACCTTTTTCATTTCCGACCAATGAACATGACGTTAAGGCCGTTTATCCTCTCGTCGTAGGAAACGTCCGCACGGACGGAGAATACTTTGAGCAGATTTTCCGATGTGATGACATCCTTTGCGTCACCCGACCCAACGATCTCACCCTTTTCCATGAGCATGACACGATCGCAGTATCTTGCCGCGAGAGCGATATCATGTGTTACGATTATGACAAGCATGTTCTTCTCTCTGGCGAGCCGATTGACCATCTCCATGAGGTTGAATTGATGGTTTATGTCCAAATGCAACGTCGGTTCGTCCAAAAGGAATATCTTCGGATCCTGTACCAATGCCCTTGCGATAAGGACGCGTTGTCTCTCTCCGCCGCTCAATTCCGTCACGGGACGCTCCGCAAATTCAGTGACACCGGTGGAGATCATTGCTTCTGATATCCTGATCATCTCTTCTTCCGTCGGCGGACGCAGCCATTCCGATGTTGGGTACAGACCCATCATAACGGTCTCGAGAACAGTGAACGGAAATGACATGTTAACGTGTTGTGCAACAACGGCCATGCTTCCGGCGAGTTTCTTCTTCGTCATCTTTGATACGTCATTACCATCTATCGTCACGCATCCGGAGTGAGGTGCCAGATGAGCGTTTATGCATTTCATCAATGTTGTTTTGCCGCATCCGTTCTTTCCTAATATTCCGATAACTTCGCCTGCAGAAGCCTCAAAGGAAACGTTCTTGAGAACATCCGATGATTGATACGCAAATCTAACATTATCAATGACAAGATGCAATCAATCGCCTCCCATCATGAATTTTCTCTTCGTCCGCATTATGTAAATGAAAAACGGTGCACCCAACAACGCCGTGAGTATGCCAATTGGCAGTTCTACCGGCGACATTATCGATCTTGATACTACGTCCATTATTATGAGGAACGCTGCTCCGCCGACGATGGATAACGGCACCAATACCTTATGATCGGGACCGACGATCATTCTGAAAACATGAGGTATTATGAGTCCCACAAAACCTATTATTCCGCTTATCGATACTGCTCCGGCCACAGCAAGTGATGATCCGATCAGCAATAATATGCGTGTTTGATCAACATTCACGCCGAGATTCTCTGCCTGTTCCTCTCCCAGCGATATTAAATTGAGTTCTTTCGCTCTCATCCATATTATTATCATTCCCGCGATCACGGGTATGAGGGCAAGTCTGAACTCCGGCCATCTGCAGTCCGCTACATTACCCATTAACCAGTATACGATACCCGGTAACGTACTCTCGTCCACGATATATTGCACAACGGACACCATTCCGTTGAAGAACGCGCCGACGGCAATACCGGCAAGCAGTAACATAGTAACGGATGTTCCGCCGCTTGTCCTTGCTAATATGTAAACAAGGAACATCGTCCCGAAACAGAAGACGAAGGACATCGCCGGTACCGCATACATTCCGAACGTAAGTCCCACGCCGAAACCCATCGCGAGCGACGCACCGAATGCTGCACCCGATGAAACTCCTATCACAGACGGCGAGGCCATCGGATTTCTGAAAAGGCCCTGCATCGCCAATCCCGAAACAGAAAGTGCAGCGCCTACAAGAACACAGCAAAGTATCCTCGGCAAACGAACATTCTGTATGATGTAATTTTCACTTCCTTTGCCGATAAGCGAAGCGAAAACATCTGCGAGTGACAATTTGACGGGTCCGACACTAAGGGACAAAATTAACGCCAATATCAGAACTATTGTCGTAACGGTCGCAACGATCATGTTCTTTCGGAACATCTTTTTACGGATCTCGTTCAATTCCTCAACAGTACTTTCCACGATGCCACCATATAATAAATATAAAAAAAGGTTTGCGGCTCAAAGTCCTAACCGTTCCATCCTCGCATCGACGGTCGTATCGCCTTTGACGTAGAATATCACATCCGGTCTTGAGGATACGATCACTTCGTCGTTAAGGTTATTCGTTCCCGATATCGTGTTTATGTTCGTAAGACCTAAGGAATCGAAGCAGAGTTGTGTTAATGTGTTAGGCCCGGGAGATGTATTGGAACTCGTTTCCAGATACACCTTCTTACCAACTTTTTCTGCAACGGCATTCTCTATCGTGTACAATCTGTTCTTGAAATCGGTCAATGCGGTGTTGCTTGCGGTCTTCACATTGATGAGTTGTCCCAATGCATCGATGACCGATAGGAAATATTCCCACGAGGTCATTGAATAATAATCGATCGTCAGTACCTTCACATTCGAATATCCGTCACCGGCAAGATCAGTTTGGAGTTTCTTTATGGGATCGGTGTTGCTGTACCCCCAAACGATGACACAGTACGGAGTTGTCTTATCGCCGCTTAAGAAACCGGCGAGATTCTCATAAGCGAAGGACATCTCACTCCCGAGATTTGCAGATGTCATGCCGTTTGTCGGATAATTCGTCCATGTACTGCTTCCTGCGGCTTTGACGGTGTTCCAAACATTGTTGCCGAGCATCTTCGCATACGTATCAGTAAAACCTCTTCCGTATGAGATTATCTTCATATTTGAGAGATCACCACTGGCAAAATTCACATAACCGCCGGTGCCCGTGGAACTCTTTATCCTTATTCCGCCGCTGACCGTCTCGACAAGTGAGTTAAATTTCAGATAATTCGACGGTGCCGTCTTCTTCGCCGGAAGATCACCGTAAACCTGTTCGTACATACTTTCCATAACTTCAACGATCCTCGGCGTTGTTGATATCAATGAATAATCAACTTCGCCGATCATCGGATCCCATTCTCCCGATCCGCCATCCGGCCAGAAGACCACTGCCGCTGCGGCGCCTCCGACGCATAGTGCCGCAACGGCCATCACAATAATCTTGCTTGCTATCATTTTTTTCACGACCCCTTGCTGTCGTCTTTTTGCTGTATATCTTATTGATACTTATAGTTATGCGCTTTTAGTAAATTCGTGTTACTTAGTATTAACAAGCGTGAAAGATGTGATACTGATGTCTTCGATACACATTTTTCACCAAGCGCGCGGGCGTTAATAATGAATATATGATATGCACAGGAAGATGTCTTAGAAAGTTTCTTTAACTTAATGTCAATCACACATGCATGCGATGGATGCTCCGCGGCAAGATACACAGAGCGACGGTCACTCAGACGAGAGTGGATTATGAAGGCAGTATAACCGTGGACATAGGACTTTTGGAAAAAGCGGGAATTTGGGTAGGGGAGATGGTATACATCGCCAACGTCACCAACGGCAACCGCTTTGAAACGTATGCGATGGAAGGCGAGAGAGATTCCGGCATCGTTGCACTGAACGGAGCGGCGGCACATCTGTGTAACGTCGGTGATAAAATAATCATCATGGGATACGAACTGACGGATGTTCCGATAAAGGCGAAAGCGGTGGCGGTTGACGATAATAACCGCGCCGTAAAAGAATTCTCATACTGACATGTCACTGAAAATATATTCTGACGGCGGAGCAAGGGGAAATCCCGGTCATTCTGCATTCGCTGTTGTTGTTCTCAAGAACGGAAAGAGGATACACGAACATTCTGAATATATCGGCGTGAATACGAACAACGTCGCTGAATACAGAGGACTGATATATGCGGCAGGATATGCGATCGATTCTGACGAAGATGAAGTAGAATTCATAATGGATTCGAAATTGGTCATAGAGCAGATGAAAGGCTCGTACAAAGTGAAAGCAAAGAATCTGATATCATTACACAATGATGCGAAGGCATTGACATCAAATATACCCAGTGTAAGATTTACGCATGTGAAACGTTCGGATGAGATGATAACGATCGCTGATGCTTTACTGAATGAAAGAATGGACGAACATTCAAGAACGTCCTGACGGGAATATCATTTAAGCGACCTTACAAGATCGCTTATCTTTACCATCTTCTGGTCGCCGGTACTCATATCACGGACGGTAACGGAATTCTCATTCAATTCGTTCTTTCCTACGATGACAGCATATTTTGCTTTGACCTCTGACGCCTGTTTCATCGCTTTGGCCATTTTTCTTCTCATTATATCTATATCAGCAATTATCTCATTGCTTCGAAGCATTGACACGATTTTCGCTGCGTCAGGTCTTACATCATCTGAGACAGGAACAACATAAACGTCAACGCCTTTGTTCTCAAATTTTCCGCCTTCTTTTTCCAATGCCAGTAATATGCGATCAAAACCAATTGCGAATCCGGTGGAAAATACCTTCTCACCGCCGAATAATTCTGACAACGAATAAGAACCGCCTCCGCATATCTGCTTCTCCGCGCCCAATGACGGTGCTTCCGCTTCGAATACTATCCCCGTATAATAATCAAGACCTCTCACAACGCCCAGATCTATCTCCACATCGTTAACGTCCATTACCGCCAGTATATCGATGAGTTCTTTCAGATACGCGGCCGCTTCGTCGGAAATGAGATCCAATACTTCTTTACCGCCGACCGTTTCAGTTATTTTGAATATGTTGTCGATGACGTCATCATCGACATTCATATCGATCAGCAAAGGTCTCGCCTCATCGTACAGCTTTTTGTCAAGTTTTTGGAGTATCTCCGGCATCCTGTCCTTTGCGATGCCCGCATTATTCAGCAGATCCCGGAGAACGCCGATGTGGCCTATCCGTATCTTATATTCTTTCAATCCTAACGCCCTTATCATGGATGCGGCCAAGGCTATCGCTTCAGCATCCGTTTCTGCGTTCGCATTGCCGATAAGTTCTGCGCCGAATTGGAAGAACTCGCGGTAACGGCCGCTCTGCGGCCGTTCATATCTGAAACATTGGCCGTAGTAGAACAATTTCAAAGGACGCGGTTCGTTGCTCATGCTGTTGACGAACATCCTCATCACAGGAGCGGTAAGTTCCGGACGTAAAGCAATATCACGGTCGCCTTTGTCCTTGAATGCGTATATCTCATTCAGGATGTTCGGACCGGATCTCGTTGTGAAGAGTTCCGTTTCTTCAAAAATGGGCGTAGATATCTCTCTGAAACCGAATGTTACCGCGGTCTTTCTCAGAATGCTTTCGTAATATCTTCTTCTTTCCATCTCGTCAGGAAGAAAATCTCTCGTACCGCGCGGACATTGGATCATGATGCTGCTGAATACAAGAACAAAAATAAATCTGTTGCCCCGTTCTTATGAAAAAATGATCATCTGCGGACGATTATCGTAACAACGTCACCATCACGGACAACATGATCTATCCCCACAGTTTGACCTGGAAATTTTGCGCTGTCGCCCCATACCATGGCGTACCTGAAGTTCGGACGGAATGTTCTGTGAATTTGTTCACATACGTCGCCTATCGTACTGTCATGTTTCACAATTAAGGGAACATCCATGTCCGCCTCCTGACCTTGCGGTTTCAGGAATACGCGTATCATACCGATGGTGTCGAACAATGCTTGTTTCAGATCCTCGATACCATAACCGGTGGCTGCGGAGACGTTAACTTTTCTCATATCCGGAAGATGTTTCTCCACCGCCTTCATTTTCTCTTCGTCGGCAAGGTCTATCTTGTTGACGGCGACTATCGCATCAATATACACCCGATTACCGGCAAGAACGTCCAGCAACTGTTCTGCGTTGATATCTTCTCGTATGACGACGGTTGCGTTGACATGACCGTATGCAGATACCATCTCCGATGCCAGTGTCTCATCCATCTTCGTTAGCTTTATTGTAGGCCTTATAGATATTCCGCCGTAATCGGATGATGTTATGACAACATCCGGAGGCCTCTGATTTATCCTTATGGCCGCGTCCCACAATTCGTTCCCGAGTATTGATATATCGGGGTAGAAAACATCGGCAACGAACAATATCACATCCGCCGAACGTGCAGCGGCGATGACCTCTCTTCCTTTTCCTTTTCCCTTGGATGCGCCTTTTATAAGTCCGGGCATATCCAATATCTGAATTTTTGCGTGATTGTACTCGAGGACTCCGGGAATGACGTCCAACGTTGTGAAGTGATACGCACCGGTAGCGGATTTGGCACCGGTGAGCTGATTCAGTAACGTAGATTTTCCGACGCTCGGAAAACCTACCAAAGCAACGGTCGCGTTCCCAGATTTTTTGACGCTGTACCCTTTCCCGCCGCCTTTGGCCGATCGTCTCTTTTCCTGTTCGTTCATCAGGCGTGCGATCTTTGCTTTTATTTTACCGATATGACCTTCCGTCGATTTGTTGTATTTGGTGTTAGATATCTCTTCTTCTAACTCCTTTATCTGTTCTTCGATGGTAGCCAAACGTCCGCACCTCCTTCTGTCTGCAGAACACCATAAGAAGGACGGTATTAACGTTTTATCCTCATTTTCGTGTTCCATGGGGCACTTTTTATATGACAACATCCATCGGCGCTTCGATGGACGACTATCAGAAGACAGGATTTCAAAAGTTCAGAGAGACGGAGGCCGCACCTCTCGTAGGTATGGCATTGGCGCTTGCCATCTCATTATTACTGGTATGGGCAGGATTCTACCAAGGTATGCTGGACGGTCTGATAATTGCCGTCATATCGTATATGATATTAAGATGGTTCCGCGCGAAGGAAATTGACATAATGCTGTCGTACGGCGCCATGTTATGGGCGTTCGTGACGTTATTCATGCTTTTGATGTCCGATAACGGTAACTTCTTCGAGTATCTGTACATAACCGGAGTGGTGATCGCATTACCGTACATGCTGCTTTGCGTGATGATATGGTGGATGAGGAAGAATCTCGAAAAGACAAGAGAACGTCTGGAAAAGGAAGGCCGCCTGTATCCTCCTGGATACGGCAGATGCAAAAGATGCGGTACGATCGTTCTTCCAGGGGAAATATCATGCAGGAAATGCGGCGAATATATTGACGTTCCCGAGGAAATGAGAGTGAAGAAGATCAATTACTTCGAATGTTCGGAGTGCGGGCGCGAGGTTCCAGAGAACGTTGATGTGTGCCCGTACTGC
>Ga0123356_10002856_pt1 | contig 18274 bp, 8 predicted proteins | sample TergutEmb28metaG_2_FD_92546 | JGI IMG/M metagenome (GOLD analysis project Ga0123356, IMG submission 92546) | Embiratermes neotenicus P3 segment gut microbial communities from Petit-Saut dam, French Guiana - Emb289 P3 | ecosystem: Host-associated > Arthropoda: Insects > Digestive system > Gut ...
CGTAACGATCTGTGACGGTCACAGATCGACGTCGCCCTATCACAGGATGTCACATTGCCTTTGAGTTTGCTGGCGTTCTCACTGGCCCGTGCGGAAAATCCGCGACTGACCTGTCATGTCCCCGGAACGGCGGCCACAACACGACGGTGAAGGCCTTGCCGCCAGAAGACAGCCAGCCGCCTTTATACCCGGAAACGGCCGCTAACCTCGCGGCATCACCGCAGGTCGCCATTGACCATTCCGGCGGGCGCATCCGGGAACGTGATGAGTCCGAGCTCGGCGGGCCGGGACAGCAGCCGGTGCTCTGGCAGCACTCGAATCGTGTAGCCGAACGGGCCCGGCTGACCGAGCTGCGCCGACCCGATGTAGCGGACGACGCCGCCCGGCCCGGGGCCGCCGTCCAGCCGGAGCGCCACGCAGGCCGGGTCCACGATCTCGTCGGCGTCTCCGGCACGGCCGTAGACCACCTCGACCCGCACGTCGTCAGGCGCGAGCTCGCCGAGCGCCACGCTGGCCCGCACGGTCAGCTGACCCCCCGGGCTGAGGTCTCCGTCATCGGCCGCCTGCACATGCTGGACACTGACCGCGGGCCACCCTTGGGTCACCCGGGCCTTCCATGCGGCCAGCTCGCGAGCCCCGCCGAACTCGGTGCCGCCCGCCGACCCGGGCACAGCCAGTGCCCGCGACGAATCCGCGGCCGGCGCGTACAGCCCGGTGACGTACTCACGGACCATCCGGGATGCCAGCGCCCGCGGACCGAGCCCTCGCAGCCCATGCACCACCATGTCGAGCCACCGCACCGGCCGCCCGCCCGGCCCGCTGGTGTCGTAGAACAGCGGGGCCACCGACTTGCCGATCAGGTCGTACAGTGCCGCGGCCTCCAGCTCGTCGCGCCGCGCCTGGTCGGGCACGCCGTCAGCGGACGGGATGGCCCATCCGTTCTCGCCGTCGAACCACTCGTCCCACCAGCCGTCCAGGATCGACAGGTTGAGGGCGCCGTTGAGGGCCGCCTTCATCCCCGAGGTGCCGCACGCCTCGAGCGGTCGCAGCGGGTTGTTCAGCCAGACATCGCAGCCCTGGACAAGGGCCCGGGCCAGGGCCATGTCGTAGTCGGGCAGGAAAACGATCCGGTGCCGCACGTCGGCCTGATCGGCAAACCGGACCAGCTGCTGGATCAGGTGCTTGCCGCCGTCGTCGGCCGGGTGCGCCTTGCCGGCCACGACAATCTGGACCGGCCGGTCGGCATCCAGCAGCAGCGCCGTCAGCCGGGCCGGGTCGTGCAGCATCATCGTGAGCCGCTTGTATGACGGCACCCGCCGGGCGAACCCGATCGTCAGCACGTCGTCGTCGAGGACACCATCGATCCAGATCAGCTCTGCGTCGGACGCACCGCGCTCGCGCCAGGAGGCGCGCAGCCGCCGCCGGGCCTCGGTCACGAGCCGGGCGCGCAGCACCCGCCGCAGCTCCCAGATGCGAGCGGGGTCCGCGGCCGCCCGCTCCCAGAAGGACGGGTCGTCCAGTGAGTCGCCGCCGACCGCGTCGGCCGCCAGCGCCACGACCTCCGGGGCGACCCAGGTGGGGGCGTGCACGCCGTTCGTCACCGAGGTGATCGGCACTTCATCGACATCAAACCCCGGCCACAGGCCGCTGAACATGGCGCGGGACACCGAGCCGTGCAGCCGGCTGACGCCGTTGACCCGCTGCGCCAGCCGCATGCCCATGACTGCCATGTTGAACACGCCAGGGTCGCCGCCGTCGAACGTCTCCGCGCCGAGTGCCAGGATGTCCTCGACCGGGAGCCCGGGCTCCTCACCGCCGGCGAACTGGCGGGCAACCAGGTCCCGCGGGAACCGGTCGATCCCGGCTGGCACGGGGGTGTGCGTCGTGAAGACGGTGCCCGCCCGGCACAACTCGAGCGCCTCGTCGAAGCCCAGCCCGCGGCGCAGGTACTCGCGGATCCGCTCGAGGCCGAGAAAGCCGGCGTGCCCCTCGTTGGTGTGGAAGACGTCAGGTTCAGGGTGGCCGGTGATCGCGCAATAGGCGCGCACTGCCCGGACGCCGCCGATACCGAGCAGCAGCTCCTGATGCAGCCGGTGGTCGGTGCCGCCGCCGTACAGCCGGTCGGTCACCTCGCGCAGGTCAGGCCCGTTCTCCTCCACATAGGAGTCCAGCAGCAGCAGGGGCACGCGGCCGACCTGAGCCACCCAGACCTGGGCGTCCAGCCTCGCCTGCCCGCCTTCCAGCCCGACCCACACCCGGACTGCGTCGCCCGAGCCGTCGCGCAGCAGGGTGAGGGGCAGGCCGTTCGGATCGGATGCCGGGTAACGCTCGGTCTGCCAGCCCTCGCGCGACAGCCACTGGGTGAAATAGCCGTGCCGGTAGAGCAGGCCGACGCCGATGAGCGGCACGCCCAGATCGCTCGCGGCCTTGAGGTGGTCGCCGGCCAGGATGCCCAGACCGCCGGAATACTGCGGCAGGGCCGCCGTGATGCCGTACTCGGGCGAGAAATAGGCGATCGCCCCAGCGGTGTTGGCTGGCTCGTGCTGGTACCACCGCGGCTCGGTCAGGTACTGACGCAGGTCGTCACTCGCCGCGCCGAGCCGGGCCAGGAAGTCGCTGTCCGCGGCGAGCTCGGCAAGCCGCCCCGGCGGCACGGTCGCCAGGAGGGCAGCAGGGTCCTGCTCAGCCAGCTGCCGGTTTGCCGGATCGATGAGACCGAACAACTCGCGCGTCCCGGAGTGCCAGGACCACCGCAGATTCAGCATCAGCGCCTGCAGCGGGGCGAGCCCTTCCGGCAGGGAAGGGTGGATCGTGAACCGGCGGATAGCTTTCACGCAGGGACCCTAACCCACCAGTCTGGGTGCCCGGACACCCCCGGCCTCTCTGCGGGGACCCCGGCTGCGTATCGACGGCACGCGGACGGGTAATTTTTCGTCGTGATCGGACGAATCCCGATTCTCGACGTGCAGCCCGTCGTCCGCGTGCCCGCCGAGCTCGGCCCGACCTCCCCGGCGAAGGCCGTCCCGCATGAGGCTTTCCAGGTCAGCGCCACAATTTTCCGCGAGGGCCACGGGATGCTCGGCGCCGGTGTCGTGCTTATCGACCCCGCGGGCCAGCCGCAGCCCTTCGTTCCCATGCGCGAGCTGGCGCCGGGCAGCGACCGCTACGGAGCCGACGTGGCCGCAACCAGCCAGGGCCTGTGGCACTTCGTCGTCGAGGCCTGGGGAGATCCCTATGCCGGATGGCGGCACGACGCGGAGATCAAGGTCCCGCTCGGCCAGGACACGGAGCTGATGCTGGCCGAGGGCGCGCTGCTGCTGCAGCGGGCGGCGGCCCCCATCAAGACTCCCAAGACCATGCCACCCGACGAGGCCCGGGCGGCCCGGGCGGCGCGGACTGCCCTGACGAGCGCCGCCCGGCGGATGGCCGATGCCGACGCCCCTCCGCTCGCTCGTCTGGCTGCGGCCACCGGAGCTGAGATCAGCGCCGCACTCGCCGCGTTCCCCCTCAGAGATCTGCTGACGCGAACGGAAAGCTATCCGGTCATCGTGCACCGGGAGCGCGCCTTGTTCAGTGCGTGGTACGAGTTCTTCCCCCGGTCCGAGGGGGCGGTGCTCGACCCCACGCAGCGCAGCAAGCCGAAGTCCGGCACCCTGCGCACCGCGGCGCGGCGACTGGACGCGATCGCCGGCATGGGCTTCGACGTGGTGTACCTGCCGCCGGTGCACCCGATCGGCGCGACGGCACGCAAGGGCCGGAACAACACGCTCACGGCTGGATCCGGCGACCCCGGCTCGCCGTGGGCGATCGGCTCCGGAGAAGGTGGCCACGACGCCATCCATCCCGAGCTCGGCACGCTCGAGGATTTCGACGAGTTCGTGACGCGGGCCGGCCAGCTCGGCCTCGAAGTCGCGCTTGACCTGGCGCTGCAGGCCTCGCCTGATCATCCGTGGGTCGACAAGCATCCCGAGTGGTTCACCACCAGGGCCGACGGCAGCATCGCCTACGCCGAGAACCCGCCCAAGAAGTACCAGGACATCTTCCCCCTCAACTTCGACAACGACCCCGAGGGCATCTACGCCGAGATGCGGGCGCTCGTGCAGCACTGGATGGACCACGGCGTGCGGATCTTCCGGGTCGACAACCCGCACACCAAACCGCTGCTCTTCTGGCAGCGGCTGCTCGCCGACGTGGCGCGGACCGATCCCGACGTGATCTTTCTGGCTGAGGCCTTCACCCGGCCGGCCATGATGCACACCCTCGCGAAGATCGGATTCCATCAGTCGTACACGTACTTCACCTGGCGGAATACCGCCGCGGAACTGATCGAGTACGGCACCGAGCTGGCCGGTCCTGCGGCCGCCTATATGCGGCCGAATTTCTTCGTTAATACACCGGACATCCTGAACGGCTACCTGCAGCACGCCGGGCTGGCCGCATTCGAGGTCCGGGCCGTGCTGGCCGCCACGATGTCGCCCTCGTGGGGCGTCTACTCCGGCTTCGAGCTCGGCGAGAACATTCCGCTGGTACCAGGCAGCGAGGAATACCTGGACTCGGAGAAATACGCCTACCGGCCCCGGGACTGGGACCGGGCGGCGCGCCTCGGTCTCACCATCGCTCCGCTGCTGACCAGGCTGAATGCCATCAGGAACGCGCACCCGGCGCTGCACTACCTGCGCAACTTGCGGTTCCACTACAGCGACCAGAGCGACATCCTGTGCTTCTCCAAGCACACGCGGCCAGATTTCTCCGGGGGGTCCGACATCGTTCTCGTGGTAGTTAACCTGGACGCAAATAATCCGCGCGAAGCTACTGTCTGGGTCGACACCGAATTCCTGGGGCTGGACGCCGCAGCGGGTTACGGCGTCACCGACGAACTGACCGGGCAGAGTTTCCGCTGGGGCCAGGGCAATTACGTCCGCCTCGATCCGGCCGTCGCTCCCGCGCACGTTCTCAGCGTGACGGCGGGATGACGTGACGCCGGTGGCGGGGCAGTTCGGGCCAGCCAGGAGACGCAGGGTTGACCGGGCGAGGGAGCCGGAGTGAATCACCAGTCCGGGCACGCGAGTGAGGCAGCCAGGGCAGCGGCGGAGGCTGTCCCGATACGGGATTTCCAGGCCGTCGCGACGGAGCCGGTTCCCGATTCCTTCTCGTTCGATACGCCGCGAGATCCGCACTGGTACAAGCGCGCGGTGTTCTACGAGGTGCTGATCCGGGGCTTCAGCGACTCCAACGGCGACGGCACCGGTGACATCCGCGGCCTCATCGAGCGGCTCGACTACCTGCACTGGCTCGGCATCGACTGCATCTGGCTGCTGCCCATCTACGCCTCGCCGCTGCGGGACGGCGGCTACGACATTGCCGACTTCACGGCGATCCTGCCCGAGTTCGGCACGATCGGCGACTTTGTCGAGCTCGTGGAGAAGGCGCACGAGCGCGGCATCCGGGTGATCGCCGACCTGGTCATGAATCACACCAGCGACCAGCACCCGTGGTTCCAGGCGTCCCGGTCGGACCCGGACGGGCCGTACGGGGACTTCTACGTCTGGTCCGACAACGACGACCGGTACACCGAGGCCCGGGTCATCTTCGTCGACACCGAGCAGTCGAACTGGACCTACGACCCGTTGCGCGGCCAGTACTACTGGCACCGGTTCTTCACCCACCAGCCCGACCTCAACTACGAGAACCCGCGCGTTCAGGACGCCATGCTCGAGGTGCTGCGGTTCTGGCTTGACCTCGGAATCGACGGGTTCCGGCTGGACGCGGTGCCTTACCTGTACGAGCGCGAGGGCACCAACTGCGAGAACCTCAAGGAAACGCACGAGTACCTCAAGCGGGTCAGGGCCGAGATCGACCGGCTGTACCCGGACCGGGTGCTGCTGGCGGAGGCGAACCAGTGGCCCGCCGACGTGGTCGAGTACTTCGGCGACGCCAGCGTCGGCGGCGACGAGTGCCACATGGCGTTCCATTTCCCGCTGATGCCGCGCATCTTCATGGCGGTCCGCCGGGAGCAGCGCTACCCGATCTCTGAAATCCTGGCCCAGACGCCGCAGATCCCCACCGGCTGCCAGTGGGGCATCTTCCTGCGCAACCACGACGAACTGACGCTCGAGATGGTGACCGACGACGAGCGTGACTACATGTACGCCGAGTACGCGCGCGACCCGCGGATGAAAGCGAACATCGGCATCCGGCGCCGGCTCGCCCCGCTGCTGGACAACGACCGCGATCAGCTGCAGCTGTTCACGGCGCTCCTGCTGTCGCTGCCTGGCTCGCCGGTGATCTACTACGGCGACGAGATCGGCATGGGCGACAACATCTGGCTCGGCGACCGGGACGGCGTGCGCACGCCGATGCAGTGGACTCCGGACCGCAACGCGGGCTTCTCCCGCTGCGACCCGGCCCGGCTCTACCTGCCGCTGATCATGGACCCGCTCTACGGCTACCAGGCCCTGAACGTGGAGGCACAGGAACGGAGCCCCGGCTCGCTGCTCAGCTGGACCCGCCGCATGATCGACATCCGCAAGCGGCACCCGGTCTTCGCGCTCGGCGAGTTCCACGAGCTGAACTCGTCCAACCCGAGCGTGCTGGCGTTCGTGCGGGAGTACCGGGCGTCGGATCCCGAGGGCGAGGCGGACCGGATGCTCTGCGTGAACAACCTGTCCCGCTATCCGCAGCCGGTCGAGCTCGACCTCCGCCGGTTCGCCGGGGCCGTCCCGGTCGAAACGATGGGCGGCGTGGCATTTCCGCCGATCGGCGAGCTCAGCTACCTGCTGACCTTGCCCGGATATGGCTTTTACTGGCTGATGCTCAAGCCGCCATCCGCCTACGGGCCCTGACCGGGCCGCGAAACCCCCACAACGGGCGTGATGGGGCCAATGCTGCCCATAGAGGGGCCGCAAACTACCCAACGTTGCCTTTAACCCGCCCACGCCGTTATGGGGAGTGCAACCCCAGTTCTGGCCAGCGTTCGGCCGGTCGAAGGAAGTACTCCAGGTTCTTCCACGACTCAGCGGTGTCGTCGGTGTCGTGATGCTCACGACGAAAGAGCTCGATGTAACCGGCGATTTCAGAGAGGTCGTACCACATACGGAAGAGCGCGAGAGCGCCATGGTCAATGCCGGTTCCGGTGGCATTTCCATAGGCCGCCAGCACTGAGCGATCAGATTCGGCCAGGTCCCACAAGTCACGCTCGGGTGGTGCGAGTCGCACGGAATCCCAGTCCACGATGACGAAACCTGCCGGGGTCTTCAACACGTTAGCGGCGTGCGGCTCGCCGTGGGTGACGACAAATCGTTCCGGCCGGGACCGGACCTCGTCGGCCAGTTCGCCGTAGGCGGTCATCAGCGCGGTGACCGCGGCTGCGTGGTGAGCGAGCAGCGTTCTTGCCCGCTCACCGTACGGGCCGGTACGCCAGGAGTGTCCAGGGCCGCCTAGAGCCGTTCGCAGCCCATCGGCGTTCTGCAATTCCAGATCACACACCGGCGGCGCGGCCGACGGCACTGCCCGGTGCAGCCTGGTCAGCAGGCGCAGGACTGCGGGCCGGTCATCCGCAGCGAACGCCCCATCATGGCCAGGCTCACAGTCGCCCAGGTACGGGCACACAGCCAGCGAGTACCGCTGCGATAGCCGGCAGACGACTGCACCGCTGGTCGCGGGCACCGGCGCAACGACGAACTCCAGGTGCTCGTCCTGGCGCAAGGACACTGCACACTCAAACGCCACCCTCAGCCGATCGCAGGCAGTATCAGCGGTGTCCAGCTTGCTCTGCCGCATATCGGACAAGTCATGGACGATGAGGAAGAGCTGACGGCCCACGGCATCGGTGGCCAGCCAGTGGTGAGCGCCGAACCCAACCCGCAAGTAGCTCAGAGCATTCGGCTCGAAGCCCCAGCTCTCCGCAAGCTCGCCCTTGATCTGCTCCTCACTGAGGTCATCCGGTCGGGTAAACACGCCGAGAACGTAACGTGCCGTGCGCAAGCCGCGCCAGCGCATAACTACGGTCTCGCAGCGCCCCACAACGGGCGTGGTGGGGCCAACGCTGCCCATAGAGGGGCAGCAAACTACCTAACGTTGCCCTTCACTCGGCGCCGAACCCCGGCGGATCTAGAGTGAAGGAGTGCAGGTCCGGGCAGTAGGTGACCGTGTCTGACCACGCTGCGCCCGCCCGGCCAGGGCCGGGTTCCGCAGTGCTCTCCAGGCCGGAGGCGACGGCGGCCCTGCTGGACCTGCTAGCCGCCTGGCTGCCCCGCCAGCGTTGGTTCCCCGGCCGCGACACAGGGCTGGCCGGGCTCGCGCTCGTGTCGGACGTGCCGCTGCAAGACGGCTATCCGGCGCTCCGCCATCTCATCATTGAGGCGCAGCTGCCCGGCGGCCCGGCCCGGTTCCAGGTCCCGGTCGGCTACCGGCCGCAGGCCGGCCAGCCTCCGTGGCTGGATAGCGCGCTCATTGGCCGCTACGACGGCGTCGCCTGTTACGACGCCCTGCACGACCCCGAGCTCGGCGACGTGCTGCTGCGCGGCATCAGCGAGGAGCGGCTGGCCGGCCAGCTCAGGTTCGTGCACGAGCCGTCGGGGCCCGCGCTCACCGGGCACCACCGTGACGGCCGGCTGCTGGGCGTCGAGCAGAGCAACACCAGCGTTGTCTTCGGCGACCAGGTCATCCTCAAGCTGCTGCGCCGGCTCTTTCCCGGCGCCAACCCGGATCTCGAGGTCGCAGACGCGCTGGCGCGGCTCGGCTCCCGGCACGTTGCGGCCCCGTACGGCTGGATCGAGACCGACCTCGACGGCGAGCCCGTCCTGCTCGGCGTGCTGTCGCAGTTCCTGGCCGGGGCAATCGATGGCTGGACGCTCGCGCTGGCTAGCCTGCGCCGGAGCAAGGCGGGCGAGGCTGACTCGCCTTACGCCGACGAGGCCAGGCAACTCGGCCACGCCACTGCCGAACTGCACCGCGACCTCGCCGCGGCGTTCGGCAGCCGGGCGATGACGGCGGCGGAGGTGGGCAACATGGCCGCCGACATGCACCGCAAGCTGTCCGATGCCCTCACCCTCGTCGACGCCCTGGGCCCCCACGAGGCCAGGATCAGGGCTGCCTACGACGCCGTCGGGCAACTCACCACGCCAGTCGAGGTTCAGCGGATCCACGGCGACTACCACCTGGGCCAGGTCCTGCGCGCCGGCCACGGCTGGGTGGCGCTGGACTTCGAGGGCGAGCCCAGCGTTCCGCTCGCCGTCCGGCGCGCGCCCGCCCCCGCGCTCCGCGACGTCGCCGGGATGCTCCGGTCCTTCGATTACGCGGCTCGCCACCAGCTGACGGGCGAGGACACCCCAGACGCTGACGGAGGCGCCGGCGCGGCGCGCCTCTGGAACTGGCAGTGCCAGGATGCCTTCTGCGCTGGCTATGCCGAGGGCGGCGGCGCCGACCCGGCTAGCCACGCCACCCTGCTGCGCGCGCTCACGCTGGAAAAGGCGGTCTACGAAGTGGTCTACGAGTACCGGCACCGGCCGTCCTGGCTGCCCATCCCGCTCGACTTCGTGGCCGCAGCATGACCGCCGGCACCGATCACGTCGACCAGGTCAGCCTGGCTGAGGTCGACCGGCTGCTCGCCGGGCATCACTACAATCCGCACGCGATCCTCGGCGGGCACCCCGGCCCCGCCGGCGTGACCATCCGGGCGCTGCGGCCGCTCGCCGAGACCGTCACGCTCATCCTGCCCGGCGGCAGCCGCGTCCCGATGCGGCACGTGTACCAGGGCGTCTTCTCGGTCACCGTGCCCGGGGACTCGGTGCCCGATTACCGGATCGCCGTGCGGTACCCCGGCAGCGAGGAGACCGTCGGTGACGATCCCTACCGCCACCTGCCGACGCTCGGCGAGGTGGACCTGCACCTGATCGCCGAAGGCCGGCATGAGCAGCTGTGGACCGTCCTCGGCGCCCGAGTGCGGCCCGCCCTCGGCGGCACCTCGTTCGCAGTGTGGGCCCCGAACGCCCAGGGCGTCCGGGTCATCGGTGACTTCAACCACTGGGACGGCCGGGCACACCCGATGCGCTCCCTCGGCGGGTCCGGCATCTGGGAGCTGCTCATCCCGGGCATCGGCAGCGGCAGCCCGTACAAGTACGAGGTCTGCGGCCCCGACGGCACCTGGCAGAGCAAGGCCGACCCGGTAGCGAGCTGGGCCGAGCGCCCGCCCGCCACTGCATCCAGGGTCTTCGAGTCCCGGCACACCTGGAGCGACGCACAGTGGCTGGCCGAGCGCGCCGAGCGGGACCTGCTCGGCAGCCCCATGAGCATCTACGAGGTGCACCTCGGGTCCTGGCGGCCTGGCCTTGGCTACCGCGAGCTCGCAAGTCAGCTCACCAGCTACGTGAAAGAGCTGGGGTTCACCCACGTGGAGTTCCTCCCCGTGGCGGAGCACCCGTTCGGCGGCTCGTGGGGGTATCAGGTCACGTCCTACTACGCCCCCACCGCCCGGTTCGGTACCCCGGACGAGTTCCGCTACCTGGTCGACTCGCTGCACCAGGCGGGCATCGGGGTGCTGCTCGACTGGGTTCCGGCTCACTTCCCGCGCGACAACTGGGCGATGGCCCGGTTCGACGGCACTCCGATGTACGAGCATCCCGACCCGCACCGCGGCGAGCACCCGGACTGGGGCACGCTGATCTTCGACTACGGCCGGCCCGAGGTCCGCAACTTCCTCGTCGCCAACGCCCTCTTCTGGCTCGAGGAGTTCCACGCCGACGGGCTGCGCGTTGACGCCGTCGCGTCGATGCTCTACCTGGACTACTCCCGGAAAGCGGGTGAATGGTCACCGAACTCGCTCGGCGGCCGCGAGAACCTGGACGCGGTGTCATTCCTGCGCGAGGTCAACGCGACGTGCTACAAGCGGGTGCCCGGCATCGCGATGATCGCCGAGGAATCGACAGCATGGCCGGGCGTGACGAGGCCGGTGCACCTCGGCGGCCTCGGCTTCGGCTTCAAGTGGAACATGGGCTGGATGCACGACACGCTGAGCTATCTCAGCCGCGACCCGGTGCACCGCAGTTACCACCACGACGAGATCACCTTCTCGATGATCTACGCCTACAGCGAGAACTACATCCTGCCGCTGTCCCACGATGAGGTCGTGCACGGCAAGCGCGCGCTGCTCCGGAAGTTCGCCGGCGACGAGTGGCGCCAGTTCGCCGGCCTGCGCTCGCTGCTCGCATTCCAGTGGGCGCACCCTGGTAAGCAGCTGCTGTTCATGGGCTCGGAGTTCGGCCAGGGCGACGAGTGGTCGGAACAGGCCGGACTCCCCTGGCACGTGCTGGAGTACCCGCGGCACGCGGGTGTGCAGCAGCTTGTCAAGGACCTCAACGCGGCCTACGCCGCGCATCCGGCCCTCTGGCAGCAAGACAGCTCGCCCGCGGGCTTCCAGTGGATCGACGCGAGCGACTCAGGCGGCAACGTGCTGTCCTTCCTGCGGTACGGCTCGGACGGCAGCGTGCTCGCCTGCGTCGCCAGCTTCGCTGCGATGCCGCACCGCGGCTACCGGATCGGGCTTCCGTCGGCTGGACCGTGGGCCGAGATCATCAACACCGACGCCGAGGTCTACGGCGGCTCCGGCGTCGGCAATTACGGCGTGGTCGAGGCGACCGCCGAGCCCTGGCACGGGCGGCCTGCCTCGGCCGAGCTGAGCATCCCGCCGCTCGGCGTACTCTGGCTCGCCCCGCGGCCGCCCGACACGAATGACGACAGGGACGCTGACGGCTGAGCAGGATCTGGCCGGCCCGCCACGCTGCGTGATCGACCGGCGCGCAGTCATCCACTCCGGACCTCCGTCATAACTGGAAGAACGCTCATAATGGTTGTTGTCGGCTCGTGGCGGCGGTGACGGCGATGGGAACAGAGTTCTTCCTGCTTGGCCCGTTGGGCGTGCGCACCGATGGCACACCGGTGCCGATTCCGGCTGCTAAGCGCCGGGCGCTGCTGGCGGCGCTGCTGCTGCGCGCCAACCATGTCGTGCCGGTCGACGACCTGGCGGCGGTGCTGTGGGGAGAGGACCCGCCGTCGGCAGCGCGGACCGGAGTGCAGAACTACGTGATGCGGCTGCGCCAGGGGCTCGGAGTGGCCGGGTCGCGGATCACCACTCAGCCGCGGGGCTACCAGATCCAGGTGGAAGCCGGCGAGCTGGACCTGGATCGCTTCGAAGGCCTGCTGCGTGATGCTCGTGCGGCAGCCCGGCAGGGCAGCTGGCCGGACGCAGCCAGCCAGGCGGCGGCGGCGCTCGCGCTGTGGCGCGGCGAGCCGCTGGCCGACCTGAACTCAGATCTGCTGTTGGCGCGCGAGGGGCCAAGGATCACCGAGCTGCGCATGCAGGCGGTGGAAACCCACATCGAGGCCGAGCTGCAGCTCGGCGGGCACGGTGAGGTGATCGGCCGGCTGCATCAGATGGCGGCCGAGCATCCACTGCGCGAACGCATTCACCGGCTGCTGATGCTCGCTTTGTACCGGGACGGCCGGCAAGCCGAGGCGCTGGCCGCCTACCGACGCGTCCGCGACATCCTGGTCGAGGAACTTGGGACCGACCCCGGCCCGGACCTGCAGCAGCTGCACCAGCAAATCCTGACCGCTGACCCGGCGGTGGCCAGGAGCGCGGCCGCGGCGGCGATCAGCATTGCGCCCGGCGCGGCGACCGCGCCACCATCGCCGGTGCCACGGCAGCTGCCCGCCGCCGTGGGCGGTTTCACCGGCCGATCCGCCGAGCTGGCCGCGCTGACCGCGATGCTGAACCAGGCGAGGACGCCGGGCACGGTGGTGATCAGCGCGATCGGCGGCACTGCCGGGGTCGGAAAGACCGCGCTGGCGCTGCACTGGGCGCACCAGGTCGCTGACGAGTTCGGCGACGGGCAGCTGTATGTCGACCTGCGCGGATACGATCCCGGCCCGGCGGTCACGGCCGCGGAGGCGATTCGCGGATTCCTGGACGCCTTAGGCGTTCCGCCGGAGCGCATCCCGCCTGATCCGCAGGCCCAGGCGGGCCTGTACCGCAGCCTGATCTCCGACAAGCGGATCCTGATCGTACTGGACAACGCCGTCGACGAACGGCAGGTCCGGCCGCTGCTGCCAGCCAGCCCGGCCAGTCTCGTGCTTGTGACCAGCCGCAGCCAACTGGACGGGCTAGCCGCCGCGGACGGGGCACGGCTGATCAACGTGGACGTGCTGAGCCACGCCGAAGCGGTGCACCTGCTGACCGCACGGCTCGGCGCCGGCCGCGCTGCAGCCGAGCCGGCGGCTGTCGACCGGATTGCCAACCTGTGTGCATGCCTCCCGCTGGCGCTGGCCGTTGCCGCGGCTCGGGCCGCCACCCGGCCGGGGTTCCCCCTGGCCGCCCTGGCCAGCGAGCTCGCCGAGTCGGCAGGCGTCCTCGATACTCTGGACGGCAGTGACCCCGCCACCAGCGTGCGGGCGGTGTTCTCCTGGTCCACCGAGCAGCTGAGTCCCGAGACGCTGCGGATGTTCCGGCTGCTTGGGCTGCACCCGGGCCCGGACATCTCGGTGATGGCAGCGGCCAGCCTCGCCGACTGCCCAGAGACGCTGGCGCGCCGGCTACTGCGCGAGCTGGCAAGCGCGCACCTAATCACCGAACGCGTCCCTGGCCGGTACGCCTTCCACGACCTGCTGCAGGCCTACGCTGCCGAGCAGGCCCACGGCACCGATAGCCAGGACGAGCGTGACGCCGCTATCCGCCGTGTTCTCGACCACTACCTGCACACCTCGGCACGCGCCGATGTGCTGCTGGACCCGGCCAGCCAGCCAGTGGTGCTGGCCCCGCCCAGGCCCGGTGCCGCTGTCGGGCAGGCCGCCGATCACTCGGAGGCCATGACCTGGTTCGAGTCCGAGCACCAGGTCCTGCTCGCCGCCATCACCTTCGCCGACAGTAGCGGCTTCGGCCGCTACGCCTGGCAGCTCCCGTGGGCCATGGCGTCCTTCCTGCGAATGCGCGAGCACTTGCAAGACTGGGCCGCGACCCAGCGCACGGCGCTGAGCGCCGCGAGTCGCCTGGGTGCCACCGCCGGGCAGGCGCTTTCCAGCCGCCTTCTGGCGTGGGCATGCATTCTCCTCGGTGAGCACGATGAAGCGCGCGGTCTCCTTGCCAGGAGCCTCATGCTGTACCGGCTGCTCGGCGACTGCCTCGGCGAGGCATGGGTCAACTACGGCCTCTGCGTGCTGGCGGACAGTCAGGGCCGTTATGCCGACGAACTCGAGTACGCCGAGCAGGCGCTGCGGCTGTACCAGGCCATCGGCAACAAGGCCTCTGAGGCAGTCGCAGTCAACAGCATCGGCTGGTCCCACGGATTGCTCGGCGACTACGAGCAGGCCCTGGTGTTCTGCCGGCGCTCACTCGCCCTGTGCGCGGAGACCGGCTACCGCTGGCTCGAGGGAAACGTCTGGGACAGCCTGGGATACGCCGAGCACCATCTCGGCAACTACGCCGAGGCGGCCGCCTGCTACCAGCACGCCCTCAGCATCTCCCAGGAAGTCGGCCACCGCTCCTATGCAGGCGAGGCGCTCTCCCACATGGGCGCCGCCTACCACGCCGCCGGCGAGTTGGCCCAGGCACGGGAGGCGTGGCAGCACGCTTTGGCCATTCTGGACGGCATCCAGCACCCCGACGCTGACCAGGTCCGCGCCAAGCTCGGCGGCACAACTGACGGCGCGTCCCCGACTGAGTCGGCGTAACCCCGATGTCTGCTTATGCCCAGTGAACTCACTGACGCATAACCTGTGGCATAACCGGCAGGCGCTCATAATGGTTGCTGTCTGCTCTGGGCGGCGGTGACGGCGATGGGAACAGAGTTCTTCTTGCTTGGTCCCCTAAGCGTGCGCGCCGACGGCACACCCGTGCCAGTGCCCGCTGCGAAGCGGCGGGCACTGCTGGCGGCGCTGCTGCTGCGCGCCAACCATGTCGTGCCGATGGACGATCTGGCTGAAGTGCTGTGGGGCGAGGACCAGCCGTCGCCGGCGGCGGCAAGGAGCGGGGTGCAGAACTACGTGATGCGGCTGCGCCAGACGCTGGGCTCGGCCGGGTCGCGAATCACCACTCAGCCGCGGGGCTACGTGATCCGAGTGGAGGCGGGCGAGCTCGACCTGGATCGTTTCGAAGCCCTGCTGCGTGACGCTCGCTCGGCAGCCCGGCAGGCCAGGTGGCCTGACGCGGCCGGGCACGCGGCGGCTGCGCTGACGCTGTGGCGCGGTGAGCCGCTGGCCGACCTAGGCTCGGACCTGCTATCGGCGCGCGTGGGACCACGGCTTTCCGAACTGCGCATGCAGGCGCTGGAAACCCGGATCGAGGCTGAGCTGCAACTGGGCCGGCACAGTGAGGTGATCGGCGAGCTGCGCCAGCTGACCGCGGAGTTTCCGCTGCGCGAACGCCTGCGCGGGCTGCTGATGCTCGCCTTGTACCGGGACGGCCGGCAAGCCGAGGCGCTTGCGGCCTTCCAGCACGCCCGCGACGTGCTGATCGACGAACTCGGCACCGAACCCGGCCGCGACCTGAAGCATCTGCACCAGCAGATCCTCACCGCCGACCCCGTGCTAGCCCTGACCGCCACCGGGACCGCGGTATTGGCACTGGCGTCGCCCGTGCCACGGCAGCTACCCGCTGCAGTGGCCGAATTCACTGGCCGGACCGCCGAGCTGGCCGCGCTGGACGGGATGCTGAACCAGGCCGGGGCGCCGGGCACAGTGGTGATCTCCGCGATCGGCGGGACAGCGGGGGTGGGTAAGACCGCGCTGGCGCTGCGCTGGGCGCACCAGGTAGCTGGCCGGTTCGCCGACGGGCAGCTGTACGCGAACCTGCGCGGGTTTGACCCCGCCGGCACTCCGGCCGAACCCACAGCAGTGATCCGCGGGTTCCTCAGCGCTCTCGGAGTTCCGCCCGAGCGGATCCCGACGCACCCCGAGGCGCAGGCTGGCCTGTACCGCAGCGTTCTCGCTGATAAGCGGGCGCTGATCGTGCTGGACAATGCCCACGATGAGGGGCAGGTGCGGCCGCTGCTGCCGGCGAGCCCGGCCAGCCTGGTGCTGGTTACCAGTCGCAGCCAGCTGGGCGGGCTGGCAGCCGCCGACGGAGCGAGGCTGATCAGCCTCGACGTGCTCAGCCACGCCGAGGCGGGGCAGCTGCTGGCCGCACGGCTCGGAGCTGGTCGCGCTGCGGCCGAGTCGGCCGCTGTCGACCGGATCGCGGGCCTGTGTGCCTGCCTACCGCTGGCGCTGGCGATCGCGGCGGGGCGCGCCGCCGCCCGGCCAGGTCTCCCGCTGGCTGCCCTGGCCGGAGAGCTGGCTGAGTCGGCAGGCCGCCTGGATGCACTGGACGGCGGAGACCCGGCCTCCAGCGTGAGAGCGGTGTTCTCCTGGTCCACCCGACAGCTGAGCGACGGGGCGGGGCGGATGTTCCGGCTGCTGGGCCTGCATCCGGGCCCGGACATCTCGGTGGCCGCTGCAGCAAGCCTGGCCGGCTGCCCAGAGCTTCATGCCCAACGGTTGCTACGCGAGCTGGCTCGCGTGCACCTTATCGCCGAGCGAGTCCCCGGCCGATATGCCTCCCACGACCTGCTGCGCGCCTACGCTGCCGAACAAGCCCTGGCCTGCTACGACCATGACAAGCGTGACGCCGCGATTGGCCGGTTGCTCGACCACTACCTGCAAACTGCCGCCAATGCTGCACGGCTTCTGATCCCAGCCGGGGAGCCCGTGACGCTGGTCCCGTCTCGACCCGGGGCGGCTGCCGTACCGCTCGCCGATCGCTCGCAGGCCATGAACTGGTACGAGGCCGAGCACCAAGTCCTGCTCGCAGCCGTCGACCTCGCCGCCGGATCCGGGTTTGACAATCATGCATGGCAGCTCCCCTGGGCGATGGCGGACTTTCTGCTGTTTCGCGGGCACTGGCAGGAGTGGGCCGCCGTCCAGCGAACGGCTCTAGCTGTCGCCACGCGCTTGGGTGACACCGGCGCGCAGGCACTCTCCGGCCGCCTTCTGGCAGCCGCGTGCGCGCAACTCGGCGAGCTAGCCGAGGCTCACGACCACTTCGCCGCGAGCCTGACGCTGTACCAGCGGCTCGGCGACCGCTTGGGCGCGGCGAAAATCCAGTCGAATTTGTGCTGGCTAGCCCAGCGTCAGGTCCGCTATGCCGACGCGCTCGGGCACGCTGAGCAGGCGCTGCTCCTGTTTGAGGCCATCGGTGACCAGGCGGGACAGGCGACAGCGCTCAACAACGTCGGCTGGTGCTACGGCCTGCTGAGCGACTTCGAGCAGGCCCGCGCGTTCTGCCAACGATCACTCGCCCTGTGCGCGGAAACCGGCCACCGCAGCCTCAGGCTCGAGGGAAATGTCTGGGACAGCCTGGGGTACGCAGAGCAGCATCTCGGCAACCTCACCGAAGCCGCCGAGTGTTACCAGCGCGCGCTGGGCATCGCACGGGAAACCGGCGAGCGCTCCCTTGAAGCGGAGGCGCTCACCCACCTTGGCGACGCCCGCCATACCGCCGGCGATCTAGCCCGCGCCCAGGAAGCCTGGCGGCAGGCGCTGGTCATCCTCGACGATGTCCAGCACCCCGACGCTGACCAGGTACGCGCCAAGCTCGACGGCATGGCCGACCACGCCTCCCAGACCGCGTCGGCGTAGCAGTCCCACGGGCACTCGCGCTCACAGATCGCCGAAAGAGCAACGATTCCGGGACCGGGAGCACCAGGACCACGCGAGGAGGAGCGCGCTTCCTCCGTAGAGGAGCGGGCCGACCCGGTGCTGCTCAAATGACGTAGTGATCTGACCGCGCATGAGGAAGTGAGTCGAGCGTGTTAGCCCGCACAGCGGGCACCTGTGCCCCGTGATGAGGCGGTAAGGGCACACCGTGGGCAGCCGGCGCCCGCCCGCGGCCAGGGCAAATATGCTGTAGGCGAGCCAGAGCCACGTCAGCCGGGCGAGCGTCACATCGTCGAGCGGCGACAGTTCGGCGGACCGGCCGGCCGCGCGCGATCCCCGCGGCGGGGAGTCGCCGGCTCTCACCAGTAGGTCCGTGGTGCTTCGATGGGATGCGTCTGCCGCTTCTGGTTCACCGCAGTGGAGGCCCACTTGCGATGCCACTCGATGCGGGCTCCGGCCACGCCTCCGCGCAGCGGAACCTGCACGTATCCCGGCAGGACATCGAGCGGAGATTCCGCCGGCGCGTCTTCCCCGCTGTCCTGGCCTGTGACGCCCGACTCGGGCCTGGACGAGTAAGTGATGGCAGAGATCC
>Ga0123356_10002857_pt1 | contig 18273 bp, 10 predicted proteins | sample TergutEmb28metaG_2_FD_92546 | JGI IMG/M metagenome (GOLD analysis project Ga0123356, IMG submission 92546) | Embiratermes neotenicus P3 segment gut microbial communities from Petit-Saut dam, French Guiana - Emb289 P3 | ecosystem: Host-associated > Arthropoda: Insects > Digestive system > Gut ...
GCGTTTCTTTCATTGCTTTTTATTTCAAGCGATGCAATGAAGGATTTAGGACTTTCTTCGTCATTTTTGCTGTTGGGAACAATATTGTTTATTTTGATTTTTTTACCGCATTTTGTAGGTAAGCCTACAATTAACAGATTTCAAAAATCTTTAAAAATAAGACAATTATCTGAATTTTCACCTGAAAAAAATAAATTCATTGTACTGTTTTTTCTCGTTTTAACGGTTGTTCTTTTCTATTTCAGTTTCGGAACACAATTTGAATCCGACTTGCAATCAATCAATTACATGACTGATGATCAACGAGCGGAAATGAAGAAATTACTCGAAGAAAATAATGGGAGATCACATAATGTTTATTTTGTAGTTTCGCAACCAAACATAGAAGATGCGCTACGAATTTATGAAAATCAGATCTTAAATGATGTTGTTTATCAAGATTTAAGAGAATCAATTTCAGGTATTGGAAATTTCATTCCTTCAAAATTTACACAGGAAAACAAGATAAAATATTGGAATGAATTTTGGCTAAACAGAAAAGATGTTTTTCTGAAAAATTTCAATGTTGCTACATCCAAGCAAAATTTTAGCGAGGGAATTTTTGACGATTTCATTGAGACAATAAATAAAGAGTTTCAAGTTCAGAATTTCGATTATTTTTATGACGCTCTTTACAGTCTCGCAAACAACTACATATTAAAGTCGGAAGATAAATATTTCCTTACCACGATTATAATGGTTTCGCCTCAGCACATAACTATTGACGATAAATACTTTAGCGACCCGGAGTACAGTGAGGTAATTGTATTCGATAATATATCCATAGCTCAAAAATTAGTGAATGCCCTTTCGAAAGATTTTGATTATGTGCTTTATATCTGTGCGTTTATCGTTTTTACATCCCTGTTTTTCTCATTGGGACGAATAGAAATTACAATCCTGACGTTTCTACCTATGGTTGTCGGTTGGGTATGGATTTTGGGATTGATGAATATTTTTGGATTAAAGTTCAATATTGTAAATATCATTCTTGCTACTTTTATTTTCGGACAGGGCGACGATTATACGCTTTTTGTTACCGAAGGGCTGATCTACGAATATGCTTCCCGTAAGAAGATGCTCGCTCTGTTTAAAAATACAATAGCTATCTCAGCTTCAATACTTTTTGTTGCTATAGGAATGATGATTTTCGCAAAACATCCGGCAATGCGTTCTTTAGCTCAAATTACGATGATGGGTATGATTTCTGTTGTTATGTGTGCATATCTGTTTCCGGCTCTCATTTTCAGATATTTGACAACGAAAAAGGGCAAACTGCGCGAAGTACCTTGGACGCTGAAACGATTTCTACGATCTTTGTATGCTTTTCTTTTTTTCTTGTTTGGCAGTTTATTTACAACATTTTACTGCTTTATTCTTTTCGGTTTCAGGAAGAAATCTAATGAGAAAAATAAAATTCGTTTCCATCGTTTGTTACAATGGCAAGCTAATTATGTCATTAAGCGCGTACCCGGCACGAAATTCCGTTACGAAAATAGAACAGGCGAAACTTTCAATAAACCTGCGATTATTATCAGTAATCATCAATCACAACTCGATTTGATGTGCTTGATGATGCTCACGCCTAAACTGATTATTTTAACTAACGATTGGGTTTGGAATAGTCCATTTTACGGACGGGTTGTCCGGCACGCTGAATATTACCCTGTGTCGCAAGGTATTGAAAACAGTCTTACTCAACTTTCCGATGTAGTACAACGCGGTTATTCCATCGTTGTATTTCCGGAAGGTACACGATCGGCAGATTGTAACATCGGACGTTTCCATAACGGAGCTTTTTATCTTGCGGAAAAACTGAATTTAGATATTATACCGGTTTTTCTGCATGGTGTGGGACATGTTTTTCAAAAAAATGATTTATTGTTACGCGAAGGGCAGATTACAATACAGATACATGAGCGCATTACCTTGAATGACAGCCGTTTTTCTACCGATTACTCAACACGTACTAAACAAGTGCATCGTTACTATTGCGAAACATTTGCAAATATTTCCAAAAAGATAGAAACCATGGATTATTTCAAGAGTTATGTTCAACACAATTATTTATATAAAGGGGCGGAAATATGGCAAGAGGTTAAAAAGGAGTTAAAGGAGTTAAAGGAGTTAAAGGAGTTAGAGGAGTTAGATAATAATACTGTTTTAATTCGAAATAACGGCTATGGCGTCTTTAGTTTTTTATATTCGCTTGCACATAAAAATATTCAAGTAATTGCAATAGAAGACGATGAGGAAAAAGTGGAGATTGCGAAAAATTGCACAGGCATTCCTAAGAATCTTAAGATATATCATACTTCCGAATTTCATAACTCCCTAACTACTTTAACTCCTCTAACTCCTCAAAAATGAACCACATCATCATCATAGGCAGCGGATTAGGAGGATTGACCTGCGGTTACATTCTTGCAAAAAATGGCTTTCGTGTAACTGTATTAGAAAAAAATTCACAGTTAGGCGGTTGTCTGCAAACTTTTGTAAGACGAGGTGTGAAGTTCGAAACCGGTATGCACTACATAGGAAGCGTAGAAGAAGGGCAATTACTGCATTATTTCTTCAACTATTTATCGCTGTTGCCTAATGTGAAATTGTATTCTCTAAATAAGCAGGCTTACGACACGATATCTATCGGTAGCGAGCGTTTCTTTTATGCAAATGGAACAGAAAATTTTACGGAACAATTATCACAGTATTTTCCTAATGAACGCAAAAACCTGCAAAAATATTGGCAAACCATTCATGAAGTCACTAAGAGTTCGCCCTTGCATTCCTTGAGAACGACCGACGAGCCTATCATTCTTAATCCAAACCATGTCAAACAGAGCTATGATGCTTTTCTTGAAAGTATTACTCAAAATGAATTATTGCGACTTGTTTTAGCTGGAAATCTACCGCTGTATGCCGGAGAAAGAGGCAAAACGCCTATGTATATTTCAGCTTTTATAAACGATTTCTACAATCGTAGCGCCTATCGTATCGTAGGTGGAAGCGAAACCGTTGCACTGTCGCTGATAAATTCAATCCGTGCAATGGGCGGTGAAGTGATCCCCTCAGCGGAAGTCGTAAAAATCAATTGCAACGACAAACAGGCAGTTAGTGTTTCACTACGAAATGGCGAACAATTACATGCCGATTATTTTATATCTAATACACATCCTGCTCGAATGGTAGAAATGCTCGAAACCGATTTGATACGCAAATCATATCGCGATCGCATTGCGAGCTTAAATAATACGATTTCCAATTTCACAGTATATATCCATTTTAAAAAGGATAGCATGCCATATCTTAACAGTAATTTCTACCATTACAACACACCTGACGATGTATGGCGGGGCAAAGATTATTCTCGTGAAAATTATCCTAACAGTTTTCTCTATATGCACCTCTGTACAACTGCCGGGCAGCAGTTTGCCAATACCGCAGTGCTTATTAGTTATATGGATTTCAATGATGTATCGAAATGGGTTGGCACAAAAGTTGGTCGGCGCGGTGAAGAATATGTGAATTTCAAGAAGGAAAAAGCCGAAAAATTATTGGCATTATTAGAGAAACAACTTCCCGGAACTTTACAAAATATCGAACATTATTACACTTCTACCCCACTTACTTATTTAGATTACACAGGCACGGAACGCGGTTCAATGTATGGCGTTCTGCGTGATTGCAACGAATCAATTCATGCTTTAGTTTCTCAGCGCACTCGTATTCCCAATCTTTTTCAGACCGGACAAAATGTTAATTCTCATGGCATTTTAGGAGTTATTATTGGCGCTATCCTCACTTCCGGAGAGTTGATCGGGGTTAATACTATTGTGGAGCAGATTAAAGCTATTTGATTATATAACAATGCTCTGATCTTAATTCATAATTGACTACGTCGAACGTTGTTTCATAATTCATAATTCATAATTCATAATTTAAATATTCCCCAAATTTTCTTAATCTTATTCCTCCTATTCGTTTTTTCCTTATCCATGATTTGCCTCATCATGTTTTCGTTTCCTTCTTCAGCCGAGAGCCAATTATCGCATTGAGCTATTAGTAAATTGTTGTAATGCAATATTTTCTCAGCACGAAAGAGAATTTCATTTTTTATATCATTTGAGGCATCCATTTATTATTCTTCTTTTCTGCAAAATTAATGATAAAAACAAGAGGTAGTTTCACTATTATTAGTGACAAGGCTGTCACTAATATTAGTGACAAGTAACGAGTGACGAGTAACGGGTGGAAACAATCCTGTCACTCGTCACCTGTCACCCGTCACAATTTTTAGATTTTAGATTTACAGTTATAGATTTGAATAATTATTTGTACTTTTGCTGCAATTAATAACAGAAAAATGACACGGTTAATTATTGTTGACGACCACCGCTTGTTTCGAATAGGAATAAAAGCTGCCTTCCAAACCGCCCTCCCCGATATTCAAATAGTTGGAGAAGCCGGTTGCGGCAAAGAATTGTTTAATGTTTTAAAATCTACTCATACCGATATTATACTCTTAGATATAAACCTGCCCGACATGACCGGAATTGAAATCGCAAAACGACTTCGCCTTGAATATCCTGATGTAAAAATACTCGCTGTTTCAGCTGAAAATGCAGTTCAAACAATCAATGAAATGCTTGAAGCTGGTATTGATGGATTCGTCAGCAAACAAAATTGTGACGCTGACGAACTTACTAAGGCTATCCAATCAATAATGAGCGGAATGGAATACTTCGGACGCGATATATCTTCCATTATCTTTAGCGTATATGTTTCTAAAAAGAAAACCACCGAAGTGACTAATGAATTTACCGAACGTGAGCGCGAAATTATTCTACTTTGCCGCGACGGATTGATGTGCAAGGAAATAGCCGATCGTTTGAATGTCAGTATCAATACTATTAATACGCATAAAAAGAGAATTTTTCAAAAACTCGGCATTAATACAACAATGGAGGTGGTACAGTATGCTATTAGAAAAGGGATTATTAGAGTTGAGAGTTGAGAGTTATGAATTATGAATTATGAATTATGAATTATGAATTATGAATTATGAATTATGAATTATGAATTATGAAAATACATGTGATAATAATTATGTTTTTTTTATTTGCCGCATGTAGCAATTATTCCGAAAACAAAATTGCTGAGCAAACTCAAAATACCTTTGTGCCTGATTCATTATGGACACCTACCGGCAATGCGCAGATAGACAGCTTGTTGCAACTCGCAGCTGTTGCGCCGCAGGATACTACCCTTGCTTTAATTTATTTTGAAATTGGCGAATTATATATAAATAATGATTTGCAAAAAGCGAAAGAATATTATAGCAAGTTAAAAACTCTGAGCGAAAGACTAAAATGGAATAGAGGATTTTATAAATATTCAGAAGGTTATACTGATGCTTTAAACATTGAAGGTTTAATGGACTCAGCAATTGTCATTCATCTGCATGCCCTCGAATTAGCAAAAGCGGAAATTAATGAACGTCAAACAGCTGTTATATTGATAAATATAGGAAATTGCTATTATTTTAAGTCATGGTATGAAACAGCATTGAAATATTACAATGATGCACTCCCGTATTTTGAAAAAGTTGGAGAAAAAACAGGTCTCGCTCATATTTATTCTTTAATTGGAAATGTTTACAAGAATTTGAATATGAAGACTGAAAGCCTGATGTGTCATGAAAAAGCCGTCAACTTATGGGAAGAAAAACCGGATATTCTACAGAGAGCAAATGCTCTCATTAATTATTCAACAGAATTGCTTTCAACCGGACAATTTGAAAAAGCGGAAGATGCTCTAATGGAGGCACAGAGAATTTCTGTATTAAACAATAGTAAATACCATTTATTAAGCATTTACAGTGATTTAGCGGATATAGCTTTTCAAAAATTTGATTGGGATAAAAATGATTTTTATGCCCATAAATCTTTAGAACTGTCTTTAGAATTTGGTGACGTTGAGGGTTATTGTATATCAAATAGAGCGCTTAGTTCTTCGGAATTACACAGAAATAATATCAATAAATCTGAAGAATATTTAATGTCTGCGTTGGAAATGGCAAATAATTATGATTTACCAATACAACAAATGAAATGCTATAAAGCTCTTTCTGATATATATATTGCACGACATAATTATAATAATCAAATAATTTACCAAAAAAAAGCGGATTCTATTCAAGCTACCATAATATCAGAACAGACTCAGCGAGTTGCAAAAGAAATGGAAGTTAAATATGAAACCTCAAGAAAAGAACTCGAAATAGAACGTCAACAACAAATCATAGCTCATCAAAACATCCAAAGATGGTTTTTTATATCAGGCATAGCTGTTTGCGTAGTCATTCTTGCCCTGTTATGGTATATTCTCCGTCTGCGCATCCGCCGCAATCGCACACTTGCCGATATGAACAGTACAAAAGATAAATTTTTCAGTATAATTTCTCATGATCTGAAAAATCCTGCCGTAGCACAGCGTGACGCCATTAATATGTTAATTAAAAATGCTCATTTATGGGATGCTACTACACTAACAGATTTTTATAACGAACTGCTAAAATCAGCCGAAGGCGGTGTGGAACTAATTTATAATTTGCTTGGCTGGGCTCAAGTTCAAACAGGACGTATGATTTATAAACCTGATACTATGCTGCTTTCAGATATCTTACCAAACATTTCGCTAATTCAAAAAGCAGCAGAAGACAAAGGAGTTATACTCGATATCCAAATGCCTGAAAATGCGATCATTACTTGTGACAGCAATATGTTGGCAACAATAATACGTAATTTGTTGAATAATGCTGTGAAATTCACAGATAAAGGTGGAACGGTGACATTGGATATATCTTCGGGAACGACGGGATATATTATTTCTATTAACGATACAGGTATTGGCATGAGCAAAGAAATTATAAACAATCTGTTCCGTTTGGATAAAATACATTCTAATCAAGGAACAGCAGGCGAAACAGGTAGCGGGCTGGGACTAATTGTCTGCAAAGAACTTCTCGAAAAACACGGCAGCAAACTGAATGTTGAAAGCGAAGAAGGAAAAGGCAGCAGATTTTGGTTTGAAATATGATTTATGATTGTCATTGCGGGCTTGACCCGCAATCCCCTGAATAAAGCGACTACTACTAACCATGGGGATTCCTCGCTTCGCTCGGAATGACAATTCGCTTTCATAATAGCAGTAGTGGAAAGAATGAACCGGCGGCTTTGCCGCCGGTTCATTCTTTCCACTACCACTTTTTTAGAATTGCACGTCATTCCGAATGGAGCGAAGCGAAATGAGGAATCTCATTATCAACGCATCAATATCTCACTTTTAATGTATTATTCCCTTGCCGAACAACATAAACTCCCTTTGCCGGTAATGTAATATCCGCTTCATTGGAAATTGTTATCGCTTGATATACTACTGCTCCTGTCAGATTGTAAACACTCAGCATTTCACCTTTGATTAGACCGGTTACATGCAGTTGACCATTGAGCGACCATGCTTTCAGTGAGCTGTCATTCTGTGGATTCCTAATACCCGTATTATCTTGTCCGCTGATAGTAATCTCTAAATATCCGGATATATTTGTTCCATCCTTAGATGTAGCGATTACTTTCACCGTACCGTCGCTTACGGCAGTTAGCAAACCTGTCGAATTTATTGTTGCACTGCCGGTGCCGTCTTCAACAGACCAAGTTACTGTTTGATCATCAGCATTTGTAGGTAAAACAGTTGCCGACATCTGCAATGTTCCGTCTTTAGTATCAATTGTTGTTTTTCCTCCGGGGCCGGATACGATAATTGAACTTACTAATACCGGATCCGGAGCGTTCACTGTTATCTTTGCTCTGCTGCTTGTTGTAGTTGCTTTTTTGTCTCCGGTCGCATCATCTTTTGTGTTTGTCACAATAACATAGTAGTATACAGTACCGATTGTCGCAGTCGGCGGGGTATAGCTTGATGTGGTAGCGTCGCTTATTGTTGTTCCTGTTCCTGTGTTGCTATTAGCTGAGTACCATTGATAGCTCAGAGTTCCGCCATCAGTTACCGAAGCTGTTACTTTAAGAGGGGTTGCTGTGGCGTCTTTCGAATATGTAGCATGCTCGGGATTCTCAGAAATAGTTGGAGCTTGGGCATTGACAAGGGAATTCACAGTTACATATGCCATATTGCTATATGTGGTTGCCGTTTTTGTTCCGGTCGCAAGGTTATCAGTGTTAGTCACAGTGACATAGTAATAAATCGTTCCGACTACTGAAGTCGATGGAGTATAACTTGAGCTGTTTGCCCCACTTATCGCAGTTGCTCCGCTTGTATTGTTATTAGAGTTCGAATACCATTGATAAGTCAGCACTCCTTGTGATACTGAAGCTGTTACTTTAAGAGGGGTTGCCGTTGCATCTTTAGTATAGGTTGCAGATTCGGGATGCGAAGAAATTGTAGGACTTTCAGCATTTGTGGTTAAAGTCAATTTTAACTCTGTTCCGCTTGTAGAAAGGCTATAGCCTGATGTTGATCCCGATAGGGCAAACCTTGAAATATCATTAAGACCTGAAGCAGCTGTTATCAGCGAATAACTGCTTGCAGAGCCAATACTACTAACATTTATTGTATTGGTTCCCGATGATGCAGAAACTGCACCAGTAACCGAAAGTTTCGAAGGCGTTGATCCACTCAGGTTCATGTTAATATTTCCACCTGCAAGGGTTAAAGTTCCGCCAATGCTTGCATTATTGGTAACTGTTAATGTTGTGTTGCTTTGCTTATTATAGTTTCCAGCCCATTTTCCATTCAGGTTTACCGTGCCTGCGCTATGGGTGAAAGTTCCTGTAATAGTGTTGTTGGCATTGCTCATCGTGAAAGTTGCAGTCCCTGTTTTTGTAACGCTGCCTACGCCTGAAAAAACTCCTGTATAAGAGCCGCCACCATCATTGCTTGATGCTGATGTTCCGATTGTTAGAGTTCTACCTGTGCCAAGTGAGATTTCAGCGCTTGAGTATGTACTGTTTAATGCTTTGATTCTTTTACTGGAAGTAATAGCAAATTTGGCAGTGTTGCTGCTAAGTGTAACTGAAGATACATTTTCAATAGTACCATCACTATCTAACATTAGCGTACCATCATTTATCTCAATTTCGCCAGTAAAGGGATTGGCATATCCAATTGTAAAACTTCCGCTACCGGTTTTTAAAACTTTGCCTGAGCCTGAAAATTTCCCTGAATAGATTCCGTTACTGCCTGATCCACCGCTTTGGCCTATAGTTAGAGTATTTGAACCAACTTTAACTTCTGCATTATAATATAAGCTGTTTAATGCTCTGATTCCTTTATTTGCTGCAGTAATATCCAATACAGCTGTAGTACCTGAAAGAGTAACTCCGGATGAAGTTGCAATACTGCCGTTGCTACCTATTGCAAGCGTACCTTCATTTATCTCAATTGCACCTGAATAATTTGTAGCTCCGTTAATTGTAAATGTTCCGCCACCGTTTTTTATAATCCTTGCTGTACCTGTAAATGCGCCCGTATAACTTCCTGTACCATCATTTTGTCCTGATGTTCCAATATTAAATGCATATCCTCCAATAGTAACTGTTGCGTTTGAAAATGTGCTGTTTAATGCTTTGATTGTCTTATTATTGCCGGAAATACTAAGCGTAGTACCACTACCAAGAGTAACACCTGATGATGATGCTATACTGCCACTGCTGCCTATTGTAAGCGTTCCAGCATTAATAATTGTTTCTCCGGTATAAGTGTTGCTCGCATTTATGGTTAGCGTGCCTGTGCCTGCTTTGGTAATTGATCTTGAAGTGGCCGGCAGAGCAGTTCCAAGAGTTACATTATTACCATTTGTATCAAATGTTGCATTAAAAAAAGCATTACTTGCATTTATTTTTGAAGAAACATCTGCAGTATTTCCGGTCGCCCATTTTAGCGTGGCGCCATTATAAATTCTGATTAGGGATGAACCAAAATTATTCAAATTACTAAAAACTAATATTCCCGAATTAATATCGGTATATCCTGTATAAGAGCTTGATGTCCCTGTAAGCGTGAGTGTTTCAGTACCATATTTATTAATAGCTACACCAGCGAAGTTTCCGGTTATTTTTCCCGGAAAAGTACCACCACCATCATTTGATGATGTGCTTGTTCCTATTTGTAATATTCTTGTTCCAAGAATAACTTCCGAACCTGCTACACCGTCCAAGCCTTTAATTGTTTTCGATCCTGCAGAAATATCTAACTTTGCAGCGCTGCCAAGAAGATTCACCTTAGATGCTTTTTCGATAGAGCCACCACTACCCAGTATTAGAGTATTTCCATCAACACGCATTTCACCTTCAAAGGTATTTGCTCCGTTTAGGGTAGTTTTGCCGGCATTCGCTGAATTAACACCTCCCGGTCCTGAAATTACTCCGGAATAGATATGGTCATTCGAACGTCGAAAATCAATCCAACTTCCCGGATGGTTTGTTATAATATTTCCTGCTACCATACCCTCAGATGAATTATTTCCCAAATGTAAAATACTTGCTCCCTCAACCGTTGTTGTACCTTCATAAGTGTTATCTGCTGTCAGTCTTAATGTCCTGCCATTACTGCCATGAAATTCCACATTACCTTTACCAACGATTTTCCCTATGAAATTCATTGCGCTCCCTGGTTCAAACCGAAGAATAGCGCCTGCATTTATATCAACCTGAGTACAAGTATTAAAACTGCCGCTTGAACCATTACCTATCTGTAAAGTTCCACCGTTAACCGTAATATTACAAAGAACAGTGTTAGCGTTGGTAACAATCAATTTTCCCGCTCCTAATTTATTTACATATCCAAAACCGGAAATAATACCGCTATATGTAGCGGTAGCGTTGGCGGGGACAGTTATGTTCACAGTACCGTTGCTAATAGCGAAAGATTGTGAATTTGTTTGCCCATTGTTAATTGTGATTGAGTGAGTTTGCGCCCATGCGCCTGCAGCTACTGCCGCAAATACAGCGAATAAAATCACCCGCCGCATTGTTTTCATAAAAAATGTATTTGTATTCATAATGTATAAAATTTAAAAAAGTTTTTTCTCTGCAAAGATACATACATAAACAGGGGGGTAGTTTCACCAATTATAGTGACATGGCTGTCATTAATATTAGTGACAATTTTTTGATTTACGATTTTAGATTTTAGATTTTAGATTTGAATAATTATTTGTATTTTTGCTGCAATTAAAAAATTATGAATTATGAATTATGAATTATGAATTATGAAACAACGTTCGACGTAGTCAATTATGATAGAATGAAAATATATGTAATATTATTAGTTGCGTTTATACTTGCAGCATGCAGCAATTTTTCAGGCAACAAAATTGATGAACAGTCTCAAAATATTTTTGTGCCGGATTCACTATGGACACCAACCGGTGATGCACAGTTGGACAGCCTATTACAACTTGCTGCTGTTGCTCCTCAGGATACGACTCTTGCCTGGTTGTACTATAAAATGGCTACAATTTATATGGATAATGATTATGAAGAAGCAAAAAAATATTTTAATAAATCGGGAGACTTGAGTGATCATTTGAATTGGGATAAAGGACGTATTTCATATTCAATTGCTATATCAAGAATGATCACACGTGAAGGATTACCTGATTCTGCTTTAATATTGCTAAATAAAGCATTGGAATTATCTCTGAATAATAATAATGAATCTTGGGCTGCACTTGCACTTAACAATATAGCTACTGCTTATTTTGCAAAAAGCTGGTATGAAACAGCTGCAATTTATTATATGGATGCCGCATCTATATTTGAGAAAAATAGTGATAATGAAAAACTTTTTCATATTTATTACATGATGTCTCAGTTATACAACAACCTAAAAGCATCTGAAAAAGCTATTGAATATGGAAAAAAGGCGGTAGCATTAAATAGTGAAGAACCATGGGGATTTGCTGCTTTAGCTTTTGCATATTTTTCTGCACGACAGTATGAAAATTCAAAAGATAATCTTGAAAAGGCTTTACATATTTCAGAGTCTCAAAATAATCTCTATATGGCTGCATTTATTTACCATCTTTTAGGCAATGTTTCTGTAAATACTTTTGATTTGGACATGGGTGAAAGATATGCAAAAAAGTCATTAGAAATCACACGTCAATTAGGCAGTACGGTTTTTTCAGATAAAATTATCATTTTAAGTAAAATAGAGCAGTTGAGAGGCAATTACTCCAAATCGGAAGAGTATGCAAAAGAAGCATTGAAGATAGCAATAGAAATTGGACAAAATGAAACGAAAAAAAATTGCTATATAATACTATCTCAATTGGCAATCGGACAACACAATTATCGTAAACATTTGGAATATACAGAAGAATGGGAGAAGATTGAGCAAGAAATCGCAAATGAAACTACACTTCATGCTGCAGAAGAAATGGCAGCTAAATACGAAACATCAAAAAAAGAACTCGAAATAGAACGTCAACAACAAGTCATAGCTCATCAAAACATCCAGCGATGGTTTTTTATGTCAAGCATAGTAGTTTGTGTCGTAATTCTTGGTCTGTTATGGTATATTCTTCTGTTGCGGAACCGTCGCAATCGAGCCCTTGCAGATATGAACGCAACTAAAGACAAATTTTTCAGCATAATCTCTCATGATCTGAAAAATCCTGCTGTGGCACAACGCGATGCTATTAATATGTTAATCAAAAATGTCCATATATGGGACACAAATACTCTGACCGATTACTGTAATGAACTACTTAAATCAGCAGAAGGCGAAGTAGAACTTATTTACAATCTTCTTGGTTGGGCACAAGTTCAAACAGGACGTATGATATATACACCTGAAACAATACTACTTTCAGATATCCTGCCGAATATTTCACTAATTCAAAAAGCAGCAGAAGACAAAGGAGTTATACTCGATATCCAAATGCCAAAAGATGCGCTTATTACCTGCGATAGCAATATGATTGCAACGATAATACGTAATTTGTTAAATAATGCTGTGAAATTCACGGATAAAGGTGGAACGGTGGTATTGGATATTTCATCGGAAACGACGGGGTATATTATTTCTATCAACGATACAGGTATAGGCATGAGCAAAGAAATCATAAACAATCTGTTCCGTTTAGATAAAATACATTCTAATATAGGAACAGCCGGCGAAACAGGCAGCGGGTTAGGGCTGATTGTATGCAAGGAATTGCTCGAAAAACATGGCAGCAAACTGAATGTTGAAAGCGTAGAAGGCAGAGGCAGCGGATTTTGGTTTGAAATATAGTGACGAGTAACGAGTAACGAGTAACGAGTGACAAGTGACAAGTGACGAGCAATCCCGTTACTCGTCACACGTCACACGTCACAATTTTTAGTTTTAGTTTTTAGTTTTTAGTTTATTTTATACCTTTGCCGAAAAATTAACAATATGAGTAAAACATTCCAACGCACATTAATTACTTCAGCGCTACCATACGCCAATGGACCTGTCCATATCGGACATCTTGCAGGCGTTTACATTCCTGCCGATATATATGCCCGTTATCTCCGCCTGAAAGGTGAAGAAGTGTTATTCATCGGAGGTTCTGACGAACATGGCGTTCCTATTGCATTGAAAGCAAGAACCGAAGGTGTAAAGCCACAGGAAATCGTTGACCGTTATCATTATCTTATAAAAAAATCGTTCGAGGATTTTGGTATTACTTTCGATATTTATTCCCGGACTACTTCTGACATTCATAAAAAAACGGCATCCGATTTCTTTAAAATATTGTATGATAAAGGTGAGTTTATTGAAAAAACATCCGAACAATATTATGACGAAGAAGCTAAACAATTTTTAGCTGATCGTTATATCACAGGTAAATGTCCGCATTGTGGAAACGAAAAAGCATACGGCGATCAATGCGAAGCCTGCGGTACTTCGCTCAGTGCAATGGATTTAATTGAACCAAAATCGGCTATCAGCGGAAGTATTCCTGTTCTCAAAGAAACAAAACATTGGTATCTGCCTTTAGATAAGCACGAAGCATGGTTAAAAGAATGGATTTTAGAAAATCATAAGGAATGGAAATCTAACGTTTACGGTCAATGTAAATCGTGGTTGGATATGGGATTACAACCTCGAGCCGTGAGTCGTGATTTGGATTGGGGCGTTCCTGTTCCGTTAGAAGGAGTTGAAGGAAAAGTTTTATATGTTTGGTTTGATGCACCAATAGGATACATTTCAAATACCATTGAACATTCGCCCGACAGTTGGGAAAAATGGTGGAAAGATGAAAATACTAAACTGCTTCATTTTATCGGTAAAGATAATATTGTATTTCACTGTATCGTTTTCCCCGCTATGCTAAAAGCTGATGGTAGTTATGTTCTACCAGAAAATGTTCCTGCTAATGAATTCCTTAATCTTGAAGGCGATAAAATATCCACTTCCAGAAATTGGGCGGTTTGGCTGCATGAATATTTGGAAAATTTTCCAAATAAACAGGATGTCCTGCGATATGTGTTGACAGCAAATGCGCCTGAAACAAAAGATAACGATTTCACATGGAAAGATTTTCAAGCGAGGAACAACAATGAATTAGTCGCCATTTTGGGGAATTTCATCAATCGTTCTATGGTATTAACTCATAAATATTTCGATGGAACAGTTCCTGCAAAAGGCGTTTTATCAGATTATGACAAGGAAACATTTCAAGAATTTGAACGTGTTAAAATTGAGATGATAAACTATTTGGAGCATTTCCGATTTCGTGAAGCTCTGAAAGAAGTGATGAACCTTGCGAGAATAGGCAATAAATATTTAGCAGATTCTGAGCCATGGAAATTAGCCAAAACGGACATGGATCGAACCGCTACGATTTTAAATCTAAGTTTGCAAATTACAGCAAATTTAGCGATAGCCATTGAGCCGTTTTTGCCTTTTTCTTCACAAAAAATCAAACAATTAATTTGTAAGGATGAGATGAAATGGAATCAATTAGGTTCCATAGATTTATTACAGGAAGGACATCGTTTGAACGAACCTGAATTGTTGTATGAAAAAATTGAAGATGAGGTAATCGAAAAACAAATCCGAAAATTGCTTGATACTAAAATAGCAAATGAATTGAAAGAAAAGCAAGCGAATCCTGTAAAAGCTCCGATTGCTTACGATGATTTTGCAAAGTTAGATATCCGTGTTGGTAAAGTCCTGGAATGTGTTAAAGTTCCTAAAGCCGATAAATTGTTGCAATTCAAGATTGACGATGGTCTTGGCGGACGCACAATTCTTTCAGGCATCGCTGAGTTTTATCAACCTGAAGAATTAGTTGGAAAGACAGTTTGCTTTATTGCTAATCTCGAACCACGCAAAATAAAAGGCATTGTATCTCAGGGTATGTTATTATCGGCTGAGTCTTTTTCCGGAAACTTACGGCTCCTTCATCCTGATGCAAGCCTGGAACCGGGAAGCTCTGTTAGTTGATATTTGTCATTGCGGGTCTGACCCGCAACCCCATGATACAACGATTGTCATTGCGGGCTTGACCCGCAACCCCATGATAGTATCAAGGGATCTCACGTCAAGCGCGGGATGACAGAATAATCACCTCTGCCGGTGCACTACGGTCCCGGTCGCCTGATTTGTTGGCATAATCAGGACTTCTGCAATCTGAACATGAGGCGGCGCTGATGCGACAAAAAAGACAGTCTCTGCAATATCTTCAGCTGTCAAAGGCTTTAAACCTGCATAAACGGCGTCGGCTTTCGACTTATCACCTCTGTAACGAGTTATGGAAAAATGGGTTTCAACCATTCCCGGCTTGATATTTGTTACACGTAAAGGCGTATCCACTAAATCAATGCGTAACCCATCTGACAGTGTTTTTACTGCTGATTTAGTCGCACAATACACACTTCCACCCGGATATGCCGCTTCGCCTGCAATAGAGCCGATATTGATGATATGCCCTTCTTCTCTCGCTATCATTCCGGGAACAATCCAACGAGTGATTGAAAGTAAGCCTTTGATATTGGTATCAATCATAATATCCCAATCATCAGGACCAACCTCAAATTCTTTTTCAACACCCAGCACCAATCCGGCATTGTTTATAAGGATGCTTATATCTTGCCAACTGTCCGGCAAACTTTGAATTGCTTGCCTGACAGTTTCCCTGTCACGAACATCAAAGGGCAAAAGGAAAACATCGCAGTTGAATTTTTCAATTAAATCCTGCTTCAATATTTCCAATTTATTAATATCCCGTCCATTGAGTATTAGCGAAAAACCCTGAGCCGCAAATTTATAAGCGCAGGCTTCCCCTATTCCAGCGGTTGAGCCTGATATGAAGACGATTTTGTTTGTTTCCTTAGACATAAATTATTTATTGATTTTTTAATTTCAGGCACAAAGTTAAACATTAATTCATAATTAATAATTCATAATTCATAATTATAAATCCTACTCCTGCTTATACCACATAACTTTTCTCGACAAGAACATTATAATCCCAAGTATAGCAAATAATCCGATGCTGCCGATTAATAAAGCTATATCCTCCAATTGAAGTATAACATACAGGAATGTATATAAAAGACTTAAAGTCAGAGTAAGAATCGCTGTTTCGGTTTTGCTTTTAAAAATACTGTATGAATAACTAACAATCAATGTTATTGTAGCTAAAGCAGCGATAATATATGCTAATAAGAAACTGATTTGTTCTGAAAGCGAAAGAAGCAAACTGTAAAATAAAATCAATGCAAAACCTACCAACAAATATTGAACCGGATGTATTCGCTTCTTTGACAATACTTCAACGAAGAAGAAAACTACAAAAGTAAGCACAATAAACATTATCGAATATTTTGCCGAACGCATGTTTTGCTGATAATGATTAACTGTATCTACTAAATTGACGCCGAAATATGTATCATTAATGTTTATATTATATTGATCAGTCCAACTTTCAGGTATGCTCCTGTTAAAACTCAATACATTCCATGATGCTTTAAAACCGGTTTCAGTAAGTTTATAATCAGGAGAAAAGTTGCCTATAAATCCGGGCGCTTTCCAATCTCCCTCAATTTCAACCTGTGTAGTATGTCCTATTGGAACAAAATTGATACTGCTGCTTCCATTCAAATTCAGCAGACATTCAAAGTTTACAGGCATATCTTTATTAATACTTTTGTTAAGTGGAGCGCTGAGTTTTTTCATATTATTAATCGTACCATTTCCTGCTTCAGTTGGAAATTCATTATCATTTACCATAAAAAACAGCCGGTTTGTAACGCCACGCAAATCTGAAACGCCTAAGGAAAGATAGGCTTTTTCTAATTCTGCATTTTCAGGAAATTCTTTAATAGGAGCAAATTTTCCTGTTATCCGAATTTCACTTTTATACAAAATGGTTTTATAAATTCCATAATGTCTTTCTTCCGGAAATAACTTAACCTGCATTTTCACATCTTCAGGAGTCAAATGCAATTCGTGCATTTGAATCGTCTTTTTCTGAGCATCTGATGATGTATAACTAATATACGGAATTGTCAAAACCGGCCCTCCGATTGTTTGTTCCGAACTCCATTTTTCGTTAATCTTCTTGATTGTTTCTTCACTACGAGATTCCCTTTCATGAATCAATAACATAATCATTCCATTCGGAATGAGCGAGAGCAAAGTGAGCATTGTAATAATGAAGCCTTTAAGCGTCAATGATTGTGATAATTTACTTGTATCCATTTTTTATTAATATTTAATCCCTAACGGGACATTATAAAAAAATTAGTTTAACAACTTTTCTAATGCATTCAAATGTTCTTTGAAGCAATTTTTACCATTTTCGGTAATAATATATTGTGTATTGGGTTTTCGCCCAATGAATTGTTTTTTCGATTGAATATAATTAACATTTTCCAAGGCTTTTAAATGACTTGCTAAATTTCCGTCCGTGATTTCTAATAATTCTTTCATTGCGTTGAAATCAGCAAATTCATTCACAGACAAAATAGACATGATTCCCAAACGAACACGACTGTCAAAAACCTTATTCAATTGTGAAATAATACTTGTCATTTTTTCTTTTGGTCGTATTTATTATATAATAACCATCCATATAAAATATGACATAATCCGAATCCTATTGTCCAAAAGAATATACCGTAGCGTGAAAAAACAGCTGCAATTATGCCCAATACTACTTCTATGATTCCCAAATAA
>Ga0123356_10002858_pt1 | contig 18273 bp, 11 predicted proteins | sample TergutEmb28metaG_2_FD_92546 | JGI IMG/M metagenome (GOLD analysis project Ga0123356, IMG submission 92546) | Embiratermes neotenicus P3 segment gut microbial communities from Petit-Saut dam, French Guiana - Emb289 P3 | ecosystem: Host-associated > Arthropoda: Insects > Digestive system > Gut ...
AGTGATCGTCTTCGAGACGCGCGGAGCAATTGGGGCAGAACCGAGAAGGATCCAGAGCACTGGCCGCGCCAGAGCCGGCAAGCGCTGAGGCCATGACAGCGTTCCCCGATGTGGACGACACGTCGGAATCTCCGCTGGCTTCTACGCTTACGCTCGCTCCTCCCGCTTGACGGTCTCGAGTAGCTCCGGCCTGCGAACATGTCTTCTCCGAAAGCGGGTCAAGATTCCCGATAGGGTTCCCGTCGATCCTGGAGTTCATGGCACTCCGTCTCATCATAACCGCGCATCCTAAAGTGTTTGCCGCGTAGCCCACAACAGTTTCGCGCAGCTCGGCTCCGCTGACGCGCTCGAACTTTGTAAAGTTTTGAAAAGTCTGTCTCAAAACGGGCTTTCCGCGCAGTTTTTGAGTCTGATCCTGTTTAGAATTATCTATTCAGCCAAGTTTCTCCTATGTGGATTGTTGCTCTCGCATTGCGCCGGCCTTATACGTTTGTCGTAATGGCCCTTCTGATTCTGATTCTCAGCCCCATTGTCGTCAACCGCACGCCCACCGATGTTTTCCCGAACATCAACATTCCCGTCATCAGCGTAGTCTGGAATTACACCGGCCTAGCGCCGCAGGAGATGGCAAACCGCATCACCACGCCCACCGAGCGCGGCCTCACCACGCTGGTGAACGACATTGAGCATATCGAATCGCAGTCGCTGAACGGGCTCGCGGTGGTGAAGATTTTCTTTCAGCCAACGGCAAACATTCAGACCGCACTCGCGCAGGTGACGGCAATTTCGCAGACTGCCATCAAGCAGTTGCCCCCGGGCACCACCCCGCCCTTGGTCATTCAATACTCGGCGTCGACGGTGCCGATTCTCCAGATCGGCCTGAGCAGCCGCAGTTTGCCCGAGCAGCAGCTCAACGATCTGGCCCTGAATTTCCTTCGCACCCAGCTGATCACCGTACCCGGCGCGGCCATTCCCTATCCTTACGGCGGCAAGCAGCGCGTGGTTTCGGTCGACATCGATACCCCCGCCTTACAAGCCAAGCACTTGACGCCGGTTGACGTGGTGAATGCGATCAGCACGCAGAACCTGATCCTGCCCACGGGCACGGCGAAGATTGGACCACTCGAATACCAGATTGAGCTGAATGCCAGCCCGCTCGCGGTTGCCGAACTCAACGACTTGCCCATCAGGACCACCAATGGCGCAACCATTTATATGCGCGATGTGGCGCATGTGCGCGACGGGTTCACTCCGCAGACCAATGTCGTCCGTCAGGACGGCGCGCGCGGAACCCTGCTCAGCATTCTCAAAAACGGCAGCGCTTCGACCACCAGCGTTGTGAAGGCGGCGCAGGAGCTGCTGCCGCACATTCTCGAGACGCTGCCCGCAGGACTGAACGTCAAGCAGCTCTTCGATCAGTCGATCTTCGTGCGGGCGGCGATTCAGGGCGTGTTGCGGGAGGCGCTGATTGCCGCATGCCTGACGGCGATGATGATTCTCTTGTTTTTGGGCAACTGGCGCAGCACGCTGATCATCGCCACCTCGATCCCGCTTTCGATCTTGACCTCCGTGCTGGTGCTCAGCGCGCTCGGCGAGACCTTCAACATTATGACGCTGGGCGGACTGGCGCTCGCGGTGGGCATTCTGGTCGACGACGCAACCGTCGAGATCGAGAACATCCAGCGCAACCTGCACATGGGGAAAGAGCTGAAGCAGGCGATTCTCGATGGCGCGCAGCAGATTGCGGTCCCGGCGTTTGTTTCGACTTTGTCGATCTGCATTGTGTTCGTACCCATGTTCTTCCTGACCGGAGTGGCACGCTATCTGTTCGTTCCCCTGGCAGAAGCGGTCGTGTTCGCCATGCTTGCGTCTTATCTTCTGTCGCGGACACTGGTGCCGACCATGGCCATGTATCTGATGACGCATCACGAGCACGACGCGGACAGGCCTAAGACCAGCAAGATCGGGCACTTTCAGGAGAAGTTCGAGCACGGGTTTGAAGGCCTGCGCGATTCCTATCGCAACCTCATGGAATCGGTGATGCACCATCGCCGGGCTTTCGTCACCCTCTTTCTGGGATTTTGCCTGCTGTCAGGCGGGCTGATCTTTTTTCTTGGCCGGGACTTTTTCCCCAGCGTGGATGCCGGGCAATTCCGCTTGCACGTGCGCGCCCGCGCCGGATTGAGAATCGAAGAAACCGCGCGTCTGGTCGACCAGGTAGAACAGGAGATCCGCAGGGAAGTGCCTCCCGAGGAACTCACCGCGATCCTAGACAACATTGGCCTGCCCTATAGCGGCATCAACACTACCTACAGCAATAGCGGCACCATCGGGACTTCCGATGCGGAAGTTCTGGTCTCCTTGAGCCGGGATCATCATCCCACTGAGCGATACATTCACGCCTTGCGACAGTCCCTGCCCCGCGCGTTCCCGGGCATCGAGTTCTTTTTCCAGCCCGCAGATATTGTCAGTCAGATTTTGAACTTTGGCTTGCCGTCGCCGGTGGACATCCAGCTGATCGGCGACAATTCCCAGCAGGACTACTTCCTGGCGCAGCAAATTGCGAACCGGGTGCGGCACATTCCCGGCGCCGTCGACGTGCACGTGCAGCAGATGATCAACCTCCCCACCTTGCACCTGGATGTCGACCGGGTGCGGGCGCAGCAGGTGGGGATTTCCGAGCAAAATGTGGCGACCAATCTGCTGGTTTCCTTGAGCTCGAGTTTCCAGACCACGCCTGAGTTCTGGCTGAATCCGAAGAACGGCGTGAGCTACAACTTGACGGTGATGAGCCCGCAATACCGGGTAGATTCGATGCAGGCCCTGATGAACACGCCGGTTAGCAACGGGGCGAACACGCCGCAGGTTTTAGGCAACCTGGCTACGGTCGTACCCGAGATGACTCCAGCGGTGGTGAACCACTACAACGTGAGGCCGGTCGTGGATGTGTACGCCAGTGCCGACGGACGTGATCTGGGCGGGGTAGCCGACGACATCCAGAGAGTGGTTGACCCGTTCCGCAAACTTCTGCCCCGCGGCGCGGACCTGGTGGTTCGCGGCCAGGTCGAGACCATGCGGAGCTCGTTTCAGGGACTCGAGTTCGGGCTGGTGATGTCGGTCGTGCTGGTGTATTTGCTGATCGTCGTGAACTTCCAGTCCTGGCTCGATCCGTTCATCATTATTACGGCGCTGCCGGGCGCCCTCGCCGGGATTCTCTGGATGTTGTTTGTCACCCATACGCGGTTGAGCGTGCCCGCGCTGACGGGTGCAGTCATGTGCATCGGCGTCGCCACCTCGAATAGCATTCTTCTGATCTCGTTTGCGCGCGAAAGAATGGCGGAAGGGATGGAGCCGGTCCACGCGGCAGTGGAGGCGGGTTACACGCGCATGCGGCCGGTGGTCATGACGGCCCTGGCGATGATCATCGGCATGGTGCCGCTGGCAATGGGATTCGGCGAAGGCGGCGAGCAAAATGCCCCGCTCGGACGCGCCGTCATCGGCGGCCTGCTGTTTGCGACCGTGGCCACTCTGTTCTTTGTGCCGGTTGTGTTCAGCATGTTCCACGGACGCCGGCTAAAGTACCGATCGCCGGAGGATTGAACGTCTTATATCCGTTTCGATTTGTCAGCAAACAAAAAACCAAGGAACTGGAACGAGGAAATTCGATGGAGCCGCAGGTATTAGAGGTTGAGAGACAGGAGCAGGAGCCGAACCAGGAGCGACACCAGCAGACCAGACGAAAGGGCCTGGTGCTCGCCCTCGTACTCGCCCTGGTTTTCATGGTGATCGCCGGCGCCGGCATCGCTCTGAGACTTGCCGAGCAGCGGGCGCTGGCCAAGGAAACCGAACGCATCGCGGTGCCGACGGTCGAACTGGTCCATCCCACGGTGGAGCCGCCGCAGTCGGAGCTGATGCTGCCTTCGACATTGCAGGCCTTCATTGAGTCGCCGATTTTTGCCCGCACCAATGGTTATCTCGGCCATTGGTATAGAGACATCGGCGCCAAGGTAAAAAAAGGAGACCTGCTGGCTGACATTGAGACCCCGGAGGTCGATCAGGAATTGATGCAGGCGCGGGCCGCACGCGACCAGGCCCAGGCCCAGCTGGAACTGGCGAAGGTTTCGGCCAAGCGCTGGGAAAACCTGCGGCGGATGGACGCCGTCACTCAACAGGAAACCGATGAGCGGTCGAGTTCGTTTACCCAGGGGGAAGCAAACCTGAACGCCGCCATAGCCAACGTGCGCCGGCTGGAACAGCTCGAGTCCTTCAAGCACGTGTACGCTCCTTTCTCCGGAGTGTTGACCATCCGCAACACGGATATCGGTGCGCTAGTCAACGCCGGCAATGGAGGGCCGAACCAGCAACTGTTCGTACTTGCGCAGATCGATCCGATTCGCATCTTTGTGAATGTGCCGGAGGCGGACTCGCCTTCGATCCATCCCGGCGTGCGCGCAGACATCGAGGTTTCCGAACTGCACGGGCTGCACTTCACCGGCAGCGTCGTGCGTACGGCGAGAGCCATCGACCCGGCGACGCGCACGCTGAATACGGAAATCGACGTGCCCAATTCGAACGGGCAATTGCTTCCCGGCTCTTACGCGCAAGTGCATTTTGCCTTGCGGGAGCAGGTGCGGCGGCTCACGGTCCCGGCAAACGCCGTGCTGTTCCGTGCGGAGGGGCCGCGAGTCGCGGTGGTTGGACCGGGCAACAAAGTGCGCCTCAAGCCGGTTTCGATTGGCACGGATTTTGGAATCACCACGGAAATCGTAAGCGGCCTCGAACCCTCGGACCGGGTTGTGCTTAGCCCCAGCGACTCTCTCGAGGACGGCGAAACCGTCGAGGTGGCCCCGGGGAGCCGACAGCCGTGAAGCTGAAACTGCGTGCGGCTTGGCTATTGCTCGTGTGCGCTCCCGCGCTGGCCAAGAGTCCCAAGTATGAGAAGCCGGGGGTCGCGACTCCACAAAACTGGCAGACGCCGTCGCCATGGCATGAAGCCTTGCCGCTCGACTCCCTTCCCAAAGGCGCGTGGTGGGAGTTTTTCGCCGACGCGGAGCTGAATTCCTATGAGCAGCGCGCCATGGCCAATAATCAAAGCCTGCAGGCGGCCATCGCGCGCTTGTCGGAGGCCCGGGCAAGTGCGCGGGTCACCGCGGCCGGCCTCTATCCCGAGCTCGATGCAGCGGGCCGGGCCACACGCCAGCGTCTTGCGGGCAATCGCCCAACCAATGGAGCAGTGATTGCGCCCAAGCCGGTCACGGAAAACGAATTCACCATCCCCTTCACGTTGAATTACGAAGTCGATCTGTTTGGGCGGGTGCGGTCGGACGTCCAGGCGTCGAACGCATCGTTCCAGGCCTCAGCCGCCGATCTTGAAAACGTGCGGTTGCTGGTGAGCTCGGAGCTGGCGGGCGATTATTTCCAGCTTCGCGAGCTGGATTCCGAGATTGCGGTCGTCGAAAAGGCAATTGAATATCAGCGGGAGGCGTTAATTCTGATCGAAAACCGGCACCGGGGCGGCGCGGCCTCGGGCCTCGATGTGGCGCAGCAACAGGAGGTGCTCGATTCCTCGATCACCCAGCTGGCTTTGCTCGAGCAGCAGCGTCAGCAATTTCAACATGCACTGGCCATGCTGCAGGGCTTGCCCCCGGCGGAATTTACTGCGCCGGTTCGTGGCCTGGAAATCCGGCCTCCCGCGCTACCCCTCGCTGTCCCTTCCGAGGTCTTACAACGGCGGCCGGATATCGCGACCGCGGAACGGAACACGGCCGCAGCCAACGCGCGCATTGGCGTAGCCCGAGCGGCGCTTTATCCCAGCATTTCTCTCGGCGGCGGCGGCGGGCTGGATACGCAGGTAATCAACAATCTGTTCAACGCACCAAGCCTCTTCTGGTCTCTCGGTCTCGCTGCACTCGAGCCGGTCATCGCCGGAGGCCGCAACCGGGCCCAACTTGAGTTCGCAAGGGCTGGGTACCAGGAAGCGGTGGCGAATTACCGGGAGACCGCGCTCACCGCCTTCCAGCAGGTGGAAGACGCGCTCTCGGGACTGAATACACTGGCGGCCGCGTATGAATCGCAGCAGCGGGCGGTTGCCGATTCCGAACGCTCGCTCGATTTGGCGAATGCGCGGTACACGGGCGGGCTGGTAACCTATCTCGATGTCGTTACCGCCGAACAGCTGGCCCTTTCGAACGAGCGCCAGCTGACGCAACTCTTAGGTCAGAGAATGACTACCTCCGTGCTGCTGGTGAAGGCGCTCGGCGGGGGCTGGGACCGCGCCAGTCTGACGACGATCGGAATCAGGCCGAGCCTGAAGCAGGCTGTCCAGCAGTGACCACTTTTTGTGTATAGGGACAAATCGTGTCGGCTACTCGCAAGTCACGAGCCGGTTCATTCCCGTCCTGATTCTTCTGTTTCACTTGCCTTGGCTCCGCCTTTCGAGCGCATAGAGCTCGACTCACGTCGTCGCCCCCGTGATGATCGTAGGTCTTAATCCGGCACGGCTCGAGCAGAGTTGTTGCAAGGAAGGCGGGGTATTGAGGCGATAAGAAGATGAAGAGAAGAGAAGCCCCCGCTGATTCCTGACTGCCGGGGCTGGCGAACCTTCAGACTGTCCTTGCGATCATCACCATTCAGGGTCACGCTCGTGAAGCGACGAACCGGCCCGGCTGACTCTCCCGCAGCCGGTGATGAGAGCATTGCATCTGAACCCGCTAAAAACCCGGCATGAACGAATACCCAATCGACACAGCGAATCGGGCGACGTTGGCGCCATTGAATTCGACGTTATTGCGGATCAGGTAATAATGGACCTCAGGCCGAATGAAGGCGTTCCCCCAAAAGTAGTAGCGAATGTCGGCGCCGAAGTGTCCCGCGAAGTGGTTGCTGCTGGTGTAGTTGGTGCAGGAGGTGAATCCGCAGGTGAAGTAAGGAGTGTAGAATCGCAGGTCCAGGCCTCCGATTCCCGCCATCGCATCCGCGCCAAACTTCTTGCCAAATTTGCGCCCATAAACTGCGTCGAAGTTATACAGGATAGGACGGTAGGGCGCCTGGAATAAACCGGTGAAACTATTCTCCGTATAAAGCGCCTGGTGCGCGCGCCAGGCAACCTGGCCACCGAAGCCGATGTGATGCTTCAAAATGAAGATGCCGCTGAAGCTAGGATAAAGACCTCCGCTCAGGGAAGGAAAAGTGATGCCGGTGACATTGTTAGTCGATACGCCCGGGGCTTTAATCCCGCCGAACCCGAATGCACCGTGGAATTCCTGGGCTTCGGCGGCTACAGCAAACAATACGCACATCGTCAAGACGGAAAGTAGCTTTCTCAAAGCGAATCTCCCTCAGGGATTTATCTTGCTGCCTGGTGCCATTTAACCCGGACTCCGCATTATAGTTCCGCTCGGGCTGCCCGGACCAGACGAGCACCCAAGATAGCAATAATCCAGCAGCCACTACGGTTAGGTTCGATGCTCGGAGGCGCATCCGTGTTTCGTATTGATTTGTATAGCGGGTTTCGGGAGCGGCTCGAGTGCGGCCAGCGAAAGGCCGATAAAGTCTGGAATGACCCGTTCGGCGCCGGTTTCAAGCAGCCGCCGGGCCCACCCATTGGATGAAACCCCGATGCAGCGCAAGCCGGCGGATGTGGCCGATTGAATTCCCGCCGGGGCGTCATCGAACGCCAGGGCCATACCGGGCCCGACCCCCACCCGCTCGCAGGCCAAGCGATACACCATGGGATCGGGCTTGCCGGCGGTAACATCACTGGAGGTGATCGCGGTTTCAAAATGCTCCGCCAGGCCTAAACGCTCGATGGTGGCAACCGTGCGTATCTCGCTGGCCGAGGTAGCGATGGCGCTCACAACCCCCCTGCGGCCGAGCATGCGGATAAAGTCGACGACTCCGGGCACGGCTTCGATTTCGTGCTCCATCTGGCGGAAAATTTCGTCTTTCCGTTTCCCGTACTCAAGCAGCTCGTGCTCGGGGAGATTTCCAAGAAACCGGCGGAGGATCTCGCTTCGGGTGCGGCCTTCGAGGATGAACGACAGCTCGCCATCGGAGACTTCCCTGCCCACGGAACCGAGGAACGCCTTCCAGGCGGCCAAATGAGCGGGATGGCTGTTGATGATGACGCCGTCCATGTCAAACACAACCGCACGAATTTCCGGGTGGCCGTTCACCGGGCCTCCCGGTTCAGGTAACTGGGCCATCGTTTTTGCGCCTCCCGGTAATTTTCTGGAGTGCCAATATCTATCACATATTCCGGGATCACGTAAGCGCGCATGCGCCCAACCAGATGCGGCAGGACGTCGAAGGCGATATCGGAGCCGGATTTTTCAGGAATGGCGTCGAGCAGCTGAGGGGTGCCGATCATGATGCCGGCGAAGGCCAGACGGCTCTTCGGCTGCAACGGTTTTTCAACAAATTCGGTGACGACATGGTTGTGGTCGACGCTGACGATGCCGCAGCGTTCGGGATCGGGAACCGAGTAAACCCCCAGAGTCGCCGCCGATTGGGAGGAATGAAACTTGCGCATGGCGGAGAGATTGACGTTGGTAAGCACATCGGCGTAGAAGACCCAAAAAGCGTCGTCTCGTCCGATCCAGTCGCGGTTTGCCCCGAGCGTGCGGGCGCTGCCGAATAGTTCCGGCTCTTCCCGCACCGTGACCTCGATTCCGTTCCCCCACTCGCGAATGAACTCGAGGACCGCCGAAGCGTGGGCATGAGTATTCACCAGCACCTCGGAGACCCCGTAGCGGCTGCACAGGGAGAGCCAGATGGCGAGCATGGGCGTGCCGCCGATGGGGAGAAGACACTTGGGGGTGAGATTGGTGTACGGCTTGAGGCGGGTCCCATGCCCGGCTGCAAGAAGGAAGGCTTTCATGCTCGCAAGTCCGCGGCCTTAAAGCGAGGAACCAACGGGCACGAATGTCCAGCGGGACGCGCTGAGTCCGTCGTTGTCGATGAACGGATCGTTGACCAGAACGTGAGCACCTTGGGAGTCAAAACTGAAGCTCATCTCCCGCAAACCCTGTGCGACCAGCACCTCGCGTACATCGTTCTGCCGCTCGGGTTCGCAAAACAGGAGCAGGAAGCCGCCGCCGCCGGAACCGGTGATTTTTCCTCCCAGGGCGCCCCTCTCGACTGCAGCCGCATACGCCCGATCGATGCGATGGTTGGAGATTTTAGCGGAGACCTTCTTCTTCGCCTGCCAGGATTCGTCGAGCAGGGAGGCGAAATTTCTAAGCTCTCCGGCCTTGAGCGCGTCGCGCATGCGGAAGGCGAGCTCCTTGATTTCATGCAGGGCTTCGAGCGGTTCCCTGCTGCGGCCTTTGGTGGAGCGCTCCTGCTCCTCGAGAATTCCCCAGGAGTGATGGGCGGCGCCGGTGAAAAACAGAAGCAGGCTGTTTTGAAAATCCGACAGAACGGCAGGGCTCAGCTCGACGGGATCCACGCGCGACCGGCCATCGGGAAGAAATTCGATGAAGTTGATTCCGCCGAACGCGGCCGCGTACTCGTCCTGCTTTCCCACGTGCCGCTCTAAGAGGTTGCGGGCGACATGAAATGCGCGCTCCGCCAGTTCGGCCTTCGAAAGCGGCATTTGCAAATACGTTGTGAGCGTCTTCAGAACATTTACGCATACGCTGGCGGATGAGCCGAGGCCGGTGCCGGGGGGAATCTCGGAAGCCAGAAACAGGTCGGCATGAACTTCTCGATTGAGATCTTTGAGCACGGCCACCGGAATCTCCAGGCTGGTGCCTTGAATGCCGAGGGAGGCGAAGTCCTGCCAGCGCTCGCAAACCCGGAGGTCGGAGGAAATAATCTGAATGCACTGGTCGAAGCGGCGGCCGGCGACCGTATAGAAGTACTTGTTGATGGCGGTGCTGAGAACGGCGCCTCCGTACTGCTCGTAGTAGGCGGGAAGGTCGGTTCCCCCGCCGCCGAAGCTGATCCGCACGGGACTGCGAACGATGAGCATCTGGCATTAAACCTGGGAGGCGTTTTCCTGGGCTTTTCCACCCGTCTTGAAGGCTTGCCGGGTAGGAAGGGGCGAATAAAAGCGCATGACGAGTGTCCACACGGTCTGCAGCAGCAGAGAGATGTCCCACAGAAGATGGGGATTCATGACATATTGCAAGTCGAAACGAGTCTTCTCTTCCGACGAGCTGTATTCGCGCAGGCCGTTTACCTGAGCCAGACCCGTCATGCCCGGCTTCACCTGCAACCGGCGATGCTGCCAGTCTGAATATCGGGCGATGCGCGATGGCGGTTCCGGGCGAGGTCCGATCAGGCTCATCTGGCCGAGCACGACGTTCCAGAGCTGGGGCAGCTCGGTAATGCTGAAGCGGTCGAGCGCCATCTCCACCAAAGACCCGGCACCGAGGGAACGCGGTATGTCGAGGCGCCACAGGGAGAATGGGGTTCCATATTGACCGATGCGCGTTTCCCTCCGCAGGGCCGAGCCCTTCCTGGACAGCAGGAACATGGCTGCGGGCAGGAGGATGAGGGCGGCAGGAAGGGAAAGAACGACCGCGAGCACCAGGTCCAGGGTGCGCTTCATCATTACGTAGCGGGGGCGCAGTCCGGGTTCCTGCAATTGCAGGAGCGGCAGGCCGTCCAGGCTGAACAGCTTGGGCCGGTAGGCATAGAGTTCATAGGACTGCGGAACCAGGCTGATCGCGATCCCCATGTCGCGGGCGCGGCCGATCATCTTGCGAATTTCAGCGCTCGGCGCGTAGGGCAGCGCGACGATGATTTCGTTGACCCGCATCTTCTGGAGAAAGTCGAAGATTTCGAGCGTGGAAAATTGCGTGGCCTCCTGCCGAACCATCTCCTCGCCCGCATCATTGGCGGGAAACAGAAGGCCCACTACTTTACACAGGGTCTCCGGGTGCTGTTCGATTTTTGCCGCCACCTCCTGCGCCACCCGGCCCCCGCCGATCACCAGCACCCGCCACACCGGCCCGCCGTCGTGGAGTATGCGCAAAACCAGGCGCGCGCCGAAGCGGATACCGGTGAAACCGGCAGCCAGCAGAACCACGAAATAGGCCAGGGCGAGGCGCGAGACGTAAGCTCGGGTGAAGTATCCGAGCAGCGTCAGCCCGGCGAGGGTCGATACAAGCCCTATCAAGAGCTGGGTAAGAACCGCGGAAGCCCGCCATCCGCCGCGGAAGCCGTCCATATGCATGAACAGAGAGAGCGCGGTCCATAGGATCGAGGTGGCAAGGATGAAGGGCTCGAGCGCATGAATCAATACGCGGTCCTCGTGGTTCCAGTTTGCGCCATAACGAAGAACATCCGCCCCCAGAAAGGCGAGAACGATCCATCCCAGGTCGGCCGCCCAGATCCATACCTCCAGCCGCCGCGTGTTCATGGTGCCGCCCTTCTGGCAAGATGCGGGCGCATTTCGGGCTGGGCCCGTGTTCCTCCCTGCACCCGGGCGCGTACCGAGGTGAACAGAGCGTGCGCGATCGCCAAATGCAAGTCTTCGATGATCTGCATGTTGTCCGAGGGGACGACGATACACACGTCGCAAAGCGCGCGCATCTCGCCGCCGGCAAAGCCGGTAAGACCGGCCGTGGTCAGGCCCGACTCCTGTGCCCGCTTCAGGCCCTGGAGCACGTTTCTTGAATTGCCGCTGCCGCTGACGGCCAAGGCAACATCGCCTGCGCGCGCGAAATTCACCAGTTGCTCGGAAAAAATACTGTCGTAGTCCGAGTCGTTCGCCCACGCCGTCATCAGAGGCACGTTATCGGTCAGCGCCATCACCCGAAATCGCTTGCTCGTTCCGTTCACCGTCCCCTTGCCGAGGTCGCAGGCAAAATGCGAAGCCAGCGCCGCACTGCCACCGTTTCCAAACACGAAGACCGTATGTTCGTTCTGATAGGCTTCGACGAGAACTTCCGCTAGCCTATCGATCTCGTCGAAACCCAACCCTTCCAGGGTTCGCGAGAGAAGCTCAAAGTAGGGCCGGCAGCCATTCAGCGAATTCACGCGCATACACAGAAGAGATGGAACGGGATGGTGGTCCCGAGTTGGATTCGATACGCTCTGAAAAACACGGACAGAAGCAGCGCGGGTTGCGATTCAAGGCCGGTTCACAGCTGTTGGTCTCTAAGTTTACCTCAGTGATGAAGCTGCCAATGTGGATAAAACGTCAGCCCGGCCTGCGCCAGGACATTCGTGTGACTGGTGGTTGAAAGCAGCGGGAAATTCCAGTGCTCGACCTGAACCGTACCCGACAGATTCAAATTGTGCGAGAGCAAGAAGTTCGGACCGACACTGAAGTCTTCGAGCTGCCCGCCCTCAAGAAAATCGCGGGCTACTCTTTGGTAGCGATAGCCAAACTGGAGTGTAGACCGGGGAGAGAACCAGTATCTGAGCCAGCCCTGGCCGCCACGGCCGGCGCGTCCGATCCAGCTGCCCAGCAGATTTCCGTCGTTGGTATAGCCACTGCGGAAACGGCGCAAATCGTAATAGACATAACCCGGGGCAAACTCGTGCGAGACCAGTATCGCACTGCCGACGAATTCGGCGCGGAAGTCCATTTTATTCAGCTTGGGCAGCTTGGGCGCGTAAAGCCCGGGATTAAGCGACGGGCGGCTGGAGCCGATGGGCGAGTATTCATCCACGGCCACCGAGTCCTGGTATAGCGATAGCCAGTTGCGAATCCCGGGAATCCGGTAACTGAAATCAAACTCGGTTGTGCGCTTGCCGGGATTGGTCGCGTTGTTCGCGGTATGGACATAAAAGGTACGCAGGAAATTGCTCAGGGTGAGGGGAAGGCCGGGACCGGCGAACATGGCGGTGAACCCGAAACCCAATTCGAGGTTCTCACTCGGCTTGAAACTCACCTTAATTCCCTGAATGAACGGCTGCGGGTGGATGTTTCCCGGTCCGAGCAACTGTTTCCCAACCGGCGCCGCTAAGTTGGCTTCAAAAGTATGGCCGTCCAGCCGGCCGATGAAATATTCAGAACGCGCATCACCCAGTATCGACGAAAGCAGCGGCACGTGGTAGGGGGAAACGTTGTCGAGAGTGAGTCCGACAATGGGCTCGGCATTGTCGCTCAAGAGCAGCGGGCCGGCTTCGGTCATGCTCCACCACTGGCTTTGCTTGCCGGCGGAAAGCTGGAGATTGTGAAACTGGACGGAGACCGTACTGTCGAGCAGATCGACGCGGCTGACCTCGCTCTTTTCGTAGGCGAAGCGGCCCGTGAAGTCAGCTGCCGCGATTGCCTGCTGAACCGCGGTGGTGTATCCCGGAACTGCGGGGGCGTGTTGATACTCGGCCTGAAGCGAAAATGAAAATGGCCCGGCGACCGCGTAAGCCGTAAGCCCGTCGACACTGTTAAGACCTTGACCGTAGGGGCGGCCGTAGTCGTTGGGGACGGTTTGAGCAAAATGATAGCCGTCGGTGAGCGGAGTCCCGGAAATCTCGGTCGCCCGCACGTAGGCGGAATCGATGCGAAATCCGAGGTTGGCTGCGCCATTTAAGCGCGCCAGCTCGGGGTTAAACTCCTCCGTCAACTCGCGATAGATCCCCGCGCCATCCTGGCTCAGAGAGCCTGCCTGTTCGCCTGCTTCCTCGAGTAGGCGTGCGCATTCCATGCGGGTCCAGGGCCGCAGGCCGAGATAGGCTGTCTTTACGATTCCGAGCGCCGCCAACCGGTCGAACAGAGGATAGATCCAGCTGTCGGGCGGGACGTAGGGAGAGCCCATGTTTCGGGGATCTCTCGACTTCGGCTCATAACCGGGATCGAAATAACTGCCCCACGCGGCTCCGCCCAGCTCCGGATCGTGGCGCGAGCGAAACACCTCATGGCCGAAGTACCAGCCGAGCACGCTGCCAATGAGAACATCGGAGGGAAAATGCTCGCGCCCGGTAACCCGGGTCGCGCTCACCAGAGTGGCCAGTCCGTAGGCCGCGAGTTTGGTCATGGGCCCGGGGTACTCGTGCGCCACCACGCTGGCGATCGACCAGGCAATGGCCGCATGTTCGGAGGGCAACGAAAAGTTGTTGTCGGAAGGCTTGCCCGCAAAGAACTCACCGTCGGCGTGGTTGAGGAACGGCCGCTGGCGCTCGGTGGCCAGTTTAAACGCATAGGCGACACCGGTGGCATTGATGGCGGCTTCGGCGGACAACAGGCCAGTTTCCTGCATGTGATCGTTTCGAGTGATTGAGCCCAGGAGAAATGCCCCCCCGCCGGCGCCGATCAACGAATACAGGCCGTAGTCGGAGACGCTTCTGCTGAAGTTGAGCTGGTTCGGCTTGTCCGGCACTTGCCGGGAAATCCAGCTATCGCTCGCAAACAATGCCGTACTCGCCCCCGCCGCGGGTACAATCCACTTGAGATCCTGGACTTTCAACCGCGCCGGAAAAGTCCAGAAGTGTTTCTGATCCTCGGCAATGTGGCGCAGGAACGGAGAACCTAACTGGTTCTCGGGATCGGCCCCGGGCTTGAGTTCATAGTCATGGTCTCGCCCGTTGTCGCCAGGAACCGACCAGGCGCTCCCGCTGCTCTTCGTTTGGCTGCCGGTCTGCGCCTGGAGCACTCCGCAAAAAACCACGACCGCCAGCACTGCACTCGAACTGAACTGACGCATTTGCCCCTGGTCCCCTAGAAGCCCCGCGCAACCTGCACCGCGATACCAACTGCCGAGACGAGCTCAGAAACCTGCAGGACTTGCCGCCACTTCGCGCCGCCGCCGAAAGCCTTGCTGGGAACCATGATCAAGTCGCCGGGCCGCAGCTCCGCATCGAGCGCACCGCCGGTAAAGACTCCCCTCGGGCCCCCGGTCACGGTCCCATCGGCGCGAATGATGAAGATGTTTTTGCGATCGGCCGCGCTCGTCGGCCCGCCCGCCTGATGCAGATACCACGCCGCGCTCTTACCTCCGCGGAAGGCGATGCCGGTCTGGTTATAGACCGCGCCTTCGACCATGACGAAGTTGGGCCTCTTGGGAACGAAAATGGAATCGCCGGCGCGCAGCTGAATATCCGCCTGGCTGTGCACCCACGACTTGTTCGAGCTGATGTGGACGACCAGACGGCCCAGGGGCGGCGTCATCTGCAGGTTGTGAAGCGTGTCGTGCCACTGCGTGACCGCCGCGCTCTTCACCAGGGGATCGTCGGCGGTGGCGCCAACCGCACCCCCCTGCTCCTGGGCATCGCTGATCAGCTGGGCGCGGCTCTTCTCCTGGATCTCGCGGATCTCGGCCCGCTCGAAAATGGCGCCGTAGGGATAGGCATCCGGGCGGAAGCCGCCGGCGCGCGCGATGACGTCGCTCAGCCGTTCGCCGACCTCAATCCCGTAAGTTCCCGGATGAACCACTTCGCCGTCGATCTTGACCGTGGCCCCGATATCTTTCCATCCCGCCTGCTGGCGAATCGTGAGCACATCGCCGGGGCGCAGACGCAGATCGGTATCGGCAGAGCCGCTGAGGGCTTCGCCGATCGCGATCGGAATATGCTCGCTCTCCATTTTGCTTCCGTTTTCAATGGTGTAGCGCGTGAGGTCGGCCTGCTGAGCGTAGGCGGAGCGGGTCAGACCTCCGGCTGTGCGCACCAGTTCAGAAGCGGTCATGTCGTTGCCGAGAGGATAGGTTCCGGGTCGCCCCACCTCGCCCTGGATCTCGACGGTTGCAGGATCGAGCCGCTTCACATCTTTGTGAACAAAGACGCGATCCTCGGGAGCAAGCATGATGTTTTCTTTGGCATCTCCGGCCAGCGCCTTGCTGAGGTCCGCGTTTAGAACCTCGAGCTTGCCGTCATGAGTTTTGCGGAAGATTTGAACGTCGTCCAGTTCCGCATCGGGGGTGGTGTTTCCCGCGAGAAAGATGGCATCGCGCAGATAGGTACTACCGTTGGTGACGTGATCGCCGGGGTCGCGGACTTCGCCGGTGACGGTAATCACCGGGGGATCCTCGAAATCAAACCGGCTGAAGATTCGCACCGTATCAAAGGGTTTGAGGGCGATATCCAGGTCTTTGCCCGCCAGAGCATCGCCCAGATTGAAAGCAATGATTTCCGGCTGGTAATCGGGCGCCTTCAAGCGAATGATTTCCGCATGCTTTTTATAGGGCTCCGGCAGAACGTCGTTGTAGCCATGGACCAGATCGGTGATTCTCATTCCCTCGGTATATGCATACTTCCCTGGGCGAAAGACGTGACCGTCGAGATAGACGGTCTTTTCATCGAACGGCAGGATAGGAGAGATTTTGACCCGGTCGCCGTCTGCAATCTGAAATTTTTCGAGCGCCTCGGTCACACCTGCCTCCCCGTCGTTCTCGGGAATGTCGAGGGCGAGCATGGTGCGGCTTTCGTGGGCCTGAACCCGTTCGACGTCAACGTGGCGCAGCGTGCCCGAAGGCAGTACGCCGCCGGCGAGCTCCAGAACCTCCGCCAGACTTTTTTCGCCCGCGAGCTCGTAGATCGCCGGGCGCCGGACCATGCCTTCGATGGTAATGTCGTGGCCTGCCGGCGGAACCAGGATGGTGTCGCCGGACTCGATGCGCTCGATTCCGGAACGGACTCCGTGCAGCAGCAGATCATATAGATCGACGGTTTCGACGAGCTGGTTGCCCCGATAATGCTTCACCACGCGCAGCGAACCGCTGCTTGACGGGCCGCCGGCTTCATACAGCGCGTTCAGCGGCGTCGAAAGCGAGCTGATATCGTAGGCGCCCGGTCGTTCGACATCGCCGACGACGTAGGCTCGCACGGTGCGCACGCGGTCAAGAGAAATATCGGCATCCAGCTGCCGGAACTGGGTGCGCAGCGCCGCCTGCACCATATGCTGCACATCTCCGAGCGTGTGTCCGGCGGCCTGGATGGCGCCAATTTCAGGCAGACTCAAACGGCCCTCGCGATCCACCGCCCGGTGCAGGCGCTGGGAAACGCTGCCCCAGAGGTCGATCGAGACGGCATCGCCCGGTCCGAGCACGTACTCGGGTCCTGCGGGAAGGTCCATGGGAAGCTGGTCGAGGTTGCCGGTGCCTTTCTCAAAAATCTCCTTCCCGAAGCGCTCGAGACGAGGCTGGCGGCGGGAGTACTGCTCATAAAGATCGTAGAGCGAGGGAACGTCTGCGTAAGGATCGGCGCGGTGCAGCAAGACCGGCTGATCCGAGGGGCGCTTGGGCGGGCGTTCAAACTCGGGCGGGGGAGCGAGCCGGGCTTCGAGCCGCGATTGCTGCGGGGCTAGCAGCTGCTGCTGGCGGGCGTATGCCTCTTCCTGCGACTGCGGAGCGACGGTTGCGGGAGTGTTGGCGATGGTGCTCGCACCGGCAAAAGGATTCCCCATCCCGCTTTGCCCGGATTGGGCAGCAGCCAGCGCCGCCAATTGAGGGGAACCGGAATTGAGCACCTGCTCGAGCTGGTCCGTCGAAGCGGCCTGCCCATTGACCACGTTGAGGGGAGGTCCGTAGTTTTCATCCTGCCCCGACTCGACGTTCCCCAAACTTGCCTGGAGTAGAGACCGCTGCTGGCTGTTGTTCAGATTTGTGGGCGGCTGCGGCGTATTTTGGAAATTCGGCGGAGAAAAAGGGGCGCCGGGGGAGGAGGGAGGCGCATTTTGAATCGGCGTGCCCGGTAATTGCGTCGAGGGCTCGCTGGCGCGGCTCGGAGTGCGCCGGTTCTCAGGATACTGCTCTTCTTCCGCCGCCGCCTCGCGCGTCGCCCGGGCGTAGAGTTTCTGCTGCTCCTCGAATTGCCGGGCGAGCTCCTCTCGCGTCGGCTTGGGCCGGATATAACCGCGGTCGAGAATCTGCTGGGTGATCAAGGCGCAAAATTCCTGGTCTTCGCGAATCTGGTGAAACAGGAACTCGTCGGTCAGCTCTTTGGCGTTGACCACTTGCCCTTCGGAGTAAGCACGGCGAACATACATTTTCTTGACTTCGAGGAAGAGCCCGGGCTCCTGCTGCAGGATAAGAATGATTCGGTCGGGCGAGAGCGAGACCATGCGCTCGGCTTCCTTTTCGGCGCGGGAATCGGCATCGTCGACCGCTTTGGTAGGCGAGCCGGCACTCTCGCGGTCGGCCCTGTCGGGGGAGTTTTGGGCGCCAAGCTGCCCGGCCAGGAACACGGCCATGAATAACCAACTGAAGATCAACCGATTCGGAACCCGCATAGTGCCCCCCCAGCTTCGCTCTTTAACGATCCTCAAATAAGTGACGGCAGAAACAACTAGATCGGAATAACATCGGTTGCGTCGATTTCAACGGCCACGGAGCGCATGATGGCTTCGATCGAGATCACCAGGCGCGAGTCGTTTCTTCGCCG
>Ga0123356_10002859_pt1 | contig 18270 bp, 6 predicted proteins | sample TergutEmb28metaG_2_FD_92546 | JGI IMG/M metagenome (GOLD analysis project Ga0123356, IMG submission 92546) | Embiratermes neotenicus P3 segment gut microbial communities from Petit-Saut dam, French Guiana - Emb289 P3 | ecosystem: Host-associated > Arthropoda: Insects > Digestive system > Gut ...
ACTCGCACTCCCAGACGACCATAATTCCGATCCCGACCTCCAACGCGAAGTCTGGCTCTGGGACCTCGCCGGCCAGCCCGACTACCGCCTCATCCATCAACTCTCTATGGATCAAACCGCCCTCGCTCTTTTTGTCTTCGATCCCCAACATGACAATCCGTTCGACTCTCTCGCCGAGTGGGACAAAGCCATCATCAAAGTCGCCAAAGATATCAACCCTACCAAAATCCTCGTCGCCGCCCGCTGCGACCGTGGCGGCATCACCGTCTCAGAACGCAAAATCCAACAGTTCTGCAAAAAACATCACATTGCCGACTTCATCCGCACTGAAGCCAAATTCGACAAGAACTGCAATGAGCTTAAAATTCTCATTGCCAAGCACCTCCCCTGGGACAACATTCCCTACGTCTCCACTCCCACCCGCTTCAAGACCCTCAAAGACGCCATCGCTGACATCCGTTCCAAATCCGCCACTGACTCTGATCAACCCATTCTCATCCGCTTCGCCGAACTCTACCAGCGTCTCCAACTCCTCCTTCCCCGAGAATCCTTTTCCAAGGTCGATCTCCGCACTGTCGTCTCCCTCCTCGCCGGTCAGTACCTCATCACCGTCCTTTCCGATGACTTCGTTCTTCTTCAACCCGAACGCCTCAACGCCTACGCCTCTGCGATCATCCGTGCCGCTCGCGAATCCAAAGACGAAATGGGCTCGCTCCTGGAATGTGATGTGCTCGAAGCTCGCATCGACTTCAAAGGTCTTGATCGCCTTCCCAAAGCCGACGAAGCTATCCTCCTGCGTGAAATCGTCCAGCTCTTCATCGACCGAGCCTTGTGTCTTCGTGAAGATGTTAGCGGGGGCTTACTCGTCTTCCCTTCCTACTTCAACCGCGACAAGCCCGACATCCCCAGTCATCCCAGCACTTTCGTTACCTATTCCTTCGAAGGTCCCATCGACGAGATCTATGCCACCCTCGTCGTCCACCTCCATTACTCCGGTACCTTCCGCTACACCGATCTCTGGAAAAACGCTGCGGATTTCGTTTCCTCTAGCCAAAAGCGTGTTGGCTTCAAACTTACCAAAAAACCCGAAGGTATCGCTGAGATCACCGCGTACTTCGAACACGGAACTCCTGACGATACCCAGGCCCTATTCGAAAGATACATCGCCGATCACCTGCAGAAGAAAGACCCCAATGTCAAACGCGATCGCCACTACACCTGCTTCCACAGCAAGGAAGATATCTCCCTTCTCAACCACCATGAAGAACTCGTCAACTCTGCCGCCATCGCCCAAGCAGCCCAAAATCTTGACGCCACCGCCCGCTGTGGCATTCTCGAAGCGCTCGCTAAACTCATCGCCAACACCGCCAACCAAATCTACCGCGAATACCACGGCCCAGATATCGGAGTCGACGCCGAAATCGAATTCAAACTCACCAGCGGAGAATTCTCCGGCAAAGGCTCCGGACAGCGCGTCTACCTCCAACTCAAGTCTGGCGATTCCCATCTCACCAAACGCAAAACCGATGGGCAGGAAATCTTCTATATCAAAAACCCCTATCACGCTCACGCTTGGCAATCCCAACCCTGCGACGTCTACCTCGTCATCCGTACCTCTGACAAACCCATCCGCTGGATGAACATCACCGAATATCTCAAAACAAAAACGAAAGAAGAAGGCAAACTCCCTGTCCAAATAGTCTTCTCCGGTGAGCCTTTCAGCATCGCTGCCCTCCACCGTCTTCGCACCACCGTACTCTCCAAGACTACTTGACCATCTGCGTCGCCCTCAATGATCAACAGTTTTCTGGTTTTCTGGTTGAGCGTTGGATGTGTAACTGGACATCCTTCGTCTCCGTCCGCTAGACTCTCACCGTCCAAAGCGTCTACATCTTCTGATCCCTCCCAGGAGGCCGCAAATGCTGACCAAGTTCACCAAGAAAAAACGAAAGGCATCTTCGACCAAAACTACACTTCGTAAGTCCCTAAGTACTTCTCTCACTCCCTTGATAGAGTTCTGTGGCCACAAAGACTATGTCCGGTCCGTGGCGATCACTCCAGACGGCACCCGTGCGCTCTCGGGCGCTGGTGACAATACGCTACGGCTCTGGGATTTAGCCACCGGCAAGACCTTAGCCGTTTGGATAGGCCATACCGATCCCGTCTACACTGTGGAGATCACCTCCGACGGTACCCGCGCTCTCTCAGGCTCTGGCGACAATACACTGCGGCTCTGGGACTTCGCTACCGGTAAAACCCTAGCGGTTTTGGAAGGTCACACCCGCTCCGTCATGTCCATGCCAATCACCCCCGACGGCACCCGCGCACTCTCGGGCGCTCATGACAAGACACTGCGGCTTTGGGATCTGACCACCGGCGAAACTTTGGCCGTCTGGGGAGGTGAACTCAAAGGATGTCACTCCGGTCCTGTCTACACCGTAGCCATCACCCCCGACGGCACCCGTGCACTCTCGGGCGCTGGTGACAATACACTGCGGCTCTGGAACCTGGCTGACCACAAAACCTTAGCAGTCTTGGAAGGCCACACCGATTCCATCTATACCGTGGCCATCACCCCCAACGGTACCCATGCACTCTCGGGCTCTGGCGACAATACACTGCGACTCTGGGATCTGGCCACCGGCAAGGCACTAGCGGTCTGGGAAGGTCACACCGACGCTATCATGTCTGTGGCCATCACTCCCGATGGTACCCGTGCCATCTCAGGTGCTCGTGACAATACACTGCGGCTCTGGGACTTGGCTACCGGCAAGACTTTGGCAGCTTGGGAAGGCCACACAGGTCCCATTTACACTGTGGCGATCACCCCCGACGGTACCCGCGCACTCTCGGGCGCTGGTGATAATACACTGCGGCTCTGGGATCTCTCCCATCTCCCCTCTGTTCCTCTCGCTCCCGCATCCCGCTATGTCAACGCCAAAGTCGTTCTTGTTGGTGAATCCGGTGTTGGCAAGACCGGCCTCGCTATGCGACTCGCCCGCAACCACTGGGAACCTACCGAATCCACCCACGGCATGACGATCTCACAGCTCGCCTTTTCCGACCATACTCCCCAACAAAGCTGCTCGAACCCCGAGCAGAGCCAGGGGGTGACGAATGCGGGGATCCAAAATTCCGATTCCGACCTGCAGCGCGAAGTCTGGCTCTGGGATTTCGCTGGTCAACCTGACTATCGCCTCATCCACCAGCTCTCCATGGACCAAACCGCCTTGGCCCTCTTCGTCTTCGACCCTCAACAGGACAATCCTTTCGACTCCCTCGTCTACTGGGACAAAGCTATCACCAAAGTTGCGCGTGAGATAAAACTCGTCAAACTCCTCGTCGCCGCCCGCTGCGACCGTGGCGGCACCACCGTTTCCGACCATAAACTTCAGCAGTTCTGCGAAGAGCGCAACTTCGCCTGCCTTATTCGTACAGAAGCCAAGAGCGGAAAAAACTGCGATGAGCTTAAAGCTCTCATTGCCGAACATCTTCCCTGGACCAGTATTCCTTACGTCTCCACCTCCACCCTCTTCAAGACGCTCAAGGACGCCATCACCGATATTCGTTCCAAATCTGCTACGGATTCCACTCAACCCATTCTTATCCGTTTTGTTGAGCTTCACCAACGTTTACAACTGCTCCTTCCCAACGAATCCTTCTCCGAAGCTGAACTCCGCACCGTCGTCTCCCTTCTCGCGGGTCAGGGGCTCATTGCCATCCTTTCTTTCGGTGATATCGTACTTCTCCAGCCCGAACGTCTCAACGCCTACGCTTCCGCGATTGTCCGTGCTGCTCGTGATTCCCTCGACAAAATGGGAACGCTGTCTGAACATGACGTACTCGAAGCACGCATTGATTTCAAGGATCTCCCTCGGCTCAAAACCACCGACGAACATATCCTCCTTCAAGAGATCGTTCATCTTCTGCTTAAACGAGCCATCTGTATGCGAGAGCGCACGGTCAAAGGCGATATGCTGGTCTTCCCCTCGTATTTTAGCCGTGAGCGTTCTTCTGAGATTTCCGATCACCCCAATGTGCTATTCACTTACACCTTTGATGGCCCCGTCGAGGAAGTCTATTCCACACTTGTCGTTCGTCTGTGTTATTCCGACCTTTTCGAGTTCAAAGAACTCTGGAAAAATGCTGTCGACTTCCATGCTCCCGGTGGCAAACGCATGGGTATCAAACTCACGCCAAAAAAGGAAGGCTCTGCGGAACTCACCGTTTTCTTCGAATCAAAAATCCCCCTCTCCAAAGCCTCACCCTCCAAGGTCTCCCTCGATATACAGGCTCTTCTCAAGAAGCTCATCCATGAACATCTTCATCGCAAGGCTCTTCACTTCGCTTACGTTCGCACGTTCACATGTCCGCGCTGTGACCATGTAGTGGTCGATCAAAAAGCTATCGAAGTGCGTCGCAAGTCCAACGAACCTATCATTCCGTGTCAGTATTGCAACTATAAAATTCCACTCGTTGACGCCATTGAAGTCCAATCTACGTCCGTTATCACCACCATGGAAGCTGCCAAGGTTACCACGCAAATTGACGCCACAATCAGTTCCGAAGCACGCGGTCAGCTCGGTGAAGCCCACACCAAATCCATCGCCGCTGAAGCCAACCAAATCTACCGTGAATACAATGGCCCCGATCACGGCATCGACGCCGAAATTGAATTCAGAAACAACAATAACCAAGCCTCCGGCAAACGTGTCTATTTGCAAATCAAATCCGGCGATTCTCACCTCAAAAAACGTAAAAAAGACGGGCAGGAAATCTTCCACATCGAAAATTCACGCCACGCTCAATATTGGCAGTCCCAGCCCTGCCCCGTTTACCTTGTCATCCGCACATCCGATGCCCGTATCCGCTGGATGAACATCACCGAGCACCTCAAAGTCAAAACGAAAGAAACCGGCAAACTCCCCACCCAAATCGTCTTCTTCGGCGAACCTTTCACCGCTGCCTCCCTCCGTCATCTCTGCACCGACATGCTTACCAAGTCCACCTGACCATTCTTATCACTCCTAACAGGAGGCGACATGTTATTATCCGAGGCACAACTTAGAGACCTAATTGCGGAAAATATTGCTTATCTAAAAAGCGGTTTGACGCTTCTTGAGAAAGAAAAATATATCCCGAATCGCATTGGAACAAGGAGTTTCATTGATCTCTATGCAACCGATCCGCAGAATAGGCATGTTTTAATTGAAATCAAAAAGAGTGATGCGACAGCCCGTGAAGCATTGCATGAAATTATAAAGTATGTGGAAGGCGCAAAAAATTATCTTAAAGCAAAAGAAAGTGAAATACACGTAATTATCGCTTCGACAGAATGGAATGAATTACTCGTGCCCTATTCTCGTTTCGTTAATGACTCAAATATTTCCATAGAAGGAATTGTCCTTAAATTTACTGACGACAAAAAGCCTTTTTCTGCTGAATCTGTATCACCATTATCAATAAGCCGAGGTAGAATTTTTGCGCCATGGCATCAAATTCGGTGGTACTCCACAAAAAATGAGCTGGAAAATGGAATTGGCGAAATTGAAAAATACTATCGACGCATTGGGATTGATGATTTTGTGGTAATATCTTTAAAACTAAAACACAAAATGAATGAGGACGAAAGACGCCAGTTCGATGATTCCGTTGATGCGTTTTTAAAGACGATTGGCCGGAATGCCACAGAATCGGAAGATCAAAATGAACGCATTTTTATTCCGCAACATGAATTTTGTGCATACTCCGCAAAGCAAATGCTTGACGTCAAAACCTGTGTCGATATTCTAAGACGAAACAAAGGAACTCTGCGAACTTCAAAACACATTTATACTCCAACATGCGACGCTCTAATGGAAGATATCAATTTGAATGCTGCCGATGAAGAGACTTTAATGATGCTAAATACTAAGCTTGACGATATTCCTCCGTTTCCTAAGGGCGGATATGTAGAAATCGCTTATCCTGCCAAAATTGCAGAATTACTGCAAGAAAGTCAAGATGGATGTGATATTATTGAAGTTAAGCGATATGGAGCGTTTGCGAGAAACACTCGTCTCTCTGACGAGACAATCATTTCTGAATTAAAAGGCAAGGATGGTAATGATAAAAATAGTTTATCCACAAAAGTTAATATTTCAAATAAAGCAGAGGTGCAGGAATTAAGAAATGGAATAGATGATAGTTTGCAAGATAATCCAACTTGGAGAAGGCATTTACATCAGATAATTGATGAAATAATATCGCAATATCCCGATGCTGAAATTGGTATAAAAATATTTAATCCCAGCACAGGATTACATACAATTTATCACGTTTGCCGTCGTGAAGACCCAGAATCCTATCTTCCTAGATACTCTGTGACCGTAGATGCTTATGCACCAAAAGTCAAAGATGTTGTCCGCGTTGCAGGCTATTATGGCCTTTTGTGCAAACAAGGAAAATCTATGTCGTATGAGGAGATGCTGTTAAAATACTTTGACAACCATGTCGAGAGTCTAATTGGGCAAGTCGTACAAGGAGGGTACGATTCACGAGACGTATCGATATTGAAAGATTTTGGACTGACATACAGATCGTTCAAAATTTTCTTCGATTGGTCCGCTCCCCAAATTCAAGTTATCGGAAGTAATGTCCGCTTAACGCCAATTCTATCCTCTTTCTCGTATAGTAGCGATGGATGGAAAGAGGACAGACGATTTAAGGAGCCGCTTAATCCCATAGATGTTTTTAATGAATATTATCACGCAAATAATAAAAACGTGACAGCCCTTCTTGAAGATGTTGAAAGATATGATCGGGACGATTTCTTTGTCATACATATCTGACAAAAATGATCAATGATGTTTTTTCATCATAAGCAAGAACTTGCGAGCACCATGGGCGTTCGGACAACATGGTGGATTTAATTCTAGGGCAAAGCTGGAACCGGCTCCGCCGTCGGTTACGCCGCCAAGTGTCACGGGGCGGGTTAAAACCAACATTACTCCACAAAATACTTCATCCGCTGCCGATGGCCTTCACTGTCGTCGGTTTTTACCATGCCCGCCTGTGCATGACTCCTCTATTCAAATCAGAAAAAATGTGTCCGGGAAAAAGTATACGAATTGCAGCAGAATCGTCAATTTTGCATCGTGCATCCCTGAAGACTTTTCGTCGTGGCGATCATTCGTTCATCAGGTGGAGTAGTGATGGGGTTTGGCTAAAGCATCTTTGCGAGTCGGGATTCGAGGGCTGTGGATTCTTCTGGGGTTAGGTCGGCCATGCGATAGAAAAGGTGATCGATGAGGTTTTGATAGGGTTGGGCGGTGGGGGCGAGTTGGGAGCGGTCGGAGCGAGAGATTTGGCCTCGGTTCTGCTCGATGGCGATGATACGTTCGACGGCGGCGATGATGATGTCCTGGATGGCCAGAGGGAAAGGCGCGGATTGGCAGGCGGGTTCGAGGAGGGCGAGGACTTTGGGGAAGTCCTGTTGATCGAGGGCGGATTTGGCGGCGGCGAAGAGGTCGCGGTCGGATTTGGATTTTTTGTCGGTGAAGATCGGGCAGGGGAGTATATTGAATTGGTATTCACTGACCATCGCATTGGTGCTTCCAAGTCGGAAATACCACTCGGCGAGTTTGGAATTGAGAATAGCCAGCACTAATTCGAGAGGCAATTTGGAGTGATGTGATGGAACGTAACTGACGGATTCCAACAGAAAAGTTTGGGGTGCAATCAAACCCGCGATGAGTCTGCGGAAATTGTTTTGCGGGGATTTTCGCTGAAACCCGACGCGGGCATAACGATGGTGTGTTGCCTTCACGTCACCTGTTGCACCTGCCGTAAAATCGGCAACTTGCACGAATACGGGATCACCTTGGGAAGCCTCGCGCACGGCATAAAGGCACAGATGCGCTCCACGAATGACTTCCGGTCCGTGTGAAGCATCAAATGAGAGATTGCCCCTTGGGATATCGTTTGTCTGGTTTAATTCCCCTTGGAATTGCGTGGCGACTTTTCCAAGTCGTGTCAGCCGACCACTCGACATGATCGCCGTTGCCAAATCCCAATCCGCTTGCGAACATGACACTATCGTAAGGTTGTCGGGGTCATAAGCAGGAATCTGATCCGCTGTAAGCCGAAGTGAAGGCGAAGTTACATCTATTGTGTTCGCTGCGTGGATACGGGAGACAAATTCGGCGGCTCGCACATGAATATTATCCGATTTAATGAGTCCCCAAACCACGGTAGACAGCTTTGCTTCAGGGAAGACTCTTCGAGAAGGATTGTCCTTTTGTGGAAATGCATCGATGAAGGTGAATGCTCCATGTGCCAACATTTCCGTCCGTACATCCCGCGTAATGTCAGCACCGAGAATAGTCATCGGCGTGATGAGTCCGAGCCGTCCGTTGTTTGCCAAGAGATGGAGGGCTTGGCAAACGAATAGTTTGTAGAGGTCATTTTTGCCGCGAATTGAGGGCGCGAAGCGAGGTTGGGATTGGATATAGCTGCGGAATGCGGATAGGTCGATTTTGTTTTCTTTTTCGGAGAGTACGTCGTAAGGGGGGTTGCCGATGATGGCGTGGAAGCCGGGGTTGGTGAGGCGGCCTTTGTTGTCGAAGAAGACGTCGGGGAATTCGAGTTCCCAATGGAACGGTGCGACTGGGCGAATGACGGCGAGTGCTGATTGTAGTGATGTGCTGTCGCGGACGGTGGTGAAGGTTTTGGGTTTGCCAAGCGAGTCGATGAGAGCAGCGTAATCGGCGGGGGAGATGTGGGGCGTGGGTGAAAAGAACGTGGCAATCCAAATATCCGCGATCTGGCGGAATGGGGTACGCTCCGATTCAACAGTCTTGAGGAAGATTTGTTCCTTGTCTTTGACCTGCGAAACGGTATCGGACGGTAGCGAGCGGATTTGCTGGAGGAAACCGAGCAGGATCGGGAGTTTTTGGGCGACCTGATTTTGGAACGTGTTTTGGATAAGCGCGAGTTCGCCGGGGAGTGTGCCGAGCTGATCGACGGAAGCGCCGACGAGCGAGTTGCCGTGGCGGAGGTGGTGGTCGAGGAATGAGAGGGGTTGCGTGGTCGAGACGGTTTCCAGCCAGAGCGCGAGTTTGGCGAGTTCAACGGCGACGGGATTGAGGTCCACGCCGTAGAGGCAATTCTCAACGACTTTGCGTTTCCAGTAGATAATGGTGGATTCGTCGTCTTTGAGTTCTGTCGTGTCAGGGGCGGCGGCGTGAGGATTCGTGGCGATTTCTTCGGCGAGGAATTGGCAGGCTCGGATGAGAAAATGGCCGGAACCCATCGCGGGATCAAGGACGCGAAGGGCAAGAATACGGTCGTCGAAGTCGGCGCGGAGCTGAATGAGTTTGCTATTGTGAGCATCGCGAACGGCTCCGCGACTGTTTTTGTGGGCGTTTTCTTCTGAGGCGATCTCTTCACATAGTTTCTGGTTGATGTCGCTGCAGAGAGGGCCGAGCGTCTTTTCCACGATGTAGCTGACGATATGGTCCGGTGTGTAGTAGGAGCCGGATGCGCGGCGTTCGCCTTTATCTGTGGCGAGGTAGACGGAATGCTGTGGGAATTCCTGGATGACCGAGAAGCCCGCCGACAATGTTTCGTTGAGCATGAGGTATTTTTCTTCGGGGCGCTGACCGGAAGAGGCACGTCTGGCGCGGGCGAGCCGGACTGGTTGCGTTGCATAGTGCGGGTGGAGTTCCAGCAGACCTTCATAGATGTTACCCAGGTCTTGGATGGCGAGGTCTTTGTAGTCAACGGGGAATGGGGGCGTATCGGGATGTTCCGGATCGACGGCGCGGCCGAGGGCGTCAATGACGCGGGCGAGGTAATAATCGGGGATGGCGTTGTTCTGCAGGAATGGGTGATCGGCGGAATTGAATAGACCGCCGTTGTAGGCGGGGACGCCGTAGGAATGTTTGCCTTCGTCGATGAGAGCGAAGAGGGCGGAAATATCTTTCCAGTAATCGGTGTCGGTTTTGGAGAATTCGATCTGTTGGCCGAGCTTGATCTGGTCGATGTGTGTGGCGATGTCGTCGCGGAAGCGAGAGAGTGCGCGGTTCTTGGTGTAGAGATCGTTCTTGCGGAATGGAAGAAGCTGGCGATCCTCGGCGAAGAAAATAAAGAGCAAACGGTAAAGCAGTGTGAATGCGTTGGCGCGGGCGGCGGGGAGATCGGTTGTTGGGGAGAGATTGTTTGGGCCGTGGTTGAGGAAACCCTCGATGGACAATTCCAACGCATGATAAACACGTTCCTTAAGCCCTTCCGAGGCGGACAGGCGATACGCGGAGGAACCGGCGATGGCGCGAGCGATCAGCGGGTCGGCGTTTGGGACAGACCGGTAAGCGTGCGGAGAGAAGAAGAGAAAGAAACGGAGGAAGTCATCCATGTTTGCAAAGTCGAGATGATTCGCGGCGTGTCTTTCGAGGATTTGTTTGAGGTTGCATTCGAGGTAAGTCTGGAAGCGAGGCTGGTGGGGATCGCGTTTGCGGGGTATGAGCCGCCAGAGATGGCCATTGGTGAGGATCGCGTAGTCGAGGTTTGAGTAGTTCAAATACCATTCGATTTGCTGTGGCGGGAATTCGCGCTGCGAACCTGTGGTGGTGGGCCGATCAAGAGAAACGTGCCAGGCTTTCGCGTCGGCAACGATCTTGGGAAATTTCCAGAAGTCCGAGGATTTGCGGCCTGCGTTGATGGCGTTGGCGTGATCCTCTGCATTGAGGAAGAGAGCGTAATCCGGCTCGCGGCCTTGCAGGAATGCCTGGTATTTCAATTCCCATCCGAGGATACCGAGAATCGGCTGAATGAAAGCCTGTTCAAGCCCCGCTTCGTCATCATATTTCGGAGCGAGGTCTTTCTGTTTCTCCCACAAGGCTGCCATTTGTGTAAGAGCATCATTCGCAGCAGATCGAAGATTCTCCCATTCGGGCTGATCGGCGAGCCGCTTATCGAGCCAGTGGTTGGACAGGAAATCAGCGTTACGGATGGCGCTGAATTGAAGCTGGGATTGCTTGGCCAAGGAAGTCTCCCGCGAAGGTCCAGACAATGAGAATGACGCGAGTATATGCGGGATGAACAATCAGCGAAATGGAGACGGGGACCGGTGAGATATTTATGGGCACATGGACACCAAAATATCCTTGCCGCAAAGATACAACGTTGATTGGTCAGCGGTTATCATATGGTGGTTTTCAGGTAAGAATTTATAACTTCGCCCAAAGTGAGATCACCGTGGAACGCGAGAGTTCATTACATGTCATTGCATCGATCCATCGAGACGGCATCGGTTTGGATCTGAAGCCGGTTGATCTGTGCTTTCTGGTTGCCCTTCATGCGCGAGCGAGCCAGAGCAGCTTGACCTGCTTCGAGGAAGAGGTGCTCCTGGACGTTTTTGAGCAGGTGTGTGATGTCGTCGATCCCGATGGCGAGAATCCTCGTAAGCGGGCGACATCTGCGATTCAACGTTTACGTGAGCAACGCCTTCTTTCCCGTGTCGATGGAGACGGAATGGTTCGGGCTGGCGACTACTCCATGACGCGACTGGCTTTGAGCATCGTCGAATTTTTCATGGAAGATCAGGTTCTCACACGCCAGAGTCTTTCGTTACTGACCAAGACGCTGTTGGCGAGTCTGGCTCAGGTGAAGACGGAGGCGAAAAAAACGCAGACGGTTGAGGAGTGGCGGCAGGCTGTTGTGGGACCGCTTCGGGTGACGGTGAGTGACTTGATCGACGGCATTGATCGCCGACAACGTGGTCTTGACGTACAGCAGGAACAGGTACGGGTTCAGATTCGCGATCTGTTGGAGGCGGACTGGTTTGCGGCTGTGGACCGCTGCCAGCAGTTGCTCGATGACACTACGACTACGCTGGCTGATCTCAATTCTGTTTTACTTCACGATACCCACCAGATTTTGTCAGCGCTCAGCGACATAGAGCAGGTTGCGACACAGGCCGGTATATCCGAGGCTGAGGAGGCCACCCAGCGAGTTTACGAACAGGTGGAGCGCGTGGCGGTGTGGGGACGCACACGTCAACAAGCGTGGTCTACTTATTATCAATACGTGCATCGCTACTTGCGAGACGTTGTCCGGCTGGACCCGTCTCGTGCTTTGAGTGAGCGATTACGTAATCAATTGGCGGATTGGACGAAGCGGCCATTCTATTGGGTTGTCGCTCAAGCCTCGAAAATTCGAGTGTTACGGGAGAATGAGGTGCGTGAGCAGCGGCCACCTGTGACGCGTCCTCCGCAGGACCGCGAGGCTCCTCTTGAATATGTTCCATCGGATTCGGAAGCAACCACCTTGGAGGAGTTGGTACGAGCGGCAGTCGCCAATGGTAAGGTTTCGCTCTCTGACGTGCTCAACGTCGTTTTGCCTCAGGTCGATGTTGCCAAGCGTTTTGTCGCGATAGGTCGCATCGCCGCTTTGGTGGCTTCTGAAGTGACGGTACGCTCGGATCGAGATCGTCCGTGGGTGAAGGTGCCTGGGGAGATCGAAGTTGAAGATTGGGTGCTGGTCGGAGAATACACACATGCATGAAGCGGCATTCCATCTACTCGAAGAGGTCATTCAAAACTCATTGTTTCCTGAAGTGGACCTGGCTCTGCGGGCCGGTCGACACATCGACCGGGAAGACGGTGAGCGCTATACGTTCGTTCTGGACGCACAAAGTTTTTTGGAGTCCTTCTACCGTCGCTACGGTTGTGAGTTGGTTCACGTCAGCGACGGCTTTTTCTACCTGTTGCCCACAGGTGACCAGATGGGCCGCAGACGCCTGACTGTGGGCGAGATGCTCGTCGGCCAAACGCTGGCGTTGATGTATTTGGAGCCAACGACGGTACAAGCGGAGGGCGTGGTCCAGCAATTGGCGGTGGTGACGCGTCTGGCGAGTCTCGTGGGAGAACGTGAACTGACTAAAGCTCTGAACCCACGTCGGCGCAAATACAATGAACGAGTCGCGCAAGAAACTGTGCGTAGCGAGATCAGCAAGGCTCTGCGTGGCCTGGAAAACCTTGGTTTCATCGATTTGGGAGAGGGCGAACAGGTGCGATTGCGACTGGGATTACTGCGTTTTTCCGAGGCGGTTCGGGGATTGAGCGACCCTGCCGAGGCGCTTTCTCGTCTCATCGCCGAGGGTAAGGCGGAGGCTGAAGTTGCTGACGGTGAGGATGAGGAAAGTGAGGAGGCTGAAGTATGACACGCACACGAGCATCCACCTTGGTTCTAGTCAATTGGAAAGGCGTGTTCTACGAGCACTACCAACTCGACAAGCATGTGACCGCTTTGGAAGGGCCCAACGGCGCAGGCAAAACAACAGTGCTCATTGGCTGCTATGTCGTACTACTTCCCGATATGAGCAAACTGCGTTTTACCAATGTTGGCGAAACCGACAGAACCGGTGGCGAAAAGGGAGTATGGGGCCGACTTGGTGAACCCGGCAGACCATCGTATGCAGCTTTGGAGTTACGCCTTCCCGACGGAAATAAGCGGCTCGTAGCAGGTGTGCAATTGCAGCGACGAAGCCCGCCTACAGTTGATCTCAAGCAGTTTATGATCACAGGGCTCAATGAGACAACGAAGCTGCAGGATGTTTTGTTGGTTCGTGGTGCAACCGATGCGGTGCCGGAGATGAATGAGCTTCGGGAATCGGTGGCACGGTGCGGCGGACATCTGGAAGTCTTCAATACCCAAAAAGACTACTTCGCTCGCCTCTTTGAGTTAGGGGTCACACCACTGCGATTGGCCAGCGAGGAGGATCGAACCAAGTTTAATGATATGCTTCAGACGAGCATGACGGGCGGTATCTCCCGCTCTTTGACCACGGGGCTTCGTAATTTCCTGCTCAAAGAGGAGACCGGCTTAGCCGACACGCTGAAGCGGATGAAGGACAACCTCGAAGCGTGTAGGAGAACTCGTATTGAGGTGGAGGATTCTCGCCGCCTTGAGAAGGAGATTTCTGGCATTTATGAGGCGGGGCAGGAAATGTTCGCCGCTGCTGTCCATGCTCGTCGAGAGGGAGCGGAGGAATTAGGCGGCAAGCTGAAAGAAGCTGAACGAGCTTTGCAGGAGGTCGAAGACGAGCACAAAACGCTCAACGACCAGATCGAAGCCGGGAAGCACGAGCAGGAAGAACTCAAAGAGCAGTTACAGAAAGCGAAGCAGCATGCCGAGGCAACACAGAAAGCCCTGGACCTTCTGCGATGGGCGAGAGAGCTTTTGGTGCGCATCTGTGAGTATACACGCCAACGCGACGAGGCGAGGACGAAACGGGATGAGTTGTTGGTAGCACGGGATCAGGCCGTTGCAAACCGCGATCGCGCCAATCGGGCGCGTGAAGCAGCGCAAGATGCACACACTCAGGCCGCTCAAGGTCTGGCTAATATGCAGCAAGGTTTGGAGGAACTGGTGAGGCGGGCGACTGAACATCGAATGACCGTCCGGCATCTCGCCAACGCCCGACGGCTACTGCCGGAACAGACGATTGACTCGGCGGACATTAGTACGGCGATGGTAATCGCCCGAAAGTCACAGCAAAAGGTCCAGGAGCAATGGCTGGAAGTCGGACGGATGCTGACCAATGCCGAAGCTCACCGACGAGACTTCGGAGAGGTCATCGCAGCACTAAATCACATTGTCAACGACAATGTTGCCCCTGCGGCAGCATTGAGCTGCGCCCGCACGGCCCTTCAGGATTTACGTGAACTGGACGCCCTCGCCAAACAGCAGACCAGCTTTGCTGACAAAATTCCAGAGGTTCGCCTGTCACTGCAGCGGCAGCAGAAGGCACGGAATCTTGCGAAGAACCTGAGTACGCCTGCCAAATCGATTTGTTCCTCGCAGGACGTGAATCACGCGGTGGCGGAGGTGGAGAGTTCCTTGCAGGCTGCTGTCGAGCGACATAATGAGGCGAAGCAACATATCGATGCGTTGCAGTACACGATTGATCGAGGCCAGGAAGTAATCCGTGACCTCGAACATAAACAAACTGACTGGCGCGAAGCTAACAATCTCGCCTTACCTTTGGAGCAGCGATGGGGAGTGTCTCTCCGCACCCGCGAGGCCATCAATCAGTTCCGTGCCGCGATCAACGTGAAACTCGAAGAACAGAACAACAAAATCGCTACCGCCGAAGCCGAAGAGAAAGCTCTCCATACGCAGATCACGCAACTCGAACAATCTGGCGGCATATTTTCGCTGGAACTCCTCAAGGCGCGGGATATTGTGGAAGGGGAACTTCTGGCCGGACGATTCGAGGAACTCAGCGCCAACGATGCGGCCCTCTATGAGGCGTTGCTTGGTCCGCTGGCTCAGGCCATTGCCGTAGATGATGTCCAGGTTGCGGCAGCAGAGCTGGCCAAGTCAGACCAACGGCCCGACTCTGTGTGGCTCGTGGATGCAAATAGCCCGCTGCCATTGGATGATCACGGTCGTCCGCCCGGCGATCTTCTGGGCTGCGATGTATTAGTGTCGGAGGTGGCTGGTGCCAGACTAACGCGACTGCCGACGCAACCAACTTTGGGGCGTCGGGCACGGGAACGCAAAATCGCTGATCTGCGTCGTCAGGAAACGGAGGCAAAGCGAGAGATTGAGTCGCTTCATACTGTTCTGCGGGACATCCAAGCTGTTGTAGATACTGCCGACAGCCTGCAGCCTGATGCGGATTTGCTTCAGGCCGGCGATCCATCCACGCGACTAAAGGACGCTCAGGATCAGTTGACGCGAGACAAAGAGGCTCAAGCCAACCATCGGACCAATAGGGATGCGGCCCAAGGCGAGATTAATACGCTTAACCCTCGCCATAAATCATTGCGAGAACTGATGCAGATCGGCTTGTCGCTCGATGAACCCGATCAGACTACAAAATTAGAACAGTTGCAACAGTCCCTTTCCGCTGCAAAAAATGCGGCTGCGGAAATTCAGCGTGTGAAACGCGACCGCACCGTGCTGGACCAGCGTCTGGATGTTCTACGCACTCCGCCGTTGTCCGACGCCGAAATCGACACCTATCGCCAGCGTCATCAGAAACTGGAGCGACAACTGGATGATATGGATACGGCCCTTCGATCGGTCGAGTATGTACAGGAGCATGTCGTCGCTTTGGGCTGGACCGATGCACAAGCCGCCTTGGACGAGCAAACGGCATTGGTGCCAGCCCTGGAAACGCAGCTCAAACAAGCCAAGGCGACCTTGGACGCCGCCGTGCAGACCGCCAAGGACGAAGAGGCGAACTGGAACACGGCGGTTGAAGCTTTCAACATCGCGAACGCCGATCTGATTTTGAAGCAGAAGACGCTGGAGCAGGAGAAAGAACAATGGAGGCAATTGGGCGTTGATGATGCCAGCGATGAGGCTCTGACGGTCGGCGAATCTGAATGGCAGAATGCGGTTGCAGACGAGAAGGCGATTGCCGAAGCAGAACGCAAGAAAGGCGAGGAACTTGCGCGACTTGGCGCACAACGCGAAGCAGTCGACAAACGCCTCAAAGAGAAGGTCTCCGCGAAGGACAATGCCTACATCCAGTGGAAACCGGCACAGGAACGCTGGGACCAGCTTCAGAAATCTGCCCAGGAACATAAGGTGCTGGCGGCCACGCTCACTCCACGATTCATCGAGACCATGATGGGCAAAGGGAGCCCGAATCTGCTGACGCTGGGGCATGCGGCAGCCGCATTATTGAAGGAACGCCTTAAACAAGCAGAAGGCAGTCAGCAAGTCCTTGAGTCCATCAACAAACTGCTCGGGCCGCAGGACCGTTCCGGCGAGGACTACCTTAACGCATGGATTCAGGTACGTGATTGGCTGCGTCGGCGTATTCCCGCTCAGATTGCCGAATATGATGAACCACTTGAAGCGCTCGCTCGTTTGCGCGACAACCTCAAGGGACTGGAACTGCGTCTGACCAAACAGGAAGGCGATTTGCGTGGCGAGTCGGAGGATGTTGCCAAGAACATCGATATTAGCATCAACCACGCTCAACGTAAGGTCAACCGCCTCAGTGACGATCTGAAACTCGTGCAGTTTGGCAGCATCCACGGAATTCGACTTCGTTTGGATCGTGTTGGGCACATGGACAGTGTGCTCCGTGCGCTACGCGACGAAAACCTCCTATTCAAGGCGGACATCACCATCGAAGACGCTCTGGAAGATCTCTTTCGGCGTCATGGCGGACGCACCACCAGCCAGCGTTTGCTGGACTACCGGGAATACGTGGCACCCAAGGTGATGATACGCCGACAAGCCTCCACAGAATGGGAAGAAGCAAATCCGATGCGGATGTCTACCGGCGAAGCCATCGGCGTAGGCGCGGCACTGATGATGGTGGTACTTACCGCATGGGAACGAGACGCCTATCTTCTTCGTCCACGCCGCTCTCAAGGCACGCTACGGTTGCTGTTCCTCGACGAAGCTAATCGGCTTTCGCAGGACAATTTGAAGGTGTTGTTCGATTTGTGCAAGAATCTCGATCTGCAATTAATGATCGCAGCGCCCGAGGTTGCGAATTCCGAGGGCAACACCACCTATCGGCTGGTTCGCCGTGAAAACGCTGGGCAGGAAGAGGTAATCGCGACAGGTCGCCGAGTTGTTGCGACGGAGCAAAACACCAATGTGGGATAAATCTGAACATCGTCTGGCGTTGATGGAATTGGTTGTGTCTGGTCGCCTGCGCTGTCGAAAAGTCCAACAAGAGGTTTGGCAGTCCCTCGAAAAACTGTCGTGGACCCAACGCACAGGGCGGCGTGACGAGTTGGCCGTTGTGGAATCTTACCGTCACGAACTGGAACGGTTGCTTACCCAAGTGTGGCCGGAGTGGCGGGCGGTAAGCGTTGAGCTAACGGGCGCAGGGCTGCCGGTTAGCCTGACAGGATGGTTAAAGCTTCAAGATATCGAAAAGGCGCGTGCAGCCAAGAATCTCCCAGCACGCCTCAACCGTCGCACGGCAACCGCGCTGGTCGGGCCACACTCCAAAGCCAGCCTGTCTACACCGCGTCGAGAAGCGTTGGCAGGCATGGACATCACACACGATGGCACTCTACGTCTGCGAACTCCGGAGGGACTGCAGTTGCGAAGCGGAGAGCAGGAGCTGGATTGTACGGTTGTTGCTGGAGTGCTGGGCGAGGTCGTGCTGACGGAACGGGCATTGACCGATGGCACAGTACTAACGGGTCGGCTTCCACAAGCTATTCTATTCGTAGAAAATCTCGGAGCCTACCTGGACACTCCAGCGCCAGCCGGATGGCTTCTGGCTCACGTACCAGGCTGGGATAC
>Ga0123356_10002860_pt1 | contig 18266 bp, 16 predicted proteins | sample TergutEmb28metaG_2_FD_92546 | JGI IMG/M metagenome (GOLD analysis project Ga0123356, IMG submission 92546) | Embiratermes neotenicus P3 segment gut microbial communities from Petit-Saut dam, French Guiana - Emb289 P3 | ecosystem: Host-associated > Arthropoda: Insects > Digestive system > Gut ...
ATTACGTATACAGCGTCTTCTGTAAACGGGTCATCTTCAATGGCGAAAACAAGTTCAGGCGTTACCATATAATTTTCATCTTCGTCATTATCTATTATATATTGAAGTTGACCGTTTCCGAGGTAACGCCAGTAATATACATAGAGTACATGGCTTTCTTCGGCGAATGTTTGCAACCTTGCACGGGTTTCATCCCATTCGGGTCTTTCCATATCTTCAGCAGTATGGAACAGATCGAGTTCGTCCACCGTCAGGTAAACTGAAGCTCGCTGCGCTGCAACCAGCAAATGGTTTTGGATGCTGATAACTGTTTCCCTCTCCATACCGTTTATATAAACAGAAAATATTACAGCAACTGCCAGCATAAATGTAGATGATAAAAAAAACAGTGCATAAACCAGAGAAAATTTATTTCCGGTTTTATTAAAGTTATTCTTCATATTTCGGTCTCCGTTTGCAATCAGTCCGACATGATTACCGGCGGCCTGCCCCTTTATAATGAACCATATATTAAAAGTATACATTTTTTGAAATATAATACAAGTTGAAATAAGTTAATTTTATATACATTCTTAAATGTATGCAGTATAATATTTTATGATCTGTGAAAAATCATATTAAGAAAGGTGTTTAAATCATGATAAAAGTTGAAGCATTCATTGACAATACGTGACCGTATTGCGTTAAGGGATTGGAATATCTCTCAGAAGTATTACCCAAATACCCAAGCATAGAAATTTTATGGAAACCGGTTGAAGCACATCCGAGACACGAAGAACCCGACCACAGACCTTATGTTGATTTAATCGTGCAGGGTTGTTTGTATATTCAAGAAACAGGCGGCGATGAACTTGCTTTTACAAACAGAGTTTATAAAGCACATTTTGATGAAGGTTTAAATGTCGAAGACATAGCTGTTCTTGTGAAATGTGCCGAAGAATCAGGTGTTGCAGACATTAATGCATTCAAAACAGCTTTAACAAATGCAACATACGAAAAAGCAATGCTTGATGCTAACGACTACGCTTATGAACAAAAAGGTGTATGGGCAGTACCAACCTTTGTGTGCGGTGACAATCGCCTTGATGCTGTCGGAGGCATCGGTATTACCAAGCAACAGCTTGACAAGTTTTTTGAAAATTGTTGTAAAAGTTGATTAACCGTCAGTTTGAATAATTGAAACGGGGTGAAATTATGGCATCGCAGGATAAGTTGAGAGCTATGTTCAGTGAAATGAACTTGGAACAAAAAGGTAATTTCATTGACAACCTGAAAAAGTCGCTGGATGGAAGCGATGATCCCGAAAATTCTCAGTTTCTTGATGAATGTATTGCACATTATACAATGGAGATGGAATATGAAGCGTCTTTGATCGCCGATTCCGAAGTTGTACCCGAAATCGAACCTGAAGCCGTTGACGTGCCTGACCCTGAACCGGTTGTTGAACCCGAACCGATTGTTGAACCCGAACTTGAGCTTGATGCTGAAGTCGAACTTGATACTGAAGTCGAACTTGAATTGGAACTTGAGCTTGAACCGGATACTGAGTTTATTGATACATCCGATTTCGAACCCGAACCGGTTATCGAACCCGAACCGGTTATCGAACCCGAACCGGCTATCGAATCCGAACCGGCTATCGAATCCGAACCTGTTTTAATTCCGGAATCGGCACCGGTTCCTGCATCGGATATACCGAAAAGCAAAGTCGATTATATCGAAATGGAAATTTCCGATCGGGCAGAAAAAATCCGCCATAAAATGAAAATAATCGATACGGTTTCTCATCTGTTATCCGAATCGGGAAGCGATATGATCGATGCCGTTATACAGGCATGCGGATTTGAGCCTTCACCGCCTCTTGCCGGAACAAATGATTATGAACAAAAAGCAGATTCTATCGAAGAATGTCTTTCCGAATTTGTCAACGGAATCAGACAGGATATGAGGATCATGGAAGCGATATCCGATCTGTTATCGGGGAATGATAATTATGTCGCGGATTCAAAGCCGGAAAAAAAATCTGATACCGGAAAAACAAAATAATGAACAAACGAATCAAGTCGCATGTTTTGTTAAAAATCACGGGTTTATTATTGATATTGTTCCTGATCGTCGGATGTGCCGGCAACACATTACCGAATTTTGTCATTTCTGAAATCGATTGGGAACATTTCGATACACTGGCAGAAAATTTCACCGTTGCTTTTTTTGAAGGTGATTTTAACAGAGCAAAAAACATGTTCGGCAATGACTTGAGACGGGCGCTCAGTATATCAGCTCTTCAATCAATTCGCACAGACATAACAAATCAAGCCGGAGCATTCGATTCGATCATTAACATCAACAGTTTTATTGTTGATGAATTGGTTGTGTGTGATATCAACTTGTTACATCAAACAACAGGTGTTTTGTTACGTGTCGCTTTTGCGATCAATGATGAAATGATGGGTTTCTTCATTATTGATTATCCCAAAATACCCGATTTTGCCGGTATGTCGACCGAACCGATCAGGCGTGACGGCTTCACGGATCATCCCGTTATAATCGGTGAAAGTACGAATTTTCCGCTCGCCGGTATTTTATCAATACCCGATGATCATGAAGCTCCGGTTCCCGCAGTTATAATTGTCCACGGATCGGGTCCGAGTGATATGGACGGTGTTCCTTCAGCACTGCCGAACTTTCCCAACAAACCGTTTCGCGATATTGCCGATCACCTTGCATCAAACGGGATCGCCGTTTTACGGTATGACAAAAGAACACATATTTATTCCGCAAGATTACCTCAGGGAAGTACCGTTTGGGAAGAAACGATCGAAGATGCTCTTCTTGCAACCGAAATGTTGAGAGATGATCCGCGTATAAACGGAAATCTTATATTCATTATCGGACACAGTTTGGGCGGTATGTTGGCTCCGCGCATCCATGCTGAAGGCGGTGATTTTGCCGGTCTTATCCTTCTTGCCGGTTCTCCGCGATTTTTACTTGATATCAGCAGAGATCAAAATATCGATTATGTCAATGCAAACATGGAAGGTCAGGAAAAAGAAGATGCACTTGCCTCGTTGACCGAAGAATTTTGGTACGAGCATGTCACCGAACCGATCAAAATCATACCTCCGCAAGATGCAAAGCGAATGCTTTCAGGTTTCGGCACATCTGTTTATTATCTGCAGGATTTATATAATCATCCGGCGGAAAACTATATCAGATCTGTAAATCAACCTTTCCTCATTTTACAGGGAGCAGCTGATTTTCAAGTGACCGAAGAAAGGGATTTCAATTTATATAAGGAAATTTTTGCTGACCGTACCGATGCAAAGTTCATATTATATCCCGGTTTAAATCATCTGTTCATGACTTCAACGACCGGAACTGTCGATGAATATGAAATACCCGGTCATGTTGATAACCGGGTATTGACAGATATTACGGAATGGATAAAACTAAATACAAACTGATATAACAACAGCCGGGTCATACTGAAAGAATAATGTTTAAGTCCGCTCTTCAGCTTCTTTTACAAGTGATAATATTTCTTCGATCCGTTGTTTTCGTTCAGCTTCTTCTGCTTCCCGAGCCATTTGTACAAGTTTATCATCGTTTTTTCGTACCATGGATAATAAGACTTTTGTTGCAGAATGACGTTCTTCATCGACCGGGGAATCATCACCCGAACGATCATTACCTTGTGTTACCAAATCGGATAAAACATTGATAACCTGTTGTCTTTCAATATCAAGTCTTGCCTGTTTAAATTTACGGACTTCTTCCTCTTCTTTTTTTCGTATCCTGTTTTCTTTTCTTGCTTTATACGAATCGGCATTTTTAAGGCTGTTTTCGGCTCTTCTTCGTGATGCTTCAGCCAGATCCGCCCGTTTGTTTATATCTTTCGATGCATGATTTTTTTTTGCTTTTTCCGCTTGATCGACCGGTGTGAAACGCCTTTGTGTCATTCGTTGATTTTGCGCTAAATAATTATCATATGCCGTGCGCTTTGAATTGTCGGACAATATTTCATTAGCATTGTTAAGCATTGTCATTTTTTCATGAGCATCTTCACCGGCATTGATATCCGGATGGTATTTTTTTGCCAATGCTTTGTGTGCCGCATTGATGTCTTCGGATGAAGCAGTCGGCGATACGCCGAAAACGTCATAATAATTCATTGTTATCTCTTAAGGTTACCGAGCAAACCGCGAACCAGGTCTCTGCTCACTTCCCTGCCGACCTGACCGAGTGTGGTTTTTAATACACCGGTCATAATGCCGGAAGCCGAATTGCTTTGGGAACGACTTCGTGAAGATTGCTTCGGTTGTCTGTACTGCTGTTGATATTGCTGTTGCTGCTGTTTTTGCTGTTTCTCATATTCCTTTGCTTGTGCCGCTTCTGCTTTTTCCCGCTCTGCATCAAGAGCTGCCTGTTGTTGTTTTTGTTGCTCGACTTCGTCGTTGTGTTGTAAAATTTCATATGCCGATTCTCTGTCGACGGCATTGTGATATTTTGCATACAGCGGGCAGGATTGGGTGATTTTATCGACAAGGTCCTGCTCCGCTACGCCCAAAAAGCTTCTCGGGGGCAGCATGAATGCGCGTTCGACTATTGTCGGAGCGCCTTTTTCGTCCAGCATTGACACAAGAGCTTCACCTGTTTGGAGTTCACCCAAAACAGTCTCGCAGTCAAACTCAGGATTCTGACGAAAAGATGCCGCCGCCGCCTTCACGGCTTTTTGGTCTTTTGGTGTGTAGGCACGCAGTGCATGCTGCACCTTGTTGCCGAGTTGAGAGAGGACATTATCGGGAATGTCTGACGGTGATTGAGTAATGAAATAAATTCCGATACCCTTTGAACGGATCAACCTTGCAACCTGTTCGATTTTTTGAAGCAAAGCCTTCGGTGCGTCCGTAAAAAGAAGGTGTGCTTCATCAAAGAAAAATACCATCTTGGGTTTTTCCAAATCTCCCGCTTCCGGCATCATTTCATACAGTGTCGAAAGCATCCATAACAGAAAAGTTGAATACAGTAACGGATTTTGGATCAGGGTAACACAATCCAATATATTGATGAAACCTTTGCCGGCTTCATCACAGACAAGCCAATCATGCAGATCGAGCTCCGGTTCGCCGAAGAAGATATCGCCGCCGTTTGATGATAATGTCAGTAAGTTTCGTTGTATCGCACCGATACTTTGTGCTGCGATGTTTCCGTATGTCGTTGTGTATTCTTTTGCATGTTCACCCACATGCTGTACCATTGCTCGCAGGTCTTTAAGATCGATCAGTAAATAACCGTTATCATCGGCGATTTTGAAGATGATTTGCAAAACACCTTCCTGTGTATCGTTGAGATCGAGGATACGTGCGATCAAAATCGGTCCCATATCGGATATGGTCGTTCGTACGGGTATACCTTTTTTTCCGTATACATCAAAGAAACGGACAGGGTATGCGGCATATGAAAAGTCTTTTATATTCATGCTTTCAACGCGTTCATCAACATGTTTGTTCGGTTCGCCGGCTTTGCACATCCCGGAGACATCACCTTTGATGTCGGCAAGAAATACAGGCACGCTCATATCGCTGAATGTTTCTGCAAGTACCTTTATAGAAACGGTTTTGCCGGTTCCGGTCGCTCCTGCGATAAGACCGTGTCTGTTGACCATTTTCGGGATCATGTAAATCGGTTCTTTACCGGTTGCGATCCACATTTTATTATCGTCTTGTAAATACATACAACAACCTCCGTTTATAAATTATGCCGTTTTATGCGGAAATTATGCGAAACGATCCATTTCAACAACTGTTCCCGAGTTGACTCTTGAATGTTCGGCTGCAAAGCAGAGCATATGGTTATCTGCAGAAATGTTGACTTCGGAAATGTTCGTTACATCACGGTCGCCTCTGACATAAGCGCAGAAGGTTTTTATGATCCCGGTGTCTCAGCCGCTGTGACCTGCCGCATCCTGAATTGTGATCGTTCTTTCTTCTGTTTGCGGATATGCTTTGAATTTTGTTATTTCGATCGTATGAGGTACTGTATGGACTTTCATTTGTCCTTTTGTTCCCATGATTTTTATTGATCGACTTATTTCCGGTGTAAATGCAGTCATGGAGAAAATAACTGTAACCGAATCTTCAAATTCCATGGAAACGACCTGATGGTCGACGACATCGTTATCGCATTGATATACACATCTGCCGTACGGTCCTGTTTTGAGCGCTTCTTCAACCTGTTCGTCTGTCGGGTCTGCACATCCTGCCGCAACAGGTCTGAACCACATGTTTTCACTTCCGAGGTAAAATTTACGTGCATCATAAACACAATCAACGGTACAGCCGTCAGTGCAGCGAGGCGGTGCATTTTCCGGGCAATATTCTTTTCTGAAATACGAAAGAGTTCCGAATGAAGAAAGACGTATACATTTTTTGCTTAAAATCCATTGAAGCATGTCAAGATCATGGCAGGATTTTGCTAAAATCATCGGTGAACTTTCTTTTAAGTTGCTCCAATTTCCGCGCACAAAACTGTGTGCCTGATGATAATCACCGACATTTTCATTATGAACGACAGTCATGATATCTCCGATTTCGCCGCTGTCGATGACATCTTTGATCGCATTGAACAAAGGTGTGTATCTCATAGTGTGGCAGACTAAGATTTTAACACCTTTTTTCGTTGCGGCATCTGCTATCTTGCGACATTCTTCAGCTGTCGGAGCGATCGGTTTTTCAAGAAGGATGTCATAGCCTTTTTCTATTGCGGCCATGGCGGGTCCGAAATGCATTGCATCTTGTGTGCAGATCATAACGGCATCAGCCCATTTATCTTCTTTGAAAACATCTTCCCACGTATAAAGACACTTGTCATCAGGCAGGTTGTATTTTTCTTTATACTCATTGCGTCTTGTTTCATCAGGTTCTGCAACACCCACGATACGCAGTTCTTCGGAATGATCGAGCGCATATGCTGAATATGTATTGCCGCGTTGTCCTGCACCGATCATAATTGCTGTGATTTGTTTCATCGGCTGTCCTCCTGTTATTATTTACATCAAACATATATTACTATATAATCGGTACATAAATCAATGAAATCAGCCAACACGGCAAAATAATTTTTAAGGAGTATCAATATGTATACGAAACTTCCCGATTTAGGTTATATTACATCGCGAATCGCGGAATATACCCGCCTTGCCGATGAACGCGGAGCGGATCCTTCAGGTATTATTAAAGATGTTGAATCAGCATTGAACAGTGCATTAAACGCCTTACGCGAAATGCCTGCCTGTGAAAAAAACCTTGCCCGTCAACCGAGCTGTTATAATGAAATTCTTTCTCTTCGCCCCGACGGTCCGCGTAAAATTTGGCAATCATTTGATGAAACCCTGTATGCCGAAAAACTCAAAGGTGCTTTCCTCGGTCGAATGGCAGGATGTACATTGGGTGCACCCGTTGAATTTTGGGAAATCGACCGCATGGAAAAATGGGCCGCACAAATCGGAGATTCATTCCCGAATACCGATTATTGGTCAGCAGTTCCCGAACCTTACAACATTCGATACATGGTCGGAAAATTCAGTGATTATACCCGTGACGGGCTCGACGGTGTTCCGGTCGACGATGACATCGTTTACACACTGCTCGGATTGCTGATCGCCGAAGAATACGGTATCGACTTTACGACCGATGATGTCGGTAAGGCATGGGTCAAATATCTGCCGATGGCATGTACAGCTGAAGATGTTGCTTTAAAAGCGTTGAGAAACGGTATTCCTGCAGATAAAGCGGCAGAAGAAGATAATCCGTTCATGCATTGGATCGGAGCAGATATCAGAGCCGACCCGTTCGGCTATATGGCTCCCGGCATACCGGAACTTGCAGCACGTATGGCATATCGTGATGCTTATATCAGTCACAGACAAAACGGAATCTACGGTGAAATGTACTTTGCCGCAGTCATTGCAGCCGCTTTCGCCGTTGATGATGCGATTGAAGCATTAAAACTCGGTTTGACCGAAATACCGAAGGATTGTGATTTAACGAGAGATATCAACTGGGCATTGGATGTCGGTAAAGACATTCATGATTACAAAGCAGCACGCGAAGCAGTTGATAAACGCTTTGAAGGCATGAGCGGTGTCCACACGAATAATAACGCATGCCTCACGGTTTTCGGATTAATGATCGGAAACGGTGATTTTACAAAATCGATCAACGAAACCGTGGCCATGGGTCTTGATAACGACTGCACAGCCGCAACGGTCGGCAGCATCGCGGGTGCAATTACAGGCGCAAAGGGCATCCCCGATCATTGGACACGCCCCTTTAATAATAAAGTCCGTTCTTACTTCTACGATTACCCCGATTTTGCGATCGACGATCTGCTCAACCGTTTCACCGTACAGGCAAGAAAAAGTTTTAATTAAACTTAACCGTTCAGCAATTCCTGTGCGGCAAGCATTACACCGAGTTTGCCGGATTCAAATGTCAGACTGCCTTGTAAATATGCACAATACGGTTCCCGCATCGGGCCGTCTGCCGAAAACTCAATCGTCGAGCCTTGAATGAATGCTCCCGCAGCCATTATAACGGGACAGTCGTAACCGGGCATTTGTGCAGGGACAGGTGTTACGAATGAATCAACAGGTGCCGCTTTCTGAATACCGCGACAAAACCGTTCAAGCAGATCGGGTGAATCAAACTGAACGACCTGAATGATGTCAGAGCGCACATCATCAAACTTCGGATATGTTTTATACCCCATCATTTCAAGCAGCCGTGAACAAAACACGGCTGTTTTCATTGCCTGAGCAACAGCATGAGGTGCCATGAACAAGCCTTGATAAAACAACCTGTATCCATCCGGATTGGCTCCGCACTCTCCGCCTATCCCCGGTGCAGTCAGTCTGTACGCCGCAGCTTCAACAAGATCCTCCCTGCCCGCAACATATCCGCCTCTCGGAGCTATCCCGCCGCCCGGATTCTTGATAAGCGAACCCGCAATAATATCCGCTCCGACATCACCGGGTTCAATGACTTCAACAAACTCGCCGTAGCAATTATCAACAAATACGGTTATCGATTTATCTGTGTTGTGAACTGCTTTGCATATTTCACCGATTTCTTTCACCGTCAAAGCACGTCGGGATGAATACCCGCGTGACCGTTGAATCAAAACCGCACCGACATCACCGCTGCAAAGCGCTTTGGTTATTGCGATCATATCCGGTGAACCTTCGGGAGACAGTTCAACCTGAGAATACGGGATCACATATTCTCTCAGTGAACCCCGTAAGTTCCCGTTTATTCCGATGACACCGTGCAAAGTATCATACGGCAATCCCGTAACTGACAGCAGTTTTTGTCCCGGTCGCAATGATGCAAACAGAGCAGTCGTTATTGCATGTGTCCCGCTGACGAATCCGGTACGTACGATCGCATTCGGCATACCCATTATATCGGCAAAGAGCAAATCAAGTGTATCACGCCCTTTGTCGTTATACCCGTAACCGGTAGTTCCTGCAAAACATGTGTCCGACACATTGTGACGTTGAAACGCCGCCAAAACCTTTTCGGTATTTTTTTGTGCTGTCATATCGATATCATGCAATTGCGGTGCGATATCAGACATTACATATTCGGTCATTTCAAGAAGACCGCCGGATAAATTAAAATGTTTCATTTTTCTCTCTCATCTGAAATATTCAAGAAATAGTTTTGTAAGTTCGTATACAGCTTCTATATCAGAAATTTTACCCACACAGGCAGGCGAATGAAGGTTTCGTATCGGTGCTGCTATCCCTGCGGTTTTGATCCCGCAACGTGTTGTGTGAAAAGCGGCTCCGTCGGTCGCACCGGCGATAAATGTTTTTGTCTGCCAAGGTATTGAGTTTTTTTCTGCAATTTCGATCAGAATGTTTCGTATCTCTTTATTATAAATCGAACCTCTGTCCATAAAAGGTAATACCGGACCGTTACCTGCTTTGCAAACTTTTTTATTTTCATCAACAGACGGTAAATCGGCAGCTGTCGTACCCTCGACCATCAATGCTGTATCGGGAGTTGTTCGGTATGCTGCGGTATAAGCACCGCGAAGCCCGACTTCTTCCTGAACGGTAAATATGAATGTGCAGTCAACAGGCAAATCAGATTCTATCAGATTTAACAGAACAGCACAACCAAATCTGTCATCAATTGCTTTGGCTTTTAAATATCCGTTACCGAACTCGCGAACATCTTCATCAAAAACACCGACATCACCGAGTGATACAAGACTTGCTGCCTCTTCACGATTTTTTACACCGATATCGATATACATTTCATCGAATTCAACAGCTTTTTCACGATCTTCCGGTTTTGTCAAATGGATCGCCTTGCATCCGATTATTCCGCGAATTCGTTTTTTTCCGATAAGAACTGCCTTACCTAAAATAACACGGCTGTCTATACTGCCGGCTCCGGCAAATTTTAAATATCCGTCATCGATTATATCAACAATAATAATACCGACTTCATCCATATGAGCACATAATGCGATTTTTTCAACAGGTGTTTTTGCTCCTTTTTTATTGACGATCACATTTCCCATTATATCGACAATAATATCATCCGTATGCTTTTTTGCACGCTCAATGATATATTCACGAACATCATCTTCGCATCCGGAAACTCCGCTCAACATACAGAGTTCTTTTAATGTATCGATCATCATACCCGGTTCACTCCTTTCAGGGATTTCGCAGTTTCAGCGAGTAATTGTGCCGCACATTCAGTATCGTCAAGAGAAGATAGTTCGTTGGCACAGTGCATGTATTTAAGCGGGATCCCCAACAACGCAGTCGCAACACCCTCGCGTGAAATCTGGATCGAACGGGCATTTGTTCCGCTCATTCCTGTCGATATTACGCTGACTTGATGTTTTATATCATTTTCTTTTGCAAGATCGAATATTTTTTCGGTCAACATCGGATTCATATTCGGTCCGCGAACTATTATTACACCGTCACCCAAAGATGCATTGACATCGGCATTTTTTGTATCGGGTGTTTTTGCATGGTGGACTTCAACAACAACACAATAATCCGGAGAGACGGAATATGCTCCGACAATTGCTCCGCGAAGCCCCACTTCTTCCTGAACACTTGCCATAATATACAAATCGACTTCCAATTTTATGTCTTTCAAAAGATCCAGTGCTCGCAGGATCGCAGCTAAACCGATCCTGTCATCGATCGCTTTACCGCAAATCAGGTTATCACCGAACGGCATTGCTCCGTGAGCGACCGTACCGTGTGTCCCGGGCGTGACAAGACGAACAGCTTCATCATGAGTCATACCGATATCGATAAACAAATCTTCGATCTTGAAATTCTTTTCAGTATCTTCTTTTTTCATGATATGAGGCGGAAGAACCGAAATAACTCCGTATATCGGCGGATTTGTTTGGATCATCACACCGCTCGCAGGAATCACTCTTGCATCAAGACCGCCCAATCCTGCAAATCTCAAAAATCCTTCTTCAACCCCTGTTACGATCAAACCGATTTCATCGATATGTGCATCAAACAACAGCTTGGGGGCGTTTTCAGTTCCGCACCGCCGAACACCGATCACATTTCCCATAACATCGATCCGGACTTCATCCGTGTACGGTTCAAGCAGTGTTTTCACATATGCAGTGACCTTTTCTTCAAACCCTGACGGTCCCGGGAGATCGCATAAATCGATAATAACTTTTTTTAAATCCATACTCATACCAACCTGTTAATAATATCTTTAAATACATTTCCGCGTTCTTCAAAATTCCTGAATTTATCAAATGAAGTACATGCAGGTGATAATAATACCGTATCACCTTCTTCAGCAAGCTTTGATGCCGTTATAACAGCTTTTTCAAAATCATCACATTTCACTGTTTTAAACCCGTGCGATTCAACCGCTTCATTATAACCGTCTGTCTGTGTGACTGATTTAAAAATCATATCGACCGCAGCTCCTGTAAGGACCAAGGTCTTCACTTGTTTTACGACTTCATCGCCAAAATCATCAAAAGCGATCCCTTTATCTTTACCGCCGGCTACCAATATGATCCTTCTTTCGGTCTCCGGTTTGCTCAGTGCTCTGATGCCCGCGATCGCACGGCTCGGACTTGATGCTATCGAATCGTTATAATATCTGATTCCGCGCAGTTCCCTGACAAATTCGATACGATGCTCGACACCTTGAAAATCGACAGCAGTTTTACGCATCATATCATGACTGACGATACCTGTCACTGCTGTAAATGCAGCCAAATAATTTTCAACATTATGGATACCGGGTAAAGTAATTTCATCTGCTTTCATCATTTCGGTTATTTTATCATCAACAGATTCGTAAATCATTCCGTCTTTCAAAAACATCCCGTTTTTTACCGGTCCATGCCTGCTGAAAAATAATATTTCACCTGCCGGAGCAGTTTTCGAATAATCAAACGTCAATTCATTGTCGATATTAAAAACAGCCCTGTCCGATCTGCCTTGATGCATAAAAATATTACTCTTTGCGAAAATATACTCTTCCATATCGGTGTGAACATCGAGATGGTTCGGTGAAAGGTTTGTAACAACAGCAATATTCGGGCTTTTTTCCATGGTGATGAGTTGAAAGGAGGAAAGTTCTATCACGGCAATATCATCGGGTTTCATTTCATCGACTCTGCACAGCAAAGGTGTGCCGATATTTCCGCCTGTGTGAACTGTTTTCCCTTCGTTTTCAAGCAACTTTGCTATGATCGAAGTCGTAGTTGTTTTACCGTCACTTCCCGTAACGGCTATCGTTTTACACGGACAGATATCAAAAAATGCTTCCATTTCACTTGTCAGCATTGCACCGTTTTTAACAGCCTCATTGACAGCGGGATTTGTCGGCATCAAGCCGGGTGTGCGGAAGATGATATCTTCATTCAAGCCGTAAAGATAGTCTTCACCAAGCTTAAACATCGCACCTTTGTCTTTAAATCCCAATATCGAATCTCCGAGTTCATCGAGTGATCGTTTATCTCTGACAGTTGTATCAATACCGGCCGATAACAATACATCAATGAGCGGTGTATTGCTGATGCCGGCTCCCAAAACCGCGATGCGTTTACCTTTTAAGCTGTTTAAATATTGTCCTAAGATACCCATATTTCCTCGCCCGTACTTTGTTCGCTTCTCCTGCTTCTGCTCATCAGATCATGAAGTGCCGCTGTCGGAGATTTGTTTTCATATAAAACTCTGTATGTTTCCATACATATAGGCATATCAACATCTGCTTTTTCAGCCATTTCTTTTGCCGCTTTGGCTGCGTAATATCCTTCAACAACCGCACCGACTTCGTGCATTGCTTCATCAGTCGTCATTCCTTTGCCTATTAAAATACCGGCGCTTCTGTTACGTGAATATCCGGATGTACATGTAACGATCAGGTCACCCAATCCTGCCAAACCTGCAAGTGTTTCTTTACGCCCGCCCGTCTTGACACACAGTTCAGCCATTTCGGCAAGTCCTCTGGTTATCAGCATAGCCATTGTATTGTCACCGAAACCGAGTCCGTTGCTGATACCCGCACCGAGTGCAATAACATTCTTAAGTGCCGCACCGAGTTCGACACCGATTACGTCTGTTGTTGTGTATACACGCAGATATTCATTCATTAAAAGATTCTGCACTCGCATCGCAACCGATATATCTTCAGACGCCGCAACACAGGCTGTCGGGATTTGTCTCGCCACTTCTTCGGCATGTGTCGGTCCGGAAACTGCCGCTATCAATGCATTTTCACCGAGTGTTTCTTTAAGGATCGAAGTGAACAGACAAGATGTATCTTTTTCTATACCCTTTGACATGCAAACAACAACACAGTTATCGCTGATTTTACCTGAAAGTGCCCGTGCGGTTTCCCGCAACCCGAATGACGGAACAGCAACGATTGCCGCTTCCGCTCCGTTTGCGGCTTCGCTTAGATCAGAAGTTATGTATATATCTGCAGGTATTTCAATGTCTTTGAGCAATTTGTTTCTTCGTGTTTTTTTGAGAGCTTTGCATTCGTCATCGAATTTTGACCAAAGAGTAACACCGTATCCGTTGCCGTGTAAAAGCAGGGCAACGGCTGTTCCCCATGACCCGCTTCCGAAAACAGTTGTTTTTATCTTCATGTCAACCGGGTTCCTCTGTTCGCTTAAGATTAAGCTTGGATTCTTCACCTTTGAAAAGACGTTTGATATTCGGGATATGTCTGATTATTACAAGCAATACGCAAAGAATAATAATATTCAGATCGGCAAGTCCGCCTACATGAAGTATGACCATTGAGACCGGAAATGCGATCGATCCGAGAACAGATGAAAGCGATACATATCTTGTCAATAATAATACTATAACAAAAACTCCCCATGATATCAGTGCCAGTCGCCAATCAATAACGATAACTATACATCCGATCGCCATGATGCCTTTGCCGCCTTTGAACTTGTAAAATAAAGGAAAGCAATGTCCGAGCATAACGAAAAACCCTGCAAGGGCCTGACCGAAATATGTTATATCGAAAAACCTGTAAAGCGGACCGACTTCTGCTAAAACCATTCCTTCATAATGCACGAACAATAATCCTCCGAATATTACCGGAGCGATGGTTTTTACGGCATCGATAAGAATCACAAGGAGAACACCGCTTTTTCCGAATGTGCGGTAAAAATTGGTAAGACCGGGATTTCCGCTGCCGTAGTCACGTATATCTTTTCGGAAAAAAACCTTTGAAGTAATTATTGCTCCGTTTAAGCTTCCCAAAATATACGCAGGTACTGCGGTGATAAGCATTAATAAAATAAACATTCTGTCACCTCCGGAATATTTATGTCATCTTGTAATTGTATCGTACCGGTTTATACAGATCATGATTTACCGTCGTCCCTCTGTCTGACTATCATCCTGACGGGAGTCCCTTCAAGACCGAACACCGAACGGATCTGATTTTCCAAATATCTCAAATATGAAAAATGAAATAACTCGGCATCATTACAAAAACACACGAAAGTCGGCGGTTTTACACCGGTTTGTGTTATATAGAAAATTTTCAGTCTTCTTCCTTTATCGGTCGGCGGTTGAACACGGGCGGTCGCATCGGCAAGCACACCGTTGAGAGTACCGGTTGAGATACGTATCGATGCCTGTTCATTGACATAATTTATCATTTCAAACAATTTTACTACACGTTGACCTGTCAGAGCCGATATAAACAGTACGGGAGCATATGTCATATAACTTAAATCGCGTTTGACATCCTTACGCATGTTTTCCATCGTATTTGTTTCTTTTTCGATAAGATCCCATTTGTTTACAACGATTATACTTGCTTTGCCCGCTTCATGGGCAAGCCCGGCAACTTTGGTGTCCTGCTCGGTCACACCGTCACGTGCATCTATCATTATAATACAAACATCAGAACGTTCAATAGCCATTTTTGCACGGAGTACACTGTAATGTTCGATTCGATTGTCTACTTTTGATTTTCGCCTGATTCCGGCCGTATCGATGAACACATATTTTCCGTATTTATTTTCAAAAGGCGTGTCGACCGCATCTCTTGTCGTTCCGGCTTCATCACTGACTATAACACGTTCTTCACCGAGGATTTTGTTGACAAGAGAAGATTTACCTGCATTGGGTTTGCCTATTACAGCCACGCGAATCGCATCATCCTCTTCATCTTCTTCGGAATTCGGCGGAAGCAGTTTTACGCATTCATCAAGAATATCTCCCGTTCCGTGTCCGTGCGACGCGGAAAGAGAGATCGGATCACCCAATCCGAGCGAATAAAATTCGTAAATATCCGGATGATCGGGTCCTGTTGAGTCCATTTTATTAACAGCAAGTAAAACAGGCTTGCCTGATTTTTGTAATAACCGTGCAACATCGATGTCAGCTGCTGTCACACCTGTTGTAAAATCAGTGAGGAATATGATCACATCCGCAAACTCGATCGCAAGCATTGCCTGTTCACGCATGAATACAAGCATTTCGGAATCGGCTTTCGGTTCAATACCGCCTGTGTCTACAAGGTCGAATTCTCGACCGTTCCAGTCTGTTTTGGCATAAAGTCTGTCACGCGTGACTCCGGGTGTATCTTCAACTATAGACAGGCGTTTTCCGACAAGTCTGTTGAATAATGTTGATTTACCTACATTCGGACGCCCGACAATGGCGATTAATCTTCTCGGCATTACTAAACTCCGTAATAAGTTTGTTAAAGTTGACCTTCGCTGTAAATAACAGCATTAAGTAAATCTGCTCCGTCCTGTTTCACTGCACGTATCGGTACTCCGAGTTTTTTTGAAAGCTCGCTGACGGTCATGTCATCCAAAAACACATCATCCCCCGTCGCCCCGTGTATTCCGACCGCACTTTTTCGAAGCATGTTCTCCGGGATAAGTAATCTTTCACCCAATTCCTTGCCCTGCAGTTGTTCCGCTATATCACCGCCGGTGATTAGCCCCGAAACTGTAACAGATTCACCGAAGAAATTGTTTTTTATCGAAAACACATTATAATCGATCGACAATTCCCGTGCATCAACTATATTATCATATTTTTGCTTTAATGTATCTAAAAGATTTTTTATGTATTTATATGCGAGAGGCCCGGTGGCAATTGAAAATTTTCCGGGTTGCGGTCGTTTACCGGATTTTATAAATCTTTCCGACGCAATTTCAAATTCGCTGATAAAAAGTCGCATCATTCCGACACCGTTTTCCAATTGCGGATAATCTTCATAATGATTGTTTTCGGGAAGCATCGATCCTGCGATCATATACAGTTCATCGGCACAAAAAAACACTCTTAAGCCGCGTTTCTTCAAGCACCGCTTCGCATAATATTCAACCCGACGTATGGTTTTTCGTGCAAGCATTCTGTCAAACGGACGAAGTTGCATTAAGCCGTCTCTGTGCTTAGTAAGTCCCACGGGAACAATCGAAACACTGTTAATGCGCGGACCGAGATTAATAATTTTTTCAATTGTTTTTGAAAGCTCTCGCCCGTCATTGATATCCGGGCAGCAAACGATTTGACAATTGAGAGTTATTCCTGCTCTGATTAGTTTATAAAATGCATTTATTCCCTGCCCGCCTTGAATACCGCCCATCATATACGATCTGAGCTTTGGATTTAACGTATGGATCGATACATTGATCGGACTTATTCGTAATTTAATGATCCGTTTTATGTCTTCATCGGACAGGTTGGTCAAAGTAATATAATTACCGTGGAAAAAAGACAATCTGATATCATCATCTTTGTAATATAACGTTTCACGCATACCCTCAGGCAGTTGATCGATAAAACAAAAAATGCATTTATTCGAACATGAACGTTCTTCGTCCAGCAAAAATGATTCAAACTCAAAACCCAAATCAATACCTTCCGGTTTACGGATATTGATAAGCTTCACTTTACCGTCGGGACATGCAAATTCAAGCAACAAATGACTGTCATATGAATAATATTCGTAATCGAGAACATCATTTATCATATGACAATTTATTTTTCGCAGTATATCGCCCTGCCTGATCCTTGTCTTTGCAGCGAGGCTTCCGGGTACGATCGATTTAACAACAGCATTCATCCGTAAATCTCTCCCCTAAAAAAAAAGCGGGGTTATTCCCCCGCATTTTTTATACTACTTCGCGTCCGTTGTATGTTCCGCATGCTTTACATACTCTGTGCGGAATACGCAGTTCGCCGCATTTTGTGCATTTTGAAAGTTCGGGAGCTTCAAGCTTCCAATGTGAAGAGCGTCTTTTGTCTCTTCTTGCTTTTGATACCTTACTCTTTGGAACCGCCATCTGTAAACACCTCCCGGTTTTTCGTTTATTTATTATCTAATAATTGGCAGAGCCAATCACATGTTTAAAGCTATTCTTCCAATAATTGGCTTAATACTGCCAGTCTCGGATCGATTTCTTTTTTGCATTTGCACGGTTCTTTGTTTAAATCCGTTCCGCAGGTTTGACACAGTCCCGCACAATCTTCACTGCACAGCAGTGTATCATCCATATCAAGGATAAATTCTGTAACCACTATTTCGTCTGCGTCGACCATGTCCCCCTGAAGGAAGTAACCGTCGGGGTTTTCACCCGCTCCCCCTTCATTGAGATTTGCCGATATATGCTTATGTACAGGTAATTCGAACTCCTTGAGACACCTTGCGCAGACACACACACATACTGCATCTACATTCGCCGAA
>Ga0123356_10002861_pt1 | contig 18263 bp, 13 predicted proteins | sample TergutEmb28metaG_2_FD_92546 | JGI IMG/M metagenome (GOLD analysis project Ga0123356, IMG submission 92546) | Embiratermes neotenicus P3 segment gut microbial communities from Petit-Saut dam, French Guiana - Emb289 P3 | ecosystem: Host-associated > Arthropoda: Insects > Digestive system > Gut ...
AACTGCTTCTCGAGCCGGAGCACTGCATGCAGCTGCCCGTGGAGATACAGGATATCTCCAGATGTCCAGTTTTCAGTTTGCCCAGCGCCTTGATGAGTTCGCCCGCCGGTACGTCCGCGTACCGCAACTCGATGCCGTGGAAGCCGAAATCCTTTGCCATGGATGTCATGTCCTGCCAGGTCAGTTCCGGGCAGGCCAGTGTGCTGAACGCCAGCTTCATGTGTGTTCCTCCTTGGTTGTTGATAAACCAAACGCCCCCAAATTACGCAAAACGCAATTTAGGGGCGAGGATACTTCCACGCGGTACCACCCTAATTCGGCAAGAAATGAATCTTGCCCTCACAGCCTCAAACAAGGCTTGATTTTTGACGTAATCACACGGCCTGCCTTACTATGATTTTCAGGCAAGCGACTCCGGAACGAGCTATACACATAAGGCAAGGCACCGGCTCGCAGCAACCGCCGGCTCTCTGAAACCCTGGACGCTTACGTCTTTCTTTCCATCATCGTCTTTGGGGGCATTTGATTATACTATATTATAGCAGGAAATCTGGAAATGTCAAGTGTTTTTTTGCTTTTTCGGTCTATTTTATCACAATCGTGCCGCCCTTGACCTGGTTCGTGAACACCCACTTGCCCGGGATCGTGATATACGTGCCCTCGCCCTGGAAGGTGCCGGTCATCACCGGCCGCGCGAGGAACTTGATGGTGCCGGCGCGGGCGCTTTTTTCTTTCCAGACGGTAAACGTCACCTGCTGGCCCTTGATCTCGGAAACCCAGGCGTTCCGATGCTCGGTCTTCCAGTCAAGCCCCGAGAAGGAAAGCCCGCTTGGCAGCACGTGCACGATGTCGTAATGGCCGTCCGGCGCTTCCTCGGCAATGCTGTAAGAAATCGTGCCGGTTGCCGTGCGGTTGGCCGCGAGGGTCGCGTCGTACTTCTGCGTGACGGAAAGCAGCGTGTTTTCGCCTTGCGGGAAGCCCTTGGCGCTATATCGCACCGAGGCTTCGATTTCGTCCGTAAAGCCGCTGAATCTCATTTGCCGTAATTGCTCCGCCGTGAGCAGCACCGAATGGCTCGTGAAAAGCTTTACCTGCCTCGCATCGCCGTCGAGGGTGTACGTGAACTCGGCGCATTCGGGGTTCACGCTTTGCGCCTTGTGCCGGAGCACCATGGCCTGCTGCAGCAGGTAATGGTCCTCCACGCCCCGGTTTTCCAGCACATACTGGAAGAGCATCTCGCCCTCTGGCATATCCAGGAGCGTCGCCGCCACGGCCATGCCGGCGGTCAGGCGCAGGGTATCCTCGCGGGATCCCATGTCAAAATAAAGGGTTTCGCCGGCGGCGCTCGCGCTTCTGTTGATCATATCGAAGGCAAATTGTTTCGCAACGGCGCTGTTGCCGATGAATGTGTTGGCCAGGGCCATGTTCACCGCCTGCTCCGTTGGCATATTGTTGTCCGTGTATGCGCTGATGTATTGCATCACCGGCTCCTTGAGCGCCGCGAGGCCGGCCAGGGCAAGGATCGTGCGCTCCATATCCTCCTCGCCGACGCCCTCGCGCAGCTCGTTGTAAAGATAGGCCGCGGCGGGGCCCTTGCTGATGTACTTGCTGCCCGCGGCGCAGGCCCAAACGGTGGTAGCAAGGGTCGCGGGTTCGTCCGAGCCGCCATAGCTGAAGGGGGCGACGCTGCCGTCTTCTTTTTGGTGCCGCGCCAACTGATCCCTGAGATTTGTCGTGTCGCCGGCACGCCCGGCAAAGCGCGCGAGGACATCCTCCGCGACGATTTTTGCTAGCACCTGTTCCGCGCGGACAGCGGCGGCGCCGATGATCTCGTTCAGTGCCTGAATCGCCTGCGCCTTTTGCTTGTCGGCAAACACCACCCGCGCCATGCCTTTTGCGGGGATGTCCAGGGTTGTATCTTTCGTCAGCTTCGCGGTTTTAATTTCGACGTGGTCGGCGATGCCGTCCGTGACAGTGAATTTCCTGGTAATTTTGTCGGAGTGGTTTTGATACGCCCCGGAAACGGAGACGCTGTGCTCGCCCGCCTTGAGCTGGGGCAGGGGAATCTCGTGCCAGGCGGAAACGGGGGCGTTCATTGTTTGCTTGAAGTTTAGCGAGGGGATTTCCACGGTGTATGTTACCTCGCCGCCCTCCAGCGCGATGCCCGCGTTGCGCACGCCCAGGATCGGCTTGTCGGCGGCAAGGAATTGGTCCGCCAGGCGGATGTCCACAAAGAATGGCAGCGTGGCGATGATATTCGCCCGGCCGCTTCCCGCCATGACGTCGTCCGGGCGGAAGGCCTGCCAGAACACGCGCCAGGAGGTGATGTTGTCCGGCAGCTTCACTTCTACCGACGCCTTGCCGTTTTTATCCGTGGTCAGGGTTTGAAACAATGCCGTGTCCCGGAAATCCGTGCGGTCGCCGCCGCCCTCGCCGCCGCCGCCCTCGCTGCCGTAATTATTGCTCACGACGACATGGCTGATCACGGAATTGTAATAAAAATAATACCGGTCGTTAAACAGCGCCTCGTTGATGTCGGCATATTGCTCCTGGATGGAAAGCAGGGCCTCGTCCACCATGTTGAGATTCACGGTGCCCCGCACGGGGTTTTGTTCGGGGTCCGTGAGCCGCAGGCTGAGCTTTGCCGTGTCGCCTGGCCTATAATTTTCTTTGTCCGGCTTGATTTCTAAATGCAGCGCACGGCTTTCGCCGTCGATCCTTACGGAACGATGGTACCAATAATCCGTCTCAAAGTATTCCCTGCCGTCGAACAGCACGCCGTATACGTTGATATTGGGCAGCACCTTGGAGTCGAAATAGAATTTGAGTAGATTGTCGTCCGAAACGGTGCAGTCAAGAATCCTGTCGCTGGCGCGGATAAACAGCGCGGCGCCCTGGGTATAGGGTTCGTCGGTTGTGGCGTCGCACAGGGAAAGGGAAACCTCCTCGCCGATGGCATAGCTCCATTTGCCGTTGTTGTCGCCCACCTTGACCCACTTGCGGCTGTCGCCGTGCCGAACGGCCGCGTAGTAATACACGGTGCGCTCGAAGGCCCGGCCCTTTGTATCCTTGCCGCTGATTGTGATATGGTACTCCCCGGCGGGGTCTTTCACGGGCAGGACGAAGCTCTGCCGGTCCTTGCCGCGCAGGGTGATGTTTTGGCTGCCCTCGAGCTTCTCGCTGCGGTCGTACCGGTAGCGCTCCGTAAACGTTTTGGTATAGGGGTCGTAGTCTTTTTCCCCCGTGCGGACTCTATTGTATGTAATTTTCGTCCAACTGACCTTCAGGGGCAAATTGCCCTTGAAGTCTTTGTGGTACTTGCCGGTGTCGTAACGCGATTCCTCGGCGAAGTCATAACCGCTGAAATCAACGGCAAAGGCCTGGAGCTCCAGGCTGCAGGCGCCGCCGTTTCGCTTGGCGTTCGCCTCCATCTCTACGTCGCTGTTGATATACTGGAGCGACACGCTGCCGTATGTCTCGCCGATTTCGGGAAGCTCCGCGCTGGCGCCCACCGAGCGGTAGCTTTGCAGGTAGGTGCCGTCCCCCCGCGGGGGACTCACTTGCAGGGCCGTCTTGCCGTCCGCGTTTGTTCTTATGGGTTTGTCGTCCAGCAGGATGTCCAGGCCGGCCAGGGGCGTGCCGTCAAAGTATTCCGCCGTGGCGGTGATATTGGCCTTTTCGCCTGCCCACAAAATATATTTGTCCGAAGTCAGCGACAATTTGTAGGCCGGCTTTTGATAGAGCTTGACTTCGAAATATGTGCTGCCAAGCCATGTATCGCCGCTATAAACCGTGAGGCTGTAATATCCGGGCGAAAGCCCCGGCAACTTCATCCGGCCTTCGAATATACCGCCGTCCAGGGTCGCTTCCGTGCGGATTTCGCTGTCATCGTCCTCCCAGGCCCGGCCGATGACTGCGGTCACCCTGTCCACCGCCTTCGTGCCCTTGAGCTTTGGCGAAACCACGCCGAAGAAGTTGAGGCTATCCTCGGGCTGGTACAGCACCTTGTCGGCGTAAACATAGCGCCAGTAATCCGTGGCGAGCAGACCTTCGGGCGCCTCTGAGTTGTGGAGCATCAGCAGCAGCTCGTCGCTGCCCCTGGACACGCGGAAGACGGAGCGCCCGCCGTCTTTGACGCTGTGGGCCAACTGCAAGGCGCCCTGGGCGTTGGTTTTACCCATGGAAGGGTTCCCCGCCAGGGAGATGTCCGCGCCGCTTGCCGGCTTCCCGGTTTTCAAGTCATTTACCCAGAACAGGCATCCGCCACCGCCGGTCATGGCGTAGGCGCTCAAATCCGTGACTTGGAAGAGGGTGACCAGGCTGCGTTTGCCGAAGGTAAATTCGGCGGCGTAAAGGCCCTTGGGCAGCGTGTCCGGCAGAATGACCAGGCCCGCGCCGCTCCAATCGGCATTGTTGTGGAAATCCAGCGTTTGATCCAGCACCTTCGCGAGCCCCGCCGTCGTGAGTTCCGGGACGGGCTCCAGGCTCCAGGGATCGCGCGCCAGCTGGCCGTTGAGCGCTTTGGCGTAGGCGTCGACGCTTTCGTAGCGGAAGATTTTGGCCGTCACCTTCCCCTTGAACTCCGGACGCATGTGCAGTGAAAACACGGGCCGCTCGGTGGACATATACGCGTTGTTGTCGTAAAGGGAATAGGCGTAGGCCTCATTGTCCACCGGCTCGGTGCGGAACTTGAAGGCGAAATCCTTCCCCAGGTTTTCGTCGCCCCGGGAATTGGCCAGCGCGCCCTTGACGCGCACCTCGTAGACCGTGTCGTACGCCATGCCGCCCGTTGGCAGGAAGGCGTAGGTGTCCATGCCGGTTTTGCGCCAGTCGCTGCCTTTGAGCGCGGGCCGGAAACTGACGCTGCGCTTTAAGTCGTCGAGCTTGACGTCGCCGGTAAAAGTCAGCTCAATCGCGGAATTCACGGGCACATGGGTGCCCTGGTTTTCCGGCATGGTCCGCTTGACCGCAAAGCCGCCGCTTGTTTGGAAGGCCCAGGTGTTCCCCGCGCGGGCGGGCATGCCGCCGCTTTCCTGCGCGGGGTCGAAGGTGAAGGTATACAGCGTGTTCCGCTCCAGTTCTTTTTTTGGCAGGAGCTGGTATTTTAGCTTATCCTTTGTGGATTTGAGCGAGAAATCCATGGGCGGCGAGGACTTGAGCCATTCCTCGATGACCTTTTTTTCCATGGGCTGCGAAAGGGTGACCAGGAATGTGGGTTCCGTGCCGACGCATTGGTTGCTGTCCACGGCATTGGGAGTGATTTCCAACGCCGCGGCGGGTACGACGATACGCTCGATGGGCTTGCCGTCCGGCAGATCAGGGTCGTATGGGTCCGTTTCCGTCCAGTCCACCGGGATTGGGTCCGGCACGGGGCCTCGGAAATGGAAGTACGCCCATGTACCGGCACCCGCCAGCACAATGACAGCGACGCAGAGCACGGCGATGAGGCGTTTTTTCACGCTTGGCTGCATAATCTTTTTCCTCCCTTTGGCAAATTTTTCAATTCCATTATACACCTAGATATTGCAAATGTCCAGTAGGAAAAACAATAATTTTGTGGTCAATCAGCGTTCTGTTCCACCGCCTCCAGCGCCGCGTATACAATGCGGTGGGAACGGCGGGTTTGCTCGATGGTCGTCATATTTTCCGAATCCAATGGCCCGCCGGCCATCACCGCGTGAGCGGCGTCGCAGAAGGCCTGGTCCGCGCCGCCGTGCCCGCTGAAGATATTGCCGCGCTTGATTTTGACGATCCTTGGCAGCTTGCCGAACTCGTGCACATGCAGCCGCATGGCGTGGTCCCGGCCAAAAAGCTCGCCCCTGGTGCCCTGGACGCGCGTGCGCCGCGTGAAACCGAAGCTGAAGGCGCTCACGCTCATCGTCGCGGTCACGTCCCCCCTGAAGCGCATGGCGACGGAATGGTGGTCGCATACATTGTTGTCGCATTGGTACACGCAGCGGCCATAGGCGCTGTCTTTCAGGATGCGGCGCATTTCGTCCTTCGATGGCGCTTTCGGAAGCCCCGCCGCGATATTCTTCGCCCAGAAAAGCTGCGTCAATCGCTTGACATAGAGCGTTTCCGCGCTATAGGGGCAGGTCTTCACATAGGGGCAGCCCCGCAGGCAATGGGAAGCCGCGCCCTCCGGCATGTTTTTTCGATTGAAATACCGCAAACCGCCGTAGGCGCTCACGTGCTCGCAGGGCTTTTTCACGAGCCAGTAGAGCAAATCGAAGTCGTGGCAGCACTTTGCCATTAAAAATGGGGCCGCGACATCCGTGCTGCGCCAATTGCCGCGTACGTAGGAGTGGGCGAAGTGCCAATAACCCACGTTTTCCTCATGCACGATGTTGACGATGTCACCCAGCGCGCCGCTGTCCACGATTTCCTTCACGGCGCGGTAAAACGGCGAATAACGCAGCACATGGCAAACCAAAACCATTGCGCCCATTGATTTGGCCTTGCCGCATAGAATATCCAGCTCAGCGGGGTCAGGCGTTACGGGCTTTTCCAGGATCAGGTTATAGCCCAGGTCAAGCGCCGCGCTGGCATGTCGAAAATGGCAGAGGTCCGGCGTTGCGATCACCAGCCAGTCCGCGCGCTTGCCCGCCGCGAAAAAGGCCTCGTCGCTCTCGAATGTCTGCGCTTTTGGGAAATGCGCCGCGGCATGCTCCAGAATGTGGGGCCGGATGTCGCACAGCGCCGCGACGGAAATATCCTTATGCCGCGTGAACCCTTTGAGATATACGCTGCCCCGGCTGCCAAGGCCAATTGACGCGATTGTGATCATATTGATTCATCCTTTCTGAAATCCGCCCAAACTGTTTCAAACCAGAGATCCCGCTCCGGGATTGGCCGCACAGGCAACCGCCCGGAGATAAATTTGCCGCTTTGCAATTGCGTTTGTATAACAGTATTGCCAATCGAATCCTCCGCTGCTTTTATCACAGCGGAAAGCATCGCCGCCTGGGCGATTAACATATCCCGCATGAGGAACAGCGCCGGAATTTCCTGCCGGCTCGTTACGCCGCAATGATCAAAAAAATTCGCTGCGAGATCAAGCCTTGACTGGTACATGCCGGGGAGCTTGTCCGGCTGGCGCATATGCGCGCATTGGGCGCTGAATTCTTTTTGATGTCGTGTCTTAATTGCATCCGGAGATTCTCCGCCCTCAAGCGCGGTTTGAATATTCGCCAGGGCTTGTCCGGCTGCGCGCGTGGCAATATCCCGGAATAGATCGCGATCTGGCTCCGGGTAAGCCTGCCGGGCGATGTGCTGGGCGGCGCGCATGGAGCCCACCTGCGCGGCGTTCAGGGCCGAGCCGCCCGGGCGGTATGCGCCAAAAGTGCCGGCGGCCTCCCCGGCAACGTAAAGCCCGCGCACGCTGCTCTGCCAATGCGCGTCCACAGCGACGCCGCCGTTGCAGTGCTGGGCGCATACGTCGATTTCCAGCATTTCATGATGCAGGTCAATGCCATTATTTAGGTACAGCGCGATGGCCTGGGGGTTCATCCGTTCCAGCCGCGCGATTGGCGTCGCAAGCAGCGCGCCCGAGCGCGTTAAGTAATCCCGCGCCTCATCGCCTAGCTTGCTGAACTCCAGGCCGGCGGGGTCGCTCCTGTAATCCAGAAACACCCGGCGGCCATGCTCATGTATCTCGCTGTACACCAGCCGGTCAACCATGGAGGATTGCTTACGGGGATCATACGGCCATTCGTAGCCTTTCAAAAAAATCATATCGTGATCACGAATAAACTCACGTTCGCGACCCGTTTGATCTATGCTGATATACCTTGGGATGACCTGTTGGTAGGTGCCGGAGACATTCCAGCGGAACTTCGTGGAGGCAAGGCCGTACTGCCAGTCCATGAGGTTTTCGGCCCGGGCCCCGGCGGCGAGGGCCATGCCGGTCATGCCGACTTGGCTGTGGGGATACACCACGCGATGGTATGCCCCGGCAGGTCCGCCAGTTGCCATGACGATATGATTCACGCAAAAGAGCGTCAACCCAAAATGGCTGTTTTCGAGTTGCGTTAAATCAAGCGCCAGCACGCCCAACAGGGTGTTATCCCGCACAAGAAATTGCACGGCGAGCATCTGGTCAAACAGACGGATGCCCTTGCCCAGCACGGATTGTTCAAGGCGCTCGGTCATATATTTGGAGGTCAGAGGCCCGGCGGAGGTGGCGCGGGCCGTCTGGTCGTGATCGGTTTGGTAGCCCACGTATTCGCCGCACTGATTCGTGGGAAAGGGCACGCCAAGGTTCGCCAACTTGAAAAAGCACCGGGCCGAGCACGCCGCTTGGATCAGCGCGTGGTCGCCGTGCATGCCGCCGCGTTCAAACAGCGACCGCGCCATCTGCGGGACGGAATCCGGCGCGTCGCCGGCAAACGAAAGCTTATAGTAAGTCTGCTTGTCGCTGCCTGTATTTCTGGACGTGCCGTTACTCTTTCCATCGGTTAAGATGGCGATATCGCGCCGGCCCAGGTCATAGAGCCAGTCCGCCGCGTTGTAGCCCGCGCAGCCTGTGCCGATGACGAGGGTATCGAGGGTATGGACCGGTATGCACAGGCCATTGATTCCTAGCGAAGTTTCAATCATGATCCCTAACTCCTAATTCCTGATCCCTGATTCCTGTCAGGCGACTAAAGGCGCCTGATATGGAACCCGCCGTCGGCGTTGAGCACCTGTCCGGTGGCGAAATCAAGCATGCCGCCGCATGCCGCCAGTACGCAGTTGGCGACATCCTCGGGCGTGCCCATGCGCTTGATTGGCGTAAGGCCGGCTTCAATCATGTCTTCATATTTTTTTTGCACAGGCGCTGTCATGTCCGTCTGAATGATGCCCGGGCGGACCTCGAACACCGGGATGCTATATTCAGCAAGGCGGTCCGCGAAAAGCTGCGTGATCATGGATACCCCGGCCTTTGATACGCAGTATTCGCCCCGCGTGACCGACGAAGTATAGGCCGAAATGGAGGATATGTTAACGATGCGCCCGCCTTTGGTTTTGATCATGAGGTTCGCCGCCTGCTGGCACATGAAAAACGTGCCTTTCAGATTAACATCCAACACGCGGATGAAGCTCTCTTCTGATGTTTGCAGGAGATCCACGCGTTCCAGCGGGGCCACGCCCGCGTTGTTCACAAGGGCGTCCAGCCTGCCGTATTCGCTTCCTATAAAAGAGAACAGCTTGTCCCGATCGTCTGCGCATGATATATCGCATTTGATATAATCACAGGCAATATTTTCACTGCGCAGCTGCCGCAGCGCGCCGCCCGCCTCTTCCGAAGCCGCGCACAGCAGCGTGATATAGCCTTCCAGGCCCAGCGCCCGGGCGATGGCGAAGCCGATGCCCCGCCGCGCGCCGGTGACCACCGCGATTTTTTGCTCACTCATTTTGTTTTCCCCATTACGTCTCTTTGATAGATTTCCCGGTACGCTTCATCTTTTATGACGCAGCCCGCCGTGCTGCCCGCGCGCATGAGCTCCGAGCACTTCCCGCAGGCGACGCAGCATTTTCCGGGGTTCATCTGCCCGTTCAGGCAGTCGATGGAAAAATCCGGGTAGGCGAAGGCCTGCCTGCCGAAGCCCACGAGCTTGCAATAACACTGATCTACCGCGCCCGCCGCCAGGTTCGCGCCGAATTGCCGCAAATAAGTTGGCGCGGACGCCATTACCGTAAGAGTTGGGAAGGCCCGCTGAACCTGCCCTGTGATTCTATACATGCGGGCGATGCCGGCCAAAGGCGGTTCGGGCGGCTCGTAAAAGCCCTTGTCGAAGGGCCGGTTCACATGGGGGTTGGCATAGGGGTTGCCCATAGTGGCGTTGATCATGGGCATGCCCAGCTGGGTATGCAGGACATCGACGAGCCGAAGGGGCTCCTCCAAATTTTCGCCCAGCCCGCCGGATGGATCCATGCCGAAGCCGTGGGGGTAAGCGAAGCCGTCGTAGAGATTCACACGGGTGGTGACGAGGAAGCCGGGCGTCGCTTCCGCCCGCGCCGCCTTCACGCCATTGATCAAGAGCCTCGCGCGGTTCTCGAACGGGCCGCCGTAGCTTCCGGGGCGGATGAATGCCGAAAGCAGCTCGCAGGTTAAATACCCATGGCAGGCCTTGATATCGATGCCGTCGAAACCCGCGGCGATGGCAAGCCGCGCAGCCCGGCCATATTGTTCTTCCAGGGCCTTGAGCTCGTCGTCCGCAATGATCCGGGCACGCTCATTGGTCGGCATAAACTGCGGGTTTGGGTTCAGATAGGCCGCGACGGGCGCGGAGGCGTCCTCCGGCCTGGAATACCTGCCGGAATGGGTGGCCTGCAAAATCACCGGCGGCGCGAAGCCGTGGGCCTTCAGCGCTGTTTCCTTGATCAACTCAAGGAGCGCCTTGAGGCTGTCCAGGTTCTCCTCGTTGACGAGCAGTTGGCGCGGGTTCGCGCGGCCCTCGTGTATAATCGCAACGGCCTCGAACCAGATGAGCCCCGCGCCGCCCGCCGCAAAGCGCTTGTACCGGCGGAGGGTGAGCTCCCCCGGCTGGCCGCCGCGCGTGCCGTCGCAGCCTTCCATGGGCTGGATGGCAAGCCGGTTGCGCGCCGTGAGCGGGCCAATGCTCAATGGCGCGCGCAGGAATTGGACATCTTCCGCGAGAGGGATATCCAGCTGCGCTTCTTTGATATGCTGTTCAATTTCTTGTAGAGATTGGTAGTTGAACATAACATACTCTCCCCGTTACGATGAGTATATCATATGGGGGATGTGCAGTCAACCCCGAATTCCTTCATGAATATCAGCAGTTCGTTATGCGGGCCGCCACCCCTGGTATCAAAACGCACATAGGGCGTGGTGGAATTCCCGGTGCTGCCCACGGTCCCGAGGATGGTATTTGCCGTGACGCTGGCCCCGGTGTCCACGTTAAAGGGTACATGCCGATGTCCAGGCTTTCCCCGGCGGTGCTGACGCTTGGCGTGATATAGATATTGTTGCCGCCGTTGACCGCCGTATAGGAGCTGCGCGTTGGCGTCGACAGGAGGTGTCTTTCAGCGATATTCGAGGCGTTTGGTGATAATTTTTGCTTGCGTTTTCCCGCGGCATGTGATATACTATAGTGGCGCGCAACGCTGGGCAGGAATTTCCATGCGTATTGCGGTCCCTTAGCTCAGTTGGTTAGAGCCCCCGACTCATAATCGGGTAGTCCTCGGTTCAAGTCCGAGAGGGACCACCAGTCGGCGCGCAGTCGGGACTTAATGTGGGAGGTCTTCAAAATCAAACCGATCAAATATGTGCCCAATTCCCTTTCGATCATCCGAATGGTTCTTTCTGTCGCCCTTTTGTTTTTCGCGACAAAGCCTTGGATATTTCTGGCGATTTACTTTGCCAGCGGCATCACGGATTTTTTCGACGGCAAAATCGCCAGGCGCTACCGTGTGGAAAGCAGCATCGGCTCGAAGCTGGATACCTGGGCCGACGCGATGCTGTTCGTAGCGGCAATCGTCAGCGTGGCTTTTTTGGCGAAACTCAAGATCGATATTATAAAGTGCCTGATTCCTTTCGGCATTTGTACGTACCACAAATTGGTTAACGTCATGATTACGAAAATTCGTTTTAATACATGGAACATGCTGCACACGATACTGAGCAAAAACATCGGCGGCGCGGCGTATCTTTCTGTTCCTGCGTTCGTTTTGCTGGGCGAAATCAATTTCTATGTCATTCTTACAATGTCCACGTTTGCCTGCGTTGTCTACATTGAGGAAACCGTAACGCTGCTGAAACTCGAAGAGTTTGACGTGAACCACAAAGGGTATATCGCCCTGGCGGTAAAGAGAAAGCTATCGCGCGCGAAAGCGTCTTAGGACGCGATAGATGATTTATTGAGAGGGGAGATCAGGCATGAAAACAAAGAAATTGCTGGCATGGGCGATGCTGCTGGCCGTTCTATGCTCCGTGTGGCTGTTCGCGCCGGCGGCGTACGCGGCGGCGAAGGACGCTGCCGCGACGAAGTACCCCATCGTGCTGGTGCACGGCGCGGGGTTCAAGGACAAAAACATGGGCATCAACTACTGGGGGAGGATCCCCCGCACCCTCCAGGCGCGGGGCGCGAAGGTGTTCTACGGCAACACGGACGGCTGGGGCACCATCGAATCCAACGCCGCCATGCTCAAAAAAACCATTGAGAAGGTGCTGGCAAAAACCAGCAGCGCCAAGGTGAATATCATCGCGCATTCCAAGGGCGGCCTGGAAGCGCGCTACATGATCTCGAGCCTCGGCATGGCGGGCAAGGTAGCCAGCGTTACGATGATCGCGACGCCCCACCATGGCTCCGCGATGGCAAGCGATTTCACGGGCTTCCGCGGCATTACAAAACGCATTTCCGCGCTGTTTGTGAACGCCATCCGCTGGATATGGGGCGATAGGCGACCGGATTTCTATAACGCCAGCAAGCAAATGACACCGGCAAAAATGAGGGATTTCAACGCCAGTAATCCCGACGCGGCGGGCGTTTATTACCAGAGCTACGCGGGCGCGGTTTCCGCCCCGGCCAGCGACCTTATTCTGGCCCTGCCCTCTAATTCCATCAGCAAGCGGGAGGGCGAAAACGACGGCATCGTCTCGGTGGCCTCGGCCAAATGGACGAACTTCCGGGGCGTACTGCGCGGGGCCGGTTACCGCGGCGTTTCCCACCTGGACGAGGTGGATTTCCGCAGGCGCGACCTGAAAATCGAGCCGCTCCAGGGTGCTACGACCATCCGTCAGTTCTATGTTGCTGTGGCGGCGGATCTCAAGAGCAGAGGGTATTAAGGGGAAGTTAGCAATGAATAAAAAGCGATTGGCGTTTGCGCTGCTGCTGGCTGTTTTATATTCAGCCGGAATATTCGCGGTGCCCGTGTCCGCCGGCGGAGAAGATCACGTCGTCAGGGCAGGCCCCGCCGCAACGAAGTATCCCATCGTGCTGGTGCATGGCGCGGGTTTCCGGGATAAGACGTTTCGCATCGGCTATTGGGGCAGAATCCCCGCAACCCTGGAAGCGCAGGGCGCAAGGATATTTTACGGCGGCACGGACGGTTGGGGCAGCATTGAATCAAACGCCGCCATGCTCAAAAAAACGGTTGAAAGCGTCCTTGCAGAAACAGGCAGCGAAAAGGTAAATATCATTGCGCATTCCAAGGGCGGCCTGGAAGCGCGCTACATGATTTCCTCCCTTGGCATGGCCGGTAAAGTCGCGAGCCTCACTACCATTTCCACGCCCCATCACGGTTCGGAAACAATCGACAAAGTCATGGGCGTTCCGGATTTTTTGTATAAGGGCGCTTCGTGGGTCATGGATGGGATATTCCGGGTTTTCATTCGTGATGAAGCCCCCGATTTCTACAATGGCAGCAAGAGCCTGGCGGCAGGATACATGAAAGAGTTCAATATCATGAATCCCGACGATCCAGGCGTATATTACCAGAGCTTTGGCGGCGCGCTGACGGTGATTGGCGGTTCCATTCTTTTATCCTGGACCGCTTTCCCGATTGAAAAAATTGAGGGCGAAAACGACGGTCTGGTTACGGTGGATTCGGCAAAGTGGGCCAATTACAGGGGCGCGCTTCGGGGTGCCGCGAGGCGCGGCGTTTCCCACGCGGACCTGGTGGATATTTGGAGGCGCGACCTGAAAATTCAGCCGCTTCTTGGCGCTGAAACCATTCGCGAGTTTTATGTCGCGGTGGCGGCGGATCTCAAGGCAAGAGGGTATTGACATTTGCGCGCACGTGTGCTAAATTAAAAAAGAACCTTGATATTTTCTCTGCGAAAGGAGTGTTTTTATGTCGGTATTATTTGAGGTGGCTTTGACCTAACAGAATAAAGGCAACAGCACGAAGGCGCATTGCGTCTAGCTTTGCTGTCGCCAGAAAGTAACCTTCCCGTAGGCAACGCAGCTGGGTAAAGGCTGCTTTGGCTACGGGTATTTTCATGCCTGAAATTAGGAGGAGGAAGCTGTCTGAATAATTACCGAGATCAACCATGTAACGAAAGTTTTGCCTGTAAGGTTTGCCGTACCCGCGTTTCGCCGGAGGGCGCGGGGACCCGGCACCGCAACCATTGCCCGGAATGCCTCTCCAGCCTCCATGTGGACGAAGAGCCCGGCGACCGCGCGTCCGATTGCCATGGAACCATGGAGGCCATTGGCGTGTGGGTGCGCAAAAACGGCGAATGGGCCATCATTCATCGCTGCAAGCTGTGCGGCGTGCTGAGCTCAAATCGCATCGCGGCGGACGACAACCCCGTGCTGCTGATGTCCATTGCGATCAAACCCCTTGCTATGCCGCCGTTTCCGCTGGGGCTGCTGGATGAGAAATTTCATATCCAAAAATAATCATGAGGAGATTTTTATGCTAAGCGACAAGCAAATATTAGCCAACTGGTACGCCGAAGTGTACGACCAGTGCGTGACCGAAATCCACGACGTTAACTTCCTGTTGCAAACCCTCGGCCCAAAGCCCCTGCGCGTGCTGGAAGCGTGTTGCGGCACCGGGCGCATTCTTGTGCCGCTGGCCAGAGCAGGATATAATGCAACAGGCTTTGACATGAACGAAGCCATGCTTGCCCGGATTAACGCGAAAGCCAAAGGCCTTTCCAATCTTACATGGAGCGCGAAAGACGCCCTGGAAGACCCCTGGGGCGAAGGCTTCGACGTCGTCATTCTAGCCGGCAATATTCTGCTCAACATCGAAACGGAAGAAAATTACGCAGAAGCCCAGCAACTCTTTTTGCGCCGTGCCTATGACGCGCTGCACTCCGGCGGGCATGTGTATCTGGACTTCGATTGCCATAAGAAACCCGTAAAAAGATTTAAGCCACTGAAGCAAGAACGTATTATATTCGAAGGCATTGACAGCGCGCGCACGCGTGGAACCTACAGTCTTTTGCCCGGCGGCAGGTATGAGCGTTGCTCGCAAATCGCTTTTAGCAACAGGCGCACGAAAGTCATCACAAAAGAAGGCCGTCAAATTATACAGGACACAGAGTCGCGCAAGCATATCCCAAGCTTGAAACAGGTGCTTGATTGGCTCGCGGAGACCGGTTTTGCGCCGGAAAACATTTGGGGCGATTATGAGGGCAATCCCGTGAGCCGCAAAACGAGCCGGGCGATTATCTGGGCAAAAAAGGAGGAGCATCCATGAACACCGTTCGCATGATTCTGGATTCCAACTATGACGGCATAAAAGAGCACATTAAGAAGGCTTATGACGCCATCGGCGCGTTCCAGCAGGACCGGCAAAGCGCCCATAAACGTGATGAAATGTTTGCGGCCATTGCGGGGGCCACGGATGTTCTTCGCGTATTCAAGGAATACATCCCTCCGTACAAGCAACGTTATTTCGACATCGTGGAGCGCCACGCCGCATTGGGCCTGAGCGAGCGGGACGTCATCATGGCCTTCGACCGCATGGTGTTCGAACTGCACACGCGCATCGAATGGCATGTGAAAAACCGGCCGGATTTTGAACTGGAGGCATGGAGCCCCTTGATGCTGGAAATCCTGAACGGGCGCAGGGAAATCCAGCCCCGTGATGAGACGGCGCGCGCGGATGAATTCGTTGCCTCTGGGATGAGCGTTGTAGGCGGCTACGCCACAGCCCTGGCCTACAAGGCTTCTGGCCTGGACGAAATAGGGAAGATACCGCGCGGCTCGATTTTGCTCTCGAACATGACGACGCCGGATTTCATCGTTGCCCTTGAGAAAATAGCCGGTATCGCGACGGAGCAGGGCGGCCGGACCTGCCATGCCGCCATCCTGGCAAGGGAGTTCAATATTCCCTGCGTCGTTGGCTGCGGGAATTTTCTAAGCGCGGTCCAAAACGGCGATCTGCTCGTTCTGGATGCATACAACGGAATTCTATTACGAAAGGAGTGCAATGATTGAAAAACTTAACTCTGGAACCGCTGGACCACACAAACTGGTATAAGATGTATGATTTATCTGTAACTCCTGAACAGAAGCGCTATTTTCCAATCAAGAATATCGAATGGATTGGCATCAGCCGATACGAAGAGAAAACCGAGTTGTTTGCCATCAAGAGGGACGATGTTTTTGTCGGATTGATCGGCGGGGGCTTTGACGAGGATGGCGTAACGGGTTATATCAACCCGCTGATGATTGACGAACGGTATCAGGGGAATGGCTATGGGAAGCAGGCAATGCTTCTGCTGATCGCATATCTGCAAAAAAACTTGTACGTCACCAGGATCAATTTGGGGCACAGGAAAGAAAATCAAGCAGCGTCGCATTTATATGAATCCCTGGGATTTCACATCATCAGGGAAACAGACGATGAATACTACAGGCAACTGGAGTTACAAAAGGAGGCTTTCTATGATTGACCTAACCACCTATGGCTACATGCCTATGCCACTCGATCCTGGCACAATCCCCGCGCGCGTGACCGCTGTGCACCGGGAGCGATATGCGCTCATCTGCGAGCATGGGCCAATCCACGCAAAGCTGAAAACGGCGGTGTATTATGGCCCGGAGCCCGTCGATTTCCCCACGGCGGGGGACTTCGTGGCGATCAACTATGTCGAAACCGGCGATAGCCAGATCGTGCGCACACTGCCGCGCCGCACCTTTTTCTCCCGCCGGGACCCATCGCCCGGCCGTGACGCGCAGGCCGTGGCCGCGAATTTCGACACCTGCTTCATCATGACATCGCTCAACCATGATTTTAGCTTATCGCGCATGGAGCGTTATTTGACTTTGGCATGGCAAAGCGGGGCGGCCCCTGTAATTCTCTTAACAAAAGCAGATTTGATTGAAGATTACGCGGCGCAGGTTCAAGCTGTGGAAGAGATCGCCATGGGCGTGCCAGTGATACCTGTCAGCGCCGTCACGGGCTTTGGCATGGAACGGCTGGCGGCGTATCTGCAACCCGGGAAAACCGTCGTGTTCCTGGGTTCCAGCGGCGTGGGCAAGTCCAGCCTGCTCAACGCCCTGATGGGTGAAACCGCCATGGCTGTCAAAGCGATTAGAGAAGACGACAGCCGCGGAAGGCACACAACGACCCACCGCCAGCTTTTCATGCTCCCGTCCGGCGCGATGGTCATCGACACCCCCGGCATGCGGGAGCTTGGCATGTGGGATGTCTCAACCGGCTTGGGTTCAGCTTTTTCTGATGTTGAGGAGATTCTAGCCCGGCCTTGCAGGTTTTCTGACTGCAAGCACGAAACAGAGCCCGGTTGCGCAATTAAAAAAGCGTTAGAATGCGGCGAGCTTTCGCCGGAGCGGCTGGAAAGCTATCGCAGGCTCCGGCGCGAAGCCCGCTGGAGCGAAGACCCCACCGGCGCCCTGCAAGAAAAATGGGCGCGCAACAAGACCATCGCCCGTTGGAGCCGGAGCCAAAAGCAGCTGAGCCACGAACACAAGAGAGGGGGGAAGAGATGAACGCTAAATCGCTAAAACTAGCTCTAAGCAACATGCTGGGCGCGCCGGTTATCAACGCGACAAGCAAAACAAAGCAATTGCAGGGCGGAACATTGGGCGATGTGCGCTTAATTACTGGCAACGCCAAAATATCTGATGGCAGAAGGCTGCCATACAAACTCGTTTGGAAAACGCAAAAGAAATGGGAGCGACCCGGCGACCCGGATTCATGGCGCAGGGAATATGATTTATATGTCTCGAAGTTCAATGATGCTTTCACAAGCTTCCTTTGTTGGCCCGCGTGCTATCATGCGGAAATCAACGATGAAAAGATGGAACTTTGGACGGAATACATTGAGGGCATTTCAGGCAGCGCTCTCACGATCGAAATGCTGGAGCAAGTCGCGTTGGAGCTTGGGCGTTTGCAAGGCGGAATGCATCAGCGGCCGAAATTTGCGCAAGGCATCGCCTGCTTTGGCGACCCCGGATTCATGGAACGGGAGTTCAGCCAGTGGCATACGCAGTTGTACAGCTATGACCATCTCATCTCTAAAAAATGCCCGTTGCCGAACGCCCTGAAGCAAGCGCTCAAAGATCATAGAATTCAGCTTTATGAAGGCAAATCATTCGAATACGGCTTGCTTCGTTCTGGAGCATGCGGTCTGCCGGATCATCTCAAGCGCATGCTCATGGAGATCGACAACAACAGCGAAGCTCTGTTTTCCAGGCTAAAACAGCTGCCAATTGTATTGTGCCACCGGGATTTCTGGAATGAAAACATCTTTTATGCAGAGGGCAAAATCAGGCTGATCGACTGGGATACAGCGGGCTGGGGCTTTCTGGGCGAGGACATCGCGAGTTTAGTCG
>Ga0123356_10002862_pt1 | contig 18262 bp, 20 predicted proteins | sample TergutEmb28metaG_2_FD_92546 | JGI IMG/M metagenome (GOLD analysis project Ga0123356, IMG submission 92546) | Embiratermes neotenicus P3 segment gut microbial communities from Petit-Saut dam, French Guiana - Emb289 P3 | ecosystem: Host-associated > Arthropoda: Insects > Digestive system > Gut ...
ACCTGATGGTCCTGACAAGGGCACCATGGTTGTCACCGTTGAGCCGCCTGACCAAGATCCCCAGATAATCACTGTCATCGTGGAGTATGAGGACTCAACCTGGAAGATCACCGAGATAGTCCCGGAAGAACCGCCGGTTTCACCAAGCGACCCACCGGAGACTGGGTTGAGCCTGAACCCAATTGTGTTCGAATCGATTGGCCAACCCCCAGATGTCGTGGAACAGAAGGCAGGCAAAATGAGGAATGCCTACTATTCCGAAGGCGTCTTCTTCGAATTCGGTGAATACACGTTTGAGTTTTCGGACTTTACCGGTGACCTAGACGGGGAAGACATGGGTCCAAACGGCATTTGTACCGGCTTTCTGGGTGAACTCCACCAGATCATTGATGGCGCCACCGACCTAATCAGTATTGCGGACCTGGAAGCACTATTTGGGCAGGCTGTGGAGAAAATCGAACCAGCGCAGACCATCCGGGGCGGGGCTGAGCTCGGAGGCATTAGATACAAGCAACATGGCATCTCCGTCGCCATTTATTACTCCGCAGCGTCCGGGGATGACTTCTTCTCATCCCGCGACCAAGTCGCGGTCTACTTGGACTCGAGATAGTCGTCCAAGCCTGGCGGTTCGGGTATTGTCAGCCGCGTGGTGCTTGCCATCCGCGGCGCGCCACCAAGGTTCCACGCCAGGCGCCGTCTGGTCGTGCGGGCCCCGGCCGTGCATAGGCAAACCATCAGACCACCCGCAGGCTTCCGTGCGGTCTAGCTGAAACGGATCATGATGGGAGGAAGCGTCGCCGACCAGGAATTCCGGAACTCCTCGACAAGTTCGTAGGGAATATCCCCAGGATTAGCGTTCATGCCAGCGATCAGTTTGGCGCCCTCATGCAAGTCCACGATTCGCTCCACGACGAGACTTTGTGTGGGCATCGTGATGCCAACCTCGGCGAGCGCTTCTTGGGAGGCAACCAAATCAGACTCCATCAGATCAGATCCGCCGTAGCTCGTGTCGACGACCTGCCGAAAGCCGTCAGCACCGTATCGATGGCAGGTGACGGTCCAAAAATGCCCGTCCGAGAACAAGTAGGCAAAGCGGTCGTGTTCTGCGCAAACATCGAGCCCATCGTCCGGATTCCTAATCGCGAAAACGTCGATTTGCACAGAGTCACCCGCTAGTGCTTCGCTCGCCAGAAAAGCCGAGGCCACGTCCGTGACGGCTCCGTTGGTGTATTCGTACAAATGAGCGTAGACGGAGTTCATTGCCGACTCCCGTGGCTCCAAGTCCACGTCTCCAATGCGCTGATCCGTGTCTCGGCGCGGTTCAAGCCTGATCACCAGCAGCTCGTCCTCCCCGTCACCATCGAAATCAGCGATCTCGAAGTTGATAGCTCCGCTCAGACTGGGCCACTCGATGCGCGGAAAGAGGTAGCCGTCCTCTTCGTGCTTGATGAATTGGGCCTGGAACGTCTGTCCGGCAAGCAGCTCTTCGGCGGCGACGACCGCGGCGAACGCTTCCTTGGATGACTCCGTAGGGGGTTCGTCCTCAACTATGTCGTAGATTTTCCACTCTGAGTCCTCATATACAACGATGACTACGATCGTCTGTGGGTCTTGATCAGGCGGTTCAACCCTGACAACCATGGTCCCCTTGTCGGGACCATCAGGTGCCCACGACCCTACGTCCGGGCTCACCTTCGAGCCAGGCACAAACAGTTGCGCGACCTGGTCACGCGCCTCGGCACTGGCTGTGCTCGAAACAAGAGCGACTGGGTCGCCGGCGAGCATTTGCAAAGCAGCTGCCACCTGCTCGGCCTGTCTTTGGGGCGACGGATTCTTGCCGCCACAAGAGGCCAGCGACAGAGTGAGGCAAAGAGCGGTGACTCCCACCAGCGTGGCTTTTCCAATCGTCATGCTAATCCTTGTCTCTTGCCGGCCCGGCCGTACCGGGCCCGCCGAATACCGCGCACAAAAGCGTAGCGCATGTGGCATGCCGCATAGCTGGTACCAGATTGGTTGGCCGGCGCCAATGCTGAGGTCGTCCAGAAGGGACCGTCTGTGGATGGAGACCGGCCGAGCCATTCCGTGATCTTGCGTCCGCAGAAACCCGCATGGCGGTGCGAAAGCCAGCGGGCGTGGGTCCGGGTTGTGACATTTGGGCTACGGTATTGCATGTGCAGTGTTTGGCAGCGAGCCCCGAGCGCAGGCGGTCACGTGGACAAGGGCGTCGAAGCTGGTTTTTGCTGACTTGGCCGATGCCGTTGGGTCGCCCTTTTTCGTGACGCGGCCGTCAGCGAGTCAAGACTAGGATCATCGTGACAACAACTAGAACCGCTCTTTCACTGGTTGTGGCTCTGGCACTGGCGGTGTCTCTGGCCGCCTGTGGCGGCAAGGGGCCGTCGCCTGGGGAACAGGCAAACGAGGTGGCCATCGCGCTTCAAGGACTCGCAACCGACCCGGTGGCACTTGTGTCGAGCAAGGCCAGTGCCGAGGTCCGTGACAGCGTCGACCAGCTGTTTGTGCCCGGGTCAATAGTCAAACCAGATGTCCAGTCGTGGGCACCTGACGGTCCTGGCAAGGGCACCATGGTGGTAACCGTCGAACCGCCCGACCAAGATACACTGACGGTCATTGTTGTCGTTATTATCGAGGACGAGGACTGGAAGATCTTTGACCTGGTCGACGAAGAAACCCTTCCGTCTCCGACCGACTCTCCCACTACCGCGTTTGCGCTAAGACCGATGGTGTTTGAATTGATTGGCCAGCCGCCGGACGCGGTCGTTGAACAGTTAGGCGAATGGGACTACGTCTCCGAATACAATGGCGTCCGTTTTATTTACGCGGATTTCGATGTGTCATTTACGGACTACACCGGAGAATGGGGCCCAGACTACATGTCGGGTCCACGGCCTGCCGGAGTCTGTTGGGAATATCATGGCCAACTGAAACACATTGTCGACAGTCCTCCAGGGCCGATTAGCATTGCTGCTCTTGGCGCACTGTTTGGGGAAACCGGTCAGAGCTACGCGAACCAAGACTTTACCGGGGAAAGCGGCTTTTTCTACAATGGAATCGAGTATGCGTACGAAGGTCTGCGGGTTTTGGTTGGTTTTTCGGAGGAGTCTAATGGCGAATACTTTGTTGCAGGTAGTGAGGTGTCAGTTTGGGATGAGGAACTGGCGTACCAAGCGTGTGTAAGAGAGTTCTCCGATTCAAGTACGTGTGAAGGCGTTCGAGGAAATGGCTGACAGCCCTGAGTCCGCCGGGCCGGTTGCACCCCTTGGGGTGCCCCGGGGGTGTCAGATGAGCATGGGCTGGATGCCGTTGGGGATTCCGACGGCCCGGGAGTCACACCTAGCGTCCCACCAGCAGCTATCTGGGCTGAGACCGGTGGCCGGAACGACCCATATGGGATGAGACGAGGATTATCGTGAAGACAAGCAGGACCCTTTTTTCGGCCGTGTTGGCTTTGACCTTGCTGCTGCCTCTGGTCGCTTGTGGTGGGAGGGGGCCGTCGCTTGGGGAACAGGCGCACGAGGTGGCCGTTGCCCTGCGGGGACTCGCGACTGACCCGGTGGCTCTTGTTTCGGGCCAGGCCAGTGCCGAGGTCCGTGACAAGGTCGCGGAGTTCTTTGCGCCCGGATCGAAAGTGAGCCCAGACGTCAAATCGTGGGCACCCGATGGTCCCAACAAGGGCACCATGGTTGTGACCGTTGAACCGCCTGACCGGGAGCCACAGATCATTACCATTGTCGTCGTTATCGAAGACTCGGAATGGAAGATCTCCGACATTATCGAAGGAAAGCCTCCAGCTTCCCCAAGCGACTCACCCGAGGCTGGGTTGAGGTTGAATCCGATCGTGTTTGACGCTATTGGCCAGCCGCCGGAAGTCGTAGAGCAGCTTGCAGGCGATTTCGACCATGTTTATGCCGGGGATGGGTTAGCCTTCTGGTTTGGTGACTATGAGTTTTGGTTTTCGGACTACATCGGGGAGCCCCAGGAGACCTACGACTATGCCGGTGAGTATCTGAATTCTGACTATTCGAACCTAAGACCTGCCGGCGTGTGCATCGCCTTCGGTGGCGAATTCCGACAGCTCTTTGACAACGCCCCGGATCGCATGAGCATTTCGGACTTGGACGCCCAGTTTGGGCAGGCCGGGAGAGTGACCGATTGGAGCGAAGTGGTCGATTGGAGCGAAGTGGTCGACGGGCTTCCCTACGTTGAGGGTTGGTACCAATATCAGTGGGACGGTTTTTCGATTTTCATCGATTATTCCGATGAGTATGATGCGGGGATTGTCGATACTGATCGCTGGGCCTTTGTTTACGCGACTCCCTGAGCTCTCCTGGTTCGAAGGCAACCAGTAGGGCAAGAGCCGGCTACTGCTGGGTACAGCAGACGGAGTATTGGCGGCCGTCGAAGATGATGCCGGACCAGTACAGCTGGCCTGGGTCGCAGTAGTCTGGGTCGTTGACAAACTTATCGATGCGCCACTTTGCCGGCCACAGTTCCCCAACGGAGACGCCCCAAAGACTGGCGGCCTGTTGCATACTCTCGGGAGAATCGACCCCAGGAGGTCTTCGATAGTCGCCACAGGGAGACCAGGCTTGCAGCCAGGCTGACCCCTCGCCATCGGCGCCAAATCCAAATCCAGGGGCACAAACACCCTCCACGGGAAACGAATTGAATTGGTATGTGCTGGTTCCGGCGGCAAATGACAGACAGCCCGTGTTGTCAGGGCACTCACTGTCGACGCCTACAATTCTGACCGCCGCAGCGGTGCTGCCACAGTCAGCTGTCATGGTTTTCCAGTTATCAGGCCGGTCCGTCAGGAGCTCGCCAGGCGATACGGTCAAACAGGTGCCGACCTGCAGCGGCGGTACCGTAGGAGTCGGTGTGGTCCTGGCGGTTGGCGTCGGCGCTGGGGTGGGAGTCGGCGTCGAGGGTTCTTCAACGACTGCCGGAGTCCGCTCCTCGGCCACGTAGTCAACCGGTTCGGGACCGCCCCTCAGGGCTAGTGCCCAAACCAAGCCAACCGCAGCGGCAATCAGCACCACCGAGCTAGAAAAAACCATCCCGGTCCTCAGCTTCTTCGACGGTTTGGCCTGGCCTGGCGCACCCGAGGGTCCACCCGGGCCGCCGGCTGCGGCTGAGGCGGTGCCGGCGGAGCTTAGCGGCGGCGGATTTGTCCCATGCGGTCCCACCAGGAGCGAGCCTTCGTACTGGTAGGGCTGGTTCCTCAGAGTCGACGGTCTGGTTGGCGTCAGTAAGGTCTCGTCAAAGGCTTCGGTCGCGGCCGATGGCAGATCATACGTCATGGTCGGCCCAGTTTGTCCAGGCGCCTCTTCTTGATCGACCAGCCGCGGGCGACGAAGGCGAGTCAAACCGGCCTCGTCCTGTTCGGGTGGCCGGTCCGGTTGTGGATCCTCTTGGATCACCATCTGGGTTGGGTCGATCCCCAGTTCGGCCTGGACCCTTTGCAGGGCTCGCCCCAAAGCCAAGACTGTGGGGTAGCGCTGAGCTGGCTGTTTCGCCATCGCCACTTCCAGTACACGTCCCAAGCTGGCTGGACAATCAGCCCGACCTATCGGGGGCAGGGGCTCATGCTCAATGCGATGCATTTGGGCGGAGGCGCTGTTTTCGCCCCCGGTGACTTCGAAGGGAGCCCGCCCAGCCAGAAGCGAATAGATGGTGGCCGCCAAACCCCAGACATCACTGTGCAACCCAGCCGTGGGCGGAGTGGTGAAAGCTTCTGGCGGCGACCACGGCACCGACAAGCCCTCCGCCTGTTCGGTGGCCTGGCGCATCGATACCGCGATCCCAAAATCGGTCAACACAGGGTGGCCATAGAGTGTCATCAGGATGTTGGCCGGTTTGATATCCCGATGCAGAACGCCGGCTTGGTGAGCGGTCTCAACCGCACCTGCGATCTCGACCCCGATCTTTAGGACCTCATCGATCTTGCGGGAGGTGGTACGTAATCCAACGTTCAAAGACGGATGGGGACAGTACTCCATGGCCAGGTAGGGCCGGCCGTCATCGGTCAGGCCACTGGTGTAGACCGTGGCGATGTGTGGATGGGTTGACAGTTCTGCCATCAAATCGGCTTCTTGAGCCAACCGCTGGATCGCTTCAGAACCAACATCCCTGGTCAGCAGGACTTTCAAGGCGACCTGGCGGCGAGGACTGGCTTGCTGGTACAAAAACACCTCAGCGAAGCCGCCGCGACCGAGCAACTTAACCGGCTCAAAACCGGAGATCACAGGGGCGTTAGACAGGCCGTCTGCGGTAGACACCAAACCAGCCCCTCCCCTTCAACTCAGTGCAGCTGCCAACGGCTGCCCAGGCCAGGTCGGCCGGTATCAGCGCCGGATTCCGGACCTTCGTCCGGCCATTGTCACCCCGTTTACGGAGGTCAACGCCCGTCGTTGACAGCGTCAGTACGCCCGAGTCTAGCCGCTGGCTGAACTCCGGAACCGAACCAGACCAGTCATCGCCGCTCAGCCCGCCTGCCAGTTGGACAGCGGGCACCAGTATCCCAACCGGTTGGCCATCAGGGAATGGGGAGACTCCCCACTCAGTCTAAAACCCCTGGGTAGAGCTGATATCCGGAGCGAAATACGACCGTCTTTTCATTACCACCGAGTTTTCGGAAGAACCAAATGGGGAGTATTTTCGCCCTGACGATCATGTCTCAGTAGGAGACCAGTTGTAGCGCGGCGCAATTGATCAAGCCTACTCGGCCGTCGAATTCGCGTTCTCGATAGAGTCCCGTGGAGAGCCTTCGCGACCGGCGTTTGGGTGCTGGTCAGCAGCCTGCACCCTTGAGTCTACAAGAATCAGTAAGTCACGGAAAAGGCTACTAATGTGATCGACAAAATGAGGAAGACGACGAACCCGGCCACGCAAATCGCACCAACAACAATGGATGGAACATGTTTCTTTGATGTCACGAGGGCTACTACGCCCAACCCGCCAGCAATGAGAGCCGTTATCAGGGATACCACGCCCGCGGAATGAACGCGCCCGTAGGCCTGTTCCAGCTCCCGGTAGGAATAGAACCAATAAGAATAGTCTGTGAAGTGGCTTTTTGCGACAGCGCCGACGATATAGGTCACTATGGAAATGAACAGGGAGACGAGCCCGCCAGCGCCGAATCCCAGGGCTGGCCGGAAGTAGCGTTGGACGGCCGCGAAGGGCTGGCTCGGCGAGTAGATGGGGAACGGTGGCCCGCCCACTGGAATCGGGGGCGCCGTTGGTGGCACGGTCTGCGGCCCGGGCACCCCAAGTGGTGCCGCGCCATCGGCGACTGCCGCCTGCTGCCCCTCTGACGTCCCGGATGTCTTGGCCGCGGGAGGCTGGGGCCGCCCGCCCTCGACGTCCTCACGACGTGGCAGCGCCAGGCGTGTCATGTCCGGGTCATCAATCGGTCGTGGTTCGACTTGCCCGGCCGGACCTGTGGGCATGGGCGAGGGTGGCATATCGGGGTTGACTGCAACAGGCCGGTCTGGGTCGTCTGCAGAAACCGCTACCGGGGTTGTTGGCGCCGCCTCAGGCGCGCCATCAAACAGGTCGCCACCGCAGCCAATGCAGAAGCGGTCTCCCGGGGTCACCACTTTTCCGCATTCTGGGCAAAACCGGGTCTCGCTGGGATCCACTGTCGTCACCATTCTCCAAACGGGTGTTGCTAACGTTTCAAATCCTGCCAGGAGGGCCCAGGACGGAGAATGGGGAGTACTCCCCATCCTGGTCGCCTGCCGAATTGGCTGGCACGACTTCGCCGTGTTTCCGGACCGAGCCTTTCCGGCTAGCCCGGACTTGTAAGGGGTCAAGCCCCAGAGACCGCTGACAGCGGTCCAATTCATGACCCAAGGGCAAGGGCAGGCTGGTGGTTCCGAGCTGTGACATCTGGGCTACGGTATTGCATATGCAGTGTTTGGCGGCTAGCCCCGGGCGCAGGCGGTCACGTGGGCAACGGCATCGAAACTGGTTTCAGATGTCTTGGCCGATGGCGTTGGGTCACCCACTGACGTGACGCGGCCGCCAGGTAGGCGAGACGAGGATTATCGTGAAAACTACTAGGACCCTTCTTTCAGCAATGGTGACTTTGACCCTGGTGTTGTCTTTGGCGGCCTGCGGCGGCAGGGGGCCGTCGCCTGGCGAACAGGCGAGCGAGGTGGCCACCGCTCTTCAAGGACTCGCAACCGACCCGGTGGCTCTGGTTTCAGGCAGGGCCAGTGCCAAGGTGCGTGAAAATGTGGCAGAGTTCTTTTCGCCTGGGTCGAAGGTGAGTCCGGACGTGCAGTCGTGGGCGCCCGATGGTCCAAACAAGGGGACTATGGTCGTTACCGTCCAACCGCCAAACCAAGATCCACGGACAATCACAGTCGTCGTGATTGTTGAAGATTCAGACTGGAAGATCTTTGACGTGGTCGACGACTCTTCTGATGGGTCGTCGAGAATACGCGAAGGCGTCGTTTACGCTGATTACCAAAGCATGGACCTGAGTTTGGCGCCGGATCTGGACCCTGACCTGTTACTAGCGGATTCCGTTCAATGGCGTGGCGGCATGATCGGAGGAATGGAGTTGAAAGAGCAAGGCGAGTCTGACTACACCGGCCTCGTATGGGGCTGGGTGCCGGGTGCAACTCAATTCAAAGCCTGTTCTCTCGCGCTGTGGAACGACAACGAGTATCCCCTTGAGTCCTTCGACGTAGCGGCTACGACTAATGGTCAGCCGGCCGTTGGAGTGGTCTATGCAGCGACGACTCGCGCATCAGGATTGAACCCGGAGGAAACGCGCTTTTGGTACCAGACGCTTAGCTTTGAAACCTGCCAACTGGGCTCCAGGGTTGCTTTGACGGCTGAGTTGGTGGACACAGACACAGACGGCTACCCAGCATTTGTCGCGGCGTCAGCCGATGTGTTGGGAGTAGTTGTGCGTGCCGACACGGTCGTTGGTCTTGACCCAAAAACCGGAAAGGCCGTGTGGACAAGAACCTTTGAGTCGGAGGACTCTGATGAATCAGTTTCTTGTTCTGTCACCTCTTTGGCCAACGAGTACAACGGTGTGTTCACGCTGAGCTGCGAGCCGAGCTGGGGGTATTCAGACAAGACCGAACTCATTTCAGTCAAGGATGGGTCCGTGGTGGCCAGCGCCGTCAACCAATATGTGTCCGACCACTACAATGTCGGGGCGCCGACTCTTGAGCTAGGAGGCGGTCGCTATATCTACTCAAAGACCGAGGGCAACTACTCCGACTGGGCGAAAGACGGCGCTCGATGGGAACTGTTTGCCCACGTCGGCACTCGAGACACACCGATTAAGGGTGGATCGGCCGAAGGCCCTTACTATTTGATCAGTGATGGCAAGGGCGGAATGGTCCTTGTGGGTATTTTCAAAGGGGAATCCGGCACGTTCCTGGGATACATTGGCGATGAGGATACTATTGTCGAAGTGATTTCGCCTGAGCGTGTAGACAAGCTGGACCTGGAGATTCTGACGGCCTCTAATGGCAAGATCTATATTGAAACTATCGAAGACAGCCTTGTGGTTGGCCTCGATGGCGAGCTGATCGATGAGCCCGCATTCGACTCGGATCAATGGCCGTACTGCCCGGTCGATGAGCGTTACATTGGCGACACCTTGTGGACTTTGTGGAGTAGCAGTTGTGGTTGGACCGGTGGCGTCTGGGGATCGGTAGTTGTCCGTGATGGGTTCACGCCGAAAGAATGAAGCGCGGCATTTGGGCTACGGTATTGCATATGCAGTACTTGGCCGATGGCGTTGGGTCGACGCCTGCGGTGGACTGACCGTGAGTTATTGAGACGAGGATTGTCGTGAAAACAACCAAGACCCTTCATCCGGCTGTCGTGGCTTTGGCCCTGTTGCTGCCTTTGGTGGCCTGCGGCAGCAAAATTCCGTCCCTACTTGAACAGGCCAACCAGGTGGCCGCCGCCCTTCAGGGACTCGAAGCTGACCCGGTGGCTCTTGTTTCGAACAAGGCCAGCGCTGAGGTGCGCGAGAATGTGGCAGAGCTTTTTGCACCTGGGTCGAAGGTAAGCCCGGACGTGGAGTCGTGGGCGCCTGATGGTCCTGACAGGGGCACAATGGTTGTCACCGTTGAGCCGCCTGACCAAGGTCCACGGACAATCATCGTTGTCGTGATTATTGAGGACTCGGACTGGAAGATCTTCGACATAGTCCCGGAAGAACCGCCAACTCCCCCAAGTGACTCACCCGAGGCGGAGGCGTTGCCCACTGACGATCCAGACGAGGACCTAGTCGCCCTGGCGACAAGCGCATTGGAAAGAGCTGGCGTACCTGGATTAGGGACTGACTTCTATGTTGATAGGGTCCTGGTTGACAGCGATGGGTGGGTAATGGTTTCGGTCATCGGCACGACGGCCCATAGCCAGAGCCATATGAGCACTTTTCGGCGGCTTGACAGCGGTGAGTTGGAGTGGGTCGAGTCTGGTTCGTCTTTTGACGAGGGAATGGAGGGTCCTCCGGGTTTCGTTTCACGGGTGCTCGACGCCCAGCAGTGGGGTTGACGACCCAATTTGGCCACTGGCCTATCACGTTTCCAAATGGAGACGAATTTCGACAAGCATTGTCGAGACCTGACTCCTGCGATTTGGCATTGTGCCTTGAAGTGATGGCGTCTAGTTGTTCCCGGGAGTGCCAGCGCCGGTTGAAATAGCGGCCAGCAGCGGTGGGGTGGTATCTAGTGTCGGCGGCGGTTGAAAACTAGGCGAAATCGGCGGCTGCCGACACTAACTTGCCTCTCCCACCGTCGGCTCCTGGGCGAGTGGTGATCCCCAGTGTCCCGACAGCCGTTCTGCCTTGACTTGAACGCTTCCGAAGGCCAAGGCGCAACAATCGCGAGGTCTGCATTGTGTAGACATAGCAACAGACGCAGTTCCAGGCCAACTGAACCCTGACCCAAGAATGTGCCGACGTCGCAGTCTTTCCGGCGGCATCACCTGTGCCTCGGCCTTAGTGGTAATCAAGTAAATGGGGAGACTCCCCACCTGAGTCGGCAGCCAGCCAAGAACGTGCTCGGGTTGTGGTATTTGGGCTACGGTATTGCATATGCAGTACTTGGCCGATGCCGTTGGGTCGTCCTTGTTCGTGACGCGGCCGTCAGCGAGTCAAGACGAGGATCATCGTGACAACAACTAAGACCACACTTTCACTGGTTGTGGCTCTGGCGCTGGCGGTGTCGCTGGCCGCCTGCGGCGGGAGGGGGCCGTCGCCTGGGGAACGGGCGAGCGAGGTGGCCACTGCTCTTCAAGGACTCGCAACTGACCCGGTGGCTCTGGTTTCAAGCCAGGCAAGTGCCGAGGTCCGTGACAACATCGAGCAGCTGTTTGTGCCCGGGTTGATAGTCAAACCGGACGTCGCGTCGTGGGCTCCGGATGGCCCAAACAAAGGCACCATGGTTGTCACGGTCGAGCCGCCCGACCAAGATCCACGGACAATCACAGTCGTCGTGATTATCGAAGATTCGGACTGGAAGATCTTCGACGTTGTCCCGGAAGAACCTCCGGCTTCCCCAAGTGACCCACCCGAGACCGGGCTGACGATCAAACCCACGGTGTTTGAATCGCTTGGCCGGCCGCCAGAAGTCGTGGAAGAGAAGGCAGGCAAGTTCCAGGAGGCCTACTTTGCAGAGGGATATCTGTTTGTGTTCGGAGACTACACGTTTGGATTCACGGACTCCATTGGGGGCGAAAACTGGGGTGATCTGTCGAGTCTACGAGCCGCTGGGAATTGCAAGTTTTTCGTGGGTGAGCTGGGCCAAATTGTCGAAAGTACCTTTGACTGGGTAGGTATCTCAGACCTGGACGCATTGTTCGGACAGGTCGGGGAGTGGATTGAGCCAGAACAAACCGAAGTCGGTTTCTGGTATGGCGGAATCGAGTACGAGTTCGAGGGAACGATGGTTCAAATTGGCTTTTCCGAAGACAACGATGGGAAACACTTCGAGCTTGCAGACCTGGCCCAAGTCTGGTTGATCTGGGAGGCGGACAGGGACTAATGTCGCCGCCGCATTCGACAGCGATGGGCCGGCGTTCGCCCACCAAGTCGCCACCTCGGCTGGATCCGGTCCATAGCGCCAGCAACCCCGGGCCGGGCTGCGGCACGGCAATTCGCCGGATGGGAGAGGAACCAGCATGAAACCGGCCAAAGCTATTATTGGATGCACAACTGCGCTGACCCTGGTGCTGTGTTTGGTGGCCTGCGGCAGCAACGCACCATCGGACCAGGCCAACCAGGTGGCGGTCGCCCTTCAAGGACTCGCAACTGACCCGGTGACTCTGGTTTCAAGCCAGGCCAGTGCCGAGGTCCGGGACAACATCGAGCAGCTGTTTGTGCCTGGGTCGATAGTCAGACCGGACGTTGCGTCGTGGGCGCCTGATGGCCCAAATAGGGGAACCATGGTTGTCACCGTCGAACCACCAGATCAGGAGCCACAGACAGTCATCGTAGTCGTGATTCTCGAGGACTCGGCCTGGAAGATCTTGGACGTGCCCGACGAAGTGATTCCTCCACCTCCCAGCGATTCACCCGAAACCGAGCTGAAGCTAAAACCAATGGTGTTCGAATTGATAGGCCAACCCCCAGAACCCATCGAACGACAGTTGGGCGAATGGGACTACGTCTCCTCTTACGATGGTATCCATTTTGTCTACGAGGATTATGAGATTTCATTCACGGACTACACCGGGGAATGGGATTCAAGCTATCGATCGGGTCCGCGTCCTGCCGGAGTCTGCTGGAGTTTTGAAGGCAAGCTCGAACATATTGTCGACGGCCCACCGGGACCGATTGGCGTGGCTGATCTCAATGAGCTGTTTGGAGAGACCGGAGAGGTTTTTGAGCCGGTAGAGGGCTCGTTCGAGCCGCTGTTGGCGTTCGGTGGGATAGTGTATTCATACAGAGGCGTGCTGGTATCCGCCAGCTTTTCCGAAGACACGCATGGCGAACACTTTGTCGCGGAAAGCATGGTGTATGTGTGGGATCCGGATCTTGCGTACCAGGCCTGCCTGAATCAAGAGGCTGATCAGGGTGCATGCGAAGGCTGGTAGAAACAGAGCTGGCAAGCTCCAACCCGAGCCACACCCTGGGGCGCCCAGGGCAAGGAATGGCCTTGGAAGTCGAGGAGGGTTAAGGGCGCGGGCCCACCGCAAGGACCAAGTCGTCCGGGCCAAGATACTCCCCGTCGTTCTCCTCGGAAAACGCAAACACAATGCTGAACACCTCATGCGAGTATTCGACGCCGCCGTACCAGAAGCCGGTGTCGGACAGTCCTGGCTCCATGGTGGCTCCAACCTGGCCAAATAGAGCATCCAAATCCGATACGGTGACAGGACCGGCGGTGTCGTCGAGAATCTGGAAAAGCCGGCACTGGGCCGAAACACTAACACCAACCGGGTAGACGTTTGATGCTCTGGTTGTCTCCGTCATACAGAGGCGTGCTGGTATCCGCCAGCTTTTCCGAAGACACGCATGGCGAACACATTGTCGCGGAAAGCATGGTGAATGTGTGGGATCCGGATCTTGCGTACCAGGCCTGCCTGGCCTTGCAGGTCATTGGGGAATGGGGAGACTCCCCACTTGCGCCACAACCCCCAGGCATGAGAGGCCTGGGGGTTGTGGCGGACGTTCATGCTGATAAGTGTCGGGTCGAGTGGCAATTCGAGTGGCTTCCCTGGGCAGACTCTCTGAGGGTTAGCTCGTGCGATCGGGGGTTAGACTTTTCGGGATGTCCAATCGATCAGGACCTCAAGCAGACAGGCTATTTGGCACGGTAGATCGAAATCCCGAAGCCGGAACTCCCCATATAGTCGTAGAAGTAGTCCCAGCTGCGGAGCTGCTTCTTAATCGTGTTGGCGCCATCACTGTTTGCGTCATAGACCCACACGCCGTTGGACACCACAGCGTAGACAATCAGTGAATGCTGGCTCGACGCCTTGCTCATCTGAATGTAATCGCCAGGCTTGGCAGTTTGTAGCTTGGTGATCAGCGTGCTCTTGGACGGTCTGTACGCCGAGTACACAACAGATGTTTTGGAGGAGCTGATATTGAGCACGTGGCGGTTGGAACTCTGATATGAAGGAGAAATGTTGTATCCGTACAATTCGTAGAACACTGCGGTCGCGAATCCCTTGCACTGCCAGCCCCAAACGCTCCCTTTCCAATCGTCCCACTTAGTTCCATTCTTCGCCTGATGGGTGGAGCCGCTGTAGTGAAGCGAGGCGGTTCCAGCAATCAGTTTGTCGAGCTTGGCAGTAATGGAGGTCGACGCAGCCGTGTTTGAGGACGGGGCGGGAGTCGGCCCAGGTGTTCCCCGGAATTGGTGGGAGGCGTTTTCGTTTTTCAGCGTGGCGTTCAGGTTGCCTTTGGCTCCGGGGGCGAAGTCTTGGTAGGCACCACCGTAGTTGCTGTTGTAGTAGACCCTCACCGTTTGATTGGACCGGTTCCAGACACTGGCTGCATCGTTCTTGATGCACCGGTCTTTGCCATTGCCCGGTCCCTTGTAGACGTAGCATGTGGCCTTGTCAGTGCCGTAGTTGCTGATGGAGCCGGTGAAGTCCGAGACTGACCCGGCCTGCCCGCTGTTGTAGTAGTAGCAGAACTCGCCTGCCTGACAGACGCCGTCGCGAGACGCCGCAAAGCTCGGTGCGGCTTGGAATCCCAGCAGACCAATTGTGGCCAGAGCTGTCGCCAAGATCATCGATGATAACTTTCTTGGGGTCTTCATTGTCGTTACTCCTAATGTGTTGGTTGTTCCACGTATTTGGTCGACTATTCGTTTGTACAAGAGGGTGGTAATTCGGCGGAATCTGGCATGGAGATAGCCTCGTCACCACTTGTGAGTTGCACTAATGCCCTGCGGGAGGGCGTTCTATTTGAGGTGATGGGCCTGTCTTCAGCAGGCTCCCGCCACCCTTTGGTTGAGGTCCGTTCGGGGTTCCGAACGGGGCTGATACTTAGGCTAAAGGATGCTCTGACCTGGGGCAATGGGGAGAACTCCCCAGTTCGCGGGAACCCCAAAAGCGGCCGGGCGCGCCGGCCCAAGTTCATGGATTATCTACCGGTGGCGGAGCGGTTCGGCGAACGGTGCTAGTCGATTTCGCCAAGCTCAAAGGGCAACCAGAAGTCGAGGTAGGTGGTTGTGAAATATGCCAAGGCGTCAGTCGAGCCATCGGCGGCCCGCACCTCGGTGGCCGGCTGAGTCCAGCAGTAGCGCACAATTTTGTCGGTGTCGCCGGTTGCCGCGTCGTTGGCGAGCTCCTGTATTGCGGTTGTCCCGACTCCGTCGCCGGGGTTGACGCGAATAGTCGACGAGGCCTCCTGCGGCAGCAAGGGCAACACCAGTGATTCCATGGCCTTGGCCACCGGTGGATCGCTGTCAACGAGCGGATTTTGCTGGAAGGGCGTCGGGAGAGGCGATGAAGCGTCGTCAGGTTCCGTGGCCGTTTCGGCCGGTCCTGGGGTGCCACGGTTTGCCTCAGCGGTGTCAACCGGTTCGGGCCCGCCTGGAAAAATCAACCCAAGCACGACCCCAACCAGGACGCCGACCAGGACGCCGACCAGAAGCAACAGGCCGGCGACGACAACGAGTCCCAGGCGCCGTTTTTTGTCCATTTGGCTCAGGACGTTTGCCAGGTGATGGGACGGTGTCGCGGCGTAGGCTGTCCGGCGCTGTCACCAAAGTGGGTGCCAGCAGAGTCCCGCCATAGGGTCTTCGACCGGCCGATGGCGAGAGTTCAGCCGGGCTTGTTTCGTCCAGCTGGGCACTGGTGTTCCGTTGCGTGGTCGGATCGACTTGACCGGCTTGTCTGGTCACCTCACCCTGGTGAACCAGGCGAGGATTGCTCATGCGGGTCTGAGTCGCATCGCCGGGGTCTTCCGTGGGGGGCGATGGCCGTGGTTCAGATTGGATGACCATCTGGGTTGGGTCGATTCCCAGTTCGGCCTGAACCCGTTGCAGGGCTCGCCCCAAAGCCAACACGGTGGGGTAACGCTGGACCGGCTGTTTCGCCATTGCCGCTTCGAGGACCCGTCCCAGGCTGGCCGGACAGTCGGCCCGGCCAATCGCCGGCAGCGGTTCATGCTCAATTCGATGCATTTGGGCTGGGGCACTGTTGTCGCCCCCGGTGACTTCAAAAGGAGCCCGCCCGGCCAGAAGCGAATAGACGGTGGCCGCCAAACCCCAGACGTCGCTATGCAATCCGGCCGTGGGTGGTGTCGTGAACGCCTCCGGCGGCGACCATGGCACCGACAAGCCCTCCGCCTCTTCGTTGGCCTGCGGGCATCAGTGTCCCAGCCTTGCAGGTCATCGGGGAATGGGGAGACTCCCCACTCATGCCAAAGCTCATGGTCAAGGCTAGGTCACAGTGCGACATCTGGACTCGGGCATAGCACATGCAAAGCCTCAGAATGAGTACCCCACTGCTGGCGCCTGAGATGGCCATAATTCTGGCTCGCCCCAGGTCGACAATGGAGCGGCATGGCTCAGGTCTTTGCCCTCTGCAATAGACTTGAATACGCCGTGACAAGGTCAGCTGGTCGAATGGACTACTCACTCCAACGAAAAATGAGACTGGCAGGACCGGCCTCAGCCGGTACTACCAGTCCTCAGTAGACACATTGAATTATCGTCATTGCGGCGAGCCATGCGCCACGCAGTCAATCAAACTGAATAGGGCAGACTTACTATTCACGCGCCGAGCGTTATAGACCCACATACGATGGCGGATTCACCCGCGAACCATCTATCCTCAGCTCAAAATGCAGGTGCGGTCCTGTGGAGTTACCGGTACTGCCCACGTAGCCAATTACGTCTCCCTTTTTGACGGAGTAGCTACCTCGAACCAGAGTACCCGAGCTTCCGCTTTGCCTCACTGTCTGAGAACTTGGAATTGATAGAGAGGCCTTCTCAAATGAGTTGAGATGGGCGTATGTGGCCGTCACCTTACCATTGCTGCTGGTAAAACGAATGTTATTCCCATAACTGGTGAGTTTCTTTGTCCCATTGAACACAGTGTAGGCTTGCTGGCAGGAAATGGTGCCGTCGGCGATTGCGTAGACCTTCGTGTTAGTGCCCACGGCGATATCATGTTTCCATCCGCTGCCCTCCGTGTTGGCTGAGAATTTCACGCCGGTTTGGATCGGCGCGTAGTAGGTGCCCTGGATTCCCTTGGCAGGTGTGGTGGTAGGTGTGGGCGCGGCTCCGATAAATTTGTGAGACGCATTGTTGTTCTTCATTGAAGCCGAAAGGTTGGCCTTGGCCCCCGGGGCGAAGTCTTGATAGGCCCCACTGTAGTTGCTGTTGTAGTAGACCCTCACCGTTTGATTGGAGCGGTTCCAGACACTGGCCGCGTCGTTCTTGATGCACCGATCTTTTCCACTGCCCGTTCCCTTGAAGACGTAGCATGTGGCCTTGTCAGTGCCGTAGTTGTTGACGGAGCCGGTGAAGTCGGAGGCCGAACCGGCCTGCCCGCTGTTGTAGTAGAAGCAGAACTCGCCCGCTTGGCAGACGCCGTCTCGAGATGCCGCGAAGGATGGCGCGGCTTGGAGGCTCAGCAGACCAATTGTTGCCAGAGCTGTGGCTAACGTCATCGTTAGTGGCTTTGATAGTGATTTCATGACATGCACTCCTAATTCGCTGTCTGTTTTGTGTATGTGGTCGATTATTCGTTTGTACAAGAGGGTGGTAATTCGGCGGAATCTGGCATGAAGATAGCCTCGTCACCACTTGTGAGTTGTACTAATGCCCTGCGGGAGGGCGTTCTATCTGAGGTGATGGGCCTGTCTTCAGCAGGCTACCTCCACCCTTTGGTTGAGGTCCGTTCGGGGTTCCGAACGGGGCTGATACTTAGGCTAAAGGATGCTCTGACCTGGGGCAATGGGGAGAACTCCCCAGTTTGGGGGAACTTGCGGGGCTGACGGTTCGGCCTGCACCAGGCCGAAGCCAAGACGCGCCTAGCGACGGGCGCGAGAGTCCGTGGGCAGAAATGGGAACGATAGGGTCTTGATGACTCCTGGACTGCCTAGCTTGAGAGGCCGATCGGGAAGGAACCACATTGGGCGGCAGCAGGCAGTCGCGCTAAAGCGAAGAGTCTAACCCGACTCGTGCCACTTTTTTGGGTTTCTGTTGAGGTATGGGCTGTGACCTGCTTGTTTGCCCTGGATTTGGGTGTGGGGCCAGCACTAATCTGGGGTGATGGCGCCATATGTTAGGACAAC
>Ga0123356_10002863_pt1 | contig 18260 bp, 16 predicted proteins | sample TergutEmb28metaG_2_FD_92546 | JGI IMG/M metagenome (GOLD analysis project Ga0123356, IMG submission 92546) | Embiratermes neotenicus P3 segment gut microbial communities from Petit-Saut dam, French Guiana - Emb289 P3 | ecosystem: Host-associated > Arthropoda: Insects > Digestive system > Gut ...
AGGATCGTCTTTTGGATGATGATGTTGTAAAAATCGCCCGGGATGTCGGTGCAAAAGGCTTTAAAATTGTCGGCTGTACGTGTGTCGGGCAGGATTTGCAATTGCGCGGTGCTCATTGTACGGGGTTTTATAACGGACACGGCGGGAACAATTTTACAAGTGAAGCTATTCTTGCCACGGGTGCGATCGATGCGGTTTTGACTGAGTTCAATTGTACATTGCCGGGTATCGAACCGATTTGTGATACGCTTAAGATCAAGCAAATATGCATCGATGTCATTGCCAAAAAAGCAAATGCGGAGCTTGTTGATTTTTCGTTTGATGTGCGCGGCACAGCAACCGATAATATCATCACAACAGTTGCCGTCGCTTATAAAGAGCGTCGAGGCAATGTTCCGCTTAATTTGCTTCCGGAGCACGGCAATGATACAACGCTCACGGGGCTCAGTGAAACGACGCTGAAAGCGTTTCTCGGTAATACATGGCAACCGCTTATCGATCTGATCGTTGCAGGGCAGATCAAAGGTCTTGCCGCTGTTGTCGGCTGCTCGAATTTGACAGCGGGCGGTCATGATGTATTGACCGTGGAAATGACAAAAGAACTTATTGCCAAGGATATTTTGGTGTTATCAGCGGGTTGTTCTTCGGGCGGTCTTGAAAATGTCGGATTGATGTCTCCCGAAGCTGCCGATCTTGCAGGTCCTAAGCTTAAAGCTGTTTGTAAAGAACTCGGTATTCCGCCTGTTTTAAATTTCGGTCCGTGTCTTGCGATCGGGCGTCTTGAGATCGTGGCTATGGAAGTTGCCGAAGCAATAGGTGTGGATATCCCGCAATTGCCGCTTGTGCTGTCTGCTCCGCAATGGCTTGAAGAGCAGGCATTGGCTGACGGTGCATTCGGTCTTGCACTGGGATTGCCGCTTCATCTCGGTTTACCGCCGTTTGTTGTCGGAAGTCCTGTTGCCGTACAGGTTTTATGTGAAGATATGAAGCAATTGACAGGCGGGCATATATTGATCAACGGTGATGCCGCAGAATCTGCGCGTATGCTTGATGAGATCATTGTTGAAAAACGTAAAGCCTTGAATTTGGAATGATGGGAGCGAAGAGAATGATGCGACGAATTATTATTGAAGCGGATAAGTGCAAAGGTTGTAAGAATTGCGCCGCGGCGTGCATGAAGGCTCATGCGCCGGATGATGTTGCTTTTTCTCTTGCCGATCCGCAGTTTGAATCACGAAATACTATATTACTTGACGGTCAAAAGAGGTATAAACCGTTGTTTTGCAGGCATTGTGACAAACCCAAGTGCGTCAGTTCATGTGTCAGCGGAGCAATGTCAAAAGATGCAGTCACGGGTCATGTTTCATATGATTCGGAGAAGTGTGCCAAGTGTTTTATGTGTGTAATGAACTGTCCGTTCGGTGTACTTAAGCCGGACAGAGCGACCAACAGTTATATCGTCAAATGTGATTTTTGTGCAGATCACGGCAGTGAGCCGAGTTGTGTGAAGACTTGCATAATGAAGGCGATCTATGTAAAGGAGGTATGATGATATGAGTAATGTTTTAAAACATGTGATCATCGGATCGGGTGCTGCGGGGATATCTGCGGCAAAGACTTTACGTGAACGCAGTGAATCTGACGAGATCGTAATCATATCTGCCGATGATGCGGTTTATTCCCGTTGTATGCTGCATAAATATATCAGCGGTGAACGTGATGTTTGCGGGTTGTCGTTTATTCCGGAAAATTTCTTTGAGCATAACAAAATCAAGTTTTGTTCGGGTGTTTGTGTCACCGGTATCGATGTTGCGGGTAAAAGTGTTATGTATGAAGGCGGCAGTGAATCTTATGACAGGTTGCTTATCGCAAGCGGTGCCGTGAGTAAGTTTCCGCCTGTCGAAGGTTTATCGGGTACGGGAAATGTTTACGGACTGAGAGATTTATCCGATGCTGAGGCAATACGTGAGTGCGCCGGACTGAAAAACAATATTGTTATCATAGGCGCAGGTCTTGTGGGGCTTGATGCGGCTTACGGACTTTTGGAAATGGGCAAAAAAGCTGTTTTTGTTGAAATGACGGATTCGATTCTTTCAGCCAATCTCGATGCTCATGCGGCAAAAGTATATTTGGAAAAGTTTACCGAGGCAGGTTGCGAGTTTCGTCTCGGTGCACGTGCAAGTAAGATTTTGAGTGATGATTCGGGCAATGTCAAAACTGTTGTTTTGGATTCGGGTGAACTTTTACAGTGTGACCTTTTGATCGTTGCCGCAGGTGTGAGTCCGGCGACGGAATTGCTTGCAGGCAGCGGTATCCGCACGGAACGCGGTGTAACGGTCAATGGATTTTTGGCGACGAGTGCCGATGATGTTTATGCGGCGGGTGATATCACCGGGCTTTCAGAAAGTTGGCCGAATGCTGTGTTACAAGGTGAAATCGCTGCATTGAATATGCTTGGTATCACGACTGAATACAGCGATAATTTTTCTTTGATGAATACCATAAATTTCTTCGGGATACCTTCTCTTTCTGTCGGCAGATTTATCCCCGATGATTATGATGATGTTGATGTGCGCGAAGATAAAAAACGTTATCAGAAAATAATCGTAAAGGACGGCGTACCTGTAGGTGTTATTTTACAGGGTGATATATCGCGAAGTGGTTTTTGGCAATATTTGATAAAGAATAAGATCGATATTGCAGGTGTACAAAAAATGATTTGGAATGTATCTTTTGCAGATTCTTACGGTATTGACGAAAACGGTGAATATAAGTGGGTTGTGTGATTTTCCGGCTGTGATCCGACTTCGTTTTTACAACTTTTCTACATGAAACGTTTATTGAAATGTAGAAAAACAATATGCTATGCTGATATGACCGAATGCGTGTTATTGATGCATAGCATTTTGCGGTTTATTCGTACCGGACAAAACAATCGAAATGAGGTATAGTGTTGTGGTGGCAAAAGTCAGATCATTGGGGCTCGGCGGTATAAGAGGTTATGAGGTTTCCGTTGAGTGTTATTTGTCTTCGGGGTTACCTTCGTTTGAAGTTGTCGGACTTGCGGACACTGCCGTTAAAGAAGCGCGTGAACGTGTTCGTGCTGCGATCAAGACATGCGGGATGAGTTTCCCTGTCAGCAGGATCACCGTGAATCTTGCTCCTGCCGATAAAAGAAAAGCAGGAACCGTATATGATTTGCCGGTTTTATTGGGGATTTTAACGGCATCCGGCAATATAGAACCGCAGAGCGATGATGTTGCTTTCTTCGGAGAGTTATCACTTACGGGAGAGTTGCGTCAGGTGCCGGGTGCGTTGCCTATGGCACTTTATGCCGAACGGTTCGGCATAAAGGAGCTGTACGTACCTGCCGATAATGCGGTCGAAGCATCGTATGCCGTGAATGTGAAAGTTTATCCTGTTGCACATGTCATTGATCTTGTCGAACATCTTAAAGGAACGAAGCTTATTGTTCCGATCGATGCACATGAACCCGATATAAAGCGTAAGTCCGGGATCGATTTTTCCGAAGTCAAGGGTCAGGACAATGTAAAACGTGCTTTGGAAGTCGCGGCTGCAGGCGGTCATAATGTTATATTAACGGGTCCTCCGGGGTCGGGCAAGAGTATGCTTGTAAAGCGTTTGCCGTCTATTTTACCGGATATGAGTCGCGATGAAATGCTTGAATCTACCGAAATACATTCGGTTGCGGGATTGACTGACAGAAATAATCCGATCGTTTCGACGAGGACTTTTCGTTCTCCGCATCATACGGTCTCTGCAACTGCCATGACAGGCGGTACATCAAATCCGAAGCCGGGAGAGATTTCACTTGCACATAACGGTATTTTATTTCTCGATGAGCTTCCTGAGTTTCCGCGTGATGTTTTGGAATCTCTTCGGCAACCGATAGAGGACGGGCAGGTCACGATTTCGCGAGCCACACAGTCTGTTACATATCCGTGCAGGTTTATGCTGGTGTGTGCCATGAATCCGTGCAAGTGCGGCTGGCACGGGCATCCTTCGGGGCGTTGTGTATGTTCGCCGGGTTCGATACTTCGTTATACCGAAAAACTCAGCGGGCCTTTACTTGATCGTGTGGATATTTATACCGAGGTTTCATCTCTCGAGTATGATAAACTGCGAAACCGTCCGAATGCCGAAAGTTCGGAAGTTATTCGTGCTCGTGTGAATGCGGCTCGTGAAATACAGGAAAAGCGTTATCGGGGTTCTTCTTCGGTAAGATGTAATGCTCAAATCGGATCAAAGCATCTTGATATTTATTGCGGTTTGTCGGATGATTGTGAAGTTATGATGCGTAATGCGTTTCATTCTCTTTCAATGACGGCAAGATCGTATGACAGGATCCTTCGTGTTGCGCGAACGATCGCCGATCTTGACGGGGAAAATGACATAGGTGTTTCGCATTTGGCGGAAGCTGTACAATACAGGCGATCGGCTGTCAGAAAATGATTATACGGGAGACATTATTTATGTCGGATATGATATTATTAAAACAAGGTGAAATCGTTTTAAAGGGGCTTAACCGGAGAATATTTGAACACAGGTTCATCGATAATATCCGCAGGCGACTTGCCGGGTTCGGGAAGTTTAAAGTTTATGCCATGCAGTCGACAGTTTATGTTGAACCTTTGGGTGAATGTGATATGGAAGGAGCTTTTGAAGCGGCAAAGTGTGTTTTCGGAGCTATTACCGTGTCGAGAGCGGCTTCTTGTGTGAAAGATAAAGATGCAATAGTTGAAACGGCTTGTTCTTATCTTGCCGATGAACTGATGAACGTGAAGACATTTAAAGTCGAATCGAAACGTGCGGACAAGCGGTTTCCGATGGGGTCGATCGAATTGTCGCAGTATGTCGGCGGTGAAATACATGACAGGTTTTCGCATTTAAAAGCTGATATGCATAATCCCGAATTTATTGTAAATGTTGAAGTACGCGATCTTGCGGCTTATGTTCACGGACCTGCTTTTCGCGGTGCCGGGGGTTTACCCGTCGGTGTCGGCGGACGCATGATCACATTGTTATCGGGCGGGATAGACAGTCCGGTTGCTTCATATATGATCGCCAAACGCGGTGTAAGACTTTTTCCGGTCCATTTTTATTCCCATCCGTATACTTCTGTTCAAGCGAAAGAGAAGGTTTTGTTGCTTGCAAAAATTTTGTCAAAGTATTGCGGAAATATGAAAGTTGAGCTTGTTCCTTTTACCCGTATTCAGGAAGAAATTCGCGAAAATTGTCCCGAGGGGCTTATGACCGTTATTATGAGACGGTTTATGATGCGTATTGCGGAGCGTACAGCGAATGACAGGGATTGTATCGGGATCGTGACAGGTGATAATTTGGGGCAGGTTGCAAGTCAGACAGCTGAGGCTCTTAATGTAACGGAAGAGTGTGTTGACATACCGATTTTCAGGCCATTGATCGCTTTTGATAAAAGAGAAATTATTGATATTGCACGAAATACAGGGACTTATGAAACATCGATCCTGCCGTATGAAGATTGTTGCACTGTTTTTACTCCGCGTCGTCCGCGTACCAAGCCGTCTTTGAAAGAGGTGTTGGCGGCTGAAGCGGTGCTTGATGTTGATGCATTGATCGAAAATGCTTTGGCGGGTTTGGAAAGGGTGGATCTATGACTTATACAGCAGAAATAATCGCTGTCGGAACTGAACTTTTACTTGGAGGTACGGTCAATTCCGACGCGCAGGATGTTTCGAAATTGCTTTCGACGTTGGGTATCAATGTGTTTTTTCATACTGTTGTCGGAGATAATCCGGTTCGTATGAAGCAGGCTGTTGAAATAGCTAAGAGTCGAGCGGATATCATTATAACAACCGGCGGTCTCGGGCCGACTTTTGATGATATCACCAAGCAGACTTTGGCTGAAGCGTTCGGTAAAAAGCTTGTCATGAATGAGGTTGAAGCGGAAAGGATCCGGACGTTTTTCAGGAAGCGTTTGCCGAATGCGGTAATGCCCGATAACAATTTGAGACAGGCTGAGTTACCTGAGGGTTGTGTTATATTTGATAATGCCGTCGGTACTGCTCCGGGTTGTGCTTTTGAGGCTGAAGGAAAACATGTTTTAATGCTTCCGGGTCCGCCGAGAGAGTGCCGGGAAATGCTCAGGATGTGTGTTGAGCCTTATTTGAGAAGACTTTCGGAAGATGAAATACATTCGCACAATATCCATATATTCGGTATAGGTGAAAGTGCCGTAGAGGATAAACTGCGTTCGTTGATGGAAAATATGTATAATCCGACTCTTGCTCCTTATGCAAGTGACGGTGAGGTCATGTTGAGATTGACAGCCAAGGCTCCGTCGAGAGAGGCTGCAGAAGAAATGATGGCACCTGTCATGACGCAGGTTTGTGAAGTGTTGGGTGATCTGATATACGGTATCGATACGGGGAGTTTGGAAAACACTGTTGTCGGTTTGCTCGGTGAACAAGGCATGACATTGGCTGTTGCCGAATCTTGTACGGGCGGTTTGTTGTCAAAACGGATCACTGATATTCCAGGTGCTTCAAAGGTGTTTGCAGGCGGTGCGGTTGCTTACGGTGTGCAATCAAAAATCGAATTGCTCGGTGTCGATCGGGATTTGATCGCGGAGTGCGGGGCTGTTTGCCGTGAAGTTGCGCTTGCAATGGCTGACGGTGTGCGCATCAAACTCGGTGCGGATATAGGGATCGGCATAACGGGGATCGCAGGTCCGCAAAGCGACGGGTCGGGTCTTGAACCCGGGACGGTCTTTGTTGCTCTGACAACGAAGGACACATCACAATGCATCGAACCGAGACTTTTCCATGACAGAGAACGCATACGTATCGGCGCTGCAAATAACGCATTGGATATGATAAGAAGGCTGTTGTCATAACAGAAATATAAATCATACGAAACGAATTAAGGTTGTTATGAAAAGTAAGGTTTTATTGAGAATTATTTTAATGTTGTGCATCACGGCTGTCGGGGTTTTCGGGTTTTTGATCGTGAGAGAGTTTGTTGTTGACGGAAGAAGTCGTGGGTTTTATGAGGGGGTGAGCGGTTCGGTTGAGAGGCGACCCGAGAGTGAAGGAGATTCGGAGGTTGTCGGCGCAGATGAGTCGGACGGTTCATCTTCGGGCGAAGATGATGAATGGGTGCCTTATGTGGATTTTGAGGCTTTGAGTGTTGAATTTCCCGGGATCGTCGGATGGATCAGGCTTGAAGGGTCGGTTTTGGATTATCCTGTTATGCAATACAGCGATAATGATCGGTTTTTGACACATTTACCTGACGGGACGTATCACAGGAACGGGTCGATATTTTTGGATTATCGCAACAGCAGTGATTTTTCAGATAAGAGCATTTTGATTTTCGGACATGAAACAAGAAGCGGAGATATGTTCGGGATTTTAAAGAATTACAGGGATCAGGAATTTTACAACGAAAACCCGGTCATGTATTTGCACAGTCCTTATGCTGATTATCGGCTTGTTTTATTTGCGGCTCATTTGGCACATTCGCAAAGAGATCATCCACCGCTTTATTTTGAAGATGATGATGAGTTTTTGATGTATATCGATCATTTGAAGAATATTTCATTGTTTAAAAGTGATATAACGGTCGATGCCGATGACATAATCGTGAGTTTATGTACTTGTGCATATGATTTTGACGAAGCCAGACTTGTTGTTGTCGGGGTTTTAACAGAATATTAAGAATTACAATGTTGTAATTTGTCACACTTTGTGGTATACATAGTCACATGAGCAGAATTATGACAGCAGTAAGCTCCGAAAAAGGAGCCGGAAAAACAACAACAGTTGCAGCAACAGCCTCATCACTCGCTATGCTCGGTCACAACACGCTTTGCATTTGCTTTGAAGCAGATTCGAGTGAGCTTGAGCATGTTCTTTGTATTGATGAACCTGCAGATGTTTATCTTTTGGACGATCCTCCCGATGCTGATAATGTGATCGACACGACTTATGAGCATTTGAATATCCCGAATCTGTTTTATCTCAACGTTCAATCGACATGTGAACCGGAAGAACTGAAAATTGAAGTAATTTCGGAATTTTTTGCTAAGGTCAAAGAGGAATTTGATTTTTGCATCATCGACACATGCCCGGAGTTGTGTGCGGCATCAAGGCTTGCACAATCCGAATCTGACAGCACATTAATAATAGCTACGGAAGATTTGGCTTCTTTGTCGGCAGCGCGAAAGATGGCAACGGATGCTCGTAATTTGGGTGTTGAAGATGTTAAAATGCTTGTCAATAAAATCGAACCGAAGAATTTTATTGCTCATTGGGAACAGGTCGACAAAGTCCTCGATACGATCGATGCCAAACTCGTCGGTGTGGTACTGAATGATGAAAATATCCCCCGTTCCGTGAAAGAACATACACCGCTTATATTATATAAAAGAAAACTTGCGATATATGACTTTATGGATACGGCACGACGCCTTATGGGTGAACTTGTGAGATGGCCGTTCCAAAGAAGACAACCTATTATTACACAGATCGCTATCAAAGGTGTTTCCAATATTGTTCAAGGTTCTTACGGTAATCCGGAGTCTTGGGCGAAGTCCACATTGATCGGTAACGATGATAAACTTATACAGGTTTATGAAATCAAACCCGGCGGTGATGTGACTCTTGAATCCATCAGAAACAGGATATGGATCCATGATCTTCTTGATTCCGAAGGTATTAAATATAAAATCGATATTGCCGGTTATTGGGCGGCGCATAAAAAATACACGTTATCGCAATCATTGTTCATAAAACCCGAAGATATGATCAAAGTCAGAGAACTGCTTGACGGTAAGAGCAGCAATATCGACGATATTGAAGATGATTACGACGATGATGAAGAAGTCGATAATGAAAAGCTCCTTCAAAAAACCTGTCCGCAGTGCAACAGTGAAATAGATTTTGATTATTTTAAGTGTCCTGTTTGTAAAACGGTACTCGGAGATTAAATACTGATAAATAAATAAACAAAGCGGGCTTTCACCCGCTTTGTTTGTTTATGCTTTTATTTGCATTTTTTGAGGAGGCGTTCCCATTTTTTATCTGTGTGTTTTTGGAATTCTTCCACCATCCATTCGGCTCCGGGTTTGAACATGTGGCTGAAGCGTCCTTGGGGTTTGAGGTAATCTTCGACGGGGAGTTTTTTCTTGGGTTCGTAGGTGAGTTTCCATTCTCCTTCGATTACTTCGTACAGAGGCCATACACATGTATCGATCGCGAGTTTGCATATTTCCATGAGGTCCTCGGGCGGGTAGCGCCAGCCGCGGGGGCACGGTGCAAGGATGTTGAGGAATGTCGGGCCTTCCGTGTAGATGGCTTTATATGATTTTTCATGGAAGTCTTTGAAGTTTGTCGTGAAAGTCGTTTGTGCCGCATAGGGTACGTTGTGTGCGACGATGGCTTCTGTCAGGTCTTTTTTGTTTTGCATTTTGCCGGGGATCTTTGAACCGACGGGAGCTGTTGAAACTTCTGCAAACTTCGGTGTTGCGGATGAGCGTTGAAGTCCTGTATTCATGTATGCTTCGTTATCGTAGCAGACGTAGAGCATGTCGTGACCGCGTTCCATTGCTCCGGAGAGTGCCTGGAAGCCGATGTCGTATGTTCCGCCGTCGCCGCCGAAGGCTATGAATTTGTATGTGTCTTTGACTTTGCCTTTTCTTTTCATTGCTTTGTATGCAGCTTCCGCGCCGCTTACGGAGGCGGCAACGTTTTCGAATGCGGAGTGGATGAAGCAATCATTCCACGCTGTGAACGGGTATAAAAAGCTTGAAACTTCGAGGCAGCTTGTTGCTACACCCGATACGCTTTTGTCTTCTTCGTTGAGTGCTCTGAGCACTCCGCGAACTGCGACACCCGCACCGCAACCTGCGCAAAGGCGGTGTCCGCCCACAAAGCGTTCCGGCTTGGAAGCTTCTTTTTTGATGTTATAAGTTGCAGCCATTTTTATACCCCCCTTACGCCGACATGGCGATAGATTTCGCCGGGTTTATCGTCTTTGACGACTTTTGCAAGTGCGTCAAATACAAATCTGATATCTCCCACAGGTACATCGCGTCCGCCGAGGCCGTAAATGAAATTTATGATGTGCGGACGTTTTGCAAGGTCGTAGCATGCACTGCGTACGTCTGTGAAGACGGGTCCGCCTGCCGCGGAGAAGCTTTCGGCTTTGTCCATAACGGCGACGGCTTTTACGTGCGATACTGCTTTTGCGAGTTCTTCGAGCGGGAAGGGTCTGTATACGCGAAGCTTGATGAGTCCGACTTTTTCGCCTTTGGCGCGAAGTTCGTCAACTACTGCTTTTGCTGTTCCTGCTGTAGAGTTGAGTACGATGATCGCTCTTTCGGCGTCTTCCATTTTGTATTCTTCAAAGAGTCCGTATTCGCGTCCTGTTAATTTTGCGAACTCTTTTGATATATCGAGGATGACTTTTTTCGAGTCGATCATTGCGCGTGCTCTTTGATATTGGTGTTCGAAGTAGAACATCGGTGTGTCGTACGGGCCCATTGAGATGGATTCGCCCGACAGGAGTGAATGTTCGGGGTTGTATTCGCCGACGAATTTTTTTACTTTGTCATCTTCAAGCAATTCGATGTTTTCGATCGCGTGTGATGTGATGAATCCGTCCTGGCATGTCATGACCGGGAGCATTACGTCTTTGTGTTCTGCGATACGAAGGGACATGATGTAGTTGTCGTATGCTTCCTGATTGTTTTCGGAATACAGTTGGATCCAGCCGCTGTCTCTGGCGCCCATTGAGTCACTGTGGTCGTTGTTGATGTTTATGGGTCCGCTGAGTGCGCGGTTTACAACGGCGAGTGTGACGGGGAGGCGTGTGCCGGATGCGACGTAGAGAAGTTCCCACATAAGTGCGAGTCCGCATGCCGACGTGATCGTTGCGGAGCGTCCTCCTGCTGCTGTTGCCGTGATACAAGCTGACATTGCACTGTGTTCTGATTCGACTGCGACGAATTCGGTGTCTACTTGGCCGTCGGCTACGAATTGTGCGAAATATTGCGGTACTTCTGTTGAGGGGGTGATCGGATAAGCTGCCAATACGTCGGGGTTGATTTGTTTCAGTGCAATCGCTATTGCTTCGTTGCCTGAAAGTCTTTCACGAATACCCATTACTTATCCTCCTTTTCCCAAGTGATTGCACCGAAGGGGCAGACTTTGAAGCATACGCCGCAACCCTTGCAGTGTTTGAAATCGAAATCTTCGCGTTTTTCATTTGTTACGGGGATCGAGCTGTCTGCACAGACGGGGAAGCAGAGCATGCAGTGTTTGCATTTGTCTTCTATCCATGCGGGGATGAGCAGACGCCAGTCTCCGGTGTTGACTTCGAGTGATGTTCCGCCGCCGTAGATGTTTCCGCCTATGTTGACTTCGTTCCAGTTGAGGTTCAGGTTTGCGTCTTTTACATATATCATAATCCTTTGACCTCCGTCATTGAACGTCTGAGCGCTTTCATGTTGCCTTCGATAACTTGGGGTTTGTTAGCAAATTTGTGTTTCATAGAGTCTTCCATGTCTTTGAAGAATGCATCTTCAGGAATGACTCCGCTTACTTTTACTACTGCTCCGAGCATCGGGGTGTTCGGGATGTTTCTGCCGATTTCTTCTTCGGCTATTTTTCCGGCGTCTATTGTATAGACTCCGCCTTCATACCCGTCAAGAAGCGGTTTGAGTTCTTCGGGAGATTTTGATGAGTTGATGATGATCGCTCCGTCTTTTTTTAATCCGCCGGTAACATCAACGGCTGATAACAGAGTTGCATCCACGACGACGACATAGTCGGGTTCGTAGATATTGCTGTGGATCGGGCAACGTTCGTCACTGATACGATTGTATGCAGTGATCGGAGCACCCATTCGTTCGGGGCCGTATTCGGGGAATCCCTGTACGAATTTGCCGGTATTAAACGCAGCATCGGCCAACAGAAGCGATGCGGTTTTTGCACCTTGCCCGCCTCTTCCGTGCCAACGAACTTCTACCATTTTTGACACACACGGTACCACCTTTCATAATTTTCATATTCTTATTTTCGCAATTACACATTCTAGCTTAAAGTCTTAGTGATGTCAATGAAATACATGTAAATATTCCGGTAACAATGAAATATGTGATTTTACTTCTTTATCCGATAACTATGTAGACGAGTTCGTCTTCGACGTCGTAGAGGATGGAGACGAAGACGCCTGTGCTGTAGTGGTAGAGTAATGATGCGACCATTGTGATGTCTTCGTAAAATGAGTCTCTTACCACTTCATATTCATCTTCTGAGAACAGTGCATAATAATCATGCAGGTCTTCCATGTTTGTGACCGGGAGATAATATATATACATGTAGTCGTCGGCAACGATGTAGTAATTGCCGTTGTGTTCGAATTCTTCTATTCCGAAGTCTGCCGCGAATCCCGAATCAAGGAGATCGGCTGATGATAATGTTGCTCCGAGGTCGGGGACGAAGGGGTAGTTCGGATATCCGATGAAGTTGTTGTTGCCGGGGAAGGGCGGGGGTGCGTTTGTTATTGTGCCGGTCAGTTGTTCGTGGGCGTTGCCGTGACCTATGAGAACAAGGAATGTTTCTTCATCCGTGTAGTATACATAGACAAGGCTGACGTCTTGTTCGGAATTGTAGAAGAAGATATATGCGACTTCTGCGTCGTCATTAAATACATCGATTGCATCCTGATAATCAAATCCGTAATCAAACAGCACGATTCCGTAATGGATCGCGTCTTCGATGAAGGGGTCGACTTCTATGTGATACATTGCTACATAGTCGAATTTGTAGATTCCTGTTGTGTCTATATCGAGGATCAGTTCCATTTCAAGGTCGGAGGCTGTTCCGCTTAAAATGAGGTAGGCGTTGTTGCTTACAGATAAAAAGTCAGGGATGAAGGGGAAGCGACTGTAACCGAATATTTGTCCGGGTACGTGGGTCGGTGTAACAGTGCCTACAGGGAGTGAACTGACGGAGATGCTGCTTGAGGGGAGCGATACACGATCTATCGGTACTGCCCATTGTGCGCTTTCGCGTTCTATGTGTGTGGCAGAGTTTATTCCGATAACATTTCCTTTGTCATCGAATAAAGGACCTCCGCTGTTGCCGCCGTAGACAAAAGCAGTGGTTTGAAGCATTCCTGCTATTGTGTAGATGTCATAACGGAGCGGTTCGTTGGCGAATCTGGAGATCAGACCTTCAGTCAATGTGAGAGGGTCTCCGCCGGGGCCGCCGATCGCATATACTCTGTCTCCTATGCTTACATCGCCGGAACGTCCCAGAGTGACGGGCTTGAACTCTCTTCCGTTGCCGTCTACACTGATGATTGCGATATCATTGTCGATGTCATATGAAAAATAGCCTGTTATTTCATGTTCGGATCCGTCGAAGAGCACTGCTGTTGCTCTGTCTGCTCCTACTATTACATGGTGGTTTGTGACTGCCGTTCCGTCGGAGCCGACGAAGAAGCCGCTGCCCCATCCGACGTGTTGGTTGTTTACGTAGAGGAATATTTGGAAGACCGAATCTTTGTTTTGTTCAAAAACTTCTGCGGCGGTGAGTATTTTGTCGGGTTCGGGTGTTGCGACGGGTGTTTCGACTGCCGGCGGGGGCGGGGGGACGGGGTCGGCGATCGGTTCGGGGGTTCTGCCGAATACGTTTGTTACAACGAGTATGATTGCTGCGATTACAGCTGTTGCGGCTACTGAGATTCCGATGATGATCGGTTTTTTGTTTTTAGGCTGCGGTGCAGGCGGATACGGCGGAAGTCCGCCTTGTTGGGGCGGTGTATATTGCGGTTGTCCGTATGGTTGTTGCTGCTCAAGTTGTTGTGCCTGTTGAGGTGTGTATTGATAAGCCGGCGGTTGTGTCGGCGGTGTGTATTGTTGCTGTTGTTGCTGCGGTTGCTGTTGTTGCTGCGGTTGCTGCTGTTGCGGTTGGGGAATATATTGCTGCACGGTTGATTGTTCCGGCGGTTGAACTGCCTGTTGAACGGGTTTTTGGTAAACCACTGTTTTTTCTTCCGGTGCAGATTGGTCGAAAAATTGTGCTTGTTGCTGCGGTTGTTGTACTTGCTCCGGGGGTTGTATCGGTTGCGGTTGTTGTATCGGTTGCGAGTTTTGCACCGGATCCGGGGTTTGTGTCGGTTGTTGTTCCTGATTCGGTTGTTCGGGTTCGATGCGTGTTCCGCATTTATCACAAAAAACTGTATCTTCGGGTAATCGGTTGCCGCAATTCTGACAAAACATGAATGTATTCTCCTAATCTATTAATTGAAATCATTATAATCAATTACATGCACCAACGCAACAGATATATTGATACGTGATGTTGCGGGAATGTGTGTTTTGTGATAGTATAGTCGCCTTACGGAGGATGTCGGCAGGTATGTGTTGATTCGGAGCAGGTTGCCCGGAGTGCCGGCAGAAGGGAGAAGTTATGACTTCCAATGTTTTAAATTTTGGGAATTTGAGGCTTGCGGTGCTCATAGATGCCGAAAATGTTCCGCGTAATTGTATGAAGAGAGTAATGGAGGAGATCGCAATTTACGGTACTCCGACAATCAAACGTATATACGGTGACTGGACAAGTCCGGTCGTTTCGGGGTGGAAGGCTTCGTTACTTGAAAATGCAATCACGCCTATTCAACAATACAGTTATACAACCGGTAAAAATTCAAGTGATTCGGCAATGATAATCGATGCGATGGATATCCTTTATACCGATAAAACCGACGGATTTGTGCTTGTTTCAAGTGACAGTGATTTTACCAGGCTTGCGATACGTTTACGTGAAGCGGGTCAGCGTGTGATCGGGATCGGTGAACGTAAAACTCCGAGTGCTTTTATAGCGGCATGTGATAAATTTACGTATATTGAAGTTATCTTTGAACGCTTTGCAGAAAGTGATTCAAAGGAATCCGGTTTACATAATGAGGAATGCGATCATTTTGACCATATTCCTCAGTCGTTGCACCGCAATAAAATACATCAATCCGGAAAAACTGAAAACGGAAAAGTTCCGAATACCGTGATCGATTTGATCGCAGGTTCGGTGGCGGATTTGGCAGGTGATGACGGATTTGCATTTTTGGGTGAGTTAGGTAATCTCATACTGAAAAAACAACCTGATTTCGACCACAGAAATTTCGGTTACAAGAGTCTTTCCGCCATGATAAAATCAATAGATCGTTTTGAAACGGATTTCAGGCAAACAACAGACCCGAACATAAAACATGTATGGGTTAAAGATAAAGAAAGTTAGTTTATATTTTGAGAAGACGCAGAATAGGGTGTTTCGGGATTTTCCTCATCATCCTGCTTATCACAGCCGTGCCCGGCATTATTATTTGGGTTGACAGTAATACAAGGCTCGTAACAAATGAGTTTAAGTTGTCATATACAAACTTACCGGATGCTTTTGACGGATATCGCATTGTTTTGTTGGCGGATATGCATGGTGCGGAGCATGGTGATAACAATGAACGATTGGTTGAAGCCGTAAGGAATGCAGAGCCTGATATCATCACTTTTGCAGGCGATATGATCGATCGATTTCAGCCGGGTAAGCCTGTTGAGCGACAGTTGGAGATAGCCCGGATTCTTGTTGAGCAACTGGTGCAAATTGCTCCTGTGTACTATGTCACCGGGAATCATGAATGGGACAGCGGTGAAGTACGTACTTTGTTTGCGATGCTTGAAGATGCGGGTGTTACTGTTCTTCGAAATCAATACAGGCGAATTTCGATCGGTGAGGATTCGATAATTTTGGCAGGTATCGATGATCCGGGCGGTCCTGCAGATATGATAACGCCGGAGGATTTTATTCAAAATATTTTTGATCGTGAAGACGTCAACTTTTTGGCAGTTATTAATCACAGAAATTACAGTTTATCCGGACTCAGCAGGTTAGGTGCGGATTTGATACTCAGCGGTCATGCTCACGGCGGAATGGTTCGTTTTCTGTTTGCGGACGGGCTTATAGGACCGTCATATGAATTGTTTCCGACCTATACAAGCGGTGTTTACACTGAAGGCGGTACAAATATGGTCGTTACACGCGGTTTGGGCAATCATTTCGGTTGGACAAGGTTTTTGAATAATCCGCAGGTAGCCGTTGTGGTTTTAAATGTGAAATAAGATGAAGCGGATTTAAAGTGCGGGGGATTATGATACAGTTTGATGATTACAAAGTGAAAATAAACGGGTTCAGACCTGTTCTTGATTCTTTGAAGGCGGCTTTGAAGCTTGATGAAGCTGTTGCCGATCTTAAGCTTCTTGAGGAAGAGAGTGCGGGTGAAGGGTTTTGGTCTGATTTGGACAATTCTCAAAAAGTTCTTCAAAAAATCAAGCAGCTCAAAAATAAACAGGCCGGTTTTGAGAAGCTTGACGGTGCTTGGAGTGATTTAATAACTCTTTGTCAAATGGGTGCCGAAGAGAGTGACGAAGGTCTTTTGCCGGAGCTTGAAGAAGAATTTAAATCGTTTACCGAAGCACTGGAGAAAGCACGTCTTGAGACTTTGCTTTCGGGAGATTATGATAATAATTCGGCGATCGTATCTTTTCATGCGGGAGCGGGAGGAACCGAGGCTCAGGATTGGGCACAGATGCTTTATCGCATGTATACACGATGGGCTGAACGTCATAATATGAAATATAAAGTGCTTGATTGGCTTGACGGTGAAGAAGCAGGTATGAAATCCGCTTCAGTTCAGATCGACGGCGATAATGCTTACGGTTATTTGAAAAGTGAAAACGGTGTCCACAGACTGGTGCGGATATCACCGTTTGATTCTTCGGGTCGTCGTCATACTTCGTTTGCGGCTGTAGAAGTTGCACCGCTTATTTCGGATGATGTCGATATTGAGATCAAAAATGAAGATTTGAGGGTCGATACATTTCGTGCATCGGGTGCGGGCGGTCAACATGTAAATAAGACCGAAAGTGCCGTGCGAATAACTCATTTACCGACGGGGCTTGTTGTCGCGTGTCAAATGGAGCGCAGTCAGCATCAAAACCGTGAAGTTGCCATGCGAATGCTCAGATCGAAGCTGCTTGAAATAAAAGAACGGCAACATTTGGATAAAATAAGCGATATCAAGGGTGAACAAATGAAAATCGAGTGGGGCAGTCAAATACGTTCGTATGTGTTTATGCCTTATACGCTCGTAAAAGATAATCGCACGGGGTTTGAAAACGGTAATATAAACGCTGTTATGGACGGGGATTTGGACGGGTTTATTGAAGCATATTTGAGTCAAAACTAAAACAGCCCTTTCGGGCTGTTTGAAATTTTGACGGTGTTTCAGCTGAGCATTCCGAGGATGTTTTGGGGTCTGGTGTTTGCTTGGGCGAGCATTGCGTTTGATGCTTGTTGGAGTATGCTTTTTGAGGTGAGTTCGGACATCATTTTTGCCATGTCTGTGTCTCTGATGCGACTGTTTGCGGCTGTGGCGTTTTCGGCTTGGATGTCGAGGGCCTGCATTCTGAACTCAAGACGGTTTTGCATGGCTCCGAGTTCTGCCCGTTGCATTGAGATGTCGTTGACGGCGTTGTCGATTGTGTCGATCGTGTTTGAGGCTGCTGCGGATGATGCGACGTTTGCATCTGTGGCTGCATCGTATTGACTGCCTTCAAAGTCGAGGAGGGCGCCTGATGTCATGGCTCCTATTTCGATGTCGACGGTGTCGCCGGCGTTGGGACCTGCTTGGATCGTGACGGGAGCGCTTGTGCCGTCGAGTATGTTCATGCCGTTGAATTGGGTGGTGTTTGCAGTGTCGTCGACTTCGGCGACGATGTTTTCAAATTCACTTTGAAGGGCTGCGCGGTCGACGTTGTCGTCGTTTGTGCCGTTTGCGGATTGGACGGCGAGTTCGCGTGCTCTTTGCATCATGTTTTGGATGTTTTGGAGCCCGCCTTCGGCTACCTGGATAAGAGAAACGGCATCTTGCGTGTTTCTTGATGCTGTCATTGTTCCGAGGATTTGAGCACGCATCTTTTCAGAAATTGCAAGACCCGCTGCGTCGTCCGCCGAGCGGTTTATTCTTTTGCCCGAGCTAAGCTTTTCGAGTTTATTAGCTACTGCGTTATTGTTGATACCTGATTGTCTTTGTGCATTAAGTGCACCTATATTATTGTTGATTCTCATATTAATCATCGCATCCTTTCATTATAAGCCGGTAGATCCCGCATTGAGCCAGTCCTCCAAAAGACTCAGGAA
>Ga0123356_10002864_pt1 | contig 18259 bp, 12 predicted proteins | sample TergutEmb28metaG_2_FD_92546 | JGI IMG/M metagenome (GOLD analysis project Ga0123356, IMG submission 92546) | Embiratermes neotenicus P3 segment gut microbial communities from Petit-Saut dam, French Guiana - Emb289 P3 | ecosystem: Host-associated > Arthropoda: Insects > Digestive system > Gut ...
CGGTACGTTGTGGATAATCGCTTTCATAGTCGCTTCGCAGAGGCGGTCTGTGAAATCCGCGCACTCTGTAGTTGTAAAGTAGCGCTCCATGATGTGAGCCATAATATCCGCCGCGCCGCACGCTGTTTGATAATTGGGAAGCGTGAAAGTAAGTTCAGGATTGAGGATAGAAAAAACCGGGCGCAAAAGATCATTTGTCAATCCGCGCTTAAAATCTCCATCAGTATTTGTTATCACAGAACTTGGACTCGCCTCGCTTCCGGCAGCGGGGATTGTAAGCACTGTCGCTACAGGGAGCGCTTCTGCCGGCTGACCTTTGCCCGTATAAAAATCCCACACATCACCCTTATAAGGTACTCCGGCGGCAATAGCTTTTGCAGAATCAATGACGCTTCCGCCGCCAACCGCGAGAATAAAACCAATACCGTTTTTACGGCAAAGCTCAATCCCCTCTTTTACAAGGCTGAGACGCGGATTCGGCAATACGCCGCTGAGTTCAACAAATTCAACGCCTGATTTTTTGAGAGACGCAGCTACTCTGTCATAGAGTCCGCTTTTTTTGATACTCGCCGCGCCGTAATGCAGGAGTACTTTTGAGCTGTGCGCCTTTACTTCCTCTCCCACCTGATTTTCGGTGTCCCGTCCAAAGATGATTTTCGTTTTGTTTTGAAATACAAAGTTTTCCATTTTAACTGCCGCTCCCTTTTAAGAAAAATTGAATGCTGAGATCAATACATCTCTGATAAAAAAACTTATTCAAAGAAAACTAATATTTAAAGATAATAAAAAAGTGGAATGATAATGTATTAAATTCAATTTTTGTGCAGTCTAAACGATATATAAACCGCAGGGTGGAATTATATTTGCTCCTCAGTGAGTTAAATTGTATCTTAAAGGCACCTCTAAAAACTTCCGTGTCTGTACTCCCTCAGCGGCCTAACGGCTGTCGTGCAGCCGGCAGGGAGTGCGGACACGGAAGTTTTTAGAGGTACCCTTAAATAACTGAGAACACGGGGTGATATGGCGATACCGGAAGTTAAAAACCAAAAATCTAAAATCCGAAACCTGAAATGGATGTTGGTTTACCGCGCGGTATTTCTATTTTTGATAACCGCATTTACTGCGTTATGCGCTCAAGATAAATTTATATCACCGAACAATCCGCTTATACGCTACAGCGGAAGATTTGATATGAGCAACAAAAACGCTCCCCGTTTTGACTGGCCTGGCAATATGATTGAACTGCGTTTTGACGGTTCGTCCTGCGCTGTAAAATTGCGGGGAGACGGCGGACTTTACAATATCTTTATTAATGACAGTCTGTTTGTCGCGCGTTTTGATACATCGGAAACAGTATATCCGCTTGTAAGCGGCCTCCGCGATTCAACGCACTCTCTGCGGATAACAAAACGGTTTGAAGGCAGACACGGAAGAGTTGTAACCATAAAAGGATTTTATATCGATTTGGGAAAAAGCCTTTATCCGCTTGATGAAGAACCATTTCACAAAATTGAGTTTATAGGCGGCTCAAACCTGCTTGGGCTTGGTACGGAAGCGAATGTTACACGCTGTGATACACCTGCGGTATACTCTAACACATACCTCTCTTTTGGTCCGGTTGCCGCACGTGAACTTGGCGCTCAATATCATATTGTAGCAATGTCCGGCAAGGGACTTGTGCGAAACTGGAGATCACCATTCGTAGCAGCGTCTTCACAGCGCACGTTTGGGACTTACTATACCCGCACTGTTAGAAATGACCCGAAATTAAAATGGAAATTTAACGATTGGGTTCCTCATGTAGTAGTCACAAGCTTTGGAAATAACGATTTTTCCTCAAAACCGCATCCTACAAAAGAACTTTTTATCGCTCACTACCGTAATTTTTTGCAAGAAGTAAAAACACGAAATCCTGACGCTCAAATTGTATGCGTAACCTCTTCGAGAGAACCTTTCAAAACTTATGTAAAGGAAATTGTTGAGATAGAACGTGAAGAGGGAAACTCACAAATCCATTTCTACTCTTTCGCTCCGGTACCAAGACGCGAATGCGGCTGCGACTGGCACCCAGGAGCTGCGGCTCAGGCGCGGATTGGCAGAGAGCTGACGGAGGTTATAAGACCGCTGCTGCCGGCACGCGAGTAAAGACGCAATGCATTGCGTCTCAACGTACTGAGACACAACCAGCCTGCTACCATTATCTATCAATACAACAGAAGTGTTCCGCTCAAAACCCCTGTAACCCGCAGCATCTCGTACACACCGGCATGAGTCCTTTTTTCATCTCACGTCTGAACTTTTTAAACTGCCCGCCGTTCCATATATCATAGAACGCCTGATCGTTGATATTGCCTGCTGTAAAGTCCTGATAATCCCGGCACGGCGTTACACGGCCGTCAGGCGAAACCTCCGCGGTGTAGTAGATACTTTCGCATTTTGGGTACCCGCAGTGCCATGAGTGATCATTGTAGTAGCGTTTTATTTGAGCTTCGGTATAGATGTCGGGTATGATTTGGGGGATACATACTTTACCTTTTGACATTGCCCTGATCTCTTTTATCTGCTCCGCTGTGACTTTGGGGTCAACGTCATTAAAACAGCTTTTCAGATATCCAAGATGGTTCTGAGGCTTACAGCCGAAACGGCTTTCAAATACTTTTTCGTGAAGCGCGGCGCGCTCCTCTGTGATAAACCAACCGAAGTAAAACGGATGCAGCTGAGCTTTATCAAAAACGAGTTTGTGTATATCTACAAGATGAGAGTAGTTTGTATTTGAGATTACGGTAATTGGAATCACCATTGGAAAGCTGTACTTTTTACGCGCTTTAATCTCTTTAGCTTTTTCCATGACGGCCATTGTTTTTTCAAAATTATCGGAGAGTTTGTTATTAGCCGGAGAGCGCATGATGTTCTGAGACGCGCTATCCCATCCGTCAAGACTGAGAAACAGTACCGAAAGCGCTTTTGTGTCTATGAGATCTTCAAGGATGGGATCCAAATCCTGCGCGTTTGTCACCAATGACCCGCGCAGTTTGTGTTTTGCGAGTTCCTCAAAAAAAGGCAGAAGCGGTTTCCACATCGTCGGCTCTCCGCCCCATACATAATAAAACGGTTTATCGCGGCGCGTTTCAAAAATTACGCGTTTAACAATATGAAAATCAAGCTGCTGAAGCTTTTCACCTCTTTCAAGCTTCTTGCGTAAATGCCCGTTCTCCCCCCACTGCCCGCAGGAACCGCAGCGCAGATTACACACCTCATTTACACGAAGAGAAATTTGACCTACAGGAATATCTTTATTGGGATTGCGCGGGTAGAAATACTTTCTTATCTGCTGTAGAGCCATACTCCATGAATTTGGGTCTTTAACCATTCCGGGAAGTAACCAGTTTTTAACGAAACCTGCCGGTATGAGAGCTTTTCCGTTGAATTTTGACATTTTTTATCCTTTAATTTTTGGGTAAAAGAAAAAGGCGTTTTTTGTTTACAATGTCTCCGAAAAAAACTTCCCGAAAGCGTCATCTGCTTCACTCTCACCGGGAGTAATCAGATCACCATTTTCATCTTCATCTTCTAATTGATACGCGTCGGCATAACTTTCTTGCGCGGATAGAGCCTCATCTGCCTGTTTGTCAAATGTATCAGCGGATAGTACCCAGCCGCAGGCTCCGTATCCGCTGTCATTTTGAAAGTTATCATCCGAAAATTTACCGAACTCAATATCACCAATCAACACACCGTCAAGCTGACTCGAACTGCGTGATGAGAGGTTGTCACTTATGATAATTTGTGATTTATCCGAAGCAGATAATTTATCAACTTGACAGCTGTAAGCTCTTGCGGAACCGTAAAACAAATTCTTTTGGATTATACCGGACGCGCCCTGTTCTATAATAACTCCGCTCCCATTATCCGCGCCGCCGCAGTCAACTACTGTATTTTCCTGAATAAAAAGATTAACAGCCTGTTCTGAATTTTCTAAAGCGCCGCAAGCCGTTACCGCCGCAAATTGACATCTGACAAAACAGTTATTGCTGACTGTATGCCCTGCCCCATTAACGGTTACACCCTGAGAACTTACGGATATACGGTTACTTTCTATTATGGAATAATCTCCCGCAGAAAGCGCAATACCCGCCCCTGCGCAGCCGCTGATAAGATTACCGCGGATCTGAACATCCCCACACTTCACGGTTATACCGTCAAAACCGCAATTCTCTATTCTGTTATACTCCGCTATATGACCGCTTTCAAGCTCAGGAGTACCGCCGGCGCCAATGATAACTGCTTTGTCATAGTTACAAAAACTATTACGCCTGACAATATGATTTGCCAATGGATTATTACCATCGCCGTCGGAGATCATGATCCCAACTACTGCCGTTTTTGCGGAAAGCTCATCGGCGCGGCTTAGGGTTGAACGGATAAAACCGCAATTTTCAACTAAATTGAATCTCGCTCCGGCTCCGCCAAAGTAAAACGTACAGGAAGCTTTCCCTGTAGTACCGCAATCTATAAAGTCAATTTTATGAAACCTGTTGCGCAGACAGCTGCCAACTACAGAAACCGCTCCATGAGGCGCATTCTTAAAAGTCAATCCTGAAACCACAAGGTCAGAGGTATCATAAAAATACCAGCAGCCGCGCTCTATTATTACATCGCCAGTGCCTGACGAAACAATATGAACAGGCTTTTTAAGAGTGCCTGATATTTCTATCGTCTCATCACCGGTGTAAATACCCGGCATCAAAACTATATTTTGTCCGGGAGCGGCTTTTTTGAGAGCTGCCGAAACCAACGAAAACGGATTTTCGTAAGTCCCCATTTCCGAACCGTCAAAATCAGGGCAGACCCAGATGTTCTTTGGATCTTCTATATCAAATTTTTGTTCCATCTGTATCTTTATCTTGTGATGACGCCTTATCACTTTTCTTTTTTAAATATTTCGATAAGCTCTTAATAGCCTCAGGAGCCAACGACAAAAGCAGTTTCTCCAAAGTAGGCTCGCTGTCTTCTAATGAAAGCACCTCAACCTTATCGCCGCATACAGAAATAAATGCTACTGGCGTAACGTTTATACCGCCGCCGGTTCCCGCACCGTCTCCATCGCCGCCCTTACCCGCGCCGCCTCCCGCAGCAAAACCAACGGAGACTTTTGATACCGGTATAAGGGTAACTTCACCCGCTTTTACAGGCTCTCCTATCACAGTCTCTGTTTTTGCAATGTACTGTATATGATCGAGCGCCGTCTTGATAACTTCCGAAAGAGCCATCGCTGTTCTCCTTAATTCAGTTGTCAGTGACCAGTGGTCAGTGATCAGTGAAAAACATTTTTATTCCGAACAGTGACCACTGTACACTGACCACTGATCACTGTTTATAAAGAAATATACAATATTCAGCCCTGATATGTTTTATTTTAATATTGTTATGCAGGTTGAGGCTGATAATTATCAGTCCTTACAATGCGTGATGTATCATTTTCGCTGACGGAAATATAGATGTATCGCGCGTTTCTATAATCACAATGAATTTCAGCAGTATTTACAGGAGGGCATGCAAGCATGTATATCGTCCATGTAGCTTCAGAGTGCGCGCCGGTAGCAAAAGTCGGAGGGCTTGCCGATGTGATTTTCGGACTCTCATGGGAACACGCTATAAGGGGACACGATGTAGAGATCATTGTTCCCAAATACGATTGTATGCGTTATGATCATGTTTGGGGTATGAGCGTGAGCCACAGTGATCTTTGGGTACCCTGGTTTGGAGGCGCAATACATTGCACCGTATGGTTTGGATTTGTCCACGGCCGCAAAGTCTTTTTTATTGACCCTCATTCGAACGATAACTTTTTTAACCGCAAAACTTTTTACGGATGCCATGACGACGTCATGCGTTACGCGTTCTTCTGTAAAGCGGCGCTTGAGTTCATGCTTAAAAGCGGCAAACGGCCGGACATCATCCACTGCCACGACTGGCAGACCGGACTTCTGCCTGTGCTTCTCGCGGAAGTATATCAGCACAATGGAATGTGGGGACAGAGAGTCTGCTATACCGTTCACAATTTTAAGCATCAGGGAATTTTTGGCCGCGATATTCTTGACGCAACCGGACTTGGCCGGCCAGACTACTACTTCAGCCCCGCACAGCTCCGCGACGATAACAACGCGCAGGTATTAAACTGCATGAAGGGCGGCATAGTATACTCAAATTTTGTGACTACCGTCTCCCCAAAACACGCGTGGGAAGCGCGCCACACACCGCAGGGACACGGGCTTGGAGCTACACTCAATACGCATCAGGGCAAATTTGGCGGCGTTCTTAACGGAGTTGACTACAATACGTGGAACCCTGAGCTTGACGGGTTTCTGCCGTGCCGTTACGGAATAGAAACTCTTGATGACAAATACCACAACAAAGACGCTCTGCGCGACCGGTTTTGGTTATACAAGAGCAACAAACCGATAATCTCTTATGTAGGACGGCTTGACGATCAAAAAGGGCTCAATCTCGTATGTCACGCGGCGCATTACGCGTTGTCAAGAGGAGCGCAGTTTGTACTTTTGGGATCACCGTCAAACAACGCCATCTACAACCAGTTCGCGCATTTAAGGAATCAGCTCGGTCAAAGTGTAGATTGTCACATAGAACTCGGATTTAACGAAGAGCTCTCCCATCTCATTTATTCCGGCTCAGACATGATGGTAGTACCAAGCGTATTTGAGCCATGCGGACTCTCGCAGCTCATCGCTTTACGCTATGGCACGGTACCTATTGTGCGCAGTGTAGGCGGTCTCGCGGATACGGTGTTTGACAAAGACCACGCTCATGCCGATCTGAGTATGCGCAACGGTTTCACATTCAACGACCTTAACAATCAAGGACTCGAATCTGCCATGAACAGGGCAATCAGTCTTTATTACGATTATCCAGGTCACTTCCGTATACTCATGGCAAACGGTATGAGGTCGGATTATTCATGGAATCATCCGGGTACTCATTATATGAATATTTATGATTTGATCAGACACAAGTAAACATTGTCGGAATCAGGATTTACTGGATTTTAGGATTTACAGGATTTAAAAATAAGAATAAGTAAAGCGGATTTAGAAATTTATAATCATACAAAAATGGAGATGGCACAATGAGTAAAGCGCTGTTTAATGTGAAGAGGCGGATGTTTTTTTGTACGGCGGCAGTAATGCTGTCCATGCTTTTGTTATTCACGTTCTGTTCGGACAATAGTACCGGGCCTAATTCTGACATAATATATTCCTCATTTACTGATGAAAGAGATGGTAAAATTTATTCAACTGTAAAAATAGGTAATAAAACCTGGATGGCGGAAAATCTCAACTATGAAACAGATAACAGCTGGTGTTATGGTAATAATGAGTCTAACTGTGATACATACGGCAGACTGTATAATTGGAACGCCGCAATGAACGCTTGTCCAGCCGGGTGGCATTTGTCTACGAGTGAGGAGTGGAACGATTTGATTTCTGCGGCAAACGGCAGCGCGAAGAAACTTAAATCAAAGACGCCGGATTGGAATGGTACTAACGAGCTTGGATTTTCGGCCTTGGCTGGCGGTGAGCGGCTCAGCTCATTCGGCAATATGGACGTGCATGGTTACTGGTGGAGCGCCGCGGATGTATCTAATACGGACGCGGAGCGCTTGAGTATGGGAGACACACTCGGTGACAACGTGCAAAATCTCTCCCGTTCCAAAGGATATGGATTCTCTGTGCGCTGTGTTAAAGACTGAGATGAATCGTATATATTGTTTTTTGTAAAAAAATCAATAAATTTTAGCTTTACTACATTGACTTAATACGAAAGGATACTGAAAAATGCAGGAAATAATCGACGGACTCCCGAATATCACATCTTTCAAAGAGGTAGAAAAAGCGATTAAGGAGAGAGATAAATCTGTACTCTCGCCATCAGCAAAAAGTAAAATACAGTTTGGTAACATCAGAAGCGCCTGCGCAATCGCGCTTCACATGCAGCAGCCTCTTATCCCCGCCGGCGGGGGTGATCTGCGTACTGCCGATATTATAAGCAACCTTCAGTACATGATGAACAATCAGGGTATCGGCGATAACCATAACGCCCCAGTGTTTCACTGGTGCTATAAGCGTATTGGTGAATTTATCCCGCAGCTTGTCGGCGAAGGAAAAGAGCCGCGCGCTATGCTTGAGTATTCCGGTGAGCTTCTTTACGGTCTGCGCAAGATGGGGCTCAATGACGTTTTTGACAATCTGGTAAGAATAACTACAGACCCCGCGTATTACCACTGCGTAGAGTGGCTCGGATGTCCTTGGGGACACGCGGTCGCGCCGTCAACACCTGTGCAGGATTATAGATTAAATGTAAAAGCATGGCAGAGTAACTTCGCCGCGATTTTTGGTATGGACGCGCTTAAACGCGTACGCGGGTTTTCACCATCTGAAATGGCGCTGCCCAATCACCCAGACACCGCTTACGAATTTGTAAAGACACTCCGCGACTGCGGTTTTACCTGGGTGCTTGTTCAGGAGCACACGATAGAGCGTCCTGATAATGGCCACGGTATAGAAAACAGACACATTCCTCACAGGCTTGTGTGCAGAAACTCAAACGGTGATGAAGCGAGTATCATAGCGATAATAAAAACTCAGGGCAGCGACACTAAGCTTGTAGCGCAAATGCAGCCTTATTACGAGGCAAAAAGCCTCTCGCGTAATACCCTTAACGGTAAAGAGATACCGCAGCTTGTAACGCAAATCGCGGACGGCGAAAACGGCGGCGTGATGATGAATGAGTTTCCACCGAAATTCATGGAAGTATCGCGTGAGTCAACAGGCTCAGACACCCCGATGATGAACGCTACAGAGTACCTTGAGCACTTAGAGGCTATGGGAATAACCGAAAAAGATTTCCCTGTTGTACAGCCGCTCTTTCAGAAGAGAATCTGGGACAAAATGAAAGCGGGCGGCGCGGACGCTAAAAAACAGCTCGCGCAAACTATCGAAGAGCTTAAAAAGGAAGACGGCCGTTTCCACATGGACGGCGGCAGCTGGACAAGCGATCTCTCATGGGTCAACGGATACCAAAACGTTCTTGACCCGATGAATCAGCTCAGCGCCAAATTCGCGCAAAAAGTGCTTAACTCAAAAGTATCGCAGGATGATCCTAAATACAGAAACGCGGTATTCCATCTGTTAGTCTCGCAGACAAGCTGCTTTCGCTACTGGGGTCAGGGTACTTGGACTGATTACGCGAGAGAAATTTGCAGACGCGGAATGGAGATCATAGATAACGATTTTTAAGACAAACCGCCCGCTTTAATCATTTTACAAGGCTGTCTCAAATGAGGCAGCCTTGTTTATTTTACCAACTTCAAAAACCGTGACGGCGTAAAATTAGTCTCGCGTCCGTAAAACGATTTACTCGCAACAGTAACAAAATATAAAAACCGCTGAGCGCGGGTTACGCCTACATAAAACAGACGGAGCTCTTCATCAAAACTGCAATCGATATCCACTTTAGTTTTGGGCTTCACAAGCTCAGAGAGAAGCTCTCTCCATGAATTGATACGCGTCTCCTTTGGTAATTTATAATGAGGAAAAACACCCTCTTCCAAATCACATAAAAAAACTACAGGATACTCAAGTCCTTTACTCGCGTGAATAGTAAACATTTGAGGCAATGATTCACTGTCAAACCCTTTTTCACGGTATTGATTATTGACGGCGTTAAGCGTATCGTTTATCCGAAAAAGCATCGCCATTGAGTTGACAGGAATATTTTCTTTGCGAGAGATAAAACGCGCCTTGTTAAGCACCCAGTCAAGCATAAGCTCCTGGGTTTTAAAGCGCATGGTAAACGGCCTGCGGCATCCTGACGGCATAACGGAAAGACCGCTTACAAGCGTCTTTCTATACTCAATCGGTTTGTCAAGCCATAAACGATTTGCGCAATTTAGGATCGGCGGGATACTTCGATAATTTATCTGCAATTTTATAATAGACGCGTTATTAAAGCGGGCGGTGAAATTTCTTATCGGCCTGATATCAGCGCCTCTAAAACCATAAATCGCCTGATCATCATCACCCACAGCGTAAAGACTCGCGCCATTAGAAAGCAGTATGTCAAGCAGATCAATTTGCGTGGGGTTAGTATCCTGAAACTCATCAACAAGAAGCGCGTCATAACTTCCGCTGTGGACGGCCGCTATCTGAGGATATTCACTAAAAAGCTTAATGACTCCGCTGATAAGATCTGAAAAATCCCAGAGGCCGCGCTGTTTACGAACGTCACTGAAATCACGTTCGATTTTTGTAATAAGATCACGCTCTGTATCACTCCATTTTTGTGAAATTTTTTCGGGGAATGATAAAAACAGATTAAGAGCGCTGTCAAGCTCAGTGATGCTCATGCGGAGTGTTTTACGCATAGCTGTTGTACTTACAGACGCGAGCAGCTCAAGGCGCTGCTTGTGGTCGAGCAGAACCGCTTTACCGTGAAATCCTATTCTATTAAAATTACGGATTCCCTCAAATTTTTTCTGAAGCACACGTAAAGCAAAAGCGTGAAACGTGGTAACAAGCGGCGCGCCGCTTCCGCTGCAGCGCTCATCAAGTTTTGCGAGCCGGTGAGCCATTTCTGCCGCCGCTTTGCGTGAAAATGTGAGGGCGCAGATTCTTTGCGGAGCAATTCCTGACCGTACTAAAAAAACGACGCGGCGGGTAAGAACTGCGGTTTTTCCGCACCCCGCTCCTGCCAAAACAAGTGTAGAACCAAAATTTTCCGCCGTGACAGCCGCGTACTGCTCTGGATTGAGACCGGAGAGCAGATCTGCGTTATCACTCATCTTTATTTTTTCTTTTTTGTTCCGGCGGATTTAGATGAAGCGGCGGACTCTTTTAAAGGGCGCAGATCTTTTTTCCATGCGATAAAGCGGTGGCCGGCTGCGCCTTTTCTGCCTGTGCCGCCCTCGTAATCTTTTTCGTAAACTTCATCATTCGGCGAAAGGACAACAACGTCTTTACGTTCGTTATAGTGCTGTTTATTAAAAATAAACCGCTCCACGAATTTCCCTTCACGTGTAAATACGACAACCTCAGCCCACGTTTCAAGATCAACCCGCACGTAAACGCCTCCCGATTTACTCACGCCAAGCACTCTCGCGCACACGACTACATCTCCAAACCCGTAATCAAGGTTAGAGAGCGTCCCTTTAGATAAATGATTGAGAGAGATTCCATACGGACACCAGGTTGTAGGAAGCTTTGAGACGGAATCCTGCATTGTACCTATATGCGGCGGCATAGTACGGTGAACCCGTGAAAATTTCCTTTTAAGATCCTCGTCGGGGAGGCGGTGTATCTTTACAAATAAGCTGTCTCTCGCAAGATCTTCCTGATCTAAAAGGTGCATACCGTCATCATTTTTAGAAAGCACCTCTGGAGTAATTCCGCGACGCGACGCGTTAGAGCACTCTATTTTAACAGGTATAAATGAGAGCCGCTCCTCTTTATGAAACTTGTCGGCAAAAACGGGGGGAGAACCCTTAGGAAGAAACTTATAAAAGCGCCTCTTGTAAACATCTATTTTCTGCCACTCCCAGTTTATAGCTCCATAATAAATATCCCCAAAAGCGTTAACCGAAGGGGTAAACACATGAAGTCCAGCTTTACGAACAGTATAAATCATGTTTACGTCAAGACGCGCCTGCAGTACAGCGTCCGTTATCTCCTGCTTAATCATTTGATTGCAGTAAAGCACGTTTCCAGCCTGATCGCACAAAACAATGGTTTGGAAATACTCATCTTCCTTAGTGGCTGTTACGCTGTAAATCCCCACATAATACCAACGCCCGTCGCGCGAAAATACTCCCACCGGTTCAATTAACTTTATAGGTACATCGCAGTGTCCCCCGCCCTCTTTAAGTCCGGGAAAAAATGAGGTAAATTGTCCGTTATGCTCCATTATAAGAGGCGATGTGAATGAGAAAAACAGATCTGTACTCCACCATTTACTGCCGCCCTCAAGCGCGGTAAATCCGGCTAAGTGCGGTCTGAGGCTATTCTTTGAACCCACCTCCTCGTTTATTCCGCTGCGATAAATGTTAACCGGATGAAACCGTCTTATCTCGTTAAACATCTCCATCTCAGCGGGCGTAACTTTCTCAAGTCCCTTTTTAAATAACCTTTTTCGATAAACCTCAAGCGGCTCATTTCCCTCTGTGTAGTATATAACTGTAATACTGTCAAAAGGGTAAGCGAAAAAAGTCTGCGGTTTTTTTGAAGCGGCGGCTTTCATGTTATCTTTAATAAGAGAGTGCTCTTCAAGAAGCTTTCCATCAACATTATAGAGCGCGTAACCGTTTTTTGAGTGGAAAAGAAATGTACCGCCGGCCATGAGAATCGGACCCGCAAGACTTGAACTGATTCGATCATCCCATACATTATGAAAAAGACTTGTGGAATCGTCGTTGAGCTTAATCGTAAAAAGAAGCGAATCCTCGAACTCCTGCGTGCCGTACGCAAAGGTGCAGAGCGTTACTATAAGCGGAATAAAACGTTTTTGGCATCTGTCCAAAATTCTAAGTGTTGTACGCATAGTAGTATTAATATATAAATCGTCACGGCTTAATATGTAAAAAAACAGTAACGTTTGGGAAAAATTTTGAATTTAAACATTTAACAGTTTTCTTTTTTGATGGAAAAAAATATTTTTGGTAAGTATCAGGTAAGAGATGATTTTCTTACAAACAGCTCCTTATAAGACAACGTACCATCCGTACCGCAGGCAGTACCGGCAGGGATGGTTTAGAGATATCAACCCAAAGGGAATACAAATGATAAGTCTCAAAAAACGCAGAAACGGATTAACCCAGGTTTTCGCCGCAGTTCTCGTTGTCACAGCCGCGCTTGGCGTGAGCGCCTCAACTATTACAATTTCTAATATTGATGACCTTCGCAAAATCGGAGTAGACGAAAAAACACATCCGTTAAACGGCTCCTACGTGTTAGGGGCGAACATTAACGCGTCCGGGATAAATTTTGCGCCTATCGGTACGTTTAGTAAACCGTTCACCGGTAATTTTGACGGCAAAGGGCATACTATCAACAATCTCCATATTGACCGCCCCTCCGCAGGACACGTCGGCCTCTTCGCCCGCGTTACAGGCAGAGTCAATAATTTAGGTATTGTAAACGCCAATATCACAGGCAGTTTCGCGGTGGGCGCTGTTGCCGGGACTAATGACGGTACTATTTCAAATTGCTATTCGTCAGGTACGATTACCGGATTGCGTCAGGAGACAAACGTTGGCGGATTGACAGGCGTTAATGGCGGCGCAATCGAAAAGAGCTACTCATCCGCAACAGTCAACGGCAGGGATAATGCCGGCGGGTTGACCGGGATGCTGACGATTACGACCACAGGCCGAATCGAAGAATCCTACTCAGCAGGCAGCGTAAATGGCAGCAGCGCGGTGGGCGGGCTTGCAGGATACGCTCTTGGCGGATCAATCATCAAAAGTTTTTCAATGTCCACAGTTACCGCAAGAAACGGCTCCGCCGGCGGGCTTATCGGCGTTGAATTCCGCAGCGCGAACCCCAAATACAACAGCGTCGGACAGGTTGGCGGAAAAATTGTGGAGCCTGTGCAAATTGTCAACAGCTTTTGGGACATCAACACATCGGGAATAGAGAGCTCGCCCGGCGGCGGAAGCGGTAAGACAACGCGTGAAATGAGTATGCAAAGCACGTTTCAAAATGCCGGATGGGATTTTAAAGAAGATGACGGATGGGAGATCAAAGAGGGTAAATTCTATCCGCAATTAAAAAGCGCTCCCGACTATACCCTGATATACAAATCCGGCGCAAACGGACGCATAAGTATACAGGGAGTAAGCGGAACGCATACGTCGTATGAACAAACACTTAACGCGTCCCTTATTGGAGCGGAAATTACCGCTGTTCCAGACGCCGGATTCAGATTTGTCAACTGGAGCGACAGTCTTACTGATCCCGTACGTCAAGATGCCGCCAACAGGAATATGGAAATTACCGCAGTTTTTGCGGCAATAACAATTGTACTGCCAGTAAATGGTAACGGTAACGGCGGCGGGGGTGACCCGCCCATAACCGGCGGCGACGACCCGCCTATAGTCACGCCCAAAGAGTTCAAGCTTACCTACATGGCTGTAGGTAACGGCAGGTTAACTGTAGACGGCGGCAGCGCAACGTACGCCGATTACACGGCAACACTTGAGGAAGGCCAAATCAGTCCGCAAATTACCGCCGTACCAAACGCGGGTTTCCGCTTTCACGAATGGAGCGACGGGTACAGCGATCCAGTACGTAAAGATATCGCCGCAAAAAATATTACAGTACTCGCGCGCTTCGCGCAAATATCCGCAGATGTACCGCCAACAACCGGCGGTGACGACCCGCCCATAACCGGCGGCGATGATCCGCCAATAGTCACACCCAAAGAGTTTAAGCTGACATACACGTCAGTAGGCAGCGGCAGAATAACCGTAAACGATGACGGTACGACGCGTACCGACTACACCGCAACACTCGAAGAAGGCCAAATCAGTCCGCAAATTACCGCCGTACCAAACACGGGTTTTCGCTTTTTAGAATGGAGCGACGGATACAGCGATCCTGTACGTAAAGACGTCGCGGCAAAAAATTTCACCGTAATAGCACGCTTCGCGCAAATACCAACAGATACGCCTCCAATAACAGGCGATGACCCGCCAATTATTACGCTCCCAAAATACACGCTTATTTATGAGGCGATAGGCAGCGGTAAAATTATTACAAACGATGATGAAACAACCGCCCAATCAATAAAAACAGTGACGGATGTTGAACAAGGCAGCCCAGGCCCCAAAATCACAGCCGTACCAAATCCGGGTTTCTTCTTCATACGGTGGAGCGATGACGTTACAGACGCAGAGAGAAAAGATATCGCAGCACGAAATATAAACGTCTTCGCAAGATTCGGCATGGGTACGGGCGTAGGCGATATAGACCCAACTACTCAGGAATGCGCGGTCGCTTATGTGACAGATGGGAACGGTACGCTCAAAATCAATATGGGCGAAACCGAAAATACAATGTCGTCTTACAGCGCGGCAATGCTTTGCGGAGAACAAACAGCGTTCAAAGTTACAGCCATACCCAACGCCGGATACGCGTTTTTGAAATGGAGCGACGGAGTAATAAGCGAAGCGCGTACGGGCGACAGATTACTTAAAGATATTGCAACTGTCACCGCAGAATTTGTAGAACTGCATAAACTTACATACATTGCCGAAGCGGGCGGAAAAGTCAGGCTGTCCGCAGACCTTGCCGGAAGCGGTAAAACAACGCTTGAACAGTGGGCGGCAGGCGGAACAATGGGGCAGGAAGTAATAGCGGAACCGGAAAATAGCGACTACAGCTTTATAGGATGGAGCGACGGACATGGACAGCCTCAGCGTACAGACCTTGCGAATGCAAATAAAATCGTTACCGCAAGATTTTTGTCTGCGTATACCGTAACTTACCGCGTGATAACTGTAGACGAAAATGGAGTGAATATAGATGAAAATGTCGGCGGGCTGATAATTAATGACGCCGGTGAGCCTGTGTATTCGCATGAGATGAAAATACTGCCTGGTGATGCCGGACTGTTTGTTGAAGCCGTTGTACGTGAGGGGACGGTTGGGCTGTACAAATTTTTGGGGTGGGATGATGGGTATACTTTACAGAGGCGCATTGATGTGCCGACTGAGGTGAGTCAGAAAGTGTTGACTGCTATTTTCAGAGAGTGGGACTATATCCCTATAGGCACTTATGTCGAATTGCGGGAGATTGGGAGTGACCCAAGCAAGCCGTTAGATGGAAAATATGAGTTGACGAATGATATTGACGCAGGAATGAGCAGAACGATTATGCCGTTTACGCCTATTGGGATTTCTTCAAGCAGTGCGTTTACTGGGGAGTTTTTGGGTAATGGGTTTACGATAAGAAATTTGTACATTTATCGTATTGCGTCTGATAATGTTGGGTTGTTTGGATCTACGCGAGGAGCAACAATTAAGAGCATTCGGCTTGAATCGGTTGAGATAACAGGCAGGGATTCTGTGGGAACACTTGTTGGACGTGCCACTAATACCACTATTGATGATTGTGGGTTGGAATCGTTAGGGTTAGTGAATGGACGTAATGGCGTGGGCGGATTGATAGGATATCTTATAAATGTCAATAATGTCACAAGATGTTATTCTAAAGGAAGTGAAATTTATGGCACCGGGCGTGTTGGCGGACTTGTAGGTTACAACGGAGGCGGCAGGATTGAAAGATGCTATTCCACAGCAAGTGTATTCGGTAGAAGTGACATTGGTGGTTTAGTCGGCGAAGCTGAAATTGTTAGCGGCGGCGGCCCTGTTACTATTGCAGAGAGTTATGCAACTGGAATCGTTAATGCAGATGGTACTAGCGAACGTATAGGTGGTTTAATAGGGCGATTACGTGGCCATCATCATTCTGGCGCCATTGGTACTGGGGTAACGGTTAGAAGATGTTATGCTACCGGCGCAGTATCCGGTAATTCCATTGTAGGTGGCTTGGTAGGACATGTTCATGATTTTGGTACTGCGAGTCTGATAGAGTTGTGCTATTCTGCGGGAAAAGTAACAGGGAATGTGAATATAGGCGGTTTTATTGGTTCTTTTGTTTCCCAGGGACCTCTTACAGCTATAGCAACAGACAGCTATTATGATTCCGAAATATCCGGCATGGGACGAGGAGTAGGAGATAGAGATGATATAAACAATCGAATAAATAGCAAGTCTACTCAAGAAATGTATTTAAGCTCTACATTTACAAATTGGAGTTTTGAACCGGGTATTGGCACTTGGGCTATCTCAGAAGGCACCGGCTACCCCTACCTCCGCGCCTTAGGCCCAACAAAGCATCCAACAGCCCCGCCCATCCCCGACCTCTCCAAACGTTTACAAACAGCAACCATAACCCCGCGCGCAATAATTCACGGCAAAACGCTTGTAATAACAGCTTCACCCGATGCCAATTTACAAATCCGTTTCTATGACCTGCGCGGCAGAACAGCGGCGCGGTACACGTCATCGGGCAGTGCAAGAATTTCTATAAATCGCGTTCCGGCGGGCAAGTATTTGTTAGAGGTTCGGGAGAATGGGAAGAGGATGAGCGTGAGTCCGGTGGTTTTGAGGTAGTGGGAATGTATTTAGGAGAGAAGCGGTGCGGATTTTGCGGTATTATTGACTTGAAGATACTTTTTTAGTATATTAATAGATGTATGCTCAGCTGGCGTGAGATTGTTTGCACTTACCATTTGGGCATATTTTTTTGTAAATATGTTGAGTTTATTATGATAAAATGAAATGTAAAACACGGAGGCGGAAATGGCTGACATTTACGAAGATTTGTGTCAAAAGGCTTTGGCTGAATTCGATGAATTTGACAGAAATGAAGCTGTAAATAAATCTTTGGATTTCGCGTTGTCAAATTCCGGCAGTAGTAATGACCATGAGTCATGGTCAGCTGGCAGTGAGCGATTCGCTAATGACAACTATGATGTTCTTAAAAGATGGTTACAGTAGTTATGGAAGAAGCTGTTGACAAATCGGAAATGACCGCCAGAATTTTGTTAAAAAGTTATTATCGATTTCTATCTAAATTCCGTTTGGACAAGAGTATATACCGTGTAGACTTTTACGCACTCAAAGATGTAGAAAAACGTTACTATCGTGATGTTGAGCGTCTAAATATGTTTCACAGGATGAATGGCATAAGCAGCCAAAAGGTAGCCGGTTACTGTACGTATTGGCTTTGCAAGCTGCGTCCGATAAGTGTAATCCAAAATAGCGAGTATGCAAACCGGCCAAACACTTCAAAATTTGTAAACGAGTGTTTTGCGTTATACGTGGCATTCGGCCATATTAATTCCGATTTGGATTTGCGCGGCTGCGCATCCGGTATAATTTTGGATGATGACACTCTTGACTCTTTTTTATACAGCCTGCGGTATCGTGTAGTATCTGGTGATGCGTTAGCGATTATGTTTGACATGGCGAGAAAACGGACTCTTGCGAAGTAACTATGAAAAACGCGATACTGTTTTTATTGACATTGTGTGTATGCTGTTTGTTTGCGCAATCCGCCCCTGCCGACCCGTCGGTAATTCTCGGCGGCGAAGACGGTTTTATGCCGATAATGACGCTTCCGGC
>Ga0123356_10002865_pt1 | contig 18251 bp, 11 predicted proteins | sample TergutEmb28metaG_2_FD_92546 | JGI IMG/M metagenome (GOLD analysis project Ga0123356, IMG submission 92546) | Embiratermes neotenicus P3 segment gut microbial communities from Petit-Saut dam, French Guiana - Emb289 P3 | ecosystem: Host-associated > Arthropoda: Insects > Digestive system > Gut ...
AAATGCAGGCTTTATGCCGCTTTCTTTAATAATATACTGCCAGCACAGTCCGTCACAGTCCTCTTCCTGAACTGTTGCCGTCACAAGAACTGTGTATTTATCGCTCAGCAAATCCAGGTCCTTCATGATTTTTGCGCCGTATATTGCGCTGACGATACCGCCTTGCTGATCCGATACACCTCTGCCTCCGATTTCCTCATCGTTTTCATATCCATCAAACGGGTCAAATGTCCAGTTATCAATGTTTCCGATACCAACGTTGTCTATATGACCGTCAAAAGCAATTAATGTTTTTCCCGATCCCATATAACCGAGCAAATTGCCCATGCCGTCAATTTCAACTTTATCGAACCCGAGTTTTCGCATTTCTTCGGCGGCTCTTTCAACCTTACCTTTTTCGTTGCAGCTTTCACCGGGGATTTTCACCATGTCCCTGAGCAGCTTTGTCATATCAGCCTTATAGTGTTCGGCCCTTGCTTTTATTGCTTCAAAGTTCATTCATTTATCTCCTGTCATATAATATATAATACATAACTTATTATTCATCGGGGACACACCTTATGTGCGTTAAAGGAATGTCCCCTTATCTGTTCAATTGTATTTCCCGTTCCATACTATATCTCTGTAGTTTTGCGGGTCTGTATCACCTTCTGTGCTAAAGAGCAGGAATTTTGAATTTTTATCTATGCCTGCCTGCTTTCTTAGGTCTGTGAGTTCGTCATTTTTCAGCAGTTCCAATAAGAAGCCCACTCCTGATGCTCCGGATTCGCCCGATATTATTCTCGTGTCGCCGGGAAGCGGCGCGCCGAGAACTCTCATTGCATTTGCCGCGTGGCGGTCTTCTATCGTTACGAAAAAATCACTTTTGTTTTTCAGTATGTCCCATGAAATCTTGCTCGGTTCGCCGCAGGCAAGCCCTGCCATTATCGTTTTCATTTCTCCGCCGACATTTACGGAAGAACCGTCGCCTTTTTTTGCTGATTGATAATAGCACCCGGCAACTTTTGGCTCTACAACAAATGAAACCGGATCGTTTTTTTCATAAAAGTTTGAAACATACCCCTGTGCTGCTCCCGCAAATGCACCGACTCCCGCCTGAATACACATGTGTGTCGGGGCCTCGCCGAGTGCGTCGAGCTGCTCACATGCTTCAAGCACCATAACGGCGTAGCCCTGCATGATCCATCCGGGTATGTCCTCATAACCTTCCCATGCAGTGTCCTGAACTATAACGCTGTTTGGTGTTTTTGCCGCAAGCTCCGTTACGTAACGGATCGTGTCGTCGTAATTTAAATCGGATATTGATGCTTCGGCACCTTCTTTTTTTATGTGCTCCAAACGCACTTGAGGGCATCCTTTGTTCATGAATATTACAGCTTTTTGTGAGAGTTCTCTTGCTGCCCATGCAACGGCTCTCCCGTGATTGCCGTCGGTTGCAGCAAAAAAGGTAAACTCACCAAGCTTTGCCGCTGCTTTCGGCAATGTGGGATAATCAAGGTCCCAAACGGGTACACCTAATCTTTGTGCAATATATCCCGCAAGTGCAAATGTGCAGCCGAGTGCTTTAAATGAGTTTAGCCCGAATCTGAATGATTCGTCTTTTACGTAAATTCCTCCGACACCAAGCTCGTCGGCGAGTTTATCGAGAGATACAAGCGGTGTTTCTTTATATTGCGGAAAACTTTTGTGAAACTCTCTGATTTTGCTTATTATTTCCGGAGCCATTAATGACATGCTGTTTAAGCAATCTGTTTTCGGTATTGTATTTGCAATCCAGTTTATACTGCTCATTTATTACTTCCTGCCATTTAATTAATCATAATTCCGGGACATCATTTATATGCTGTTACAGCTATATGCTGTTACAGCAAGTTATATCAATCCTACGGCTTCATTAAACTCATTTATTAATTCATCAACCTGATCTGCCTGCTTTTGTACGGATTTAAAGGTTTTATCCTGATCATACCATTGGTCGTTTAACTCATCGGCACATCTCCCTTGCTGCTCGACCCAAGTGTAATATTTTAGATTATGTACTCTTTTGCGTTCGGCATATGTCAGTTCAATCAGGTTATCTGTTTTGATTGCCTGTAAGTGTGAGGCGAAGTCTGTAGCCGCTTTGATCGGTGTGTAGGCACCTTCGGCGTCGTTTAATTCTTCGAGTCTTGACATATACATTTCTACGGAATCTGTAAGGACTGTTGCGACAACGTCTTTTTCGGTGAGTTCATAATATTTTGCGAATTTGATTGCGCACAGCATGTTTGAAATGCCGGATATTCCCATGTAGGCAAGATGATCTGCATCTTCTTTGCTGATGCCGAGTTCTGTAGTAAGGAACTCCTTTCCTTTTGCTTCGTTAAACAAGCGAAGCAGAGCTATAGCATCATTATCATCGATGGCAATTCCCATATCCGTATTTTTAACATTATGGACCCACGGAATATGTTTATCGCCGGTGCCTTCTATTCTGTGGTCGCCAAAGCCGTTGTTTAAAATTGTCGGGCATTGCAGAGCCTCGCCGACAGCGATTTTGGAATACGGATAAATTTGCTTCAGGTGGTCGCCCGATGCAAGCGAGCCTGCCGAACCCGACATAAAGCATACACCCGCAAAGTTCAGCAGGTTTTTGTTATTGCTGTTTATGTCAATAAATGCATCGCTGATCGCATTGCCGGTCACCTCATAATGCCACAGGTAATTGCCCATTTCTTCAAACTGATTAAATATAAGTGCATCTGTTCTTGTTGCCCGAAGTTCGTTTGTTTTATCGAAGATTTCTTTTACGTTGCTCTCTGTTCCTGCCGTTGCGATTATTTCGCTTGCAATTGTTTCAAGCCATTCGAAACGTTCTCTGCTCATGCCCTCGGGTAAAATGGCAACCGAATCACATGCAAGCAATTTTGAATTAAATGCTCCGCCTCTGCAGTAATTTCCCGTAGAGGGCCAGACGGCTTTTTGTTTTGCGGAATTAAACTGCCCGGTGACAAGACGCGGTACAAGACATCCGAATGATGCACCTACTTTGTGACAGCCGGTCGGGAAAAATTTTCCCACCATGCAGATGATTTTTGCATCCACTCCGGTGAGTGCTTTCGGAAATTCTATATAATTTGGCTTGCCGAACAATCCTCCTGTTGTTTTGGGTTCGTTATTCCATGTTATTCTGAATAAATTTAACGGATTTACATCCCACAGCCCGACGTTTTTAAGTTTTTCTTTAATGTTTTCGGGGACATTTTCTTCGGGATGCCGCATTTGTTTAAAAGTCGGAAGAATAATATTGTTTTCTTTTGCTTTACGGATATTTGCGTCAAGACTTTCTTTGTTAATTGTCAGATCAATCATCGGTAAATTCCCTTTCTTATATATATCTGCGGGACTCCAACAAGAATAACATATTAATATATATTTTACAAAGTTTTTTAGTGCAATATGCGCAAAAATGTTGTATAGTTTACTGATGGGAATTGTATTAAAAGGTAACATATGTTACAGCCGGACAATCGATACTCTTGCAACCGTCGAAAACGGGTTTTTAGCAGTCGGCGGTAAGCACCTGCTTGCAGTTTTTGATAAGCTTCCAGGTGAATATAAAGATTTCCCGCTTGTCGATTACGGTAACTGTTTAATTATACCCGGTCTCTGCGATCTTCATGTTCATGCTCCCCAATATGCTTTCCGGGGGCTCGGTATGGACATGGAGCTTCTCGACTGGCTAAATACCTACACATTTCCCGAAGAATCCAAATATGAGCAAATCGACTACGCAATCAAAGCATATGATATTTTTGCAAACGCAATAAATCAAAGCGCAACAACACGGGCGGTTGTATTTGCAACTTTACACACTCCGGCAACAGTATTGCTCATGGAGAAGCTTGAAAAATCCGGCATCGTATCAATGGTCGGCAAAGTAGCCATGGACAGAAACTGTCCGGATTATCTGCGCCAGGCAAGCCCGGAAGCTGCATATTTATCAACAAAATCATGGATCGAAGAAGTAAACGGTAAATTTAACAATACAACACCTATAATCACACCGCGTTTTATCCCCACATGCTCCGATGAGCTGCTGCGAAATCTTAAAAAACTGCAGACAGAGTACTCACTTCCCGTTCAGTCGCACCTGTCCGAAAATCTAAACGAGGTAAAGTGGGTTACAGATTTATCGCAAGGTAAGTCATATGCGGATTCATACGAACGTTTTGGTCTGTTCGGCGGCGATAATGTTCCGACAATAATGGCACATTGTGTGTGGTGTTACGATATTGACATGAAACTTTTAAGGAAAAACGGTGTTTATGCAGCTCATTGCCCGCAGTCCAACTTAAATCTTTCTTCGGGAATTGCTCCTATACGCAAGTTTCTTGAAAAAGGTATTAAAGTCGGACTCGGCAGCGATATTGCAGGCGGCTCACATCTTTCCATTTTCCGTGCAATGAGCGATGCGATCCAGTCTTCAAAAATGTATTGGCGGCTCATTGACCAAAACGACACGCCGCTTTCGGTAAACGAAGCTTTTTATCTCGGCACCGCGGGAGGCGGAAGCTTTTTCGGCAAAGCCGGAAGTTTTAAGCCCGGTTATGAGTTTGATGCGGTAATTATTGATGACACTTCGATCCCGACATCAAATCCGCTCAATTTGGAAGAAAGACTTGCAAGAATAATCTACTGCTCGGACACAAGCAATATAATCGCAAAATATGTAAGAGGAGAGATGGTATGGACTCAATAAGTAAATCGGCAGTCAAAAGTGACCACAAGGCAAAAATAACCGGCAGTGCCGTATATGTTTGTGATTATCCGGTAAAAAACATGCTTTTCGGACGGATTCTCCGTTCTACCATCGCCAAAGGAGCAGTCAAAGAGGTAAAACTTCCGGACTTGCCTGCAGGGTATTATTACGTCGATAAAAACGATGTTCCTGGATTTAATGAAGTACACATGATACAGGACGATACTCCCGTTTTTACAGATGAACCTCAGTTTATCGGTGATGCAATAGGGATGTTAGTCGGTCCCGATGAAATCAAAGTCGGCAAGCTCCTCGATAAAATTGAAGTTTTATACGAAGAGTCGGCTCCGGTTTTTGATGCCCGGCAATCAGACGATGTTTTCTTTGATTATAATATTGAAAAAGGTGACTTTGAAACTGCTTTAAAAGAAGCCGACAGAGTTTTCGAATATTCTTACGAAACGGGCTTGCAGGAGCATATATATCTCGAGACAAACGGTATAATTGCAGTGTATAATAACGGAAAGATGCTCATTCACGGTTCGCTTCAATGTCCGTATTACGTACAACGAGCCGTTATACATGCAACAGGACTTGACCCGGTGAATGTATCCGTCCGTCAGGATGTGACCGGCGGCGGTTTTGGTGGTAAAGAGGATTTCCCTTCCACTCTTGCCTGCCAGGCTGCGGTTGCCGCTTTTAAAGCTGACGGAAAACCCGTAAGAGTCATTTTTGAGCGCGAGGAAGATATAACCGCAACAAGCAAACGTCACCCATCTTACTGCACATACAAAGCTGCAGTCAAAAATAATAAAATCACGGGAATGTGTGCCGATGTTTTGCTTGACGGCGGCGCATACACAACCATGACTATGGTTGTTTTACAACGTGCCACAATAGGTGCCTGCGGTGCATATGACATTCCGAATATCAAGATTCACGGTCATGCAAGAAAAACAAACACGATTCCTAACGGTGCATTTCGCGGTTTCGGAGGCCCGCAGGTTTTCTTTGCCGTTGAAATGTTTATGACTCACATCGCAAAAGAACTCGGAATCGATTCCGTAAAATTCAAACAGGAGCATTTTGTAAAGCAGGGCGACCTGTCTTCGACAAGCGGAAGGTACCACTTCCCCGTCCCGCTGCCTTCAATGCTGAGCGATATTTTAAAAGAAAGTGATTATTTTAATAAAACGCAATTATTTAAAAACCAAAGCGGCAGATACCGCAGAGGGATCGGTGTTTCTACCGTATTTCACGGTGCTGGATTTACGGGAAACGGTGAGCGCGATATTATCAAAGCCATTGTCAAGCTTCAAAAGTATGCAGATGGACAGGTTGAAATTCTGACCGGAAATACCGACATGGGTCAAGGTTTATTTACTACTCTTAAAAAAATCGTTGCCGCGGAGCTTGATTTGCCGCTCGATAAAATTATCCATACACTTCCCGATACATCAAGAGTTCCCGACTCAGGTCCGACAGTTGCTTCACGTTCAATAATGGTTGTCGGAGAACTCCTGCGCCGTGCGGCAGAGAGGCTCAGAAATGAATGGGTTGACGGCGAGGATCAACTTATAGAGCAGCATTACGAGCATCCCGCTTTTATGATCCCGTTTGACCTTGATACCTTTAAAGGTGATGCATATCCGACATACTCATGGGCAGTCAGTGCAGTCGAAGTGGAAATCGACACCTTGACGGGTTATATCTCCATCCCCGGTGCATGGGGTTCATTTGATGTCGGCACACCGATTGACGAGAATATTGTCCTCGGTCAAATGGAAGGCGGTTTCGCGCAAAGCATAGGCTGGGGCATTATGGAAAACTGCTCGCCCCGGAACGGAAAAATCGGCAATAAACTGATGTGCGATTATATAATACCTACTTCTCTCGATATTACGAACATGAACGCAAAGCTGTATGTTGAAAAATATCCCGAAGGTCCGTTCGGCGCTAAAGGCGGCGGTGAAATGTCGCATGTCGGCGGTGCTCCGGCACTGCTTGAAGCCGTGCAAAATGCTCTTGGCATTAATATATATAAGCTGCCGTTTATGGCTGAGGATGTCATGGACATTCTGCGGATTTCAAAAGAAACCGAAAAGGAGGTGGTGTAATGTCCGTTTCAATACATTTTATTCTAAACGGCAATGAAACAACGTACTCCGGCAATCCTTCTGTCAGGCTTCTTGACTGGTTGCGTGATGATGCTTTGCTTAAAGGTACCAAATGCGGCTGCAAAGAGGGTGAATGCGGTGCATGCGCTGTTATAATCGACGGTAAATTATTAAACTCCTGTTTGGTTGCAATGGGCTGCTTATGCGGAGCAAATGTCCTCACAATAGAAGGCTTCAGTAAAACACCGCGTTTTACAGCTCTTGACGAGGCATATGCATCTGTTTCCGCCGTTCAATGCGGCTTTTGCATCCCGGGTATGATAATGGCATCGGAATGTTTACTTGCCGAAAATCAAAATCCGACAGACGAAGAGATAAGAACGGGGATTTCCGGCAATCTCTGCCGCTGCACGGGATATAATGCAATTGTAAAAGCTGTAAGCATTGCATCGAAAACTATCGGAAATAACGGACAGCCCGTCTCACAAAAACGCAGCACACCGGCTGATGTCAGGGAGTTGGCTCCAAGGTCGCTTAAAGATGCGCTTTTCTTACGTAAAAACGAAGCACTAATCCCCTACAGCGGCGGCACGGATATAATGGTTTCAGGTGCCTGCTCCGAATCGTATTACCTGTTTATAAACAATGTCGAAGAAATGCGCCAAATTGTTTCGGACGATAAATACATCCGCTTCGGCGCAGCCTGCAAATTTTCCGAAGCAATCGACCATCCGCTGACACCGGCAATTTTACGCGATGCCTGTCTGCAGATCGCTGCTCCCGCAATACGCAACGCAGGCACCTTGGGAGGCAACATCGCAAACGGCTCGGCAAAAGCCGACAGCGCACTAATCTTCATGGTAACGGATTCATTACTCCGCCTTATCAGCGCAGACAACGAACGCATTTTACCTATAAAAGAATTTTACCTTGGAAAAGGTGCTACCGCACTTGCGAGGGATGAGCTTATTGTCGAAATCCTGATGCCGAAATCCGGCCTTGATAATTATTACTTTAAAAAAGTAGGAGCAAGAAACGCTCTCGCCATTTCAAGAACCTCATTCGCCGGAATTCTCGCTATCGAAAACGGTGTGATAAATAACTGTGCAGTCGCATTCGGAGCTGTTAAGGATGTAATAATCCGGCTGCCGGAAATTGACAGTATGCTAATAGGAAAGACTATCGAAGAAGCAAAAGCTTGCAAAGCAGCTTATCTTGCAGCATACGATGAGGCAATTCAACCCAGACCCGGCAGAGTCGGCATTGACTATAGAAAAGATATCTGCATGAATTTGTTGAAAGACTTTTTGGATTGTAAAGGAGTTTAATAATGTTACTGATTGGAAATGGCAGATTAATTACAAGAGGTACTCCAAACATTTTCATCGAAAACGGTGCTGTTGTTACTGAGGGTCGGTTGATAAATGAGGTTGGTGATACTGCAACGTTAAAAGCCAAGTACCCCAATGCCGAATTTGTTGATGCAAAGGGCGGGGTTATTATGCCGGGGCTTATTAATGCTCATAATCATATTTACAGTGCTTTTGCAAGGGGTATATCAATTAATGGTTATGCTCCTAAGAGTTTTCCTGAGATTTTGGATGGTATGTGGTGGACTATTGACCGGCATCTTCTTGTTGAAGATACTAAATGGAGTGCTATGGCGATATATCTTGATTGTATTCGTAACGGATGTACGACTGTTATGGATCATCATGCGAGTTATGGTGAAATACGAGGCAGTTTGTTTGCTATTGCCGATGCCGCCAAAGAACTTGGGGTCAAAACGGGGCTTTGTTATGAGGTTTCCGACCGCGACGGTGAGGATAAAATGCGTGAAGCAGTTGCGGAAAACGCAGAGTTTATTAAGTTTGCAACAGCCGATGATACCGATATGATAAAAGGCATGATGGGTATGCATGCATCTTTTACTCTTTGTGATAAAACAGTTGCACTTTGCCGCGAGAATACTCCCGAAGGGATTGGCTTCCATATCCACGTAGCCGAAGGAATGGAAGATGTAAATGACAGTTTATCGAAATACAGCAAACGCGTGATTAACAGACTCTACGACCTTGGCATTCTCGGTAAACATACGATCACCGGTCATTGCATCCATGTCAGTGATGAAGAAATGGATATTATTAAACAAACAGATACCATGGTAGTTCACAATCCGGAGTCCAATATGGGCAATGCTGTCGGAATTCCGCCGTGTATGGAAATGATTAAACGTGATATTCTGCTCGGACTCGGCACGGATGGTTACACAAACGACATGTTTGAATCCGAAAAAGTCGCAAACATCATCCACAAGCATGTACTCTCAGACCCCGGAGCAGCCTGGACAGAAGTCCCGAAAATGCTGTTCGAAAACAACGCAAAAATATGCTCCCGCAGTTTTAAGACAAAAGTAGGAGTACTGGAAGAAGGCGCAGCAGCCGATATCATTGTGAGCGATTACATACCGCCGACACCCATGTCTGCAGAAAATTTTGATGGGCATATTCTGTTTGGCATGAGCGGCAGAAGTGTAGTGACAACGGTTATTAATGGTGTTATAAAAATGAAAAACCGCGAGTTTATCGGCATTGATGAAGAACAGATACTCGCAAAATGCCGTGAACAAGCCGGTGCAATGTGGACACGGATTAATTCAAGATAAAATCGGGAGGCAGATATGAGTGATAAGATGAGGCAAATTCCTTTTGGGCAGTTGATTGATTGGGCTTTGTGCGAGTATAAGGCACAGGGGTCTGTTTTTGGTGTTAAAAAGTTTTATACAAACACCGGTGCCGGCAGTTATGAGATATTCGGTGAGAAGCTTGAACTGCCGTTCGGGCCGGCAGCGGGTCCTCATACTCAGCTTGCTCAGAATCTGATTGCAGGGTATGTTGCGGGAGCAAGGTTTTTTGAACTTAAGACCGTCCAGATTCTCGACGGTGAGGAACTACCGGTTTCAAAGCCCTGTATTCTTGCAAAAGACGAATGCTACAATGTCGAATGGTCTACCGAGCTTTATGTTCCCGAGGCTCTCGACGAGTATATAAAAGGCTGGCTGGCTATTAAGCTTCTCAGCCGCGAGTTCGGACTCGGCAGTGAAAGAGGCTTTGTTTTTAACATGAGTGTCGGTTACGATCTGGAAGGTATAAAAACCGAAAAAATCGACAGTTTTATCGAAGGGCTTAAAGATGCCGGAAACACAGATTGCTACAAATCCTGCATGGATTGGGCATTTGAAAATCTTCATAAGTTTGAATATGTTGATAAAAATCTGTTGGATGGATTAAATGCAGAAATCTGCAATTCGATTACACTTTCCACATTGCACGGATGCCCGCCGGATGAAATTGAACGTATTGCTTCTTATCTTCTCGAAGAAAAAAGACTGCATACTTTTATCAAGTGCAATCCTACTCTGCTCGATTTTGAGTATGCCCGAAAAACCATGGATAAGCTCGGATTTGAGTATCTCGATTTTGACGATAAACACTTTAAAGCCGATTTGCAATTTAATGATGCGGTCCCTATGCTTAAACGCCTGCAGAAGCTTGCAGACAGCTTGTCGCTTGAGTTTGGGGTAAAAATAACAAACACATTTCCGGTTAAAATTTCTGCAGCTGAGCTTCCGGGTGAGGAAATGTACATGTCCGGACGGTCGCTCTTCCCATTATCGATCGAAGTTGCAAACAGATTGTCAAAAGCATTTGACGGTAAGCTGCGCATCAGTTTCTCCGGCGGCGCCGATGTAAGGAATATAAGGGATATAATCGATGCCGGTATCTGGCCGATAACCCTTGCCACCACATTGCTTAAACCCGGCGGTTATGAGCGGCTGCATCAGATTGCAGGAAAATTTGATAATGTTGGATCATCAAAATTTGATTGCATCGACTTAAGTAAACTGCAGGCTTTAACAGACAGTTCCCGCATTGAACCGATGTACAGAAAACCTGCCGGTATATTGCCCGAGCGCAAAATAGCCGCAGAAGTTCCGATAATTGATTGCTTTACCGCTCCATGTCGCAATGGATGTCCGTTCGAGCAGGATGTCCCCGCATATCTCAGGCTTGCATCGGAAGAAAAACACCTTGAAGCACTTCGGGTAATTACCGAAAGAAATCCTTTGCCGTTTATAACAGGAACAATATGTTCACACAATTGTATGACAAAATGTACCCGCAGCTTTTATGACCACAGTGTCGGCATCCGCTCCGTCAAGCTAAAAGCCGCAACCAATGCTTTTGATGATTTGATCTGCGAAATTAAAAACGCGTCAGGCTTCTCCGGCGGCAGCACGGAAGAAGTTAAATCAGGCGGAAAAATCGCAATAATCGGCGGCGGTCCGGCAGGTCTTGCAGCTGCATATTTTCTTGCAAAAGCAGGGCGGCAGGTAGCAATCTTCGAAAAAAGAAATTCTTTGGGTGGAATCGTCCGCCATGTAATACCGGAGTTTCGCATACACGACAGCGCGATAGACAATGATATAACCCTTGTTGAATCCATGGGTATTGACGTTAAATTAAACACGGAGATAAATTGCATAAACAGTCTCCGCACCGGCGGCTATGAAAATATTATTATTGCAACAGGTGCGTGGGCTCCGGGAACCGTAGAGCTTGAAAACGGCACTGCTTTGGATGCTCTTGAATTTCTTGCTCATTTAAAATCCGATTCAAAGGCAAAGTCCGGCACTGTTTCAAGCAGAACCTTCGGTGAAAACATCGCAGTAATAGGCGGCGGTAACACGGCAATGGATACTGCACGTGCAGCAAAGCGTATCGACGGCGTAAAGAAAGTTTCCATTATTTACCGACGCACAAAACGTTATATGCCTGCAGATGCCGAAGAGCTTATGCTTGCAGGTCATGAAGGTGTTGAATTTTATGAGCTTCTTGCGCCGAAGAGCCATAAAGCAGGTGTGCTGACCTGTACCCAAATGATACTCGGCAAACCCGATTCATCAGGGAGACGCAGTCCCGTTGCAACAGACAAACTTGTCGATATTCCTGCAGATACTGTTATTGCTGCTGTCGGAAACAAAGCATGTAAAGACCTTTGTGATATTAAAGATAAAGACGTTTTTGTAATCGGTGATGCCGCAAACGGACCGGCAACGGTTGCAGAAGCAATAAGAGATGCGGCAAATTGCGCCGCTGAAATCACGGGAATAAGCTTTGATAAATATACCGGTTTGAATATAAGCACGGACTTAAACAAAGTAAACTCCGCAAAAGGAATACTTTACTCTGACAACTCAGAGGTTTGTCAATCGAATCGTTGCTTAGAATGTCAAACTATCTGCGAAAACTGCGTTGATGTATGCCCGAACAGAGCGAACATTTCCTTAACGGTTGACGGTCGCCCTCAAATCATACATATTGACTTTATGTGCAACGAATGCGGAAACTGCGAAGCATTCTGCCCGTACAGCAGCGCACCCTATCTTGATAAACTGACATTATACATCGCGGAAGAAGACTTCGATAACAGCAAAAACAACGGCTTTCTCCCGCTACCCGACGGCTCCGTCCGCGTAAGATTAGACGGCGAAATCATCGAACACAAATACGGCGAAGAACTGCCACCGGACATTTGGAAGCTGATAAAAGAAACAATAAACACAATGAGACAATGGATTGGTTATTAAAGTAATAAGCCGGAGATACCTTCCGGTTAATAAACTAATCTCTTATTAATATTCTAATAGCTTCTATTGCTGTTTTTATACCCGGTGTTGTATCGTGACTTTTCGGGTTGTCAAGACCCTTCGCTTCTCTTTCTTGATTCCACACTACATTTAGAACACAACCTGCTTTTACTCCCAAGATTTGTGATACAATATACAGTGCGGAGCTTTCCATTTCCGATGCAAGGCAGCCTGCTTTTATCCAGGCTTTCCAGTTTTTTATCAGATCCTCACCGACGGGCATTCTTTCGGGTGAATGTTGTCCGTAGAATGAGTCTTTACAATGCACTACTCCTGCGTGCCATGTTATTCCCAAATTTTTTGCAGCTTCAACAAGAGCGTTAGTCACCGAAATATCCGCTATGGCGGGGAATTCAATCGGAACATATTCCTTGCTTGTTCCTTCCTGACGGATTGCACCCGTCGCTATTACAACATCACCGCCGATTACCTGCTCTGCCATGCCGCCGCATGTGCCGACACGTATAAATGTATGGATGCCTGTTTTACAGAGTTCCTCGACAGCAATTGCGGTTGACGGACCTCCCATACCGGTGGACATTACCATCACTGTATTGTCGCAAAGCTCGCCGAGCCATGTTGTATATTCTCTGTTTTGGTGATAAAACCGCGGATTGTCAAGATATTTTGCAATAGCTTCAACCCTTCCCGGATCACCCGGCAGTATTGCATACTTTGCACCATGAGTATTGTCAAAATCAATATGATATAATTTTTCCATAATTACTTCACCCCATACATTTTTTATGATAAAACTTTATCATTACTTATTAAAAATTGCAATAAAATTGTCTTGACATGATAACAGCAGCAATGTACAATATCTTGTGATAAAGTCTGTGAATTTCTCTACAAATAGTAGCATTGATTTCAGGACAGCAATTTCGGGGAAATCCCTTATAATAAAACAGAACCCCGTATTGTAAATAATTTTATGGAGGATATGATGAAAAAATTTATAGCAATCGCAATCGCACTTGTCATGATTTTCGCACTTGCCGCATGCGGCGGCGCACCCAAAGCAGACGGCACAGACGGCATCAAGATAGCTCTTGTCGGCCACTCACCCGAATCCATTTTGGATGACGGTTCGTTTAACCAGTTCTCATGGAGAGGAATTACCAAGTTTGTTAACGATAACGGGCTTAACATGAACGAAAACGCACGTTGGTTTACAGCACATTCACAAGATACCGAAGCAAGACTTGATGTTTTAAGTGATGCAATTGACAACTGGGGCGCAAATATCCTTATACTTCCCGGATTCGACTGGGCAAACGCAATGTTTGTTGCACAGGACCTCTATCCCGACTCGGCATTTGTTATCTTGGACGCAGCACCGACAAGTGAAGACTGGGAGGAAAGAATCGAATCTAATGTCGCTGCCATTTTCTTTGCCGAACACGAATCCGGCTTTTTAGCAGGATATGCACTTGTAAAAGACGGCTATAGAAATCTCGGCTTTATCGGCGGCAGAGCAGTACCACCGGTTGTCCGTTTCGGCCACGGATTTATCCAGGGTGCCGAATATGCCGCAGCAGAGCTTGCTCTCTCCGGAGATATTGCAATAAACTACCATTACTGGGGAGCATTTATCCCAAGTGGTGAAGCCGCTACTTTTGCAGGCTCATGGTATGCAGCGGGTACAGAAATAATATTTGCTGCAGCAGGTGGTGTAGGTTTCTCTGTAATGTCTGCCGCAGAAGGTGCAAATGCCTTTGTAGTAGGTGTTGACGGAGACCAGTCCAGTGACTCAACGACAGTTATAACATCAGCCATGAAACTCCTTGATGTATCTGTTAATGAAATGATTACAGATTATGTCAACGGCAGCTTCAAAGGCGGCAGGGCACATACATTTGATGCTTCAAGCAACTCTGTCGGACTGCCTATGGCAACTTCCAAATTCAACAACTTCACACAAGCGGAATACGATGCAATTTTCAATAAAATAAAAAGCGGTGAAGTTGTTGTTAACGACACCCTCGAGATGTCGGACCTTACTATAGTACAGGTCACAGTCAACGAAATATCATAGCCTGTTTTCTAAAAAGGAGCGCCTTTAAAAGCGCTCCTTTTTTCTAAGCTGCTGATATTTCCCATGAAAGGGCATAGATAATAATGTATATCATTGAAATGCGCAACATCACAAAAAAGTTTCCCGGAATCATAGCAAACGACGATATTACACTTCAATTAAAAAAAGGTGAAATACACGCACTTTTAGGAGAAAACGGCGCAGGCAAATCTACTCTTATGGGTGTATTATTCGGTCTTTATAAACCTGAACAAGGCAATATTTTCAAAGACGAAAAAGAAGTAAATATTTCAGGTCCAAACGATGCAAATATTTTAGGCATAGGCATGGTACACCAGCATTTCAAACTTGTTCATAATTTCACCGTCTTGGAAAATATCGTACTGGGTGTTGAAACAACTTCCAATGGTATATTACAAATGAAAAATGCCAAAGAAAAAATTCTTGCGCTGTCCAAAAAATATGGCTTTGACATTGATATAGACGAAGAAATCCGAAATATCAGCGTCGGAATGCAGCAAAGAGTCGAAATCCTCAAAATGCTGTACAGAGACAATGAAATATTAATTTTTGACGAGCCGACCGCCGTTCTCACCCCTCAGGAAATAGATGCTCTTATGAAAACAATGAAGGACATGGCAGCCGAAGGAAAGTCAATTTTATTTATTACCCATAAATTAGACGAAATAATGCAGGTCGCAGACAGATGTTCGGTTTTACGTAAAGGAAAAATGATAGGCACTGTCGATGTATCATCAACAACAAAAGAAGATTTATCCGAAATGATGGTAGGCAGAAAGGTCATTTTAAGCCTTGAAAAGAATGAAGCAAAACCCGGTGATACTATTTTGGAAATCAAAAACTTAAACCAAAGAGGAAAACTTGACGAATCCGGAAAAGATAAGCTCAAAAATATATCCTTTACCGTTAAAGCCGGAGAAATATTATGCATTGCGGGAATCGAAGGAAACGGGCAGACAGATTTGGTATACGCTCTTACCGGTCTTTCGCCGATAGACTCCGGTGAAATAATTATGGAAAACAAGGACATTTCCAAATCCACAATCAGAAAAAGAACCGAATCCGGCATTGCTCACATCCCCGAAGACAGGCATAAACACGGTTTGGTCTTAGATTATTCTTTGGGATATAATTTAATTTTACAAAATTACTATACAAAACCTTTTCAAAAGGTCGGTTTCCTTAAAAGACTTGCAATTTCAGAGCATGCCAGGAAACTGATAAAACGTTTTGATATACGCAGCGGTCAGGGAGAAGACACTCCTGCCCGAAATATGTCAGGCGGTAATCAGCAAAAAATCATAATCGCCAGAGAAATTGACTGTGACCCCAAGTTGCTTGTTGCAGTACAACCGACAAGAGGTCTTGATGTAGGAGCAATTGAATACATCCACCGGCAGCTTCTTGCTCAAAGAGACTCCGGCAAAGCTGTATTGCTTATTTCCCTGGAGCTTGAAGAAGTAATGAATGTAGCAGACAGGATTTTAGTTATGTATGAAGGCGAAATCGTAGCAGATGTCAATCCGAAGGAAGTTACATTCCAGGAGCTTGGGCTTTATATGTCCGGCGCTAAAAGAGATGAGGTGGGAGCATGAGGGATAAAAGAGGATTACTCAGCTTTTTATCCTCGGTTTTGGTAATTATTGCCGGGCTTTTAATCGGTGTGATAGTTTTATTCGTCAGCAACGCACAACAGGCTCTCCCTGCTCTTGCTACAATACTTACATTTGGCGCAAGCTCATTGCGTAATATCGGAGATGTGCTTTTGGGTGCTACTCCCATTATCTTAACAGGTCTTTCGGTAGCTTTTGCTTTTAAAACAGGTCTGTTTAATATCGGTGCCACCGGACAGTTCACTCTCGGCGGCTTTGTTGCCATATATATCGGTATAGAATGGACATTCCTTCCCTCACCGATTCGTATAATAACCTGTATTCTCGCCGCAGCGGCAGCAGGTGCATTATGGGGGGCAATACCCGGATTGTTAAAAGCATTTCGCAATGTGCATGAGGTTATATCCTCTATAATGACAAATTATATCTGTATGTTTTTAGTCAACTATTTAATTGAAACCAATATTTTCGACATGCAGCGCGCCACTTCCCTTCCGCTCGCTCCGGATTCAAACCTGCCGAGCATGGGACTTGACTATATTTTCAGAGAACCTCTCGGAAACTCTTTCCGGTCATCCAGTGTAAACCTCGGTATAATTTTGGCTATTCTCATAGCAATTATGGTTTATTTGATTTTAGATAAGACAGTCTTCGGATATGAACTTAAATCATGCGGCTTAAATAAAGATGCGGCAAAGTACGCAGGTATAAACGAGAAGAAAAACATCGTAATGTCCATGGTAATATGCGGAGCTCTTGCAGGTATAGGCGGTGCACTCAACTTTATGAATGGTACAGGGCTGTCTATGAGTACCCTCAACATGCTTGCAACGGAAGGTTTTACAGGCATATCAGTCGCATTTCTCGGGCTTAATCACCCGATAGGAATTATTTTCTCCGGCATACTCATTTCCTATCTGTTCCTCGGCGGAGCAAGAATGCAGGCATTTGGCTTTTCCATAGAAATTGTAGAGATTGTAATCTCTGTAATAATCTACTTCTGTGCATTTGTATTTGTTGTTAAATCAACTCTCGGGACACAGATCGGCAAAATCATCCAACGAAAACCAAAGATAACTGCCGAAGAAGGAGGGACGGAAGAATGACGATGTTCTATTTTATAAGCCAACATACAATGTATTTTTTGATTCCTCTTATGATTGTTGCACTCGGCGGAATGTTTTCCGAAAAAAGCGGAATTGTCAATATTGCTCTTGAGGGAAAAATGATAATCGGTGCTTTTGCTGGTATATTCTTTATGGGAGCTTTCCAAATTGCCGGACCCGAAATCCCCGATCAGCTTGTTCTTGTGCTTGGTCTGCTCGTCGGCATGACTGCCGGTCTTTTGCTTTCGATACTGCACGCTTATGCAGCAAACAATCTTAAAGCAAATCAGATAATAAGCGGTATTGCCATAAACATGTTTGCTCCCGCTTTTGCGATATTTACTTCGAAATATGTTACCGGCTCACAAAATGTTTTCTTTTCAAATCAATTCAGAATAGAATCAATACCTCTACTTGGAAACATACCTGTTTTAGGACCTATGTTTTTCCAAAACACATACTTTACCACATATTTGGGTTTTGCTATTTTGGGTATCTCCGCATTTGTTTTATATAAAACAAAATTCGGCCTTAGACTCAGAGCTTGCGGCGAGCATCCGCATGCAGCCGATTCTGTGGGTGTTAATGTTGTAAAGATACGTTATGCCGGAGTACTCATTTCCGGTGCTCTTGCCGGTCTTGGCGGTGTTATTTTCATCGTACCTATATCAATTGTTTTTAACGGATCTGTAAACGGATATGGTTTTCTCGCGCTTGCCGTCCTTATATTCGGAGCCTGGAAACCTCTGAGAATATTATTTGCAGCTCTCTTTTTCAGCCTGATGCAGGCTATTGCCTCAAGCTATACAGTAATTCCCTTCCTCGCCAATTTACCGATACCGGCTCCTTTTTATAGAATGACCCCTTATATCGCAACACTTATTGTACTTGCATTTACATCCAAA
>Ga0123356_10002866_pt1 | contig 18250 bp, 18 predicted proteins | sample TergutEmb28metaG_2_FD_92546 | JGI IMG/M metagenome (GOLD analysis project Ga0123356, IMG submission 92546) | Embiratermes neotenicus P3 segment gut microbial communities from Petit-Saut dam, French Guiana - Emb289 P3 | ecosystem: Host-associated > Arthropoda: Insects > Digestive system > Gut ...
CGCTTGCGTTCAGTTGTGAAGACGCTACGCTTATGAAGACGCAAACAAGTTTGCTTATGAAGACGCTTCGCTTGTGAAGTGTTGCTACGCAACATGGCGGAATGTTTATATATAATTATCCATAATAAGGCGAAGCCGACTTCACAAGCGAAGCGTCTTCACGCGCCAAAGGCGCACTTCACAAGGCGAAGCCGTCTTCATATCTTAATTGTTGACTACAATTAAAAGAGGAATGTATAATATATGTGAGGAAATAAAAATGAGAGATTTTGGCGAAGAATTTAAAAAGCGCACAAAAGCGATTGCTGATCTTGTGAGGGCAAGCGGTGCAAAGGGCATAGTTTACGGAAACAGTGGCGGAAAGGATAGCGTTCTTGTGGGGATTTTGTGCAAGTCTGCCTGTGAAAATACTTTAGGGATTATGATTCCTTGTGCCACCAAAAGGAACTTCGGCGAGGATTTAGCGCACGGCAAAATAATTGCGGATATGTTTAATATCAATTCGCACACGGTAGATATTACCGCCGTAAGGAATCTTTTAATTAAAACCCTTGAGGATAGTGATATTTCCTTAAATCCGTCTGCCGTTAATAACATTGCACCGCGCCTTCGCATGACATTGCTTTACGCCGTTGCCTCAAGCCAAAATCTTTTGGTGGCAGGCACAAGCAACTTTAGCGAAAAATATGTGGGCTACTTCACAAAATGGGGGGACGGCGCGTGCGACTTTAACCCGATTGCAGATTTAACCGCCCGCGAAGTTTGTGAGTTTTTGCGCTATTTGGGCGCACCCGAAGATATCATTTCAAAGCCACCGTCTGGCGGATTGTTTGACGGGCAAACAGACGAAACGGAACTCGGAATCTCGTACGAAAAGATTGACGATTACCTTCTCTTCGGCAAAGCCTCAAATGAGGACAAAGCCCTAATAGAATCCCTTCACCAAAAAACCGCCCACAAAAGAAATTGAGGTAAATACCTGTGCATGGCGGAAAGAGATTTTTAGATAGATTTTTAAGTAACCCTTGGACTTTTTTGTAACTTTATGCTATTCTAATAGAAATGATAGGCAAAAATAAATTTGGGATTGAAATACTTGACACAACGCTTAGGGACGGGGCGCAGAGTGAAGGTGTGTCCTATTCCGTTAGTGATAAGATTAATGTGGTTAAGGCACTTGACGATTTCGGCGTTAATTATATTGAGGCAGGAAACCCCGGTTCTAATCCTAAGGACTTAGAATTTTTTAAGCGTGCAGGCGGGCTGAAACTTAAGAATGCGAAACTTTGCGCTTTCGGAAGTACGCGCAGAATTGCCAAAAACATATGTGAGGACGAAAATATCCTGTCGCTTTTAAGCGCAGGCACTGAAACCGTGGTGATTTTCGGCAAGGCATCGGATTTGCAAGTGAAAGAAATTCTAAATGCCACCCAAGCGGAAAATCTTGAAATTATATATGACACCGTAAAGTTTTTTAAAGAAAAGGGCAAAGAGGTAATCTTTGACGCGGAACATTTTTTTGACGGATATAAATCAAATAAAGCGTATGCAAAAAAGGCTTTGAAAGTGGCTTCGGACGCAGGCGCAGACATTTTGACGCTTTGCGATACTAACGGCGGTGCGCTTTCCCATGAGGTGGCAACTGCGGTTAAAGATATTGTTAAATCGTTTAAAAACATAAGAATAGGCATTCATTGCCATAACGATTCGGGGCTTGCCGTAGCCAATTCTTTGGTGGCGGTTGAGTGCGGTGCAACTCATGTGCAAGGCACATTTGTGGGTACTGGGGAACGCGCAGGCAATGCGGATTTATCAGGAATAATTCCTAACCTATATTTTAAAATGGGCTATGACTGCGCTAAGTGGAACTTAAGGCAACTAACGGATACGGCTTTAAAAATTTACGAAATTTCTAATATTGTTCCGCCTGCAAATAAGCCTTACACAGGCTATTCCGCATTTGCGCATAAAGGCGGAATGCATATAGACGGCATGGAAAAATTAGAGAGTTCGTTTGAACATATTCCGCCCGAATCGGTGGGAAACAAACGCCGTTATCTCATGAGTGAACTCAGCGGTAAAACTACTGTTTTTAACAAAATTGCAAGCTACGCACCTAACCTTTCCATATGTTCGCAAGAGGTTGGCGAAATTTTGAATAAGCTGAAAGAACTTGAATTTGAGGGCTATCAATTTGAATCGGCAGAGGCTTCATTTGAACTTATTGTGCGTGAAATCCTTGGGGGCTTAAAGCCCAAATTTGAAATCAAAAGCTACAAAACAAGTGTGGAATATTTAAGCGGAAACGGCAGTGCAAATGCAAGCGTGGAAGTGGTGGCGAACGGCTTAAGCCAAACGGCAACCGCAAGCGGTAACGGGCCTGTGAACGCGCTTGACATTGCTTTAAGGAAAGCACTTCAAAGCATTTATCCCGAGATAAAAAACATATATCTTACCGATTATAAAGTTAGAGTAATCTCAAGCGGAAACGCCACAGGCGCAAAAGTCCGCGTGCTTATTGAGAATTCAAGCGGTAAAAACATATGGACAACGGTGGGCGTATCGTCTGATATAATTGAAGCAAGCAAGAAAGCCTTGCAGGATTCATTTGAATACTATCTATTAAAATGGGGGTGCGCTCATTGCGTTGACTTAAAACCTTAGCGTGCAATTTTGGCTTATTTCCGTCTTTTGCGGGCTTTTTAGCGTACAGCAAACACGCCTGAAGCCCACAAAAGCCAAAACTAAACCTAAAATTTCATTGCTAATCTTTTTAAATCCACGCAGTGGACACACCCTCTAAAGGGGAACGAATTATGATAAAACACATTGTGCTTTTTAAGTTGAAAAACAAAGCTGACGCGTCCAAGGCAATAGAGGCATTTTACAGCATGAAAGGCAAGATTAAAGGTATGCTTGATTTAGAGGCAGGCACGGACTTCCTTGAAAGCGAAAGAAGTTACGATGTGGCTTTGGTATGCACCTTCACGGATAAATCCGCACTTGAAAGCTACCAAACTGATCCCGTGCATTTGCCTGTGAAAAAACTTATGCACGAAATCCGCACTGCTTCTGTGGCGGTGGATTTCATATGTTAATTGAGAATTAAGAATTCAGAATGCAGAATTAAGGTATTAGTAAATATAATTATGGATAATAACCAAGCAAGCATGAATAACGAAATAACACCTAAAAAGGTTTACGGTATAACCCCCCGCCAAAAGATGCCCAAGGGCAAAAAACGGCTGTTTATTTTTATTGCCGTACTGCTTTCACTTGTTATGGTTTTCGGCGTTTTTTATTGCATAGGCGAAATCGGATATAAGCATAATTTAAGGCTTATCAGCTTAATTGAAAAAACTCTCACCCCCGAAATCCACCCTTATTGGGACGAGGAAACAGGCGTGTGGACTTTTGATACGGATAGAGATTTTAAAATTTTACACCTTACAGATATTCATTTCGGTGGCGGATTCATATCAATTAACAGAGATACTTGGGCTATAAAAGCTATGGTGGAACTTGTGAACCGCACCAAGCCCGATCTTATTGTGATAACGGGCGATATGGCTTTTCCTGTGCCTTTCATGAGTGGTGCTTTCAATAACAGATTCCAAGCGGTTATGGTAATTGAACTTTTTGAAAGGCTTGGAATTTATTGGACTGTTACCATGGGCAACCACGACACTGAGGCCTATAGCTATTATAACCGCGCCCAAATCGCACAGTTTTATGAGGACGCCTCGCGGAAAAATAACAAGAACGCAAAGGGCTTATTTGCACGCGGGGAAACGGCGGTACACGGCGAGGGCAACCATATAATTAACATTGCAAATAAGAACAGCGGTGAAGAGGGCAAGCGCGAAATCACCCAAACACTTGTGATGCTTGATTCAAATACATATGCAGACGGTTCGTTATTATTCACATATGACAGTATCCGCCAAAACCAAATTGATTGGTACGAAAGGGAAATTTTAAGGATTTCAGATATAAGCAGGCAAAGAGGAAGTGAGAAAGAGGTTGTGAAATCCCTTGCGTTTTTCCACATTCCTTTAATTGAATTCGGACACGCGTGGCACGAGTACGCAAGCAACGATTGGCAGGATACCTCAGATGTCAAATACTTCTTTGGCTTTGCAGATGAACCCGGGGCGCTTGTGGGGCATGGCAAATACGGTTGCAGATTCTTTGCCACCGCACTTAGGCTTGGAAGTACCCAAGGTGTGTTTGCGGGGCATGATCATTATAATAATTGGAGTGTGGAATATAAGGGAATCCGCCTTACTTACGGGCTTTCTATAGATTATTTAGCTTACGCATTTATGGGCATTCACAAAAGAGATTCCCAACGCGGTGGCACACGGATTACCGTGGGGGTAGACGGTTCTTTTGATTTAAGCCAAGAATTTTTGGGAATAAAATACAATAAATTGCCGAAAGTGTATTGACATGATTTAAACCAAGAGGTATAATTAACGCATAATCAGCATGAAAAATGTACAAAACCAAAACTTCAAAAAATTTACAGCCGTATTTGCGGTGATTTTTGTTGTGCTGTTTTTGTGCTTTTCGGGGCTGTTAATAATGTTCGCGCATAACTGCGAGGTTCAGCATGAAATGCCACCTTGCCCCGTATGCGTGATTATTCACCATGTAAAAGCCGTCCTTGGGGCTTTGGCTATGCTGATTGCGCCGTTCGCGGTTGCAGTTTGCATATCACTTTTAATTATCACCGCAGGGGTAACCTGCGTTTTGCTACTTTCGCAAACGCCCGTGGCGTTAAGAACGCGCTTAAACAGTTAAGCCTTTTTTTTAAAACAATCTCTTTAAACTTAGTAAGAATTCACGCAGGGAAACCAAATCCAAACACGGTTTTTTGCTGTGGTATTTTTAAAATCAAAAAACAAAATCAAAATTTAATTTATAAAAGGAAAAAAATAATATGAAAAAAGCATTTAAAATTTTTAGTTTAATACTCATAGTTTGCGTTATCGGATTCGCGCTAATCGCGTGTGATAACGGAAACAACAATAATAATAATGATTCGTATACCTGTAGCGTAAATTGGGTTGCCCCAATGCTTGCGTTTAATGTGGACGCGCAAAAATGTGCAGACGGCACATTTGAAATCGGCTTACATGACACATTAGCAATTACTTCTCACAGAATCACAAGCGAAGGTGTAACCAAATATGCAGACTTAGGCGAAAATGCGGTTAAGGTAACCGCACAGTTTGCTTACCAAGGTGATAAAGAGTGGAATGCGCGCTTCCGCGTAGCCGTGCAAGAAATCACATGGGACGGCGATGATTGGGGACACGCAAATATGATAAAGAATCACACTTTGCCAAGTGTTGCTGACGGTGAAAAAATATTTGTGCTGTACGAAGGGCAACATTTAAATGAAAATGCGCTTTGGAATATCCGCGGTGCGAATTTCGGCGGTGCGTCCACAGGTGGCTTGGCAGATGCCGAATTGGGAATCCCTGCTTCCTTCCTTATCAATAAGGATACCGCAAGCAACTATGCTTCCCAAGATTTTTATATTGTGGGGCTTACAGAAGGCAGATATGTGGTTTCATATTTTATGACAGTTTCAGACTACGCAGGACATTGGCATAATTACGATATTATCGCACACACCACGGTTCTCATTACCGTTAGCGCGCCTAACTCACCTTGGGTTACCGCCTAATAAAAATAAAAAAAGGAATAGTCATGTTTAAGAAATTTGCAAAAATCATACTGCTTCTTGCGGTGATAATAGTTAGTTTTTCAGGTGCAACAATGCTATCGGGTTGCGGGGGGGATTCTTCCCCGCCCGATATCGTTGTTACCATTTTTCCTGCTTACGATTGGGTTAAAGTTGTGCTTGGCAATAACCCCAAAGGTTTCAATGTCCATTACCTAATGGAAAACGGAACTGATCCGCATTTTTATTCCCCAAGTTTTCAGGATACGGCTTACATAATCAGCAGTAAGCTGTTCGTTTATATTGGCGAGGCGGAAACAAAGGTTGTGCCTGTGCTAAAGCAAAACCCGGGTGTTAACAAGGTTTCGCTTATGAATTTAGTTGAAACAAGAAAAAGAGAGGACGATGCCCATTTAGGTTCAGAGGACGAGGATTGCGATACCGATTGCGTTCACGGTGATTTGCATGACGAACATGTGTGGCTTTCCTTAAGATTCGCGCGCGTTTTCGTTAGCGCAATTGAAAATGAAATATCAAAATTAGATCCCTCAAATAAATCCGTTTATAAAGCTAATGCAGACGCGTATATTCAAAAACTTTATGATCTTGATAACGAATACGAGGAAGCAGTGGGCAAGGATTCGGGCAGAGGTAAAGATAAAATTTTGCTTGCAGATAGGTTTCCGTTTATGTACCTTGTGGACGATTACGGCATTAAATGGGATTCGGCTTTCAGCAGTTGTTCCACAGATACGGCAATAACGCCACAAAACAGAAACAGGCTTGAGGGCGTTGTGAATGGGCTTGGATTAGATGTTATTCTAATTCTTGAAAATTCCACCACAGGCGCGCTTGCGGGTGAGATAGTGGGGGCAACCGTTGCCACAAAAGTCCGCGTGATAAGCGCAATGCAGATTGTTAGCAAAAATGCGATTAAGGCAAATAATTTAACTTACCTATCAATAATGAAAGCCAATTTAACCGTGCTGAAGGAGGCTTTGGCATGACGCAATTAAAGCTGGACAATGTGTCCGTGGGCTACGGCGGTACAGTGATAACAGACGAACTTACCTTTGAAATAAATGAGGGTGATTACCTTTGCGTTGCAGGCGAAAACGGCGCAGGAAAAACAACTCTTATTAAATCCATGTTAGGGCTAATAAATATACTCAAAGGCAAAATTTCATATGGCGAGGGCTTTAAAAAAAGCGATATCGGCTATCTTCCGCAACACCGCGAACTGCAAAAAGATTTCCCTGCAAGCGTGACGGAAATTGTGCTTTCGGGCTTTTTGAACAAGTGCGGATTCCGCCCCTTTTATTCCAAAAAGGAAAAAGAAACCGCCAAAGAAATCATGGAAAAAGTGGGGATTTCGGAAATCTCAAAAGAGTGCTACCGCGAACTTTCGGGCGGGCAACAACAGCGCGTTTTGCTTGCAAGGGCTTTATGCGCGTCCTCTAAAATGATACTTTTGGACGAACCCGTTTCGGGGCTTGATCCCGATGCTTCGGCAGAAATGTATAGGCTTATTGAAAAGCTAAATAAGGAAGATAAGGTTAGCGTAATTATGATTTCGCATGACATAGAACAGGCAAAAACATATGCAAGCCATGTACTAACACTTGAAAGAGGGGGCTATTGGTCATATGACGCTAATTGATTATTTAAGATTATCTTTTGTGCAGTACGCCCTTGTGGTAAGCATTCTTACCGCACTTTGCGCCGCCCTTGTGGGCGTTCCGCTTGTGCTTAAAAGGTACTCGCTTATAGGTTCGGGGCTTTCTCATGTGGCGTTTGCAGGCTTAGCACTTTCCGCGGTTATAAACCTCAAAGCCCCAATGTTTTTAGTGATTCCTTTAACTATCGCAGTTGCAATTCTTTTGCTTGCTTTCGGGCGGAATGCTAAGGTTAAAGGTGATGCCTCTGTAGCCATGATTTCAATAGGCGCGCTTGCGCTTGGATACTTTTTGTTAAACACTTTCCCTGTGTTTCACTTCACTGGTGATATAGCAGGCGCGCTGTTCGGCGATTCCACTCAAATGGTAACTTTAACCACAGCAGACATATGGTTAAGCGTGGGAATGGCGGTGCTTGTGATAGGCTTTTTCGTGTTTTTCTATAACAAGATTTTTGCAATCACATTTGACGCGGACTTCATGAAAGCCACAGGCGCAAAGGCAAAAATGTATGAAATTCTTGTTGCCGTGCTTATTGCTATAGTGGTATCCTTATCTATGCGCTTGGTTGGTTCACTGCTTACCGCCGCGCTGATAATATTCCCTGCACTATCTGCCATGCGGTTATTTAAGGATTTCAAAAAGGTGGTAATTTGTTCAGGAATTATATCGGTAATATGCGCCACATTCGGAATGCTTTCCGCAATAGTGTGGGAAGGAACGCCTGTGGGCGCAACAATAGTAATGGCTAACATTGCAATATTCGGCGTGTGCTTCGGCACAGGTTTATTGCTTAAACAATAGCTTGCTTTTCTAAGCAAGAACAAAATAAAAAGTAAAAAGAGGAAGATAATATGCCACAAAAAAATTCAAAAAATACTAACGAAAATATCGCCAAAAAACTTGAAGAAAAGAAAAGGCAAGAAGAACTTAAAAAGGCGGAACAAAAAAAGAAAGCTATTAAGATAAGCATATTGGGGGTAATCGGCGCGGTTGTTATCGGCGGTGCGATTGCGCTTGGCGTTATCTTCGGCGGGGGTGGCGGTAACACTACTGTGAACGCAGAATGGTGCAGGGCTTGCAACGGACAAGTCGCCCCTGTAAATTGCCACTGCGCCCATAACGCAGGTTGCCAAAACTCAAGCTGTAAATGCAGAAATCTACCTTGCTAATTCCCTTTAGCCTTAAATCTCAAGCCTTAAACCGAACGATTTGATAAAGCAATCAAGCTGAATCAAGTACGCAAAAATTTGGGGCATACGCATTAACTGCCCGTACCACGGGGCTTTAACCTCGTAAGCCGTGGTTCTTAAATCGTTTAAGAATTCTTGGTTAATCAGTTCGCCCACAAGGCTATATTTATCTTTTACCACCACGCCCGCTTTCTTTGAAACGAAGTCCAAAAACACAGGATTAAAAGTTTTAGGAAAGGGGCTTTTTTTTCTTTCTCTTACCTCTTCGGGTAAAAGCCCTTTAAACGCTTCTCTTAAAATTCCCTTTTCGCGGTTGTTAAGTGATTTTAAGTGCCACGGCATATTGAACGCATATTCCGCTATGCGGTAATCGCAAAAGGGTATGCGCAAGTCTATTTGGTTATACGCACTCATTCTATCACCGCGTTCAATAAGCGTTTGCATAAACCAATAAAAATTAAGCACAAACATTTCGCGCATTCTAACCTCAAGGCGGTTATCCGTGTCCAAATAATCCACGGTTGCAATCGTTTTTTGGTACTCGTTTTTCACAAACTCTTCAGGATTTTTGCCCACGAATTGCTGTTTAAAAAGAAGTTTCCTTAAGTCAATAGATTGCGACCACGGAAATGTGTCCTGAAACAGAATGCTTGGATTGTGATACCATGGGTATCCGCCAAAAAGTTCGTCTGCACATTCGCCAGAAAATGCGTTGTTATGAGTTTTTTTAACTTCACGGCAGAATAAAAGAAGGGAACTATCAATATCCGCCATCCCCGGTAAACCGCGCGCAATGCTTGCTTCGGAAAGCGCGTCTGCCACTTCCAAGCTGTTTAAAACAATGTTAGTGTGGGGGCTACCTGTGAAACGACTCATAATATCAATATATTTGCCGTCTGAATCGGGTTGGAAAGCGTTTCCCACAAAGTATTCGTCATTGCCGTCATAATCCACTGAGAATGTGGAAAGTGTTTCCCCTCTTTCCTTAAGCCAATTTGAGGCAACAAGTGAAATTATACTGCTATCTAAGCCACCCGATAAAAAGGAAGCTGAATCTTCGGAAAGTTGCCTTTCAATAGAATCGGTGATTAGTTCACGCGTTCTTATCACGGTTTCGCCAAGGTTATCCGTGTGCGGGTGCGCCATTAACCGCCAATAGGTTTTAAATTCCGCGCCCTTGCGTGAAAAAACCATGAATTCGCCTGCCTTAAGTTCCTTCACGCCCTTAATTATGCCTGCCCCCATGCCTCTTCCGGGGCCTATAAGCATTATTTGCTTCAAGCCGTCTGAATCCAAAATCGGCTTAACAATCTTGTTTTGCATTAAGGTTTTAATTTCTGAGGCAAAAACCAAGCCACTGCCGTACTGATAGAAAAAGAACGGCTTAACCCCTATGCGATCCCGCGCCACAAAAAGCGTTTGCTTGCGCGTTTCCCAAATTGCAAAGGCGTAAGCCCCGTTAAACCTGTCAAGGCAACTTCTTCCCCATTCAATATACGCCTTAAGCATAATTTCTTCATGCGTATCGCTGTCAAAGCTATAGCCTTTCCTTGCCAAATCACCCTTAACTTCATGAAGGTTAAAAAGCCTGCCGTCAAGCACGATAACATAATCTTCGCCGTTCATGCTTAATGAGTAGGGCATAGGGCATAGGGCATAGGGCATAGGGGTGGAATCTTTATTATTATTTCCTTCATTGTGCGTTGTGCGCTGTGCGCTGTGCGCTGAATTTTTCCTCTCAATAAGCACGCAAGAAGTCCCCTTAAATTCTTTAAGCGCACCGTTTCCGCGGGGCTTTAAAGCCTCGCCCATTTTATAAATGGTTTCGGAATAATTTTTTACATTCTTTTCGTAATCTATCCAGCCTGCTATGCTACCAATCATTTTATACCTCATTACCGTAGCCATGGCTACCAAACTAACCTAAAATCCGCCGTTATCCTTGCTTAAGCACGGGTTGAATTTGCTTTAAATTTATTGCAGATTCGGCGGAAGCCTCTATCAGGGTGTAATCCGCCACAAGTGAAAAGGGTTTATTTCTAAAATCGTCCTGCCCGAACGGTACAGAGAAAATATTCTTCTTTGCCATTAAGCTACCAAGGTTTTGCATATTGCTTGAGAGAGCATCGTTTGAGGAAAGGGCAATTAGCACAGGCAAATTATTCCTAAGGTGTGCCTTTGTTGCCATTAGCACGGGGGTATCCGTTACCGCGTTACATAGCTTTGAAAGGGTGTTGCCTGTGCAAGGCGCAATTATCAGCAAATCGCAATCTCTTTGAGGGCCTATCGGTTCTGCGTTAAAAATTGAAGTTATCGCCTTGTTTCCTGAGGCTTCCTCAATATCTTTAATAAAATCTGAGGCTTTATAAAAGCGCGTATCAGTTTTTGCCGTGGCAAAAGACAGCACGGGTATAACCGTGTTACCGCTTTCCTTTAAACCGCGGATTATGGGAATAATTTGGCGGAATGTGCAGAACGAACCCGTAATGCAAAAATATATCTTTTTGTTTTTCATAATATCCTAATAGTTTTTCGGCTGTTAGCCGTTTGGTGTTTGAGTGATAACCGCTTTAATGTATTCCGAAGCGGATTTTGGTGCAACCTTTCCGGGGATTCCAAGTGCGTGCAAAAGTTTTATGTTTAATTCTTTTACGGCGTTTGTGTCCACACCCCCCGGTAAAGAGGCAAGATCAATCACAAAGCATTCGCTATTTAGCTGTTTTAGTAAATCTTTCGTTAGCACAAGGTGCGGAATTGTGTTAACCACAACGGCGTAATTGCCGATTTCGCTTTTGAGTTCGCTTAACTTAAAGGTTTTATCCGCAAAAAGCACAGCTTCGTCAAGTTTCGCGCCGATTCTGTTTGCTACTGCCACGAACGCATAGTTATCTTTAAGAACTTTGGCTAAGGCTTTGCCTACCTTTCCGTAACCCAAAATCAATGTTTTTAAGCCCACGATAGAAGAATCTGTGTTTGTGATAATGTGCGCAAGCGTTCCTTCGGCGGTTAGGTATGCGTTTTTATACACAAATTCTTCATTATCAAAATAATTTGTGTGAAGAATGTTCTTTTTCAAAGCAAGTTCCTTAACTTCTTCGCTTAAACTTCTTGAAAAAAGTTCGCTTCCTTCTTCAAGCATGGCGATAATGCTTGGGGTAATCACAGTGGTAACATTCATAATATAAGAAAGCCTTCCTGCGCCGAGATTTCCAAGATCACCAAACACGGCAACATCGCGCCCGTCCTCAGCAAGGCTTTCAAAAAGATAAATGTCGCGCTTATCTTTAATCTCTATCACAAAAGTTTTTAAAAGCATATCCCCCCTTGGCACTCTAAGGGGCATGATTAAATAACTGCCCTTTAAATCCCTATGATACTTGTATATGAATTGCCAACGCTACCGCGTGCATGATATCAATGGGATTTAGAGGGCAAAGCCACCCAAAATGCACTCAAAGCAAGACAGCGGTGCGAAAATTTCAAAAAATGCAAAAAATGTCGCATTTTGGTTGCACAGATTACAAATAATCTATTGACACGGCATTTCGTATTATATATAATAAATTACCAATACGCGCGCGGACGCTTAATTTGCCGTCTACTAAGGTTTGAAGAATCACTGAAGAATGCTTAAAACCGCGGATTGATTTCAAGGGGGTGTGCCAATGAATCCTGATATTGTTGTTTTGTGTATAGTCATTTTGGCTGCGCTTTTGGGTTATATTATAGGTTTTGGAAAAACGCTTAAATGGTTCACAGGCGGAATCGTGGGCATAATTATTTCTATCGCCGCTTGCGTTATGCTTGGCGGTGCGGTTCAAAGCCTTGAATTTGTGAAAGAATTTATCAATTCCGTTAATGCAAGCGCGTCTGATTTTTGGAATCCGCTTGGCTATTTTGCGGGCTATGTGGCTTATTACCTTATAATGTTCTTGGTGGTTCAAATACTGAGAATGATTATTATTAGAATCGTTAAAAAGGTTTTTGAAAGCGAAAACACTGTAATGAAAACGGTTAACCGCATTCTTGGCACGGTGTTTATGGCGGGCTTTGTGATTGCGCTTATACTTGTGTTCTTTGCAATCGTGGAAGCCGTTTCGGGAACTGCGTTCGGCGAAAATATGCTTGAAAGGATAAAGGGAAGCGTTATGGAAAAAATCTTTAACAATAATCCTATAACTTTCTTGGTGGCAAAAATCGCAAGCGGTGAGTAAGCGTTACTAAAAGAAGAACAGGATTAAGGGATTAGGCTAAGCATGGGTGATTTTAAATTTACAACGGGAACAGTGTTTGAGATTATCGCAACAGTGGCGGTATACCTTTTGGTGGGCGCGTTTTTTGTTAGAAAAAAAAGTGTTAAGCTACTAATTATTTACACAGGCGTTGTATCGTTGCAGATATCGGCGGTGTTGCTTGATTCGCTGTTTTCTATGCGCGTAACTTACGCACTTGTTTCCGCGTTCACAACCTTTATGCTGATTGTTTGGGTGGTGGTTTATCAATCGGATTTCCGCGTGCTGTTCTTTAATTTAACGCACCGCCGTAGCGCAGGGGATAAATCCCAAACGCTTACCGATGACGAACTTCGCGTGGCGGTAGACGAAATCGTGAGGGCTTGCCAAACCATGTCTAAATCAAGGACAGGTGCTTTGATAGTTCTTGCGCCCACTTCGGTTGCGCCCCACATTCTTGAAACAGGTACGGAACTTGGCGCGCTTGTTACCGCGCCACTTCTTGAAAGCATATTTAACACCAAAGCACCTTTTCATGACGGCGCAGTTATAATCAAAGGAAACCGCGTGCTTGCCGCAGGTTGCTTTTTACCGCTTTCGCAATCCACCGCGCTTGCAAAAAGCATTGGCACGCGCCACCGCGCAGGCGTGGGAATAACCGAAGAAACGGATATGATAACCGTGATTTGCAGTGAAGAAACAGGCATAATTTCTGTGGCAAAACGCGGTGATTTAAAGAGGTTCATAACCCCCGACAGGTTAAGGGACATACTGTACGAGATATTTAATGTTACCCAAAGCAGGAAGGCTTAAATTAAAATTTAAACCGATTTAGAAAAATATTTACTAAGCGATAAGGCGAATTAAAATGAGTTATATTAAGATACCAAAGATACTTTTACCCAAGAATATCAGCTATGAAAAGTGGGCAACCGTGGCGTGTGATCAGTTCTGCGCAGAACCTGCATACTGGAACGAACTTGAGAATTTTGTGGGTGATTCGCCAAGTACGCTTAGGCTTACGCTTGCCGAAATTTATTTAGAACAAAACCAAAAAGAGAGAATTGAAAGCATTCAAAAACATATGAAAACATATGTGGAAAGCGGATTATTTAGCGAATATGAAGGTTTTATTCTTGTGGAACGCAGGGTTGGAAACGACATTCGCGTGGGGCTAATAATATCATTTGATCTTGACGCATATGATTGGCGCCGTCTTCCTGTGCCTATCCGTGCCACAGAAGAAACGATAATTGATCGTCTTCCCCCGCGTGTGGAAATCAGGCGCGGTGCGCCCATTGAACTGCCCCATGTTTTGCTTCTTGCAGACGATTGTAAAAAGGAAATTATTGAACCGATTTATGAAAAAAGAAACACCCTTGAAAAGCTATATGACTTTGAACTAAGCATGCACGGCGGAAGAATAACCGCGTACAAGGTGGATAATTCCGAAGCCCTAATTGAGAAGTTTAGCGCGCTTTTAAACCCTAAAACCCAAATTGAAAAATACGGGCAAAATATAGGCATTCTTCTCGCCGTGGGTGACGGAAATCATTCTGTGGCTTCCGCAAAAGTTTTGTGGGAAGAAACTAAAAAAAGCCTAACTGACGCTGAACGCGCCAATCACCCTGCAAGGTTTTTCCTTGCCGAAGTGGTAAATCTTTACGGCGGGGGAATGGAATTTGAACCTATCCACCGCGTGGTTTTCGGCGCAGACGAAAAGTTTATTGAGGGATTAAAAGGGCGGTTAAGCGGTAAGGGCAAAGTTAAACTTTTAACCAAAAGCGGAACAATTTATATGGACGCACCCGAAAGGCAAAGTGAATCAATCCGCGCAATTCAAGAATATATTGAGGAAGCAGTAAAGGAAAACAAGAGTTTAAAAATTGAATATGTCCACAATGAATGCCGTTTGCAAGATGTGCTAACAGAGTTCGGCGGTGTGGGCATTGTGATGCCAAAATTCCCAAATTCTGATCTCTTTAACTTCGTGGTAAATGTGGGCAATCTTCCCAAAAAAGCCTTCTCAATAGGCGAACCCGAACACAAAAGATATTACATTGAGGCAAAGCGCATTAAGTAGTTTTGTCGCAAAATTATTTGGGCTTTATTAAGCAATTTTTGCCGTGTCCTATTAAATCCCCTCTGCCTGATTCCGTTAGCGCATTTAACACAAGGCGGTAATTATTCTCTTTTGAAAATTGCAAGAGGGCGCGTTGCATTGCTTTGCGTTCGGGGTTCTTTTCCACATAAACGGGCTTTAAATCACTTGGATTCATTTCCGTGAAATACATTGCGGTAGAAGCGGTAGACGGCGTGGGGTAAAAATCCTGCACTTGAAGAGGTGTGTAATTTATGCTTTTTAAATACTCTGCAAGGCGGATAGCGGATTTAACCGTGCTTCCGGGGTGCGAGGATATGAAATAAGGCACAAGGTATTGCTTTAGATTTTTCTTTTGGTTTATCTTATTAAATTTTTCATAAAAATCAAGATACACAGCGTGGGGCGGTTTGTTCATTAGTTTTAAAACCTCATTGTCCACATGTTCGGGCGCAACTTTTAATTGTCCGCTTATATTATTCATAATAAGTTCGTTAAGGTATTGAGGGTTCTCTTCCGCCAAAAGGTAATCAAAGCGGATTCCGCTTCGGATAAAAACTTTCTTAATCCCCTCAATTTTTGCCACCTCTCTTAAAATGCTAAAATATTCTTGGTGGCTTACCTTTAAATTTTTGCATTGCTTAAAGCCCACACATTTTTTTCCGAGGCAACCAGTGCCACATTTTTCGCTTTCACAGCCTGTGCCTGCATAAAAGTTTGCGCTTGGCCCGCCTATATCGTGGATATATCCCTTGAAGCCGTTAAGTTTGGTGATTTCTTCCGCCTCACTAATTATTGATTCCTTACTTCTTGCCTGAACTTGCCTGCCTTGGTGGTAGCAAAGCGAACAAAAAGCGCAGTTACCAAAGCAACCACGGTGCGAAGTAATGGAAAACCTTACTTCTTCCACCGCCTTAACGCCCCCAAGTTTTTCATAAATAGGGTGATAATTCTTCTCATAAGGAAGCGCGTAAACTGCGTCAATTTCCTTTGTGGTTAAAGGCGGTGCAGGCGGATTAACCACCACAAATCTTTCGCCGTGCTTTTGAATAAGCGTTTTGTTTAAAACCGCATTTTGAATGTTGAATGCTTTCAAATAGCGTTCCTTGCTTGCCTTTACTTCGCTAAAAGAGGGCAGGATAACGCGCTTTTCGTCCCCCTTGTTATCAATCGCTTCTCTCATGCTTTTTGAAAGAGAGGGATAATCCGAAGAATAAGCAGTGCCGAAAATATCTTTAATTTTGTGTACGGGAATCCCCTTTGAAACCGCATTAAGAATCGCCCCCATAGGCTTTTCGCCCATTCCGTAAACCAATAAATCAATGGGCGCGGAAATTAGGCAACTTTCAAGAACAGAGTCGTCCCAATAATCATAATGCGCAAATCTTCTTAGGCTTCCCTCAACCCCGCCCGCAATTATGAAGCTATCGGGAAACAACCGCTTCAAGGTTTTTGCATAAACGGTGAGTGCGCGATCGGGCCTTAAAAACGGGGTGCTTACGGGGGAATAATCGTCTGTATCCCGTTTGCGTTTTGCCACGGTGTAATTTCCCACCATGCTGTCCACCACCCCTGTGGCAATCAAAAATGCGTGATTAGGAACGCCGAGGGCGCAAAAATCCTTATCGCTTAAAGGTTGCGGAATTATCCCCACGCTAAAGCCCATGCTTTCAATAAAGCGCGCAATCAATGCGTGTCCGAAAGAGGGGTGATCCACATAAGCATCACCGCTTATCATAATAAAATCAAGCTGTGAAATCCCGCGTTCGGATAAATCCTTTTTTGAAATAGGTAGATACATATTCTGTTTTGCGCCAAGAGATAGTGCCGTGGGTAAGTTAATTTTACTTAATTATCAAATTGTATTTGACAATGAGTTAGCGTTGAAGTATACTGTTCAAAGAAACGCACTTATGGTGAAATGGATATCACGGAGGTCTACGGAACCTTTGTTTCAGGTTCGAATCCTGATAAGTGCGCCAAACGGCAAACGGCAAAACCGCTTGCCGTTTTTTTATGCGCGCTTTCCGCCTTTGCGCTTTTTGCTAATCAACAGCACCACGCCCGCAAGTGCTAACGCGCCTGCCACCGAGCCAACCACAATGGCTGTGGGGAAATCACTTCCCGAACCGCCTTCCTCAACCGCAAGCACCTTAATTGCCGAACCGTCTTGGAACACCGTTTCAATAGCATGGTTTCCCTTGCCGATATTTGCAAGCCCTTCTTTAGTAATCGTGATTAGCGTTCCGCCGTTAAACGAACCTGTGATATAATCCTTCCCCGATTCAAGCATAACGCCGTTCGCCTTTACCCCAGCAAACTTTGCATAGTCGCCGTTCACAATAAAGGTATAGCCGTTGGAACTTCCTGTTGAAGTTTTACCGCTTCCGCTTAACACGCTGTAAACCGCCCCCGAAGGATAGCATACGGTGCAAGAGGGCAGATTGCAGGTTCTTCCGCAAGCCGTGCAGATATGTTCTGTGCAAGTTCTTGCGCAAATTGTGCAGGTATGCAGAGTGCAAGTTCTCATGCAAACGGCATTATTGCAAGTGTGCAATGCGCAAGTTGTTCTTCCGCAAGGAACGCAAATATGTAAATCACATACTCTTGCGCACTCACCGCATATGTGTAATCCGCAATAAACTTCGCACTCAACGCAAGCATGCGCCGTGCAAGTTCTTCCGCAGTCCGTGCAGATATGCTGTGTGCAAATTATTCCGCACTCACCGCAGGTGTGCAACCCGCACGCCTTTTCGCAAATAGAGCAGTTGTGCAATTCGCATGTGTATCCGCAATTATCACACAAGTGCATTTCGCAACCCGTGCCACATTCACCGCATACATGAAGTCCACAAGTCCTTTCGCAAGTAGGGCAGATATGCAATCCGCATGTTCTTGTGCATTCGCCACATACATGAAGTTCACAGGTTCTATTGCAATCACCGCAGGTATGTTCTTCGCATGTCCTGTTGCACGCTGTATCGGTGCAGGTATGTTCTTCACATATGGTTTCGCATATACCGCATATGTGTAATGCGCAAGTTATTTCACAAATTGCACATGTATGCAAATCACAGTCAATTTCACATTCTGCACATGTATGCAATTCGCACTCTCTATCACAAGGTTCAATATCACATGTGTGCTTGGTGCATTCCCTATCACAGGTTACACAAACATGTAAATCACAAGTTCTTTCACAAGCCTCATTATCGCAGGTATGTTCTGTGCATTCTCTTTCGCAGATAGCACAGATATGCAGTCCGCAAGTTCTTGTGCAATCACCACAAACATGAAGTTCACAGATTCTACCACAATCACCGCAGGTATGTTCTTCACATATCCTGTTGCAC
>Ga0123356_10002867_pt1 | contig 18246 bp, 13 predicted proteins | sample TergutEmb28metaG_2_FD_92546 | JGI IMG/M metagenome (GOLD analysis project Ga0123356, IMG submission 92546) | Embiratermes neotenicus P3 segment gut microbial communities from Petit-Saut dam, French Guiana - Emb289 P3 | ecosystem: Host-associated > Arthropoda: Insects > Digestive system > Gut ...
ATCGTGCTTATCCGCCCTCGCGGCGATGTCAACACAAATGTCGAGGGCTGGGTGGCGGTGCCGGGCAATGCACCTTCGTGCCAATATCTTTCCTGCGAACTGCCCAAAATGGTCGAACCACCCCGCCTGTTTGACACGATCGCGTTGTAGGATTAACCACAGCCGCCGCCGTTCGCCGCAAATTGCGGGAGTGAGTTGCAGTGAGACCGAGCGGCGATTGAATTCGGGAGGAAGAAAATGGGCCATTCCAGAGTTCCGGGAGCGCTAAGCTCCGGCTTGGATCCAGTGTGCCTTCCTGCGCGCACGCCAGCAACGTTGGGATTGAACGACGCTGCGGACCCCACGGCAAATGCGCGCCGCGGCGATACACCCGGCTCGTTGGGGAGCAATGACGGCGCGGACCCCAACTCGGACATGGCCCCGCCCTTCTGGCAGTCACCGGGGCCTCGCGCATTCTTGCTGGCTCCCGGAGCCAAATCCGAATCCGCCCAAATTGTGTGACGGCGAGAAGATCGATGAGTCGTACAGGCAGTACAAAACTGAGGCAGCGAAAAACACCAAAGCTCGAGGCTGCGCAGTAGAGTCTGCAGGATGGGGTGGCGGGATTTCTCGGCGACGAGGGAGCCACTTGGCGGGCTCTTCGACTACGCCCCCGCCACCTCGGTGGGGAAGCTCGGCCCCCAGGACCTGCGCCGCTATGCGCCAAGTTCTGCCGCAGGGCCCCGGCGGAGAGCTTGAGCAAACTGGAGTGCCTTAGAAACTTGCCCGGCTCGTCAACGAACACACTGCTCTCGAGAGTGGGGGCCGTTTCAGAAATTCGGGAATAAACCACATTCAGCCGTGTCTTTAATTTAAGGCCTCCACGAGAATTTAAGGCCTCCACGAGCGGCTGGGCAAGAGAGGAGATAGGTCAGGTATGTGGAGAGTTCTGAGTATTGCCGGTAGCGGGGAGAATGTGGATACATCCGAAACCTTCGGGCACACGTTCAAGTTGCGCATCGTTCTCGAGCATAACCCCATGTCCGCCGGTGCACTGATGCAGGCTGGCACGGTTGCCGGTTTAGGAGGCGCCGGCTTGTTCAATGCAGCGCAGCTAAAGTCCATGGTTGGCGCTCCCAAAGAACCGCCAGACCTGGTGTGGAATGAGAAGATCTGCTTCTTAGATCACCAAAAAAAGACCTTCTGGAACTGGTCCGGGGACTTGTACCTCTTCAAGCGTACAGCACGGACCTTCAAGGCATGGGTATCACGCTACTACGAGGCGTACAACACCGCGATGGGGCATCGCACGGATCCTCTGGCCCTAAGAGGCCGCGTGGAATTACTCGACGAGCGGGACATCCCAATTCCAGCACAACGGATCACGCGTCTGTACGGCAAGCCTATTCCCCAGGGCACCGGGGACGGCGGCGGCGAGATTACGGATGCCCAAAAGGCGGAAGTAATCCGGCGCTTCATCTCGCGCAATATCTGCAGGCTGGTGGTTGAGATCCACGATCGTCCCGGGATCCACGTGAGTAAAAACCAGGACAACTTCAAGGCGCTCGACAAGGAGAGGCTTCTGCTCTTCGATTGCGGAGTAGGGGGCCAGCGCGTTCGGGCGAGCCAATACCTCAAGGTGAAGGGCTCCGCTCCGAAGGGTAACTGGGAGCGTAGCTTCGAGATGCATTGGAGCAGAACGGACCTTCCTTCCCATGGCTATGTGCGGGGATTCCCTCCGACGGATCTCTACACTTTTGCGCCCGGGCAGATGCTTGGCGGCGAAGCCGGCCAGCTCATCGATCACTATCAACTGGATTCTGCATCCAGCTCGATTGCACAGCCATCCGGGGCTTGGAAGGGTATCCATTCCCGCGAAATGAAATACTTGGCGCACCGATGGGTGTACCCCTTCCGTTGACACTCCCCTGCCTGAAGGCAGAGGATTCCGCTTCTTGGTCTGGAACCTCGGGAACTTGGCCCGGCGCTCGAAGAAATTGACATAGGTACGCCTGGGAAATTGTGCGCCTGTTGCGCCGCCGGGAAGCAGCGGTTTTTTATTTCTGCAGCCGGACTCACCGTAGGGCGCAACATCCATGTTTCTTTGGCTGAGGCCTGCACCTTAACAAAATGGTGGAGATGGCGCCAGAGCGCTTGAAACCCTTCGCGGGTTACGGTGCCTGGCCGATCAGCACGGTGAGTTCGCCTTCGATGATCGGATTGGCAGGCGGCAACGGCAACAGCGCTTGCGGTTCCATCACGATGTCGCCCACTCGCGCTGCCGGCCGGCCATTGATCATGGTCACCCCGGTTCCGCTGGGCGGACCGGGAGTCGTTATGCCTGGTCCGTGCGGGGCGCCATCGCACACGGGCGGCGGGGCGTTGGGGATCATACAGTTATGCTCGTCGGTGATCCGCCATGCGGGCCGGTAGCCGATGAACACATCCATGCTGCACTCGCCCAAAAGCGGCGAGCCGTGCAAGGTTTCGTCGCCTAATCGTGCTGCTGGCATCATAAAGCTCTTCTCCTGCTGCTCTCCGGTCCCGGACACAAGGGCGTCCCCCGGGTCTTCGGATCTTTAATTGTTGCCGCCGCGGGCACAAGCGTTCCCCCTATCCATTGAGCTTTCCAAACTTGCTGCCGTCGTCAGCGGTATCAGGATTCTTCGGATCGGTGGGGTCGTCAGGACGGTCGGGGGACGCCGGGCTGGCACTCTGGGCGCTGTTGGCTGAACCGCCACTGTTGATGAGCACCATGGTGCCTTGGATGGCAACGCCCGCCGGGGTGATCGAAATAAAACCGCCGGGACCGACGATGCTCACACCTTCCGCGCCTCCACGAATTTGAACCGACAGACCTCCGGTAAGATTGATGGCCATGGCGGCACTGACGTTATAGTTTTGCCCGACCTGCTCTTGTCGGCTTCCCGTAACCTGCAAGGAAACGTCGCCTCCGACCTGTTCTTTCTGATTTTGTCCCACCCGGAGCGAGGCATTGCCGGTAATTGCTTCCTTGAAATCGCCGCCGACTTGCGTGGACTTGTCCCCGGCGGTCTTCTCTATCTGCTTTCCGCCGATCTCGAGCGAAACGTCACTGTCACTTTTTTCAAACAGCTTACCTTCGACGTGGCCGTGCTTGTCGCCCTTTACCTGTTCGATTTGGTCGGTGGTGACGATCAGATGGCGGCTCGCCCCGATGAATTCCCGGGAGTTGGTTTCGACGCGCAGATCCATTTCTTTTTCTGCATTGAGGAAGACTTGCTCGCTCCCCTTCTTATCTTCGAAACGAACCTCGTTAAAATTGGCCCGGCCGCCGCCCTTGGAGCTGCGCGATTGGAATGTGCTGACGGTCTGGTGGTCGGGCAACTGGTAAGGCGGCATCTGCTCGGCGTTGTAAACGCGGCCGGTGATGACGGGGCGGTCCGGATCCCCCTCAAGGAAGCTGACCAGCACCTCCTGGCCGATGCGCGGAATCCACATCGCGCCCCAGTTGCCGCCCGCCCAGGGCTGGGAAACGCGAATCCAACAGGAGCTGTTCTCGTTCTTTTGGCCCAGACGATCCCAGTAAAACTGCACGGTGACGCGGCCGTATTTGTCGACCCAAATCTCTTCTCCGGCCTTGCCGACCACCAAAGCCGGCTGCAGCCCTTGGACGAAGGGCTTCGGGGTGATGCGCCGCGGCCGGTAGGCGACCTTCGCCGGAATACAGGTGAAGTGGTTGGAGTAGGTTTCACCGCCGAGTGTTCCGGCGCTCGTGTAGGTTTGCCCGGCAGAGGCGAAGTGACGGGCCTCTGTGACCACATAGGTATCGTTCTGGTCGGCACGATAATGATTCTTGAGCTTGAAGGAGTACCCCGACATCAACGCGCGGGCGTTGCCCGCCGCTGAGACCATCATGTGCGCGGCCTCTTCTTCCTGCATGTGGACCTTGGCCACGGTGTCGGCATGATCTTTGGTGGTGTGCGGGCCAGGGTAATCGTACAGCTCCAGACTCTGACTGGCGGCAAGGTCCACCACGGTCGGCTCATTGGCCATGAGGCTGGTGGAAGGGGTGATGAAGTTGTAATCGGTGACGCTGTACTTGCCGGTGCGCACTTCCTGGCCCGCGTGCCAATTAGAGATCACCTCCGGATCGTCGATGCCGCCCACCCGGGTTTCATAGCTGATGGGTGAACTCGGACATTCAGGAAGAGTACTGGACCGGTCGCACAGCACCATCGTGTGTTTGCCCGGGGTGGAGTGATCGAAGTAGTAGAAGATTCCGAACTCTTCCATCAGGCGGGAGACGAAGTTGAACGAGGTTTCGCGGTACTGGACGCAATACTCGAGCGGTGGATAGCTGGCGTTGAGGCTCAGGCGAAAGTCTTTCAACGGGAAGAGGTTGAAAACCTTGCTGATGATGTCGGGAACGGCGAGGTTTTGGAAGATACGGCAATCGGCCTGGCGCGTGAGAAACCAGAGCCAGGGGACCACCTGCGCGTGATAGTGCGTGAACAGCCGTTCATCGGTCTCTCCCTGCGTGAACCGGCTTACGTATCCCCCGATGTAACGAGGCGTGCCGTCGGGACGGTGTAGCGTGAGGCTAACCTTCTTGCCGACAATGTTCTCAAACGATATGGAATCGTTGTCATAGGCGAGCAAATCGAGATCATAGCCGAACAGGCGCGACATTCCTTCCTGGCCGGTGAGTTCCTGCAACAGGAGGACATCCTGGCCAAGCGGCGTATCGATGGCAATCAGCCGGTGATTTTGTGTATAGGAAGCTGCTCCCACGGGTTTCCTTTCGCTGGTCTAGTCCTCAATGAACTAGTGATAGACAAATCCGCCATCCGCATTCAGCGCGACGTGAATTCGTTCGACCGACTGGTTGGCCGCGATCCGTTCGAGGAGCTGGCGTGAAATGTCGGGCAGCAAGGTGTTGGTCAGTATGTTGTCCACGTTTCGGGCCCCGCTCTCGACTTCGGTGCAGCGCTTTCGCACTTCATCGACGACCGAATTCTCGTAGGTCAGTTCGATCTTGTGATTTTCCTGGATGCGGCGCTGAATCTTGCCCAGCTTCAGCCGGATGATCTGCTTCATGTTCTCATCGCGGATCGGCAGGTAGGGAACGACCACCATTCGTCCCAGAAAGGCCGGCTTGAAGATTTTGTTCAACTCCGGCTTAAGCGCCTTTACCAAACCCTCGGGAGTGGGCATGGTCTCCGGATCGGCCGAAAGCTTGGCCATGGTATCGGTGCCGGCGTTCGTCGTGAGAATGATGATCGTGTTTTTGAAGTCGATCTCACGACCTTCGCCGTCCTCCATCATGCCTTTGTCGAAGACCTGATAGAAAAGCTCGAGAACATCGGAGTGGGCTTTCTCGATTTCATCCAGCAGAACCACCGAATAAGGCCGCCGGCGCACTGCTTCGGTGAGCACACCGCCTTCGCCATAGCCGACGTATCCAGGAGGCGAACCTTTCAATGTCGAGACCGTGTGGGCCTCTTGAAACTCCGACATGTTGATCGTGATCAGGTTGCGCTCGCCGCCGTAGAGAAGATCGGAGAGCGCCAGAGCGGTTTCGGTCTTGCCTACTCCGCTCGGACCGACGAGCATGAAGACGCCAACCGGCTTGTTGGGATCATCCAGCCGGGCGCGCGCGGTCGAGATCCGTTGGCTGATGATTTCGAGCGCGTGTAGCTGTCCGATCACCCGCTGGCCCAGGTACGACGGCAGTGACAGCACCGTGGCGACTTCGTCCTTCAGCATCTTGCCCACCGGAATGCCCGTCCACGCCGAAATGACTTCGCCAACAATTTGCGCGTCAACCGCCACCCGAATCATGGGCGTCTCGCCCTGTAATCGAGCCAGTTCTCCTTCGCCCTTTGCCAGCTGCTCGCGAACGGCGGCAAAATCGAAGGGCTTGGGAGCTTCCGCCACTGCCGCCGCAGTTTGCCCGCCCGCAGAAGCGCCGGCGGTCTGGGGCGAAACCGCCCCGCGCATCTCTGCCGGGGAACTTGCGCCCTTGCCGTTGTCCTCAAGGGCTTGCTCGAGTTGCGAACGGAGGCCGCGGATGGTGGTCACCAGGGCGCGTTCTTTTTCGAAGCGGGAGCGCAATTCCGCCAGACGAATTTCGGTTTCGGCTTTCTGCTTCGCGATTTCTTCCAGTCGCTCGCGGTGATCGGCTCCGACCGCCGCCTCGCGCTCGAGCATGCGCTTTTGCACTTCGAGAGCATCGATCTGGCGGACGGCATCTTCGATGGCGGGCGGAGTGGCGTTCTGACCAAGCGCCAGACGGGCGCAAGCGGTGTCGAGGACGCTGACCGCTTTGTCCGGCAGTTGCCGCCCTGCCAAATAACGATGCGACAGACGAACTGCGGCGGTGACACCTTCGTCCAGGATGCGGACCTGGTGATGCTTCTCAAGCGGCGGAATCGTTCCCCGCAGCATGGTCATGCACTGCAGTTCGACGGGTTCTTCGATCTTGACTACCTGGAAGCGCCGGGCTAATGCAGGGTCTTTCTCAAAGTACTTTTTGTATTCCGACCAGGTGGTGGCGGCAATGGTGCGCAACTCTCCGCGCGCCAAAGCCGGCTTCAGCAAGTTTGCCGCGTCGCCCTGTCCTGCCTGCCCGCCGGCGCCGATCATGGTGTGGGCTTCGTCGATAAAGAGAATGATGGGGGCGGGGGACGCCTTTACCTCCTCGATCAAGCCTTTTAGACGATTTTCGAATTCGCCTTTGATTCCTGCTCCGGCCTGCAACAGCGCCAGATCGAGCGTGCGCACGACAACGTTGCGCAGGGGCGGAGGCACATCTCCCTGAGCTACGCGCAAGGCAAAACCTTCTACCACGGCTGTCTTCCCCACTCCCGCCTCGCCCGTCAAGATGGGGTTGTTCTGCCGGCGCCGCATGAGAATGTCGATGACTTGCCGGATTTCGAAGTCTCTTCCCAGCACGGGGTCGATTTTGCCGGTCTTGGCCCGCTCCGTGAGGTTGAGGGTGAACTGATCGAGGTTGGGGGTCTTGCCGCCCGGTTTGGCATTGGCTGCGCCCCGGTCTCGGACGGGATCACTCGTCAAACCAGCCTGCAACTCCTCGCGCGACGCGGCCACAATCGATGTGAAATTCTGGCGCAGCGACTGGGATTGAATCTTCTGAAATTCGCCGCTCACATCACGCATGAGTCGAACCAGCTCGTCATTGGTCGCCAGGGCGACGATGGTAAAACCGGTTCGAATGCTGGTTGCGCCGTAATCAATGGAACCGATCGTCCAGGCTTCGGTCATCATCTTGATCAGAGTCGGGCTGAGGGCTGGGGTGCGGGCGTTTCCGGACTTGAGCCGGTCCATGGCCCGCGCTAGTTCTCCCGAGAATCTGGAGGTGTCGATCTCGAAGTGCTTCAAAATGGCGTTGACATCGTTGTCGATCGAGTCCAGCGCCTTCATCAAATAGTGTTCCACTTCGATGTCGTAGTGGGTGCGCGCCAGGCAAAGGCCGGCCGCGGCTTCGACCGCCCCGCGCGTCGAATCATTCAGTTTGCCGATCAGAGCTTTCAGATTCATGTTGTCTCCCTCCTGCTTATGCGAGCGCCAGCACGGTATCGCCCGGGTCTCGGTTGAAGGGAGCGGATTTTACCCACGACACCCACCCCAACTGCGGTTGCGATCCTGCTTTTGCTCCCAAGGCGCAGGCCGGCACTTGGTCGCGCTCGAGAACCAGCTTGACCTCGAAATCCCACTCATCGCTCGAAAACAGGCGCACCCAATCGCGCAGTTGCGCCCAACACTCGCCATCCGGCAGGAAATCTTTGTAGCGCTCGAGCGCCAGCGGTCCCAGAATAATTCGCACCTTGGATTGCTGGCTCCAAACTGCATCGCCGATCGTGGTTCCGAAACCCAGTTCTTCCGACTCGCTGTTCCCGTCCCCGAAGCAGCACTGGGCGTCGGGAGCCACCGGGTACCAGCTCCCCACAAATTGTTCGATCTCGACCGGCGCGTCGAAATAGTCCGCCAAAATTTGTTTCAACGCCTGCGCCGAACGCGGCCGCTGCGACAGCAACCCGGCGTAGTAGATCAGGCTGTCGTCGGAAACCGCCTGCCGATTGCGAAGTCCTTCGGTCCCGAGTCCGAGAAGGCTGAGCAGATGACGTGAGAACACGGCACCTTCTTGGTGCTCCTGCGCCACATCGAACCGGCACTTCCGCCAGGCGCGGTAAAACAGGGAAATCATGCGGTGATTGAAAATATCCAAAAAGGCGGAGGGAGCGAAGTCGGAAGCCCGCTGCCGCTCGATCAGCAGGGAAGTGTAGGGATTGGGAAGCACGCCTTCCGGCCCGGTGAGCCCCATGAAATTCACCAGCATTTGAGCCGGGGCGTTCTCCGGCCAGTCCATGGCTTGAATCTGGCTGGCGGGGAAAACCAACGAGGCATGGGGACTGAAGCGCGCGACTTCGGTTGCCGGATGCGCGAATTGCCCTACCGGCGTCCGGTCGGGAAGCAGCAGTTCCAGCAGGCGCACCGCCTGGAAGAAGTCGAAGGCGTAAGGCTCGCGACGGAGCTTGTCTTCAGCCACGCAAGTGGCTAGATCAGAATCGATTGCCCGGCTCTCGCTGGCCACTGTTCCAGAGGCTCCTTTCGCTGGCGGCTTCGCGCGACCAACTGCGTGAAGCTGTTCATGGAAACGTAGAGGCCCAGAAACTTTTCGAGCACACTCGCGAACAGGTAGGCCCCTCCGCCGCTAAATTGTTCTTCGTCGAATTCGATCTCGACCCGGGTGCCGCGGGCAAAACCCAATCCATGCTCGGAAACGACGCGGGTGAAATGCTTTTGCGCGTTGACGGAGACGATCCCGGCAATCTGCATCTTGATTTCGGGTGAGTCGGAAAAATCGTAGAGCTCGAGAATCTTCTGCAGCGCCTCCTTGCCATCCTGAACGATGGAAAGATAATTCAACGAAAGATGCGAAATCAGCGCCCAGAGCGTCTTTCCATCGAGCGGCGGCCGCTGTGCCCGCGTGGGCTTGTGGAGAGCGACGATGCTCTTGATGGCCGCCGCTCCGGCGATTTCGAAGTCCCCGGCCTCGTTTCCGAACGGCAGCCGGGAAATCAGGTCGCGGTTGGTGCAGGTGCATCGCACCGTAACCGTTTCCGATTCCAGTTCGACGGGGCGGCAGGAGAGATCGACCAGGGAGAGGGTTACCTCGGTTCCCTCGTCTCCTTTGCGATTGGAAAGCGAGCGGGTTGCGTACCAGTAAGCCGGACTCCCGCCCTCGACCAGGTGGCGCTCGGAATAGAGCGGACGATAGGGGATGGTCTCGTGTGTCTCGGCGTCGGTAGTGACGACTTCATCCACCGAGTAGATTTCCATGGTTTGCCGGCGGCGGGCGTCGGGCACGATGGGATATTGATAGCGCGTCTGATCGACCAGAATAGGCTCCGCGGTTTGGGCGAACAGATTGATGATGGGCGAGCAGCCCAGGCGGATGGTGCTGCTGTCGACGGCAATCTCCAGACGCTGCTGTTGTCCATCCTGTTCGAAGGGTGAGATGAGGAACAGCAGCTCGGCTTTTGACTGGAACCCCGCCTCGCGCATCGCCGACAGCCCCGTGACCGTCATGAAGAAGAACTTCTCAGGAAATGCGAAATACTCCTGCAGCAGGCGATAGCCGAGGAACGAACGCCGCGGATGCGGCAAGACTTCCTCGTCTTCGCCGAAGCCCACCGGATGAAGATTGCGCGCGGGAAGTTCGCGAACGGTTTTCGGGGCCAGCGGGTTGCGTAAGAGGATGCGCGAACCATTCCGGCATAGCAATTCGTAGAGGACATGGATGATGGCGCTTTCGCCGTTGAGGTAAAACGTGAGTCGGTCGAGGTCGAGCTTGTCGAAGGAAACATCCGGGAAACACTCAAGCTCCAGGCGCAGCACCGCCGCTTCGGAAGTGCGCAGGCTCGGACGAAGGCGGTCGGGGGTGATCCATTGCGCCTGGGAGACCCTGAGCGGCCATAGCGTGGTGTCATAGCAGGTGCGAAATTTGCAGGGCACGCCGTCGACGGGGCGCGAGTAGAGCACCGCGCCTTTGGGAATCTCCAGGCTGCTGGTGAGTTTGCCGCGCTCGGGATCGGTTTCAAATTGCGCGATCGACATGGCCGGAACCGGACGCAAGTAGTGGGGATAGAGGATATTGAGCAGCGCTTCCGTGATCTGGGGAAAATCGTCGTCAATGCGCAGATGAACCCGCGCCGCGAGCAAGGCAAAGGCCTCAAGCAGACGTTCTACATGCGGATCTTCGCAGCGGTCGGGCTCGAGGAGAAGGCGGGATGCGATCTTCGGGTACTTACCCGCGAACTCGGCTCCCATCTGTCGCAGGAAGGTGAGTTCGCTTTCGTAATAGTCCCGGAGTTCAGTACGCAAGGTCGTCTCCCTTGATCGTGTACTCGCCCTTGCCTACTTCGAGAAGTGTATCGAAGCGTACCGCTTCCGGCTCGGGATCCATGCACAGCAACCCTTCAATGACGAATTTCAAAGTGCGGTAATTGCCTTCCATCGGCTCCATGCGCACCCTGGCGCGTTTGAGGCGCGGCTCGAAATTCGCGATCGCGTTTTCCATCTCACGGACCAGCTCACCTTGATCGCGGGTCGAAAGCACGGATTTCGACGATGTGTCCGTAAAACCATAGTGATACACCGAGCGCACGGTTTCACTCGCTGACTCGGGCGCGGGATCGATGGTGCGCTTGGTATTCAAAAGCCACTCCAGATCGCGTTTCAAGGCGCTCTTGAGTTCGCGCACGGACTGAACCCGGGTCAGCGGAGCCTCGGATCGGTTCTTGGGATCTTCGTCGATCAGGCGATCCAGCACCGAAAGCGTGACCGGAGCGTTCTCCTGGTTTCTGGCCATGGCTATTTCCCGTCTCCGAGCGCCTGCGCCGGATCGAGGCGGCAGATGCGTTCGAACAGCTTCTGTTGTTGTGCTTTGTCCGCCTGAATCTTGGTGCTCATCTTCAGGATGGTCGCCAGGGCGCTCGCAACCAGACCCGGGTCCTCCCAGTCGTCGAGTTTGTGGGTTTCGATGGCAGCGGCGAGATCGTCCAGGATGGGCTGGGCAATGGTTGGCTTGTTGATCGACGCACAGATCTCGATCAACTGCATGCGGCGGCGAAAGCGCTCGCGCCCGGAGCGCTTGCGCGCGATATCGTGCTGCAGGATTTCCAATGCTTTGCGCTCCCGGCCCTCCCGCAGGGCCTGTAAGGCCGAGGCATAAACATCGGTTGAACGTCCGGGCCAGCGCGGGCCCAAGCCGTCGAAGGCGCCGAAGCTGCCATTGCCATCGGCGTTTGCAGAAGCATCCGCCCCTGCGAGCGACTTCAACCACGCTCGCGTCTCCGGGTTAGCGGCCGGCGTGTCGTCCATCAGCGTGGCGTCGAGCAGCTGAGGAATGTCGGCGACCAGCGCCTTGAGCTCGGATCGAATGGCGCCTGCGATGGCTTCATAGTCGCTGCCCAGCGCTTCGCAGGCCTCGACCACGAACCGCTGCAAATCGAGCCACGCACGACTGCAGGGCAGGGCCATGGCGCTCTCCGCGGTTTCCAGTAACTCGGCGTACTTCTTCCCGAGAAACAGCTTCTTCAACTGGCGCCGAAGCCCGGTTGGGGGAGCTTCGAGCTGAGTAGGATCCCCGAGAGTGACCGCAGAGCGCAGTTCTCCCCATCGCAGGCCACGCAGCATCAGATACGAGGCCGGGCTCTTGGGCTCGCGGCGGCGCAGGAACGCGGCTGCTTCCGCGATCTTGCGAATGGCGTCGACGCGGTCGGCAGGCTCGGAGGAGCCGTCGAGAGAAACGGAAACCACGGGATCCCGACTTTGGTCTGGGGCCACCCCCTGGGCTGGGTCGCCCGCCGGACTTTCCCCTGCCGGCAGCGGCTCGACCGCGCCCGGTTCTTGTTCGCGCTTCTTTTGCAGCCAGCCGTGAACGGTATGCCGCGTCAGCTCGAGTGCGGATTGCAGGGGTCCGAAGGAAGGCCCGTCCCCGTTGAATTTCTCATCACAGGCCTGCTTCAGGTGCGCGACGAAGCGTAAGCTTTGGTCGAGGTCCCGCTCGGCCTCGGCGTAAAACTTCAGCGGAGTTTCTTCCAGGGCTTTGTCGACCAGCTCCGGCGCGGGCTTCCCCTCCTTGATCAGTTGGGCTCGTTTTTTCTTGGCATCATCCGATTTGGCTTGATCTTCATAGCCGACCTGACGCGACTGATGGTAATCGAGCACGCTATAGGAAGCTTTTTCGACAACCGGCACAAGCTTGAGCGGAATCTCGAGTTTGGTTCCGAGAAAGCCCAAAGGCCCGCCCCGCGCCTCGGGGTCGCCGTCCTCGAGCTCGGGATAAACCGTGTCCCAGAACTTATCGACCAAGCCGCAACAGAGCGCGAGACCATCGCTCAATCCCGCAAAACCCCGCTGCTTCAGCGATGCTTCGGTCAACCAGGCCGCGAGTTGCAGATCTTTGGTCTGGTTGGCGAGGAGGCCGGTCGTAAGCTTGATCACGGCCGCGTTTTCAGCCACTTTGCGATCTTTTTCGGTCAGCCCCGGCGGGGGCTGAACTTCTTCCCGGCGGGCTTCTTTGATCTCGTCGTAGACGGGATCGTGGCGAAGGCTGGCTCCGCTCGGATTGTCGCCTGGAATAGGGTTCAGCAGATCGACGGCGAAAGGCATGGGTGGCTCAGGCGGCGACAGAAGCCGTATTGAACTCCAGGGTGCGCAGTTCAAGCAAGGGAACTTCTTCTTCGTCAACCAGCCACATCTTCTGGCCGAGCGGCACCGGATGGCGATAGCCTGGGTCCGTCTCCCAGACCGTCATGCGACCCAGTCGCACCGCATCGTCCGGGTGGCGCCAGGAAAACGGCGCCAGCACCGGCAAGAGCACCTCACCGAGTTCCACGCCTTGGAAGGAAGGGGCGGTGCGAACCGTCGCCGGCGTCCACAAGAGATCTCTTAACCGTTTGGGCGGGGCGATCAGAATGGAAGCGACGTGCTCGAGCGCCAGAAGAAGGTAATTTCCCGCCGCAAACAACTCGAGCCGCGCGCCAATTCTGGGATCTGCATCCGAACATGCGGCGAAGGACTTTCCGTTGAGGACACCGCCGGGTTCGGCGTCGGATTCATTCTTGTCGGTGGGAAACGCGCCGCGCTCGAAAAGGTCATGGCGCTGTTTTTCGGCATAGATGGCGCTACGGTACAGAAGAGCGCCGGTTTCAGCCCCGGGTCCGGACTGCGCCAAGACTTCCAGTTGCTTGTCCGCGCGTTCGTACTCACCCGCGAAACAAAGCAGCTCGAACAAAAAAGTGCGGCGCCTGGTGTCGGTCGGATGGTCGCGTAACTCCGCACTCAATGCCTTGATGGCATCATTCAGTCGGCCTTGGCGATACAGCTCTGTCGGATTCATCGGTCACCCGCGCGATGAGTAAGTTGTGACGCAAAGGTTAAAGACATCTCCTCCCGCTCAAGGGAAGGAGATGCCCCGTTGTTTGTTCTATCGCCGGAAGCGTGACTAGCTCTGCTTCACCTGTGCGATGTCGTAGGTTGCGTTTCCCGCCAGCGTGACCGTACCGCTTGTGGTGTCCTGTGTGTAATACTGGAACTCAATCGATTCATACGCAAGGCTGATGCTTTGCGTAGGCATCCCCTGCGCCCCGCCCCCGGTGCCATGGTTGGTGACGAAGCACTTCGTCATGATCGCCTGCACATAGGTGTAGGGCGTGGCGCCACCGCCGGTTTTGCGCCCCACAAACGTGGCCTTCGAGATGTGGTCGCCGTTATAAAGATATTTCAGAATCTGGTAGCTGGCCGAGTCCAGAACGCAGGTAAAGGTGAAATCGGACAGGGTTGCTTTTCCGGCAGACAGACCTTTTCCGCCCACGTCCGCGGGATTGGAAGCACCGAATGAAAAACTGTCCAGCTCGATATAGTTCGTCATGCCGGATGCCTGGGACTCCCCATCTACTCCTTCCAACAGTATGTAATAATCGCTCGCCATTCTAATTTCCTCCTGAATTAGGTGCTAAGGGATTGTTAAGGGATTGTGAAACCCCGGTTTCGGCCAACCCACAAACCGCGTGGGCTTATTTCTTTGCGGCAGCCGGCAATTCCGCCACCAATCTCAGCGAGACGTTCAGTTCGTCCAGCTGGAAATGGGGGCGAAGAAAGGCGACGGCTCGGTACACACCCGGTTTTCCTTTTACTTCTTCTACATCCACACGTGCATCCCGCAAGGGGAATTTGGCTTTGGTTGCCTGGTTCGCCTTGTCATCCTGGGTGACATACTGGCCCATCCAGCGATTCAGAAAACGCCAGCAATCCTCGCGCGACATGAAACCGCCAATTTTGTCGCGCATCATGGCTTTCAGATAATGCGCGAATCGGCAAGTTGCCATCATGTAAGGGAGCTGGGCTGAAATGCGGGCGTTGGCAGTGGCGGAATCGCTATCGTAAAGCTTAGGCTTGTTGCAGGACTGAATGCTGAAGAACGCGGCCTTGTCCGTGCCTTTGCAGTGCACCAGCGGAACCAGGCCCTGATCCGCCAGCTCTTTCTCGCGGCGGTCGGTAATGGCAATTTCGGTAGGACACTTCAGAGCTACGTCCCCCTTATCGGTGCGGAAGGTGTGCGCCGGGAGTCCTTCCACCAGGCCGCCGCCTTCTACGCCGCGAATGGCTACGCACCACCCATACAGGGAGAACGCCTGCGTGATCCTTGCCGCCAGAGCAAAAGCGGCGTTGCCCCACAGGTACTTGGAGTGGTCGGTCCCGTCCACGCCCTCTTCGTAGTTAAAGCCCTCAATGGGCTTCGTGTCCCGTCCATAAGGCAAGCGCATCAGAATTCTCGGACACGTCAGGCATACATAGCGGGAATCTTCGCTCTCGCGAAAGCCTTTCCACTTGGCGTACTCGGTGCTATCGAAAATCTTGGCAATGTCTCGAGGCTGATCCAGTGCCGTGTAACTCGGCATGTTCAGCAATTCAGAGGAGGCTGCCGAGAGAAAAGGCGCGTGCGCGGCCGCCGCTACCTGCGAGATTTTTTCGAGCAACTCGAGATCTTCCGGGTGCTTGCTGAATTCGTAGTCGCCGACCAGCGTGCCAATCGGCTCGCCTCCGAATTGCCCATACTCCTCTTCGTAAACTTTCTTGAACAGAGCGCTTTGGTCGAACTCAGGGGCGCGCTGTAGATCACGAAGCAGCTCGGTTTTCGAGGCATTCAGGATGCGGATCTTCAGCATGGTGCTGGTTTCGGACTGATCCAGCAGGTATTTCAACCCGCGCCAGGTGGATTCGAGCTTCTGGAAGGAGGCGTGGTGAATGACCTCGTTCAACTGCAGGGAAATCAAACGATCGATTTCGGCGACCCGCTTGGAGATCATCTGGTCGGCGTCGCGGCCGATGGTCATTTGGCCTTCAAGCACCTGGGCGACAAATTCCTTGATCAGGTCGCGCCCGCGTTCTCGAGTGCTGGCGTCGGTGAACCGGCCCTCCTGCACGATCTGATCGAGAAGACTCGATTCGGCGGCCCGTTCAGCAACCTGCGCGCCGGCTGCGGATTTCTGGGTCTCAGGCATTGGGCTCCCCCTTCTTGCTGACTTCGTCTTTTAGTTTCTCGAGGGCTTCGGTATTGCTGACGACCTCAAGCAATTTTTCATCGAGCTTTTGATTGGTCTGAAGCGTCCCCTTCAGGTCGTTCAGCCGGGTGCGCAAGTCCAGAAGCTCGCGCAGGGGCTTTACCTGGCGGGCGACGTTCTCCGGCTCGAAGTCTTCCAGGCTCTTGAACTTTAGGTCGACCTTGAGTTGACCGGCATTGGGATCACTGCTGAGTTTATTCTCCACTGCATAGGCCACGTGGGGAGTCATGCTCTCGAGGACCGAGTCAAAGTTATCCGGTGTGACTTCCACAAAACGCCGTTCCTTGAGCTTGGGAAGTGGCTCCTGGGGCTGACCGGTGAAATCTCCCAGGACGCCGACCACAAAAGGCAGTTCCTTCAACTCGATCGCGTCCCCGATCTCGACATCGTAAGTGATCTGCACTCGCGGCGGACGCACACGATCCAACTTGTGCTGTGTACTTGCCTTAGCCATGTTCTCTCCATGCTTGTTTGAATTCTGAGGAAGCTAGTTACTCTTGAATACGCTTTTTTCGGCCTGCCAGATTGCACACGGGGATTTTTTAACGACCGAGGACCCGTTGCATGAGGGAAGCCACACTGGCAGTTTGAATCCAGCTCTTCTGACCGTAGATGTCCTGATTATCATAAAGGATTCGGTGAGTCAAGAAAAAGCCTTTGGATAGCATCTGCCCTTCGTCTTAAGGTTTAGGCAACACCGACATACTGTTTGCCTACCGTTTCTTCCGAGCTTCATGTTGTGGGGGCTTCTCATTGTGTCCCCCGCTCAGTTGACTTTCGACATGCCTCTCTCTATGCGTCTACAAAGACATGCGCCGTTCGCCCGGCTGACGTGTCACCTGGAGATTCATTTTGTTGTGGAATTGTTGTGGAAAACTTGCAGTCGGACTTTTATTCGCGCCCGAATGCTGTACGCTGCACCGATCGAGTTTTTGATATCGCGATGCCAATAACTACCTGTCACCGAACCAGCTGCGAAAACTTGTGAACCGGGTGGCGACGCGGCCGCCATGTGGTTGGGGTGTAAGTGGTTGAGGCGTAAGACGGTGGTGGATTGAACTCCTGACAGCAACATGAGACCGTTTCACGCCGAATTTAGAGGAAAATTTTCTGTGCGCTAAGTCTTCTGTGTGCTAAGTCTAGCACGTTCGAAATGGCGGTCTAACCGAAGCCCGCTTGCAGGTTCCAAGCCAACCTGCGCCGGAATATGCATGTCGGGCGCCCGAGTCGGGAGTTTGGTGAAAACCACCGGCTCGAAAGCTGTCTACCCTGGCTACGCAGGGAAGTGCGCCCGGTTTTTCCGGCATTTATATTCAAGTGTTACAGACGGTTTTATCATGTAAAGATGATATTTGTAAGCAGTTAATGATAGGGACATTTTTGAATGTTTCGCCACTAATCCACAGCGGCCGTTGAACGGATTGCGGCGTGCGTGTTAGCCTCAAGCTTTCCTATCGGCGGCCCAGCTACCGCCGGTGATTGAGGGCCTTTGTCCCCTGTCGAACCGCCCGCTGTCCGCAAAACCGCGCTGAATGCCGTCCACCGAAAGACGGGCGCGAAGATGGTCGAGTTCAACGGCTGGGAGATGCCGGTTGAATACCCGGCGGCAATGGGTTGCGGCATCATCGCCGAACACATGGCGGTGCGTACGGCGGCGGGCATTTTCGACGTAAGCCACATGGGGGACATCGAGATCGCTGGACCGAAGGCACTCGAAGCCGTCCAGCACATTTCGATGAATGATGCTTCGCGGCTCGATGTCGGGCAGGCGCAATATTCGGCGCTGCTTTATCCCCAAGGGACGTTCGTCGATGACGTAGTCGTGCACCGGCTCGGCCAAGATGAGTACCTGCTGGTGATCAATGCGGGAACGCGCGAGAAAGACGTCAACTGGGTGCGTGACCACACCCTGCAGTTTGACTGCACAGTTCGCAACTTATCGGACGACTTCACGCAGATAGCGGTCCAAGGGCCGAAGGCGCTGCGCTTGGTCGAAGAGTACACGGGCGCGGATCTCTCCGGAGTCAAGTTTTATTGGCTCACCTTCGGGGCGGTGGAGTTGGCGGGCGAGCGAAACCGGAAGAAACGAATCCTGATCGCGCGCACCGGCTATACCGGCGAAGACGGATTCGAAATCTATCTCCCCTCCGATCCGGCGACGAGCGCCGCAGCATGGGACCGGCTGCTCGAACTCGGCAGGCCGTTCGGAGCCGTCCCCTGCGGCCTCGGTGCGCGCAACACACTTCGCCTCGAAGCCAGGCTGCCGCTGTACGGACATGAAATTTCCGATACCATCAATGTGTGGGAAGCCGGGCTTGACCGCTTCTGCAAAATGGAGAAACCGGAGTTCATCGGGCGTGAGGCGCTCGCGGGACGAAGGCGGGAGCCCCTTAAGCGGACTCTCGTGGGGCTGGAGATGGCGGGTCGTGGAATTGCCCGCGACGGCTACAAAATCCAGGATGGGGAAGGGAAAGAGATTGGAAACGTAACCAGCGGCTCGCCTGCGCCCTTCCTGAAGAAAAATATCGCTCTGGCGTATGTTCCGCCGGAGCGATCGACGGTGGGGGCCGAACTGATGGTCGAAATTCGCGGCCAGGGTGTCGAAGCCAGAGTCGTGCCCACGCCGTTTTAC
>Ga0123356_10002868_pt1 | contig 18246 bp, 17 predicted proteins | sample TergutEmb28metaG_2_FD_92546 | JGI IMG/M metagenome (GOLD analysis project Ga0123356, IMG submission 92546) | Embiratermes neotenicus P3 segment gut microbial communities from Petit-Saut dam, French Guiana - Emb289 P3 | ecosystem: Host-associated > Arthropoda: Insects > Digestive system > Gut ...
TTTTCTAAAAAATGGGCGTAAGTCCAAACCTTCCCAACTTTATCTAAACACGAAAATCGAAATTTACATAGGAGTGTAGCAAAGTGGCACTCCGACTTTTTGTTAAAATTGTTGCTCCTGTCGTGGGGATTGTCCGCTCTTGGCAGGGGCATTTTTCTTTTTGTATCCCAAATTCAAGAGTGTCCCAAAAATCTACAAAATCTGCAAAAGTGGGACACGCCCTCCAAACCATAACTGAAAATACGTCTACAGTGGGGCTTGTCCGCTTTAAATGCGCCTTTTTGTGCGGGTGTCTCCCTAAAATTGGAAGGGCGCAAATATACGTTGCTGCGCAACGTAGCGGACTAAAAACCTATGCAATACGCGAGTTTGCGGGTTTTGACAAAGTGGCGTTACGGGGGTGTCCGTAACGGTAATTTACTTTTTTACAGGAAACATTATCGGGCGCGGGTCGGGTCGTTCCGCGTTAGGTTCGGCGGCGTACCGCGTGGGTGGGGTATTGCGCTCGGCAGCGTATAGGGCAGGTGAGGAATTGCGCGATGACACAGGCGAAATCGTTCACGATTACACACGAAAAGGCGGTGTTGTGTACAACGAAATAATTTTGCCCGAATTTGCACCGCCTGAATTTGCAGACAGGCAAACCCTTTGGAACGCTGTAGATACAAGGGAAAAGCGTAAGGATTCACAGCTTGCAAGAGAAATCGTGGTTGCCCTGCAAAGAGAGTTTGACGCGCAGGAAAATTTGGAAGTCTTGCGCGAGTACATGAAGGAAAATTTTGTTGATAAAGGCATGATTGCCGACCTTTCAATTCACGATAAAGGTGACGGAAATCCTCACGCCCATATTATGTTGACTATGCGCCATGTTACGCCTGAGGGGTTTGGGTTGAAGAATACGGATTGGAACAACAAAAATCTGTTTGTGGAGTGGCGCAAAAGTTGGGCGGACACTAATAATCGTATGTTTGAGCAAAAAGGACTCGATGAGCGCATAGACCACCGCTCATACAAAGAACGAGGTATTGACCGTGAGCCGATGATACATTTGGGCGCATACGCGGCGGCGAAGGAGAAGCGGGGTATTCGTACTCGGCGGGGTGATATAAACCGTGAGAGACAAGCGCGTAATGAGGAACGCGCCAGAAAAGCCGCCGAAGAAGCGGAACACGAACAAGCAATCACAGAAAGCGCAATCCCAAGCGAAAAACCCGCAAATGACGAGCACACCACCGAAAAAACCGCCGAACACCTCAACAAACTCAAAGAAATCTATGTCAAGTATGAAAAAGAATTAGCCGAACTGATACCCGAACGTAACCAAATCCGCGAAGAACTCCCGCGTCTAACCTACCGTACTGAATTAATGGACGAGCACGCCAAAAATATCGAGGTGTTACAGGGTAGGGTCGCAGAATTACAGGAAACCCGCCAAAATTTGAAGGTTTGGCAATGGGCTAAGCGAAATGAAGCCGACCAAGCAATTAAGCACGCCGAGCAGGAACTCAAAAAAGCCGAGATATTTTTCAAAAACCGCTTTTACATAAACCCGTCCCAAACCCCCGAAGAAATAAAACGCTTGCAGAAAGAAATCCGCGCTAAAAAAGACCGCCTAATGACCAAAAATGCTGAAATACTGGGCATTATGGACACCCAAGATAAGGTCTTATTAGGCTATCACACCCAAAAACTAATCGCCCAAACCCAACACGACAAAGAAAATCTCGACAAACTATTACAACAAATGAACCCACCGCCCCAAACCGTCCGCGACCGCCTCATACAAGAACGCATCGACCGCCGCCTCAACATCATCCTCGACGAAAGCTGCCAAAAAGTCATCGAAAAACTACCACCCGAACACGCCAAAACCCTCATAAACGCACGCAAACACGCCCAAGCAATAGAGCAAAAGCGTGAAAAAGCACAAGAGCGAACGCGCACAATCGAACGCTCCCGATAAGTGGTTAAAGCTACGCTTTAGCAAACAAAAGGTACTAACTATCGCAAAATATCAATTTGTCTATATGGCGAATTGCGATTATTCAAAACTTTCAATCCATATGAATTAGCTTTATCTTTATTTTTGCTGAGTGCGCCTAACGCATCATTAAAAAATCTGACGAACATTGGATCACCGAACGCTTTTTGTATAGCGTCCAATACAAAATCAGATCCCTTTGTATACTCTTTCATAAGTTTGGGATCCTTTAATCCCCGCTCTAATGCTTTCGATACATAAATTTTCCCTTCTTGCAAACTCACCATAAATTCTACAAGAGACTTCTGTGCTTGCGGATTGAGTTTTTCCCACTCCTTTTTAAGCTGACGCCCCATCCAAAGCCCCCCACTACTGTCATAACCACAACTCATTCAAAATCAAATCCTCTCTAAAAATAACATAAATAACAAAAATCGACAACGATAACTCTAATACGCACATAAGTTTCAAAAACAGGGACACTAATATGGAAAACCATTGTATTGCAACAAAAACAGAAGCACTTTTTAAGTGCCGAGAACACGCTGCTGTTATTAATGAGTATATTTTTAGAACCTTAACTACTCAATTTTTTCTCTATATCTTTCAACTCTTTTCGCATATTTTCTGTTAAAAGTTTTTCGTTTTTCCCATCTACATATTTACAGAGTTCATTAAACGTGTTTTTTAAATCTGCATAGACAAGATCGGAAGCCTCTTTCATAAGTTTTCTATACCATTTTTGGTCTGCAAATATTTGCCTTGTGAACTTCAGATCGTTCTTAAAGTATTCACGATACCCTTCTTGCTCACCCGAATTAATACGCATGATTTGTTCAATGAATGATGGATAAACTTGTTTTGTGAATTTAGTAAAATCTACCAGATAACTATAGAAGGGCTTTAGAGTATCATCCATAAACTTGTTTTTATTTTTAATATCTTGGATGTTGTACAGTCCTCTATATTGTGCCAAGTTATACTGATTTTTTATGTTATCTAGAATTTTCTTGTTTCTATCCATGTATTGGCTTTTTTTCTGATAGTCATTATCATCAATTCCATCTATAGGATTATTTTTAATAGAAATAAGAGTTGATACGCATTGAGGACAACACGAAACCGTCTTTCCAACAGCATTAGTATGTTTATCAGTATTTTTATAATTGTACCGTATATGTCTGAATGCTTTTGTGTGATGCCTTGAATGAGAAACAAACCTATAAAACTTAGTTTCATTGTAGCGTTCAGTTAAATAGTATGTGATTGCAAAATTTGCTGCATCTATTTCGTTATTTTTATCGCGGTAAAATATTTCGTTATTTTCACCAATGTAATACGGTCTACAATCATTTAGTCTTGATAATGCTTTATCATAAATGCTCCTCTTCTCTTTATCCTTAGTTTCAATCTGTCCTATATCTTCTGCCAAATCCTCAGGTAACGCTGGAACTACCCCACTGAGCATATTTTTTACAGTGGAGTAATCATATGCTAATCTCGCTTTCAGTTTATTTTCAGAAACAAGTGTTAAAATTTCAAGAAAATTGCCCATATCGACATAAGAACTCATTAATCTTCTACTAATTACTTCAATATTTTTTCCGTCCCAATTATCTATGACATTACAAAACTCGGATATTTTTGGGGATAATTTTTGGAGTTTATTTTGGGAGTTAGTTATGTCCAACTCTGACCATCGTATTACTTGTTCGTGCAATAGATGTAATTTCTTTATTAGTTCACATACAGTTGGTGGTGTCATGAAATACTTTTTTTTATGTTGTGGATTTAACATATAGTTAATACTGCCAAAATCGTTTTTGCTGACAATTGTATTTCGATTCCCTAAAGCGTCATGAGGATATAAATATTCATGTATATCCGAATAATCAATATTGAACTCGTGGTCAATACCTGCGGCTTTTTCTTCGTAGTATATTTTTCCTACTTCGAACGCTAGTGAATATGTAGAAATAAGTTCATAAAGTGCGTCATATCTTGAAAATACGTAGGCTTTTCTGTCAATCCGTCTTAATATATCTTTAACCACTTTGTAGGAATAAATTTGAGATTTGTCTTCGGTTACTATCTCATTAATTGATTTATTGTCGATTCTATTCAGTTTATAAATATATCCTTCGTCAATATTAAGTAATTTTTTAGTATCCAACTAACTTCCATCCTTTATAGGTAAACATTTGTCAGGACAAGTTTTGCGATGCGGGCAACAATGAATTATGTTTTTAAATTCAGCCGTATGTTCTGTTAAAATTTTAATTAAAGTATGATTAGCAATTAAAAATTTTGCATACTCCTTTGTGCATTTATGTTCTTGATTCATGAATGCTGTATTGAGTTTATCGCGCCATTCCTGTTTTTTCGCCTCTGTAGCAAGTAAGTCATTATCCATTCTCTGTATCGCGTCAAGTAATTCTGTTATTTTATCGAGAGCCTCGAGCCATCGTAATGTAGTTTTTTGTTGTCTCTTAAGTGACAATTTGTGATGAAGTTCAATTTTGTAGGCTTCATCATTGTGTATGAAGTCTATTATTTGATCGCTATGCTCCAACCAATTTTCTGTTCCATCAATCTTGAAAGCTAACAAAAATTGTTGAGGTGGTATCAAATCCATAATGTTTAACTATCCTCTTTAGTCATCGTATATATACAGAAAGATATTGTGTTGATGATAAGCAACACGAGTATTGACAACAAGAGACAAAGAGCACTAACCAGCAACGTATCACCACCAGATTTAAAATATTGCATTGAAAGCAAACCAATTATCGCACTTCCTACAACGGTTATTCCTGATATTACACCGATATAGTGGTATGCGGTTACCAATCGACCTATTTTTCCTCTATATTTTTCACGATAGGTAAGCGATTGACCTAAGACAAATAGCAATACCCCTGTCATTGGGAATGATATGGATACTAGTAATCTCGCAAGCTCTTCTTTCTTTTCATCTAAAGATGTTGAAAAAGATATTGTGTCGATTCTACCAAAACCTATAAACCATGCCACAATGGGAGTTATGACCAAAATAGCGATAATTATCGCGTAACCATGATGTTCCCAGGTTTTTTTCCAGCGCTTGATTGCTAAATTGAACCGCTTTGTTTTTTGTTTTCCTATTGACACGGAGCTGGAGTGCATAGGCTCTTTCGACATATCTTTCACTATTTAAAAGGGCTATGACCATATCTTATTTATTAAACTTTCGAATTATGTTGTACAATATGACATAATTGTCAAAAAGTGTACCTTTTGACAATCATTTTTTCTTATATTGTATCGTATTTAAACACTCTTGTCAATAGTTTTTACAAAAATTTAACCATATTTTTTCTAAAAAGATACATATTCAAGCCCCCAAAGCCATTTTAATCCCACAAATACGCTTCCGTCAAAAGGTACACCTTGTGAGGGAACATTTTGACAATGAATTACCCATTTCCACCTTGTTTTATGCGGTGTTGCGCCCTTCGGCGATAAAAAGTAGATTCACTCATATTGCACATTTTGAGAATCTCATCTCTGCTTGACGGCTTTTTGCTCCATTGCTTAACCAATTCGCCAAAATCATCAGGAATTACCTTGTTTGGACGCCCAAAACGCACACCACGCACTTTTGCCGCCGCGATACCTTCGGCTTGGCGCTGACGAATGTTGTCACGCTCATTTTGCGCCACAAAAGAAAGCAACCCCAACACCAAATCAGCAATAAACGTCCCCATCAAATCCTTATGCAAACGAGTATCCAACAACGGCATATCAACCACGGAAATATCAACCCCTTTTTCCTTAGTAAGCATACGCCACTGATTCTGAATATCCTCATAATTACGCCCCAAACGGTCAATACTTTTAACATAAAGCAAATCCCCATTTTTTAAATTCTTAATAAGGCTTTGATACGCAGGACGCCCAAAATCCTTACCGCTCTGCTTATCCACAAATACATTTGACGGCAAAATATTCAACTCATTCATCGCCAAAATTTGCCTATCTTCATGTTGCTCAACACTTGAAACTCGCACATATCCATAAACTACCATGTTACATCACACCCCCTTGTTTTTTGATTCCACAATAACATCGATTGTCAGGGTGTCAACCCCTTTTGCCCAACCCGAAACTTTCAAGCAATTATTAAATATTAAGTCTTAATATAATCATTGGACATAAGTCGTTAATACACCCAATTTTTAAGAGAATAGGGCAAATAGGTGTGGCAAAGGGTTACACAAACGGCAACGTATAACTCGCAAGGAAGGGCAACAACCTATAAAAGCCCTAAAAGAGTAGATAAAACACGTGGAAAAGTGGATTTTATGAAGCGTGTGGCGGCTTATTGCAGGGTTTCGACAGAGGCGGATGACCAGTTAAACAGCTTAGAGAATCAGAAGCGGTATTTTGAGGAATATATTGGTCGGAATCTTGATTGGCAGTTTTGCGGGTTATATGTTGACGAGGGGATAAGCGGCACGAGCGCGGAAAAACGAGCAGAATTTATGCGAATGGTAACAGACGCCGAAACACAAAAATTTGATTTATTGCTGACGAAGGAAATAAGCCGATTTGCGAGAAATACGCTTGATAGCATATTTTACACACGAAAACTCAAGGGGTTAGGCGTTGAAGTGCTATTTATGAACGACAACATCAGCACATTCGCCCCCGACGCAGAATTAAGATTAACAATAATGTCAAGCATAGCACAAGAAGAAAGCAGAAAAATTTCCGAACGGGTCAAATGGGGACATAGACGACAAATGGAAAAAGGTGTTGTCTTTGGCAGAAGTGTCTTTGGCTACCACCTCAAAGGCGGCAAACTCGCCATAAATGAGGAAGAGGCGAAAACCGTTCGGCTCATATTTGACCTATACCTATCAGGCAAAGGCGCGCTGCTTTTGTGCAAAGAACTTGAAAACCAAGGCATACCAACCCCAAGCGGAGCCCAGCGGTGGACAAGCGCGTCAATATGGGGCATCCTCAAAAACGAAAAATACATCGGCGTGTTAAAGCAGAAAAAGCGCATAACGCTTGACTATTTGAGCCACAAAAGCAAACCCAACTACGGCGAAGAAGCCTTCATCACAATAGAAAACAATCACGCGCCCATTGTGGAGAAGGAAATATTTGACAGAGTGCAAAGAGAAATCAGTCGGCGAAAAACCGTAACTCTTGAAAGGGGCAGATACTCCAATCGCCATGTGTGGAGCGGAAAAATCAAATGCGGACACTGCAACTCAACCTTGAAACGCAGAATTAACAATGCCAAAGCAAAAACCCCGCAGATTATGTGGAAATGCTTAGAATCGGTAAAGTACGGCAAAGAGAAAATCAACGCACAGGGGCAAAAAGTAGGCTGTAACTGCAAAGCCGTGCATGAAGAATTTTTGAAGAAGAATTTCTTAGCCGTGCTAAACAGCGTGATTGAGAACAAAGACCTTGTCGTCGAAGAACTCAAAAAGGGTATGCGTCACGCTATAGATAATACGCCCAACGCAGGGGACGAATTAAAGGAAGTCATTGCGGGAATTGACAAAATAGCCGATAAAAAATCAAAGCTAATTGACATGTATCTTGAAGGATTAATGAAACGCCCCGAATACGAAAGAGCCTTCCGACAGTACGATAAACAGGAAAAAACCTTACAAAAACGCCTGTTGTCGCTGGACAGCGAAAATAAGATAGCGCAGGACTTGCAACAAAAATTAGACAACATAGACCAAGCAATCGAAACCCTTGCAAGACTTAAAGAATTCGGAGATTCAATATGCTCCGAAGTGCTGCATAAAATCATTGTCGAGGACAGAGACAAAATCTCATATTATCTTAAAACCAACGAAAACGCAACCATGTACGTCAAAATGCCCCTTTCAGTAACACAGTATCAAGCCTTAATACACCATTAGTCTCAACAATAATTGTACTTACATGGTTTGCGCCAATTAACTTGTAAAAACCAGTCGCACTATTGCTTGTTAGTGTGATATCTTTGTCAGAATCAATGATGAAAATGAAGGTAAGAGGGATATCTTTGTCGAGGGGTATAATTGTGGAGCCTACTGCATTGCGAACAGCTGCTCTAAGTTCAACTTCATTTCTAACAGGTTTAGTTCTAACAGACTCAGGTCTAATAGGCTCAATTTCATCAGGTGTATCGTCGTCTTCGATAGTAGAGGTTTCATCTTGCATGACAAATAATGCATAAGTACACATGGAGGCAGTTAGTGTTATAATTAATAAGGAAACAAGTAGTAGTTTTTTGTGATGGCCGCGAAATTTGGGTGTAGTATTTGTAGTCATGTATGTAACCTCTTGTTTATGTTTACAATTCTGGTAAGAAAAACACTGTTAATAAACATTGTCAAAAAATAAGGTTTGGGATAAAAATAGTTTAGTTAGCAGGTAATGTAAATGTTGTTGGGTAGTAATTTTAATAAAGGTTAGTTGTTTATTTTAAATATGGTGTAGCGGTTGTTTGAGTAGATCAAGTCTGAGAGGTTCCATTTGATAAAGTTGGGGTTTAGTTTGTTTTTGTCGTAGATGATAAAGCCGATGTTGTGTTCTTTAATAAGTGTTTGGTAGTTTCGGCTGTCAACAGTGAAATTTTTGTTAGGTTGTGTGGTGAATATTTTGTTGATTTGGTGGGGGTGTATGGTTTGGGGGTAGCTTTCTTTAGAGAAGAGTAGGGTTTGGTAAGAGAAAATTGTAGGGTTGTTAGGTGTGATTTGGTCAAAGGTGTATGTTAGGTGGATTGAGTCTATTTGTTTGTTGCCAAATGTGCTGTTTATGTTGCCGTTGTTAGGTAGATCGTGGAATTTTGTGGTGTAGTAGATTTGGTTTTGTTCGTCTTGTATTGCTATATAGTTGTCAGTTAAAAGATCTGTTTTAGAAAAGTTTGTTGTGGCGCCGTCTATGGTTTGGATAGTTGTTGGGTTGGTCCAAGGGTTTTCCCAGTTTAAAATGTTTGGTATGTAGGCTTTTTTAAAGTTGAAGTGAGAGTTAAAGTGGGTAGATGTGTGTAGGGTTACATTGTTTACTAAGTTGTTAATTGGTGTTATGTTCCATAGAATTTGGGTGCTATAGGAAGAGGTTGTTATTGTTTGTGTTTGGGATACTATAAGGTCGTTGTTAGTGTAAGTGATTGTTAGGGTGTGTTCTGTTTGGTTGCTATTGTTTAATGTGTATTGTCTATTCATTTGAGTTAGAGGTATTTCTTTGTGTTCATTTTTGTTAGTGTTGTAGGAGATATAGTCTTTTTCTATAGAAGAGAGGGCTGCAAGCCACCATACATGATTGATAGAAACATAGTGTTCACCTACAATGTCGTTTTTTGTTTCATAAGCTCGGAAAAGAGTTAGGGGAGATTCTAGTTCGTATGATAGGGCTAGAACAGACTCTGAAATCACATTTCGTTCAACGGCAGGGTCAATTTCTACTATAACGTTTTTGTCGCAAAAGGCGTTAAACCAAAATCCCGGGGCTTCAGTAACAACCACCGATACTTGCTCAGGATAATATGTTTTAAGCCATTTGCCAACTTGTAACGACTGAGAGTCTGAAGTTGCATAAAGAGGAACCACTTCTAAAATACAAGCATTCAAGGTATCTATACGCATCACAAACGTAAAACAAGACAAAACAACAACAAACACCATTGCGCCTCCAAGAATAAATCGGGTATAAACCCGTTTTGCACGCAGTTTATGTGCTTTATAGTAAGTTAAAGCTTTGTCTGCTATAAAGAACAGAAACACGGCTGCAAAAATCACCAAAGGAGGCATCACATAGTAAATGAACCATTGAAAAGGCAAATACAAACCAAAAAGATACGATTTTGCCAAAACCAACGGGATAAGAAAACTAGAAATCAAAATAAGACAGGGGATATAGTTTTTTTTAAGTCCTAACGTGTAAAGGGCTACAAACAAGCCGTCAATACCTATAAGGAGTATAAATCCAAAGCTTGACCAAAAGGCAGACAAAGATGTTAGGGGAATCTGGTATGTCATTGCTTTTTGTTCAAAAAATATATGACCAATTAAACCGTCCAAATAAGGCAACATTGCCCAAATATAGTAAAGGAAAAAAGAAAACCCACCTCCAACAAGTATGAAAAATAGAGCCTTAATGCCTTTACCTCTAGTTTTAATTATTAAAAATAGCATAACAGGCATCAAAATTAGAGCTGTCACAAACAAAGTAAGCTGATGAGACAAAACCAACGCAAACGCAAACACACCCACAACACCCAAATAACGGTTACCCTCAACCGAGAGAGGTAAATACAAAAACAAAAGCAACATAAACGCAATACCCAAAACAGTTGTATAACCACCCCACATATTCATCTCAAACATTGGAAAACATAACAACAATAAACACGCCGCAACCATGCCAATTTTTTGATTGAAAAAACGTTTACCAACCAGATACATACTAAAAAACAGCAGCCAATTAACCGCTATAGCAGATATTTTAACCAGTAGGAGGAACTGTTCAATGTTTGTTGCGCCTGTAAGAGAGATTAAAAAAGCCAACAAGATTTGATATAAAGGAGGCGTCCAACCCAAATTATCTAAAGAAAGCTGTCCGGTGCTTAAAAATTCTTGTGCACGCCCCAAATGAACTGAACCATCATTTCCAATAACAGCGCCGCTTATAGAGAGAAGGGAATAAAAAACTGCAAAAATAATCGCAGAGAAAACTAGGAGGAATACAAACTCCAACAGTTTATTCTTTGAAAGCCTAAGTATCAACAAAAGCCCTCCTGAGTTGTAGTTGTTATTTTTTTACTTGAAATATAGCGACTTCAGGGTTAATAAATACAAGGTTAAATAAGGGGTCATTTGCGAATTTGTGTTTTATATCAGCGTTTGCGTAGGCTTCATAGGCGCGTGTTATGGCAATGTAATCTATGTTGTTGGTTTTTAGTTCAGTTTGGTAGTTGAAGGGTGTTGGGAGGGGTAATTCGGCGCGGTTTTCGGGTTTTAAGTTGAGGTCAATTTGATTATCAAAAAAATTGTTAAGAAGTATTTGGTTATCAGCCTTGTTGTTGTATAGTGTTTGGTTGTTTGTGGTTGAGTAGGTTGTTAGAGTTATTTGTATTTGAGTTTGGGTATTGTTTTCCAGTTTGTAGTTGAGGTCTACTTCGGTGTATATAGAGTTGTAGGGTTTGGTGGTTGTTGTGGGGGTGTTTTTGTTAAAGATTATTTGTCCAAAGGCTTTTACGTTTTTTGCTAGAAATCCAAGGGTGTTAGGTCTTTCTGTGCCTATGGGTGTGGCGTTGACTTCTAGGGTGGTTTCAAGGTTAGTTAAGGAAATGTTGTTTGTAGTGGTTTTAAGTAGGGTTGTTATGTTGACAAGTTTGGAGCCGGTGTTTACTGTTGTTAGTTGTGTGTAGGTAAAATGTTCGTTTCCTTTAGTGATGGAGGTTGTTGTGTGTTGAGTGTTATTTTCCATGTGCATATTTATGAGGGTTAATTTGTCTAATGTTGTTGAGTGGGGGATGTTGTTTATGGTGTATGAGATTTTTGTTTGGTGGTTGTTAAAGTTAAAGAAGGGGTAGGGGGAATATGTTGAGTTTAAGCAGGTGAGGATTTGGGGGTTATGTCTTGCCATGTATCCGCCGTCTTCTTTTATTTGGATGTTGTGGGTTTCGTTTGAGAGTTTAAATGAGCTTTCAAATTGGTAATTGGTATCAAGTAGGCGGGTTGCCGTTTGTGCAATTGGGACTTCTCGGGAGAGTAAGAGGAACTGGGGTTCTTCAGCGCTCCAGGTGGCTCTTTGGGCAAATCCTGAAAGCCACCAGCCATAATAGGCTTCAGTGACAAATGTTGCTTGTTTTGGAGTGTTAGTTTTAATCCAGTTCATAGATTGATATAGGGGTTCATTCATTATTTGATAAAATGTTTGATGTACAAAGCCTTCTCGTGGAGATAAAAAGAGGGGGGTAGAAAATAGGCAGATCAGCAAGAAGCTTATGAGAAAGCCAGCGTACAATTTAGAGGGGGGCAAGTTTTTGCTTATTATTTTTTTTAAATGGGGGGTGGTTAAATGTTTGTGAGGTATCTGTTCTGTGTTTTTAGTTTGGGTATTGTTTAATTGGTTTATTAATGTGCGGTATGTATCGATTAGGTGGGCAAAAAGTTTTGAGCCAAAATCAATGAAAAGGCCTATTAGGCATATAATGGGAAAGCTTGTAAAGTATAAAAATCGATGAAAGTCAGTATATAATCCAACAAGATAGCTCTGTGTGAACAGAGTAGGAATAATCATCCAGAAGACCAATAAAACTGTTGGAACTGTAAAGTAATGGTTATGATATTTTTTAGACCAAATAAAATAAAAACCTGCAACTGCAAAAATGGGCAAGATTATTTCTAAGGGCAAAATTAGTGTAGCAGCGGTAGCCTGAATAATTTCAACGTTTGAGGTGTTAGTAAAGTATGCGGGAATTATTGGAAAAAGGTAAGGGGAAGCAATTAAGCCTCCAAAAATCACAGGCAACAACCAACACAACACCTCACGACGAACAAACCCAACCCTTGAACCAAACACCAAACCAAACAAAACCACAAAAAACAACACACAAACAAACACCACACTACTCAACGAATGCACCAAAAAAACAGAACCAACCAACAACGAAACCGAAACATAAAAAGAAAAACCGGAAAAACGAACCTTCTGAACAAAAAAATAAAACACCACAGGAATCAACAAAAGCGCAACAACATTAGGAAAACCACCCCACAACAACATCTCAACATCAAACCGCGAAACCGCCACAAGAAAAGCAACAACAACCGCAACAGACTCCCTCCAAACCACACGCGTTATAAGATAAGAAACAAGCACCATAACAGATGAAAAAAAAGACCCTACAATAGCATGTACTAAATAATCAGGTAAACCAGTCAACAGCATTGTTTGAGCAACAAAAAGATGATACCCCGGAAAAGTAAGAGATAAACCCCCACCCATTTGATAATAATTATAAAAAAAATTAACTCTATACTCTTGATTTAGTATTGAATAAACAACACTATTATGCAACCCTATATCAGCACCCGGAGGAAAAGTTCCACGAGTTAACAACAAAAAACGATACAAAAAAGCAAAAACAAAAATGGCAAAAACCAATATTAAATGCTTATTTGCAACTTTAACCATGTATTAACCTCCTTAAACCAGTTTTTCGTTTAAACAAGCATAATATATAGAGTTAAAGTTTAAATATTAATCGCGAGCATAAAACTAAACGATTTTTCTCTCCAAATATATTGTTGTTTTTTCCATGTACAGACTGGCTGCGCAAAAACAAAAAAAGTGTCATAGAACGAATTTTAGAAATTGTTCAAAAATTATTTCCCAAAATCACCTAAAAAATCAAACAGATCAAAACATCAATAAAAAACAAAAAAGATCTTGAAACAATCACAGATACTGTAGGTAAATTTTAGGGAATTACGGATAATGGAAAAACGCAAAGTCAGTTAAAATTCATAAAATCGTGTGTGTTAAATACACATGTTTTTTAAATGTTAGTTTGTTGGTTGTTTAATGTTAAATGGTGTGTTTGTTATTAGGTGTGTTGTTAGTTTTTGAAATTTTTCCTATCGTTTGTTGTGTGCTTGAGTGTAGGGTAGTGTGGTGTGTTTGCTGTTTGCTGTTTGCTGTTTGTTTGTTGTTATTGTGTTACTGAGTGGTACCAGCTGATTATGTATTCGGGTAGGATTAGTCCGCGGTGTGCTATACGTTCGGCTAGTTTTACTGGTAGAGGGCTTAGAACAAAGGCGGCGCGTGTGTAGAAGCGTCGTGGGGTGCTTGGTTTTGCTTCTTCTTCAAGGATAATTTTTAGGTCTGCTTTTTTTGCTAAGGTAGAGTTTTTATTTCCTGTGATTGCAAATACTGTGCCTGCAAATTTTTTAAGTGCGTCTGCCCAAAGGATGACGGGTTGGGTTTCGCCGCTGTAGGATATGAGAATTTCAAGGTCTCCTGCTCTTGGGTGGGGTGTGTTTACGCCTCGTGTGATGTAGACATTGTCTCCAAAGAAGCTTTTAATGTGGAATAGACGGACGCCTGTCATTTTGGCTATTTCGTTTCCTGTTCCTTTTCCGCCAAGAAATATGTTGGTGCGTTTTTCCATTAAATCGACAAGTTGATTGTATGTGTCACTGTTAACATTTGAGTCTATCATTTCGCCTATTTTTTGAAATTCTTCATGGCATAGGCTGTAAACATCGTCAACTTCAAGATTGCGAAATATGGCTTCAATCATACTGTTTAATAGTTGAAGGGTTCCAAGTTCAAAAATGTCGCCCATTAGGCCTGTTTCGCTGTACTCGACAGAAGGTTTGGATTTTCCCCGTCCTTTCAAAAAGACGGTTGTTCCGTACTTGTTGGTAATGTCTGCCATGGGGGATGTATATGTTGAAGTGAGTAATCCCATGGAAAATTTGGTTGATTTTGTTTTATCAATGTATTTGCCTAGGTCTTGAGCCATAACTAGGGGGTCATCACTGTAGCCGCTTCCAGAATTCATCAAAAGCAAAATTTTTTTGTAGCGCCTCTCAAGATCAAACGCTGCATCGTACATGTTACGACCTGGAAAACCTGGATCATCAGGTGTTAAGACAACTTTATTTCTCCATCCGACTTGACTGAGTGCTATTTGACTCAAAGCAGCATTTAAAGAGTATAATGAACGACCTGAGCCTCCACAGATGACACAATCTGCAGATTTTATATCTTCAAAAAGTTTGACAAGCTCTTTGCGTTTTATATTCATAACATTTTCTTGAATTTTGTTAACGAATCCCATACTACTGATTTTACTTTTGATGACAACGGCACTCTCAACTCATTTTTAAGGTATAACTTGTTATATTATCCTTATGCCTGAAAAACCAAAAACAACCTTACATTAAACAAAATTTGCACAGATTCTTAACAGTTATAGGCTACAGCAGAGTATTGCTTATATTATATCACTAAACTATACTAAGAAAGGTACCCCTGATGGCTGTCATATTTGACATAACTGAAAAACCCAAACTTAACAATCCAATCCTAATTGAAGGCTTACCTGGCATTGGATATGTAGCTGGCATAGCGTCTTTGCACTTAATCACTGAGCTAAAGGCCAAACGTTTTGCCCAAATGGTTTCCTCAAGTTTTCATGACTTTGCCGTAACCACCCAAAACGGTAATGTAACTTCACCTATAAATGAGCTCTACTATGTTAAACGAGAGGACGGTAACAGAGATCTAATTATTTGGTATGGAAACACTCAGGCTATGTCTATTACTGGTCAATACGAGTTATGTGGCAAAACACTCAAATTTGCACAAGAGTTAGGCTGCAACTATGTCATATCCATTGGAGGTTTCAAAAGAGATGAAGCCCTTTCGGTACCTAACATATATAGCACTGCAACTGACCTTGACACGATGGCAACCGTTCTGGATCTTGGCACAAAAGTGATGGTTGGAAACGTTTTTGGCATTGCCGGCATAAGTATTGGACTTGCTAAATTATATAACATGAAAGGCTTCTCTTTGCTTGTCGACACACCTAGCATGAACCCTGACGTGAACGCTGCACGATATGCATTGATGACTTTGTTTAAATTCTTAAACTTTACAGTTGACCTAACTAATCTTGAACAAACAGGCAATGAAATTAAACGCTCCCTTGAACTAATTGGTTTACTCAAAAGCATTTCAGAAGAAAAGAAGAAAGAGGAGCAGCAGTTACGCTGGTTCATATAATATATAATAGTTTTTTCAAGTTTTTGTTTCGCTAATGAATTGTTCGTAAACTCTTTGCACTCTTTCGGCTGCTGGTCCAGAACCTTCAGTGACACCATGATCAGTTAGCTTTACTTCATCCATTACCCAAATGAATCCTTTATCCTCATAGAGCTTAACCATTCTTGGAAACACTTTTTCCAGTCGTTGTGAAAGGGCCTTTAGGTCAAAAGCTTTCTCTGCAGTAGAAATCTGTGTAACAGTACTCCCGTTAAGAAATAAACGATTCACTGTTCCACCATTTTCTTCTTTTGCATCTGCCAGTACCAAACTCAAATTATCCGGGTTAATGCCGATTAGAGTGCCTGTGAAACTTTTACCGCTAATTGTTGTTACCGAAACGATTCTCTCTGCTAACGCTGCAACTTCTGTAAAATACTTTCTTTGTGCTACAGACACAATTAATATCTCCGTTAACTTACGCAAATACACAACAACTATTTATATTTAAGCAACAACAAACCAACAATCAAACTAACTACATAAAAAAACAAATTTTACCCCCTCCCCCATCCACCCCGTCCAACTAATAATCAATTAGTTAAAAAAGTTCCCTTAGAAGGTTGATTCAATGGTTGACACAAAAAAATCAAACCCATCAACTATTACTGTTGCTGTTGTATCCGATGAGCAAAGAATCACACGTTTGCCCTGTGGTTGTATCTATCAAGACAACGGTTGGATATTAACAAGGGTAAATGAATGCCCATATCATCATCGCCGAAGAACAACAAAAAGACCCTACCGACCAAAAGCCGAATGCGTTAGACCCTAAAACAACCATCAAATGACGTATTTAACCAGTTTCCCATAAACAATATAATCTACTACTATGGCGAAATGTAAAAGTATCAGTTTATCCTTTTTTTCACAGCATAAAGAGTAAACTCTACATCAGCTGTCCATAGGTGGATGTTGTAACCTAGTTTGTTAAAAAATGTTACTCAAATGTTTTCGGATCATACCCGGGTTTGATAAGTACGTTGTTTTTGTCTTTGATAAACTCGTTGTATACGTTTTTCCACTCATCAAAGCTGTATTCTTCTACTGACACAGAAATGTATTCTTTTGGCTTGTCCATTGTTTTGTTTACAACGGCAACAATTTGTTCAGCAGCTTCTTGAAGCTGTTTTTGAGACGACCCACTAAAAGTTTTTATCACAATATGCGGCACATCACATTCCTCCTTATACCTACAAGTGTTACCCATGTAAAAAGCATAACGGCTCCTCTAGTTGTCTTTTCTTTTTGTAACTCCCGTTTTAGCGTAACCCTTACAATAAAACGCCAATTTTTTCTGTAATAATTCTAAGACTTAATTAGCAAAAGATTATTTGGAGTAGTCGCTGAGTTAACTTTATTATTATGTTTTACCAAAAAAACAAAAACACAAAAGAAAAGATGTTGAATAAGGCTAAGCTTTAATTTCTAAGGTTAAAACTTTAACAGTGGAGAATTCCTGTATGAGTCGACGTGTTGAGGTTAGGTGTACTCTTGTTAATTGTAAATATAATAAACGCAGTGACAAATTAAAGCCACTTTGCGCTCAAAAATTCATTATAATTAACGAACAAGGATTATGCTCAAATTTTACTCCAAAAACACATTTGAAAAAGGATAATGCGGAAAATTGTGACTTTATTGTCTAAATTGTTATCTTACTTTCCACCTCTCTTTATTGTGCGTTGGCGCTGTTTGAGGTTTTAGGTTTACTTAGGTGGTGGTGCTTGAGAATAAAATTTACACTTTAGACAATGGGAAGATTGTTGAAGCATGGATAATGTTTGTCTGTATGGTCATCGTAAATATTTGACTATAAAAGTTATTTCCAAGCAGTCCCTAAGCTGTTTCTTAAACGCAAAACATGAGTGCATAGTGCATATCCAAAAAACAAAAACTGCCTAGTGCATATGCCAAAAGTATGGAGTGGCGTCGAGGGCAGGGTTTGAACTTTAAAGAAATGGAGACATCGCCATCACAGCCTCTTTTTTCCTTTCTCTACCTTATTGGCCTTTATTTTTGAGCGATGAGTTGTTTTTTATGTTAGAAAAGGGTTTAAGGGCTGTTGCTTCGGCTAATTTAATGGTGAGTTGTGAAGAAAATAACTTCCAGTATAGGCGTTATTAACCAAAAATGTGTTCTCTAAAGCACTCAGACAAACTTGTAGGTGTTTAGTTGTGTTGTCACTGTTTTTGTATAGTTTTGACAATAAATTTTATATATTGACAAATCTATACAGTGTTTATGTGCCCACAAATACTCGTCCCCACAAAAATAGAAAACTATGTACAAACCAAACAAGTAATCTCAACTAAAGAACTAGCCCAAACCTTCAACCTAACACAAACCACCGCCATGAACTACCTAAGCCGACTCGCCAAAACAGGCCAAATAAAAAACATAAGCAAAGGCACATACCAAACCAAAAA
>Ga0123356_10002869_pt1 | contig 18242 bp, 12 predicted proteins | sample TergutEmb28metaG_2_FD_92546 | JGI IMG/M metagenome (GOLD analysis project Ga0123356, IMG submission 92546) | Embiratermes neotenicus P3 segment gut microbial communities from Petit-Saut dam, French Guiana - Emb289 P3 | ecosystem: Host-associated > Arthropoda: Insects > Digestive system > Gut ...
AAACCTCATGGACGCCGAAAACATGCAGTACAACCACCACATCAACCAGGCCATCCGCGCCTATGGCGTGATGAAGCGCGACGTGGATTACATGGTGGCGGAAGGCCAGGTACTGATCATCGACGAATTTACGGGGCGTATCATGCACGGCAGGCGGTATAACGAGGGCCTGCACCAGGCCATCGAAGCCAAAGAGGGCGTAAAAATTGAAAACGAGATGAAGACCCTTGCCACCATCACTTTTCAGAATTATTTCCGGTTGTACGGCAAGCTCTCCGGCATGACGGGCACGGCCATGACCGAGCGCGACGAGTTCATGGAAATCTACAACCTCGACGTGGTGGAAGCGCCGACGAATAAACCCATGATCCGCGTGAACCATCCTGATGTTGTATATCGAACGGAGCGGGCGAAGTATCTCGCGTGCATCGAGCAGATCCTCGCTTGCAACGAAAAGGGGCAGCCCGTGCTGGTAGGTACGGTTTCGGTGGAAAAATCGGAGCTGCTCAGCCGCATGCTGCAAAAGCGCGGCATCAAGCACCATGTGCTCAACGCGAAGAACCACAAGATGGAAGCGGAAATCGTTGCCCAGGCGGGCACCTTCGGCGCGGTGACCATCGCCACGAACATGGCGGGACGCGGCACGGACATCATGCTGGGCGGCAACGCGGAATACATGGCCAAAAGCGAAATGCGCCGCATGCAAATCGCGGAGGAGCTCATCGTGGAGGCCACTGGCTTTGCCGAAACGCAGGACGAGGAAATCCTCGGGGCCCGCAGGGTATTCACGGAGCTGGAAGCGAAATACAAAGAAGAAAGCAGGCAGAAGGCCGAAAAAGTCATCGAAGCCGGGGGGCTGTTCATCCTGGGCACCGAACGGCATGAGTCCAGAAGAATTGACAACCAGCTGCGGGGACGTGCCGGGCGGCAGGGTGACCCCGGCGAAAGCCGCTTCTACCTTTCCATGGAAGACGACCTGATGCGCCTGTTCGGCGGCGAGCGCCTGGGCAACATCATGGAAACCCTGCGCACCCCGGAGGACATGCCCATCGAGTCGAAAATGGTCGCCAACCGCATTGAGGGCGCCCAGCGCAAGATTGAGGGCCAGAACTTCGCCATCCGCAAAAACGTGCTGAAGTACGACGAAGTGATGAACCACATGCGCGAGCTGATCTACGGCCAGCGCAACAAAGTGCTCGATGGCGAGGAGCTGGGCCCCGTCATCCTGAAGATGGCGCAGGACGGCATTGAGGAAACCGTCGACGTCCTCTGCCCCGGCGACGGCTCGCCGGAAAACTGGAACATCGGCAGCCTGCGGGAGAAATACCTGGGCTGGCTCACCAAACCGGACGACTTCAAGGACGGCAATTTCGACCCGGAAGACGCAAAGGATCTGCTGATCAAGCGATTCGAGGAAGCCTACGGCCAGCGCGAACAGGAACTCGGCGACGAGCTCATGCGCCAGCTGGAAAGCATGATCCTGCTGCGTAGCGTGGACACCTACTGGATGGACCACATCGACGCCATGGACGCCCTCAAGCGCGGTATAGGACTCAGGGCTTACGCTCAGCAGGACCCTGTGGTGGCGTACCGCATGGAAAGCTTCGACATGTTCGAGGAAATGACCCGCAGCATCCGCGAGGAAACGGTGAAGCTCATGCTCACCCTGCGCGTGCGCAGCGGCCAGGAAACCGAGCGCAAGGAGGTGGCGAAGGTCACGGGCACCAACGCCGGCGGCGACGGCACAGCCGTGAAGCGCCCCGTGCGCCGCACCGGCAAAAAAGTGGGCCCCAACGACCAGTGCCCCTGCGGCAGCGGGAAGAAATACAAGAATTGCTGCGGGGATGTGCGTAAAAACTAGGGCAAATCATTCACACAGGAGGTATTAACCTTTGAAACACATTTCAGAAGCGGCCGCGCATTGCGGCGAAGTTGAGTTGTTTCAATTTCAAAGCGTGCGTTTGATCGGCAAATATGTACGGGATTTCTGTGGCGAAAGCCTACCCAAAGACGATGATATGCTTCGCACATTAAGAGGCTTGCCAAACATCATACCCGGTTCGCTCATCGGATGGGTCGGCGATTACCAGCCGGACGCATCAGCAATTTATATATTCGGTGTATTTGCGCCTGTCGGTACGCCTTGCCCGGAAGGTTATGTTTTCAAAGATATTTCTGCGGAATTGTCCAGCGACGTGATCGCCAAAGGGCCATACGGAAGAAATGATTGCATGGCGATTGTGGACAAATTTGAAGAACTGGGGTATGAATCCCCTTACTGTGGAATAGAAAGCTATGGATGGTGGGAGGGGGAACTGTATTTACAGGACGAAGGCTTAAATGCTTATTCTGTTCTTATGCCGGTTCGGAAGATAGGCAGAGCGCTCGCATGACCCAAAAGGTTGCGCTGCCGCAGCTTGACTTTTCCCCGGATTTATGATATTATATCATCAAGAAAGAAGGGAATTATTATGCATCCTAATAGAAAATTATTTACATCTGAATCCGTTACCGAAGGGCATCCCGACAAAATCTGCGACCAGATTGCCGACGCCGTCCTAGACGCCATCCTCGCGCAGGACCCGATGGGGCGCGTGGCGTGCGAGTGCTGCGCCACCACGGGCGTCGTATGGATCATGGGCGAAATCAGTACATCCTGTTATGTGGACATTCCCCGCATCGCGCGGCAGGTGGTGCTGGACGTGGGCTACGACAGCGCGGACAAGGGCTTCGACGGCAGCACCTGCGCGATCCTCACGGCAATTGACGAACAGTCGCCGGATATCGCGCTTGGCGTTGACAACAGCCTTGAAAAGAAAACGAATGAAACAAGCGAAGTGGATGGGGGCGCTGGCGACCAAGGCCTGATGTTCGGCTATGCCTGCGACGAAACGCCGGAGCTTATGCCCCTGCCGATTTCTCTGGCGCACGCGCTTGCGCGTCAATTGACATTGGTGCGCAAAAACGGCGCGCTGTCCTACCTGCGCCCGGACGGCAAAACCCAGGTGACCATCGAATATGACGCCGCCGGCACACCCTTGCGTGTAGATACCGTCGTGGTGTCGTCGCAGCACGCGGCGGAGGCTTCGCTGGACAAAATCCGGCAGGATATCGTCGCGAACGTGATTAAACCCATCGTTCCGGCGCATCTTTTAGATGACAATACGACGATTTACATCAACCCCACGGGGCGGTTCGTTGTGGGCGGGCCACAGGGCGACAGCGGCCTGACCGGCCGCAAAATCATCGTGGACACCTACGGCGGCTACGCGCGGCACGGCGGCGGCTCTTTTTCCGGCAAGGACCCCACCAAGGTGGACCGCTCGGCGACCTACGCGGCGCGGCATGTGGCGAAGAATATCGTCGCGGCGGGGCTGGCAAGGCAATGCGAGGTGCAGCTTGCATACGCGATTGGAGTCGCACGGCCGGTTTCCATCCGTGTCGAAACTTATGGTACAGGCGCAATACCGGATGTTGAACTCAGCGCTCTTGTGGACCGGGTGTTCGACCTGCGCCCGACGGCCATTATCGATCGCTTCCAACTGCGCCGTCCGATTTACCGGCAGCTCGCGGCGCTCGGCCACGTGGGCCGCACGGATATTGAGCTTCCGTGGGAACGGCTGGATTATGTAGAGCGGTTGAAAGAAGCCCTATGACGACCGTATATTTTGCGCGCCATGCCGAGGCCGACAACACCAACCGAGATAGCAGGGCGCGTCCGCTGACCGAAAAGGGAATAGCGGACCGCGCGCTTGTGACCGGATATCTGCAAGGCAAACATATCGACGCTGTACTGTCCAGTTCGTACAAACGCGCAGTTGATACAATCTCTGACTTCGCCGAAAAACAGGGCTTGCCCGTCATACAAATCGAGGATTTTCGCGAACGCAGAGGCGACAGCATTCGGCTGACGGATGCGGAGCATTTGGCCTTGATTGAACGCCAATGGGCGGATTTTTCCCATACATTTTCTGACGGCGAATGCCTTGCAGAAGTGCAGGAACGAAATATTGCAGCACTGAACGAAGCCCTGCTTACATATCAGGATAAGAATATCGCCATCGGAACGCACGGCATGGCGCTATCGACCATTATCAACTATTATAATCCCGCCTATGGCTATGAGGATTTCATGGCGATGGTCGACCTGACGCCGTGGATCGTGAAAATGACATTCGATGGAACAGCATTGATTGAAATGGAGATGACCGATCTCCTGCATTCGGCCAATTAATCTCAGCGCAGCGAATTATCTTGTCCCCCCGCGCATACACATGGACAGATCATGTGAATGCACGGAGGGGCTTTTGTTGTCTCGGTTGTTAAGAGTATTTATCATCCTGCCAATTTTGGCATTGCTTTTCACCGCGTGCGACACCGGAGAAGGCATGGACCTGCGCCTTTTCTGCCAGCGTTATTCCGAAACCGCAAGCCGTGCGCGCCTGGAGCCAAAGCAATTCAGTGTGCGCGAATTGGATCAGGGCCAAAGATATGAGGCTTATCTTTCGGACACAATGCTGCTGACACTTGAAACCCAAACCGGCGGATGCGTGCACACCATCTCGCTGACCGCCCTGCCGGAGGTATCTGCCCGCGATTTTAGATGTGCAGCCGTGGATATCATCAAAATCTACTGCGGAGCGGCGGAAAAGGAAGCGCAACGATGGCTCAATAGCGTAAAAGCGGGAGAAACTGAAATTTTGGGTTATCAAACGCAAGCGTTTGACGGCTTCCGTCTGAGTTACGCCGCCAACGCCGCCGGGTGTTATCTGCGCGTGTCGCAGCTGCGATTTCTCCCGGAAGAATTGGAACTGCCGACATTGAAGGACTTCATAGAGGATGGTAACGACGATGAAGCATAATAATTGGCATGCCATGCCAGGCGCGCAGGCCGCCAAAACCCTGGGCAGCGCTTCCGCAGGGCTTTCAAATGAAGAAGCAAAGCGCCGTTTCATGAAAGACGGTCCCAACGCCCTGACCCGAAAAAAGACCAGCAAAATCCTACGGTTTTTGGCGCAGTTCAAGGATTTCATGGTAATCGCCCTGTTGATCGCCGCCGCGATATCCGCCGCTTCCGCTGTTCTGCACGGGAGCCACGACTTTTTGGATTCCATCATCATCGCGGGGATTGTGGTCGTCAACGCCTTTGTGGGCGTATTGATGGAGGGCAAGGCCGAGCGGGCCCTGGAGGAGCTACGGAAGATGTCCGCGCCTTCCGCGACCGTTTTGCGGGGGGGCGCCGCGAATAAAATCCCCGCGGACCATGTGGTGCGCGGGGACATCCTCATCCTTTCCGCCGGGGATATGGTCTGCGCCGACGCGAGGCTTTTGGAATCCAACCGGCTCAGCACGCAGGAAAGTGCCCTCACAGGGGAATCCATGCCCTGCAATAAAGATGCCGAAGCCCGGTTTGCGAACGAAGCGCCCTTGGGCGACCGCAGGAACATGGTGTTTTCGTCCACCATGGTGCTCACCGGCAACGGCAGGGCCGTGGTGACCGCGACGGGCATGCGCACGGAGGTCGGCAAAATCGCCGGCATGCTCAGCGCAGAAAAATCGCCCCCCACGCCCTTGCAGCTGCGGCTCGAAAAAGTTGGCCGGCAGCTTGGCATCGGCGCCATGGCCATCAGCGGCCTGGTTTTCCTGCTTGGTTATTTGCAGCAGGTGCCGCTGCTGGAAAGCTTTATGCTGGCCATCAGCCTCGCGGTGGCGGCAATTCCGGAGGGCCTGCCCGCCATGGTGACCGTGGTGCTTTCCATCGGCGTACAGCGCATGGCGAAATCAAACGCCATCGTGCGGCGGCTGCCCGCCGTCGAAACCCTCGGCTGCGCCAGTGTCATCTGCTCGGACAAAACCGGCACCCTCACGCAGAATAAAATGACCGTCACGCAAGTGAGGAGTCAGGGAGCAGGCGGCAGGGATCAGGGGACGCGGCTGCTGCGATTGGCGGCCCTTTGCTGCAATGCGGTGCAGCGCAGCGACGGGCGGCGCATGAATATGACCGGCGAGCCCACAGAAACCGCCATTGTTTCCGCCGCGCACAGGCGCAGAATCCCCTTTATGCAGGATAGGGAAAAATATCCAAGGCTCAAGGAAATCCCATTCGATTCCAGGCGCAAACGCATGAGTGTGGTATGCAGATTCCCGGATGACGATGCGATCGCGCAAGGCCTTGTGATGATCACCAAGGGCGCCCCGGACGTTTTGCTATCCAGGTGCAAAAGCGTGATGGTAGGCAACAGGGCGCAGCCGATAACCGAAGAGCTCACAGGTAAAATTTTCGCGCAGAACGAAGAAATGGCCGGACAGGCCCTGCGCGTCATCGCCGTGGCGATGAAGCCCATCGCTACGACGCAAAGCGCCAGCGAAGATAATCTCACATTTTTTGGGCTGATTGGAATTCATGATCCCCCGCGGCGAGAGGCTCGCAGCGCGGTAAAACTTTGCAGGCAAGCGGGCATCACGCCTATCATGATCACTGGCGACCACATTGCGACGGCGAACGCGATTGCGAGAGATCTGGGAATCCTGGAATCCGGCAGCCAGATATCCATGACCGGAAACCAGTTGGATCAATTGTCAGATGAAGAACTGGCGGGGAAGTTGAAAACTTGCGGGGTGTTTGCCCGGGTGACGCCGGAGCATAAAATGCGCATCGTCAAGGCCCTGCGCGCCCAGGGGCATGTGGTGGCCATGACCGGCGACGGCGTGAACGACGCTCCCGCGCTGAAGGCCGCGGACATCGGCTGCGCCATGGGCAGGGAGGGCACGGAGGTGGCCAAAAGCGCCGCCGACATGATCCTCACGGACGACAATTTCGCGACGATCGTCCGCGCGGTGGAGGCCGGGCGGGGAATCTACGATAACATCAAGAAGGCCGTGCGCTTCCTCATCAGTTCCAATATGGGCGAAATCGTTTCCGTGCTGTTTGCTTCCCTCCTGCGGATGCCCGCGCCTCTGCTTCCCATTCAGTTGCTTTGGGTGAATGTGGTCACGGATTCCGCCCCGGCCATCGCCCTTGGGACGGAGGCCACGGACCCGGGCATCATGCGCCAGCCGCCAAAGCCCATCAACCAGAATTTTTTTGACAAATCCATGGCGCTCCATATGGTGCTCGAGGGGCTCATCATGGGCGCCGTGACGCTGCTGGCCTTTGTGCTGGGGCGGCGCGCGCTGGGCACAGGCGGGGACGATGTGCTCCTAGGTCGTACGATGGCCTTCACGGTGCTGAGCCTAGTTGAAGTCTTCCATGCCAATAGCATGCGTTCCGAGCGCTCGCTGCTGCGCGTGGGCCTGTTTTCCAACCGGCAAATGAACTTCGCGAACCTGCTTTGCTGCGGCTTGCAAGTGGCGGTGGTAACCGTAGCACCCCTATGCGCGCTGTTCGGCACCGTGCCGATGAGCGGCAGGCAGTGGCTGGTTGTGGCGGGTTTGAGCCTGCTGCCGTCTGTCCTCATAGAGCTGGAAAAAATAGGGGGGAGTTTGAGGAGGCGGGGGCGGAAGCGGCCACCTGTGGCGCGATAGCTATCAGGATGATTATATAAAGCAACCCCCTGTTATTAATCCAGGGGGTCCTATTTTGCCTATGCTTTATCTATGTATTGTCAAGCATATTTCACTCCACAGCTGCGACACTTGTTATTAAATACCGTAAACTTGCCACAGTTAGAACATTTTCTTCCTCTACCACCTTGTCCTTCATTTGCGGGCATTGTCATCGTATATCCGCATTGGGTACACCTTCTCCCCGTTTATGTATAGCATATCGCATCATTTGAGTTTTGTCAATCCCCTATCACAAAAAAGAAGCACTGTTGGTTTGTATCCAAACAGTGCTCCGACGTGGCGTGGAGCGGATGAAGAGGCTCGAACTCTCTACCTCCACCTTGGCAAGGTGGCGCTCTACCAGATGAGCTACATCCGCAATTTAGGAATCAGGGGGATGCGTCTTAATATTTATATGCTGCCCTGCTTAAAATAGTTTATCAAATTTTGTTTGATCTGTCAAGCTTTTTTATTGCGCTTTCCATGAAAATAGTGTATACTGAATGTATTGGAGCCGCGGGAGGTGGTGACGGAAATGGATCAGCACGACGCCGTGAAACAGCGCAAAGCAGCCGTGCGGCAGCAGCTTTTGGGCAGGTACGTGCATGTGCGCGTGACCCGGTCAATGGGCGCGGTCATGCCGGAACGCGGCGTGAGGAATATCTACGAACTCAATTACGGCGAATTGCTGGGCGGGTCAACGGTTGCCGGCGTGAAGCCGGAAGGTGTGTTCATCATGGGGATCCACCACCCCGTGCGCCTGTTCGACGGCCGGGTGATCGCGGTGCTGAATGCCGGCGGGCATATTTATGCCGTGGCGGCGCCCCGGAAAAACCGCTACATCGAGGGGCAGATCCGCCGGGCGCTGCGCTTTGCCTTCGCGCCGGAGGAATACCAGATCCAGTGCCTCTACGAGCGCTCGTGCGGGGCGGTGGTGTTCTGCCGGGGCAGCCGCGACCTGCGCTATTTGCTCATCAAAAACCGCCGCAGCTCCAACTGGGGGTTCCCCAAGGGGCATGTGGAAAATAACGAAACGCCCGAGCAAACCGCCCGGCGTGAAATTTTTGAGGAAACCGGCCTGCGGGTGCGTCTTCTGCCTGGATTTAGCTGTCACACCGAATACGTCATAAGAGGAAGCATCGAGAAAAGCGTGACGATCTTCCTTGCGGAGGCGCCGGACGCGCGCACGCAAATACAGGAAGAGGAAATTGCCGACTATATTTGGGCGACCTACCATAAGGCGCTTTACACCCTCAAGTTTGAGAACGACCGCAACACCCTGCGCAAGGCCCACGCGTATTTGAGAAGGGGCGGGATGGTTTAATTCGGAATGCGTATTTTTTGCTGTACTTCGACGCATTGCCAAAAAGCCATACCATTTCTTCTCGAAACTCCGCCATAAAATCATCAAAATCTGAAAATGCGCCACGCTTTTCTTCTTCCAGTGCTTCGTCAAGCAAATAATATAGCTCATTGTATGTATTTGTCAAGTCCTTATTTTTCATAAAAATACCCACACACCGCCTTCGCCGCCGTCATGTTCATTCCCGGCACCGCGGCAAGTTCTTCGACCGTCGCGTTTTTGATGGCCTTCATGGTTTTCATCCCCATCAGCAGCGCCCTGGCCCTGGCAGGCCCTATCCCGGGGATGCCCGTAAGCTCCGATTCCAGGGCGCTTTTTTTATGCCTTTGATGATGGTACGCGATGGCAAAGCGGTGCGCTTCCTCCTGAATGGCAGCCACCAGCTGAAACGCCTTTTGCGTGGACGTCATGGAAATTTCGCCGCCGCCGGAAGCAATCGCGCGGGTGCGATGCTTGCTGTCCTTCACCATGCCGAACACGGGAATCCGCAGGTTGAAGCTTGCCAGCACCGGCTCCACGGCATGCACCTGGCCGATCCCGCCATCAAGCAAAATCAAGTCCGGCAATTTACCAAAGCCTTCGCCCGCGTCTTTCTCTTCTTCGTAGCGCTTCAGCCTGCGGCTGAGTACTTCCGCCATACTGGCGTAATCGTCCTGCCCGGCGAACCCCTTGATGGCAAAGCGCTTGTACGCGGATTTACAGGGCACGCCGTTCTGGAATACCACCATGCCCGCCACATTGTCCGCACCGCCGGTGTGGGAGACGTCGTAGGCTTCGATGTAAGCGGGCGGGGCGGGCAGATTCAGCAGCCGGGCCAGCTCCTCCAGCTGAACGATGTGCCTGCTCTGGCGGCCAGACGACTGCGCCAGCTGCTCCACGGCGTTTTGGCGGCAGAGCTCCAGCAACCGCGCCGGTTCGCCTTTTTGCCCGATGAGAATATTTACTTTCCGCCCGGCTTTTTTGCCGAGCCATTCTTCCAGCAGCGCCTGGTTGGCGATTTCGCCGTCGAGCAATACGCGCCGGGGCAAGTTTGTATCGCGCATGGTGTAGTATCGCTCAAGAAGCTCCTGCCGCGCTTCTTTATAACTTGCCGGTCGGGGCAAATGAAAGTGTTCGGAGTCGTATAATTTTCCGTCCGCGAAGCGAAGCGCCATCCAGCAGGCCTGGGTTTGGCCCGTGGCAAGGGCAAAGATGTCCTGGTTTTCCACGCTCACGCTCACAACACTTTGCTTGGTCTTAATTTGCTCGATGGCCCGCAGGCGGTTGCGCAGGCCGGCCGCCCGTTCGAATTCCAGGACCTCCGCCGCTTCCTCCATCTCGCGGCGCAGCTCCCGCTCGCTCTGGGCGCTGCCGTTGCGCAGGAATTTCACGGCGTCGGCCACGCTTTGCGCGTAGTCTTCCTTTGTGATTTTTTTGGCGCATACGCCGGAGCAGCGCTCGATGGAATAGTTCAGACAGGGCCGGCTTTTGCCTATTTCCCGGGGAAACTTTTTACTGCATGTGGGCAATTTAAAAACCTGGCGGGCTTCGTCCAGGGCGAGGCGCGTGGCGAAGGCGCTGGTGTAGGGGCCAAGGTACAGCGAACCCTCGTCGTGGGTTTGCAGCGCGTAGGTCATGCGCGGGTACTCCTCCCGGGTGACGCGGATCCAGCGGTAGCCCTTGGCGTCCTTCAGGAGGATGTTATATTTCGGCGCGTGCCGCTTGATGAGGGAGCATTCCAGCACCAAGGCCTCGTGCTCGGAGCTGCATACGATGTAGTCGAAATCGGCCACGCGGTCGATGCCGACGGCGATGTAGCTATGGCCGTGCTGTTCTTCCGCGCCGAAGTATTGGGATAAGCGTGCGCGCAAACTCTTGGCCTTGCCGATGTATAAAATCCCGCCCTGGCTGTCCTTCATCAAATAGACACCGGGCAGCTGGGGCAGGGTGACGGCTTTTTTTCGCAGGGCGGGGAGGTTCGGGTTCATGGATTTTTCTTCTTTTTAGTCTGAATTTCTTGAGGCGGCCTTGCCGTCAGCACCAGCAAAAACGGCAGCGCGATCAACAGGTTGAAATGGAAGTAACGGTATTCATTGTATCTGAGCATGAGCATGGTGCCGATGTTGTAGGCAAGGACGGGGAAGGCCGGCAGCAGCGTCTCCCAGCCAAAGCGGCGGCGCAGGGAAAACCACGCGATCAGCACCATAACAAGCATAGCGACGCCAAGGGATTGCAGCACGCGATTGGGCGCGTACGCACTGATGATGCCGTCCAGGATTTGGTAGGAGCGCGCGCACGCTTGGAGGAACGCGGAATTCCGGGCAGCTTCGGCTTCGGCCCCAATGGTGGATTCCGGCGATATCACGAGAAGGGAACTGGTGTCAGGGATACGCATCGCTTCCCTTGGTATAAACAGCGAAAACAAGTCCCATTCGTGTGTGCTCCATACGATCCGGGTTTGCATCAAGGCAGCCCGCAGGGAAATATCGGGGGCATTTTTACAGGCGCGCCATGTCATGGCAAGCAATTGCAGCGGGGGAACACTTGCGGTAGCGGCAAATGATACAGAACCTTCGGTACCCATGGCATACAAAATAGATGCGTAATTCCCAAATTGAAAGGATTTTTCCCAAACCTCTTCCGGCGCTATGGCCTGCATCAGTTTCCTGGCCTCCGGGTCAAGGGCCTCCGGCTGCGTGCGGTACACGCCGCTAAGAATGGTCATGGGCAGGCCGACGGACTCTACATAAGTTTGGTTCGGTTCGTTTTGCGTCACGCCGGCCATTCGGTACAATGGCACTCGGATGAGAAATACCGTAACAAGCGTCAGCCCGCAGGAGCACGCGGCCTGGAAGCTGCGTTTTTTGCCATAGACCGCGAACAGCATAATTGCCAGTGGGATGGAGAAAAAAATCCCGTTGTGGCGCACCATGGAAACAAACGCCAGCGCGACCGCCAGGGCGATCCGGTTCGGCCACGGCTTGAGCCATTCGCCTTTGGTAAGCAAAATGTTGATGATGTAAACCGCGATCCACAGGATGGCGCAGGTGAAGAGGGTATCCTTCGCGGCATAAAGCAGAATGACGCGCGTGCCGCGGGAGCAGACTATCGACATGATAAAAATCGCGACCCAAAGTGCCCGGACGCCCCAAGCCCGTAGCGTCGCCGCCATGTATCCGCATAGCAGGCTGAAGAAAAGAATCTGCACGCCAATGAAGAAGGCGTATTTGTTGACAATTCGGGTGACGAGCCACATAAGCATCGCGTTAAATGCCGGGTGCCAATTATCGAAGGCGCCGGTCTGGACCTGCTGCCATTGGTTGTAGATATCAACATGCGCCCCGCCGGGGTAGTTTGCCAGCTGCGCCCAGAGAAATATAATAAATACAATCGAAGAAGCGATAGCGAAGAGTTTTAGGTCAAGCTTGCTGCGTGCTTCTTTCAGCGGCGCGATGCCGAAGGCTTGGCCATAACGGCGGAAAAAAAACCGCATCGCACAAAATATAATGGCAGTAGCCGGCGGAAGGCTCAGGAATGGGAGCCAATGGGAAGCGCCCGGCGTGAAAAGAAACGCGTGCATGACGAACACGTTGGCTACATAAAAAGCGAAGAGCAGCTCGATGCAAAGCATGCCCCGGCGCTGGGCCACGCTTTTCCCGGCGCCGCCTTCAAGCGTGACCGCTTCCGAAAGACGCCGGAAGGAAGCCTTGATCATATCCGCAATCTTCTTCATATGATATCTACCTCTTCTTCTTTGCGTTCCGGATTTTGTCTTCCTTGGCGACGGGCGGCCTTGCTGTCAGCATCAGAAAAAACGGCAGCATGATCACCCCGTTGAAATGGAAGTAGCGGTAATCTTCGTGGCACAGCATGAGCATGGTGCCGATGTTGTAGGCGAGGACTGGGAAGACAAGCAGCAGCGTCTCCCAGCCAAGGCGGCGGCGAAGGGAAAACCACGCGAACAGAACCAGCGCCAGCATAAAGGCGCCAATGGAATGCAGCACGCGATTGGGCATGTACGTCGCAAGGGTGACATCAAGGAACTGGTAGGGGCGCACGAACGCCTGGAGGAACGCGGAATTCCGGGCGGCTTCGACTTCGGCTCCGATGGACAATTCCGGCGATATACGGGATAGATAGCTGATATCAACATCATTCATGTCATCACGGGACATAAATAACGATTTCATGTCCCAATTGTGTATGTCCCATACAATCCTGGTTTGCATCAAGGCGGCCCGCAGCGAAACCGCGGGTGCGTTCTTGCAGGCGTTCCATGTCATAGCGAGCAGTTGCGGCGGAGGAACGAGCGATACGGGCAGCTCCGTGCGCAGGGGAAGCTTAATGGATCCGTAATTCCCGAACTGAAATAATTCCTCCCATTGCTTCTCCGAAGCCATGGTCCGCATCAGCGCCCTGGCTTCCGGGTCAAGGGCATTCGGCTGCGTGCGGTACACGCTGCACAGAATGGACGAGGGCAGGTTGACGGATTCCACATAGGCTTGCTGGGAAGCGCGCTCCACGCCAATGGCGCGGTACAGCGGCACCCGGATGAGAAATACTGTAATAAGCGCCATCGCGCTGGAGCAGGCGATTTGGAAGCCCCTCTTTTTTCCATATAGCGCGAACAGCATCATTACCAAGGGGATGGAGAAAAATATCCCGTTGTGGCGCACCATGGAAACAAATACCAGAGCGATCGCCAGGGCAATCCGGTTCGGCCACGGTTTGAGCCATTCGCCTTTCGTAAGCAGGATGTTGATGATATAGACCGCGATCCACAGGATGGCGCAGGTTAAAAATGTGTCCTTGAAGGCAAAAAGCAGAATGATGCGCGTGGGGCGCGCGGAAAGTATCGTCAGAATAAACATCGCGACCCAAAATGCCCGGACGCCCCAGGCCCGCAGCGTCGCCGCCATATATCCGCACAGCAAGCTGAAAACGAGGATCTGCACGCTGACGACAAAGGCGTAGCGATTGACAACGCGCGTAATGAGCCTGAATATCAAGGAATTGAAGGTGGGATGCCAATCGTTATAATAGCCAAGCTGCGCTTCCGACCACTGCGTATAAATATCGTGGTATGACCCGCCGGGGTAGTTGGCCAGCTGCGCCCATAAGAGCATAGCGAATACAATGGAAGAAGCGATGGCGAAGAGTTTTAGGTCAAGCTTGCCGCGCTGATCTTGCAGCGGAGCGATACCGAAGCCCTGGCCAAAGCGGTGCATGAACAGCCGCATCGCATAAAATATGACAGCCGTGACCGGCGGAAGGCACAGGAATATGAACCAAAGGGAGGCTTCCGGCGCAATGAGAAACGCGCGCATGACGAACACGTTGGCGGCATAAAAGGCGAAGAGCAGTTCGACGCACAGCATACCCCGGCGCTGGGCTTTGGATTGTTCGGCGGCCTCCGGGAGCGCGACCGCCTCCGAAAGGCGCTGGAAGGAGGTTTTCAGTTTTCGCATGATTGTGTCGCCTCGCATCTAAAATCTAGCTTCTCATATCTACCATCTATTATATCACATTTTCTTCCCGCGCGCAATCCGAATTTTTGGCAGAGAGTACTAGCAAAAACGGCAGCGTGACTACCGCGTTGAACTGGAAAAAGCGGTAGTCCCCGCCGCAAAGCATGAGCATGGTGCCGATGTTGTAGGCGATGACGGGAAACGACGGCAAAAGAGCGCTCCAGCCCCTTCTACCGCGCAGGGAATACCAGGCGAACAGCACCAGCGCCAGCATATTGACGCCAACGGATTGCAGCGCGCGGCTGGGCGTGAAGGCCTTGATAAGGCCATTCAGCGCCTCATATGGCTTGCGGAAGGCTTCCGTCCGGGCATGGTTTGCCTGCTCGGCCTCGGCGGTGATGGAGCGCTTGCCCTCCGGCACGTCGAAGAAATCGTCGCCGGTGCGCCACCAGTCCACGGAATAATCAATGAGGTTGGGGTCCCAGGCGAGCTGGGTCAGATCCAAGGCGGCGCGCAGGGAAACTCCAGGGGCGTTCCTGCAGGCGCGCCAGGTCATGGCAAGGAGCTTTGCCGGTTTGATTTGCTCCACGTATTTGTTTGCGTCCACCACCCATTTGATGGAATTGTACGTGCCGAAATGAAAATACGCCTCCCAGGTTTCTTCAGAAGCCATGGCCTCCATGAGCGCCGTGGCGTCCGTATCAAGGGCCTCGGGCCGCGTCCGATATACGCTGCAAAGAATTGTCATGGGAAGCCCCACGGATTCCACATAGGTTTGGTTCGGGTCGTCCCGCGTCACGCCGGCTGCCCGGTACAGCGGCCCCCGGATGAGCGCGATTGTCATGAGCGCGAGCGCGCAGGAGCAGGCGATCTGGAAGCTTCTCTTTTTGCCGTAAAGCGCGAAGAGCAAAACCGCCAGGGGAATGGCAACGAACATGCCGTTGTGGCGAGCGAGGGAAACGAACGTCAAAGCCCCGGCCAAAGCGATCCGATTGGCCCAGGGCCGCAGCCACTTGCCCTTGGACAGCATGATATTGATGATGTAGACCGCCAACCAAAGCATCACGCAGGTAAAGAGGCTATCCTTCCAGGCGAAGAGCAGGATATTGCGCGTGGAGCGGGCGGATAAAATGCTGACTACAAACAGCGCGATCCATAGCATCCGGACGCCCCAGGCCCGCAACGTCGCCGCCATGTATCCGCACAGCAGGCTGCAAAAAAGAATCTGCGCGCCAATGAAGAAGGCGTAGCGATTAATAATCCGGGTGAACAGCCAGATGAGCATGGAGAGGAACGCCGGATGCCAATCGTTGAAGGCGCCGGTTTGGACCTGCTGCCACTGGTTGTAGTTGTCATAGGTGGCGCCGCCGGGGTAAAAGGCCATCAATGCCCACATGCAAACGAGGAATACAATAAGAAATACGCAGAAGAACAGCCATGGGTCCAGCGTGCCGCGCCGATCCCGCAATGGCGCGATGCCGAAATTTTCACCGAAGTACCGCATAAATAATCGCATGAGGCAAAAAAAGGCCGCCGCGCACAGCGGCAGCCCCAGGCGCGGGAGCCAAAGGGATGCCTCCGGCGTAACGGCAAACGCGCGCATGACGAACACATTGGCGGCGTAATAGGCGAAGAGGAACTCGATTGCGATCATGCCCAAATTAGGAGGCAGGCGACAGGAATCAGGAATCAGGGGCTTCGTAAGATTGCTCATGGTACTCCTCTTCTGTATTGACATTCCAGATGGCTGTTCTTGCCTTGCGGAGTTTTTCGGCGTCGTTTGCTTCCATCGCGGCGCAGCCGGCGACCGCTTCGATTGCCGTGAGCATGGAATGATCCATGTTGTTGTAACGATGCTGGCCATTGCGGCCGACGCAGAACAGGTTCGGGATCCCGTCAAGCCAGGCCCGCACCTCGCCAAACCGCCCGTATACGCCAAAATAAGCAGGGTAGGCCTTTTTTACCCGGATGTGCGCGGCGTCCAGGACGTCCTCCCTGCCGATAAAGCCCAGCTCGCTGAGTTCGTCAATGGCGAACCGAATGAAATCCTCCCGGGGCATGCGCCAGAGTGCGTCGCCCTCGCAGCAAAAGTATTCCAGGCCCAGCCAAACCGTTTCCGGGTCGTTGACAAGCCAGGGCGACCAATTGTTGTAAATTTGCAGGCGGCCGATTTTCACATCCCGTTCCTGGATATAGATCCAGTTGTCGCGCAGCATATGGGGAAGGCGCAGGCGGGTTAGCAGCAGCCCCACGGTGATAAAATCCCGGTACGGGAGGGCGGCGGCGATTTCCCTCACGTTTTCGGGGGGCGCACCGCCCATGGCGGCCACCAGGTCGACGACCGCCATAGAGGAGATCACGTAATCGCCGCGCTGTTCTTCAGCATTCGCGACGACACCGGCGACTTGGCCTTCCTCCATGATCACATCCGTTACCTTGCTGTTCATGCGGATCACGCCGCCCATCAGGCGGATTTCGTCCGCCATAGCCTCCCACAGCTGCCCCGGCCCCCGCTTTGGGTACCAGAATTCCTCAATCAGGGAGGTTTCGGCCACGGTTCCGGGCTTGAGGCGCCTGCGAACCGGCTCCAGGAGGGCCTTGGTCAGCGACAGGCCCTTCACCCGCTGCGCACCCCAATCGGGGGCGATTTCGCTTGGATGCACGCCCCATAGCTTTTCCGTGTAGTCCTCGAAAAACATGGAATAGAGGGGTTTACCGAAACGGTTGATATAAAAATCCTCCAGGGAGCGTTCCGGGCGCTTGCGTACGACCGAGGCGAAATACCCGAAGCCCGCCTTCATCGTGCGGGCAAGCCCCATATTTTTGATCGTGGCGGGCTTAAGCGAAATGGGATAATCGAAAAATTTACGCAGGTAAAAAATGCGGGAGGCGCGGGGGCGACGCAGCATCACGCGCTCCTGGCGTTCGGGGTCGCCGGGAGGCAGCATCCGCCGCCACAGGTCGTTGGCGACCGGGTTCTTCGAGAAAAACCGGTGGCCGCCGATGTCCATGCGGTTGCCCTTGTAATTTACCGTGCGCGAAATGCCGCCAATGGCGTCGGTCTCCTCCAGGACAATGGGGAGGATGTCTGTTTCCTTCAGCAGCTGGTAGGCGGCGGTAAGGCCCGCCGGCCCCGCGCCGATGATGATGGCTGTTGTTTGCTTCATCGCTTGACCCTCTTTTTCTTTAATTTCTATCAATGGCTGTATTTGGCCATGGCCTCCTCTATATTCCCGGAAATGATGAGCTCGGCGGCGGCAATGGCGTCATTGGATTTTTTGCGCAGGATATCCAGCTCCTCTTTGGCCATGGAGGAAAGTACCCAGTCCGCCATGTCGCAATCGGGATAGGGCGGGCCGCCGACCCCGAGTTTGATGCGGGGAAACTCCTGCGTGCCAAGGCAGGCGATGACGCTCTTTATGCCGTTGTGCCCCCCCGCGCTGCCATTCCTGCGGATACGCAGCGTCCCGGGCGGCAGGGAGGCATCGTCAAAAATGACCAGGATCCGCTCGGGGGGAATGCGATAAAAATTCGCGCAGGCCGCGACGGCTTCGCCGCTTCTGTTCATATATGTAGCGGGCTTCATCAGCACGCATCGCTCCCCGCCGATTTCGCCAAGGCCCATGAGCGCGCTGAACTTGAGCCTGTCCACTTTACAGGCGCAGGCGCTGGACAGCACGTCCAGGCACAGAAACCCCGCGTTGTGGCGGGTGTATTCGTATTGCCGCCCGGGATTCCCCAGCCCCGCGACAATCCACCTGGGTGCGGCCGGCTTTTTGCGGAAAAATGGCATCAGTTATACTTCTCCATCTCTTGCATCTTGCTTCTTGCATTTTGCTTCTTTGTTGACTTGCCTCGAACGGGCAATCGAAAATCCTCCGGCGGGG
>Ga0123356_10002870_pt1 | contig 18238 bp, 15 predicted proteins | sample TergutEmb28metaG_2_FD_92546 | JGI IMG/M metagenome (GOLD analysis project Ga0123356, IMG submission 92546) | Embiratermes neotenicus P3 segment gut microbial communities from Petit-Saut dam, French Guiana - Emb289 P3 | ecosystem: Host-associated > Arthropoda: Insects > Digestive system > Gut ...
GCTCAGCTCCCGGAATCACGAGTGGTAGTCCGCGTTTATCAAGCTCAGGACCATTTCACCCGACAATTGGTCATTCCTGAGATTCGTTTGAGCGACTGGGAATCCATCGAGCACAATGAGGTGGCGGAAAATCGCTGATGGTTGGCCTCTGAGCGACTCGAACGGTTATGCTCGAGGCTTTGCCAATAATGCAAAGCGGGGAGGAGAAGCCGAGATGGCTATTTCCAAGGCTCAGAACCGCCCTGGTGGCCTATAATGCCGTTCTGGCCGCGAATTTCTGTGCTTCGCCAGCCTCTTCGACGCCATGTCAAAGGTCATCTCTCTCCGTGACATCATCTCTGCCCTGGAAGCGGCCAGCGACGATAGTACGTCGTACTTAGATCCGGAAACCGGCGAAATTATCCTTGTCACGGAAGAGGAGCGACTCCTGGTAGAAGACGAAGGCTCGGAGGAGGCCCCGGCCTGGGAGCGTGAGCTGATACCGAAAATTCGCGCCGCCTTGGAAGGCGATCGATGGCTGGAGTTGCCGGATCGTTTTGACATTCACGAGTGGTCAATCATGGAACAATTTTCTCGAGCCCAGAAGAGCGAGCGAATCCGGAGGGAGTTGTTGGATGCCATTCACGGAGCCGGTGCCTTTCGTGTCTTCCGGAGTGCAATTCGAAGACTCGGATTGGAACAAAGTTGGTATCAGTTTCGAGACGAAGTTCTGGCCGACATCGCACGTCGCTGGCTCGAGGAGCACGAGCTCCAATACACGTAGGAAGATCGCGCTTTCGCACCCACTTGCCAACCGTCCCCTCACGTTAGGCCTGCATGCTCGCCAAGCTCGCCTCTGGTGTAAAGGGTCGCTTCGGCGTCCGGGGCGGAGGGAATCACAGCCGCTGCCGGGCAGCGCTCCCCGCGGCGCACCGCCAACTTGCGCGATCGCCTCTCACCAGAACGAGGGCGTGGCGGTCGGTCGAGGGGTTTTGAGCGTTCGCGACCAACACAGGGAAACTGCTACCCTAACCTCATGCCTACGACCGGAGAGCGATTCGAGCGTGCCGTCTCCATCATGGCCAAGCTGCGCGGCGAGGGCGGCTGTCCGTGGGACCGCGAGCAGACCTTTGATTCCATCAAGCCTTATACGCTCGAGGAAACCTATGAAGTGCTCGAGGCCATCGACAATCGCGACTGGAACGAGCTGCCGGGTGAGCTTGGCGATCTACTGCTGCAGGTGCTTTTCTATGCGCAGATGGCAGCCGAAGAGAACCGCTTCTCGATCGATGATGTGCTTGACCGACTTTCCGCGAAGCTGACAGATCGTCACCCTCACGTTTTTGGCAATGTCAGAGCCGAGACTTCCAGCGAAGTGCTGAAAAACTGGGAAGCGCTCAAGACGGAAGAAAGAAAGAAGCGTTTCGCAGCCAGCGGAGGAGGGCGCGAGCAGGAGGAAGATTCTCTCTCGGCGCTGGCGGGAATTTCTTCGGTCATGCCTGCGCTCCTAGAGGCCCATAAGCTCAGCTCGCGCGCCGCCCGAATCGGCTTCGACTGGCCAGAAATCGGCGGCCTGCTCGAGAAGCTCGAGGAAGAAGCCACGGAGCTCGAAGACGAGCTCGCCTGTCTCGCCGGGCCGGCCGCTGACGGCGGAGAAGGGGTTCGAGGAGCCGGGAAGATGAACATTCCTGATGCGGTCCGGCCTCGAATCGAGGAAGAGGTTGGCGACCTATTCTTCGTGCTGGTGAATATCGCGCGTTATCTCGCGGTTGATCCCGAGTCGGCCCTCAAGAAAACGAATCGAAAATTCAGGCGCCGCTTCCGCTGGATGGAAGATCAGCTGCGCGCGGCGGGCCGCCGGCTCGACGAGGCCAATGGCGAGGAACTGGAATCGCTTTGGCAACGGGCCAAGGACGCGGAACGGCCCGCCTTGTCAAAACGCGCTTGAAATTGGAAGCCATGACAATTTTTCGCTTCCGGGGCGATGTCTCGGCAGGGTATGGGGGGAGATATAGCGGGGCCGGAGATCGCCATTACCAGCGGGGGACGATTGCCGCGAGCCGGCGCCGGGTACGGGATACAAGTCAGCAAGGACCGGATTCAAGCCGGACCGGCGAGGCGGGAGTCGATCCCCGCGGACGCTAGTGGTCACAACAGAGACTTTGGGATCCGCTTTTCGCGCCGCCCTTGTTGCGGCTCTGGGCGGTTTGGCTTCCATTTCGCCCGTTTGCTTCCGTAGGCGCCAGAGAATGTCCCTGCGCTGCCTCCTTCTTGAGAAGCTCTATGCCCTGGGCAAAGGTCAGATTACCCGGCACCGGGCGAAAGTCGGAGAATGTGTCGCTCGAGTGGATGTTAAGTTTCTTCAGGAACAAGACCTTTCCGGTAAAGGAGAGCTCCATGCGAGTCACCTCCCACTGGTGATCGCCCACCTCCGCCTGCTGGACCACAAACCTTCCCCCTGGATCAAGATGACCCAGGATGCCCCAGCCAAAGCCTACCTCCTTTTGCAGGGTGCCGTCGATTAAGGCAATCCGGTTCTCCTTTGCGTCGATGAGTAGATAGCCCGTCATTCCGGTCAGCACCTGCTCCACATGGGAAGGAGGGGTATAGCGGGGGTTGGGACGAAACTTCAATCGAATGAGCTCGTCTTTAGGGGCGCCCAGGCCTTCACGGCTTGGCTCGGTGCCAGCTCGCTCGTAAAGCAAGGCATCGGGCAGCGCTCGCAGAATCCGCTCAGTGTGCTCCGTGTCCTCCTTCTCCTGCTTTCGCTTCTTGCGCAACTCCAGAGGGTTCTGGACATAATTGGCCAACCGGGCTTCCTCGTCGCGTCGTTGTTGCTGGCTGAGCGGTTGGCCGTTTTCCATCAGCAGCAGGCCGGCGGTGGCATCCCGGGTCTCGACCATGAGCTTGGTCTGTGAGAGCTCAGGTGTGCGCTTCAGGTCTTTGAACATGAAATGCAGGCCGCCGTCCCCGTTGCTCGAGGAGATCTCGTTATCGACAGCCCGCCGCACCAGGTCCTGAGGAGCAGGGTTCGTCTGCCCGACGGCGAAACCGGCAGACGAGACGCAGGCTGCAACCAGGTACGCCAGGAACGTTCTGCGCCGGAGTTTTGGTTGAATGTGCATACACCTCGGTAATATTTTCGTAATATTTTATAAGATTTTAAAGAAGAACGAGAAGCAACATTGTAAGTGTATGCAGGGCAAGTGTTTATTTCAGTCCAGAGCATCTCTCGATTCGTATCTTGGAAGCCGATAGCCCGGCCGGAGCCGATGATTTACAATCCTTTTCTGCCGGACGTACCCTGCACGGAGGGTTCATGAGCACGACTGCTTCAGCTTCAGGTATCTCAGCTCCAGGTGTCCCGGGTTCAGACGAAGTAGCCCATATCGGAAAGTCGGTTTCGATTCGGGGAGAGATCTCCGGGAGCGAAGACTTTTACGTGGACGGCAATGTGGAAGGCAGTATCCATCTCAACGGGCACAGCTTGACTATTGGCCCCAATGGCAAGGTGCATGCGAACATCGTGGCCAGGAATGTGACCGTGGGTGGCTCGATTAAAGGGAATATTCATGTTACCGAGCGTACGGAGATGCGGAAGACGGCGGTGGTGACGGGCGACGTCCAAACCCGGCGAATCGCGATTGAGGAGGGCGCCTACTTCAAGGGCAGGCTCGAGATTTTGGCTAGTGCGGGAAACGCTGCAGTAGCCGCATCCGGGAACGCTTTCCCGTCCGCCCCGCGTGCCCCGGAGCAGGGGACGTAACTGGCCCCCCGCAGGTGCGCCGATTTATATTTGAGCTAGAGCGACGGGGTTTCCAGCCCGGATTGCCTTTCCGGCCCGGGTTTCTGCACGTTCGAATTCTTCAAACATGAAATTTTTCCGCAGCATGCGGGCGGCTCCGCCGGAGCCCAAAGCACCCGAACGCCACTCCCGGCGGTCCAGTGCGATGGCGGAGCTTACCCGCGTACTCAAGACGGGAGCCCCGTTGTGCGTACTCGATATCGGCGCCGCTTCCGCCAGCAACATGCACTTCTTCAGCGAACGCGGCCATCGCATCGACGCCCAGGATTTGCTAAAAGCCTCGACCGATCCCGCACTCCTTATCACTAACGAGCAGGGGCCTACTGCGCTTGACCCCAAGAAGTTTCTCGAGAATCTGGCTTATCCCAACGCCTATTTCGATGTAGCGTTGTGCTGGAACGTGGCCGATTACCTTGATGAAAGCCTGGTAAAGCCGGTCATCGGACGGCTCTGGTCGGTGATGAAGCCCGGTGGAGTGTTACTGGCATTTTTTCACACGCGCGAAGCCGGTCCCGACGCGCCATTTTACCGGTATCACATAACCGCTTCCGATCGCCTGGAAATGGAGGTGCTTGATGCCGGGTCCAGCGGAGGCAAACCGGGGTCCCTGAAAAACTTCACCCTTCAGCGGGTCTTCAATAACCGTCACATCGAGAACCTGTTCCGCGATTTCGCATCCATCAAGTTCTTTTTGTCTCGCGATAACGTTCGCGAAGTGCTCGTGATACGTTGAATGTGAAGTTGTCAGTAATGTGGAGTTGGCGCAAGCGCACGCAAAAAGCTTGGTACTTTCTGTCGTTCGATGACGACGCTCTTGGCGTTCTCCAAATTCGTTGGGGATTTCCGAATACTGCCCACCACTTCTCTCGTAGTTTCATTGGCTGCTTTTGCTACGCCTTGGTTGTTCGGTATTTCGTACACGGGCAGATGGATGCCTGTCGCCCTACCACTGTCACTGGCTTGGGTTGCCGTGGTCCTGTTTACATTAGTCAGGTTGAGGGTGTGTGGTCTCTGGCTTCTCTTTGGCATGCTCCCAATGTTCATCCGACGCCCGCAACCCCAGGAGCTCAATTCTGTTCGAGCTGTCGTCCAGACAGTAGTGGATGAAGTTTACGGCGGGCTTTGGGCCCCTTCACCGCTTCCTGTTGATGACGAGGGCTGGGAACTCTCCTGGATCGCTCTCATGCGGGGCACGATTGTCGGGGTAGTTCTAACAAGCGGGGAATGGGTGGATGATTTATGGGTGCTTCGCGAAGCTCGGGGATGTGGAGTTGGCAAGCGTCTGCTTGCTCACGGGGAAGCTGAAATCGTCGCTCGTGGCCATGAAACATTGAAGCTTCGCGTCGTCCAATCGAATGTAGCGGCCATAGAGTTCTATCGCCACCATGGTTGGCGGATCGCTCGAGTATTCCCCCACGAGAAATTTCGCATAAACTTGTTGGAAATGTTCAAATCCCTGCGAAAAAACGAAACATGAGGGCTTTTCGCGGCGAGCTCTTTGCGATGTTTCCCGGGCAACGCAAAAGTAGTTTTCGCAAACAGCCCGATCTCGCAACTTTGCGCTTTGGTTAAACCGCTTCTTCGCACAGCTGGTGATAAGTTTGATAAGTCGGCAATTGAGGGTTAGTCAAATTCTCCGGCGAGGTGGCTCCTGCTGATGAATCGACTGGCGGGTACTGCTCTCTTGCTTTTTTCGGCAATTCTGAATGCCCAAAGCGTTCCCCATTCAAAAGGCGTAGTTCATACTGGCCAGGTTGACCTTGGGTATGAGACCTTCGGCAAGCCGGGAGCAGCGCTTCCAGTGATCGCCGTCAATGGCGGACCGGGACTCTCGCACGCCTACATGGTCCAGAATGACTTGTGGGAGCGGGTTGCCAGGCAGCGGCAGGTCGTTTTCTATGATCAGCGCGGCACCGGAGCATCCAAGCGTCTGCAGGCGGGGGCTCTGCAAACCATGGATGCCCAGGTCACAGATCTGGAGGCGGTGCGGCAGGCCCTGGCGCTTGATAAAGTTGGGCTGGTCGGCGACTCGTACGGCGGGCTGCTCTCCATGGCCTATGCCGCAGCCCATCCTGAGCATATGGCTAAACTGGTGTTGTCCGACTCTCCCGGGCCATCCTGGAAGAGCATCGTTCATCTGCTGCCGCAGGTTTTCCCTGACCTCCAGGAGCGGAATGCTCAGGAAGAGCAGAAACTCGGCAGCGGCACAGATGCGGCAGCCCGCGCCGCCTTGCACAACCACTTCCGCATGATCTTTTACTCGCTCGCCAAACGCGATGCTTACATGAGCAACATGGGCGATCTCGGCTTTGAGCCTGCGGTGGGTGAAGCCGTGGGAAAAGCGACTGCCGATCTGGATCTCACAGACAAAATCGCGAAGTTTCGTTTTCCGGTGCTGATCATTAACGGTCGCTACGATATGAACGTGGCTCCGCTCACCGCATGGCAGCTGGCGCACACTATTCCCGGAGCGAAAATCGTTTTCTTCGAAGAGAGCGGGCACCTTCCGTCCTTTGAGGAACCGGAAAAATATATCAAGGTGCTGGAGGATTTCTTGAACGAGCGATGATGGTGTGGGCGCATTGCGAATGCGGCGTCAGTCTCCAATGAAGATCCAATGGACCATCTCGCCGAATGAGCGTCGGACTGAATGTCATTGTGCCGGTCCCGGGGATCTTTGGGTTAGCGATTTCGCAACACACCATGCCGTATGTGATTGGCAGGGAGTACATATCATCGATTTCTTGAGTGATCCGGCTTCAGGGAAATGGGCGATGCCATCCGCTCCTGTTTTTCGCTGGATGAACTTGCAGTGAATCTTGCCAATGTTGATCCCGGAGCCTGTGGCTGTGCAGTCGTATCGCAATGTGATCGGGATTCCTCGCAAAGCCCTTCCCGACTGTGCCTCGACCGCGCGAACGAAGTATTCCTGCGCCGACAGTTGGACTGCGGAAAGAATTACCAAAAGAACCGCGCTGGACGGGCATTTCAGTGTGTACGGCATCTATTGAGGCAGGTCCCAATATAACTGGCGATTGCGTAAATTGAGCCGCAGCTCCTGAAAATTCAGGCAGGCCGACGGTCATTTTGCGCTTCTATAAAGATATCTCAACCATTGACCAATCCCTGCGTGGTTTCGGTTCTGGTCGGCCGCCCGGGTGGAGAATAGACTCATGCCTAGCGAGCACAAGTACGCGAGAATCGAATGGGAGCGGCGCTTTCTTTTGGACCGCTTTCCCGGCCATGCGATCATTACCCGGGTCCGCCATATTGAGGATCGCTACATCGAGGGCACCACCCTTCGATTGCGGCGGCAAAGCGACGATGATGGCCAGATGGTATTCAAACTTACCCAGAAGCTCGCAGACAAGGCAGCCGGAGCACGGCAGGGGCTTATTACGAGCATGTATCTGACCGCCACTGAGTTCGGTGTGCTTGCGGCCCTGCCCGCGAAAATGCTCACAAAGAGCCGCCACAGCGTACCGCCGTTCGGGATTGACGTGTTCGACGGTGTGTTGAACGGATTAGTCTTGGCGGAAGTAGAGTTTCATTCTGCCGTGGAAGTGGCCACGTTGCAGCTGCCCTCGTTCATCGGGCCCGAGGTATCGGATGATCCCAGGTTCACCGGAGGACGTCTCGTCGCAGTCTCGCAAGAAGAGCTGAAGAATTGGGTTGCGCAATATGAAATCGAGCTAACGCCTAAAGCGGATCAGGAACAGTCCCGGAGCGGGTAACCGGACAAACCAGAAGTTGGCGTCAACGGAAGCGACCAGGCCTTCTCATAACTCGCGCTTTTTTCTTCGCCGAAGAGCACGTCGATGAGCGCGTGGCGATCGCGAATTAGGCGCACAACTCTCACTGCTTCGCGGCTGGAACGGCGGCACGCCATACTACGCCATACTACAATGACGATTCCGTGGGCGATCTCCTGAAATTCTTTCTGCTAACTTTCGCCGTGACGTGGACGTGCTTCATCACGGTTGCTGTCGCCATTCCCGCTGAAAAGCCCCTGGGCTATGCGCTTGTGCTGCTGGGGGCATATGCACCGTCGTATGTGGCACTCTCTCTGACCGCTTGGCGCGAACGACAACAAGGTGTTCGGGTAATCCTGCGCCACGTCATTCAGTGGCAAGTGGCAACTCGTTGGTATTTGTTTGCAGTTTTCTATATCGTCGCGATCAAGTTCACGGCCGCACTCATTCTCCGGGCAGGCACTGGCGCTTGGCCGCGTTTTGGCACGACGGCTTGGTACGTCATACCGCTCGCCATCGCATTCTCAACTCCGTTTCAGGCTGGAGAGGAAATTGGTTGGCGGGGCTATGCGCTGCCACGATTGTCAGACCACCTCGGACTTCGCAGGGCGAGCATCCTTCTCGGTATGATTTGGGCCGTTTGGCATCTGCCGCAGTTCTTCATCCGGGCAAGCGACACGTACGGTCAGTCGTTCGCCATCTTTGCGTTTCAGGTGGTTGCGATTTCGGTGACACTTGCTTGGCTCTGGAATGTTACTTCCAAAAGTCTGCTCCTCCCCATGCTCTTGCACTCAGCGGCCAATAACTCTACAGACATCGTGCCATCGTCAGCTCCCGGGGCCAACCATGCCTTCGGACTGACTGCTTCACCGGTGGCATGGATGACAGTACTGTTACTGTGGGTCGTAGCCCTTTACTTGCTGACTCGTATGCCAGGACAGCGAAGCGGCAACGCAAAAATGACCCCTTCGCGTTGCGCTCATTGAGGGGCTTTGAGCGTAAGAGATTTATCAAGAATCAAAGTTCGTCAAGTAAACGCCCGCGGAGATTTCGCGACATTTAGAACAGACTCACTCCCCAATATTCACTTACCACTTTACTAGGGCGTTGAGTTTGCGCCAGAACGATTGCCCGCCAACACGGCGCAGGCGTACCATCGTAGTGGAGGTCTTCATGAGACTTCTTAAATTAGTGAGCTTGCTGATTTTGGTTGGCAATTGCGCGACACTTTGGTTCCGTTGCGCAAACTTTGCCCCCCCAGCCTCGGCCTAACTCTCAGCGCCCGTCGACCCAAGGTTCACCTGAGCAGCGGACTCCTGCAATGCGCAAGAGCCTGCCCCTGGCTGCTACGCCTAAAGCCGCACCTTCGAAGTCTGTAAGAATCATCGTGGTGCCACGAAAGAAGCCAGCCCACAGGGAACTGCCTGATGGACCTCTGGATCCTGCAACCTACCTGCTCAAAGAAGCCCGCATTCCAGTGTGGCCGAGTCGACTGTGAAGTCCCATCCCGGTGGTAAGAACCGAAATCCACCAAGGGTCTGAGGCCCATCCGCAATTGAGAACCATGGCAAGTTGGACTGGGACGCGGTCACAGTCCTCGCTGAGCGATATGATGTTACAACAACTTGTGGTTTTAGCACCCTCCGTTCTCCTGGTCCGGCGTATTAGGTTTAAGCACGGCCTACTTCTTGGGACTCGCGGTTGCCATCGGAAACAACGCCACGAGATACTTAACCTGGTCGGTATCAATCGGAGCCAGCTCCAGCATGGACAGGCCACCAGCATAGAAAAGCCTCGTGCGGTAGTAGTAAACCGTATCGGCTGCTGCTGTGAAATGCGCCAGTTCCAACCCCCAAGCCGCACTTGACTGCAGCGCGACGCACAGGTGATGTTCTCCGGGATCGACCGAAGCCGAGAAGTAAGAGTTGCCGTGGTTTGCGCCGACCCAGGTGCCATCGACGGCGACCTTCACGGTTGGGTAACGTACAGTCCAGTTCGTACCCGCGTCGTGGATGAAGTACACCAAGGCCTTGCCCGGATCGGGCGTCGCGAGGTCGTGTTGTGATTCGTTGAGACTCACCTTGAAACTGACATTCTTGGGGCCGCAGGCTGCGGTGAGAGGGGCAGGTGCGATCTGGGCTAACGCGGGTGCTGTTAAGAGTATCGCTACCACGAACATTCGCATGACATTCCTCCGTCTGGTGCTAGGCGGCAACAAGCGAATATAGCCGCCTGAGGTGACTGTCGCAAGCAGGCGATGTCACCAGTGTGCGCTCTTTCTTCGCCTAATTGAGGTCAAGAAGCGATATCGCGACCCTCCGCTCCGGTCTCCTGTCACGGATCCAACCGGCCGTCTTTGGCAAATCCCATTTGGTACGGCACCGGAGGTCGTCAGAAATGGGTCACAAGAAAGCCAAGCAAATTTATCGTCGAATCGTCCTGCGACTACCAGACTTGGATCATTCGAAGATGGCCGTACTCAACAGCCTCAGATGGCCGGCCTCGTGGTTCGCTATCGCATACACCGGGAATCCTGCTGTCTGGCTGCTAACACAATCAATCAGCACCTCGCCGCGGTGAGGGGGTTTGGCTCGCGAAGCCCGAAGCGGCTGACGCAGGTCTCCCTGAGTCCAGACCTTGCAGCGGGCATCGCTCGGGTGAAAGGCGTAAAGCAGCAGCATCCGGCAACTGGCTCACTCAAGGCCAAAGGCAGACGTGCTTAGACGTTCACCAGGGGAGAGCCTACATTCCAAGAGGGACTATGCAATGCTGGAGATGCTGTTCGGTTGCGGTCTCCGGGGTTCTGAGCTTGCTGGCCTACAAGTGGACGACATGCAAATCGGCGAGGACCATTGGGCAATTGTCGATCTGATCGGCAAGGGCGAGGTCGGTTCCAAATCCAAATTGGCCGCCGAGGATGATTCGGTTCACCGGGCAGAAGGCACAGGGCTGATTTGTTTGGGCGTGGCCCGGACTGACATCGTTCCGCTTCGTCCGGGCCCAAGCGGGGAAACGATAAAAACCCGCGCCGCCGTTCGAACATGTAAGAATTTAGATGCCGGTCGCTGAACTTCCGAGAACGGCGAACGGTCGAAGAGCTGCTGTTTTGGCATCGCCGCCTCACCGGTCAAAGCGGTCTCTGAATAGGTAAATCGCAGCCTAGTCGCTGATCTCGGAAACGCCCCCGCCCCGATCGATCGGCAGGCGTTGATGTTTCGGGCGAGAGCATCGGGTATGGCGGATGCTAATTTGCCGCTGATCTGGCCGAGAGATCGACAGGTAGCTCCAAACGGATGCAAACACAGGAGTAAGGATTTGTGTGTCCGTCTGTTTACACGACCTCGTCGCCGTCAATCGCGAGCGAGGGATAGCAGTGATCACAGAAGGAACCTGTTCAACTCTTGCGCACGCGTACTACCGCGTCCGGCATTCGAAAGTCTGAAATGAAAATACAGTATTAACCCGATACCCAGCAAACCCCGATTCAATTACACATACATACAGCCCCAACGCGAAGGAGACGGAAGGCAGGCGCTGGTCGTACCTCCCCTTTTACAGCGCCTGCCGCCTCCCTGAAGCGTGATTAAGTCCCATCGCTAGTGCCCATAAACCAAGTGAGTGAGACGGTTTGCTGAGGCTTACCTCTCGTTGTGCCACGCGACTCAACCGAGAATTCACTACCATCAGGAGCCGACCGCGTACGGAAAATCCCTTTTGGTGGTTGCGACCCAGTGCGCTCGCAAACTTACCTCTGGCCTTCGACCAACTGAACGCGGTCGTCTTGAAATCTACCACTGTTTGATCATGATTATGGGGAAGCCCTCCCGGCGCATAGGTCAGCTTCGGCCGTGCCTCGACCTAAAACAGGCGGCGTCGCAAGAGTCCAAAGATCCAAGCAAAACCTGACCGGCCGGATTGGCGGCGCGAGTGAAGTGCATAGGGGCTTGGTTTTGTATCCAGCTCCGTGTGATTGTGCTGATGGGATCAGGAATATTCGTCGGCGGAAACAACTCCGACATGCTAAGCCGAGGCGGTTGAAGACTTTCCAGGGAAGAAGGTGCCGCCATCCAGCACCACTCGCACGGCTTCCACCAGATCTCTGGCAGCTTCACTCTTTGACACCGCGCCGCGTATCAAGCCGGTCTTGAAACGCGTCACCACGTCCTCGGACAGATGCAGGGAAAACATGATGACCGGAATATCGGGGCGCAGCATGCCAATTTGGGCGGCCGCTTCGAACCCGTTCATCTCCGGCATAGTGATGTCCATGATGATCACGTCAGGAGACGTAGCCAGAGCAAGTTCGACGGCCTCACGCCCGGTTCCAGCTTCGCCCGTTACCGTCCAGTTGGGAATAGACTCGAGCAGGTTGCGGATGCCCATGCGCATGACTTCGTGATCATCAGCGATGAGGATTCTTATAGGACGAGACTCGCGGGGACTGGTTTCGCTACTTACAGTAGCCATAGGGCAAGCGCAATCTAAGCTTGTTAGCATACATGGTTTTTCTCGAAAATTCTCGTTCCTTCAACAAGGGAGATTGCGTAAAAGCTAAACCGATGGTATAGCCTCGAGCAGGCGCGATGCCACATCTCGGTAGTGCCGGTAGGCCAGATCCAGGCGCACTTCTTCGGGCGATCCCATCACGGTAGAACGGGCCATTTTACAAAACCCGAGGCGAAAGACAGAGTACGAGAGGAGGTAGAACTTCAGAGTTTTCGCGAGATCGATCCCGGAAGACTTTTTAAATTGTTCGAGAAGAAACTGCTTCGCATGCGGGCCCAGCCCCCACTCGATCACGGTTCCGGCGATGTCCCAGGCGATATCGCATGGGCCGGGAAAGAAATGGTTGTCGCCGTGGGTGGTGGCGTCGATTTTGAGTACCTTTCCGGAAGCGGCGACCCATTCGTAGGGCTGCATGCGGCCATCCACCAACACTGGCCTTGCAGTCGAGAGCTGCCCGTCTTCGAAGTCGAGTTCCCGCCCGAACTCCTCATGGACATTAAATGCGACCATGCGCCCGAGCTCCATGCCGCCGCTTTCCTCGACGCTAAATTCCGACGCGCGAAACGCGCAGTAGCGGGCGACCCGCTCAAGCAGGGCGTTGCTGACATCGATTTTTGTTACCCGGCGACCTCGAATCGCCGTGTAGGAGAGGAATCCATCCCCGGCGTCTCGAACGTCGGGGGAAAATCCCGCCGTGGCGAGCGCGAAAGCCCGCTCTCTTGTCTCCCTGCCGATACGCCCCATGCCCTCGAACTTCACCAATTGCCGCTGGTCCGGAGAGAGGACCTTCCATCTCTCCATCTGCGTCCAGCTCTCAGGCCACTCGCTCTCCTGCTCGAAAAAGTGGCCTCGCCAGTTGCCGTTGCCGATATAGGTCCAGGTCGAGAAGCGTTGGTTGAGACATGACGGGGTTGCCACAAAGCGGAACTGGTTCCAGCGCGCGACCGCATTCTGGGCGCACAGGCTGGCCGGGTCAAATGGCCGGCTGCCCACAATCGTAATTCGCTCTCGACCGACTCCGACACCCGCAAGAGCTTCGGCAACCGAGAGGAAAGTGGAACCGCTGCGCCCGGGGCCTTCATCCACCACCAGGAACTGCGCGGAGAGGGAATTCTGTTTCGCAATCCAGCTCGCGAGTTTCCCGCCGAGCTGCAAGCTGCGGGAATAGGGATGGCCGGTGGGCCGCACGGTAACGCGTTTCACGCTTTTTCCGAGAGAGCCGAGCGCTGCGGCTACAACCGCGCTAAGAGTCGTTCCAATGCTCCTGATGCCGACTATGGCAAACGCCGGCGCTTCCGGGGGGAGCTTGTCTGCCACTCTGGCGAAGTCGAGTGGGTGCAGTGCGTAATAGGTGAAGCCCTCGGGCGGCGCAATGCTTAGGACTGGGGGGACCTCGATCCGGTTCGCGAGTGGTTCCGGATCCCCATCCGCAATTCCGGAACAAAGCTCGCGCGCCAGCCGATCCGTAAGCCCTGCTGCCGCCGGCGCGCTAGGGGCATCGAGATCGGCGAGTGCCGCTTCGAGCTCGCCCGCCTGGATGAGCGAATCGGTCAATGAGTTCTTTGTGGAAAGCTGAGAGCGCAGCTCTTCGAGGAATTTTCGCCCGGAGAGTTCGCGCCGGCCTTCGCGAAATATCCAGAGATCGGATTTGGCGCGGTCCTGTGCGCTGCCTGTCTCGCTTGCGGCCGAGCTCGAGTTAGAAACTTGTGTGGTACCGGCCATCCACCGCCACCCCCCCGATTTGATTTCTCACCACACTGACCGACCAGCGCCTCGAGAACTGGTACTCACCCTGGATGATTTCGCTTTCCGGCTGAGTCACGTCGGTCGAAAACGTAAAAAGAAAATTCTTGGTGACCCGCTTCTGGATGCCGATTCGCGCCGAGGGATTTGCGTTTTCGCCCCCGATCAACGGATCGATCTGCAATCCGGAAATGCCGGTCAATTTTGTGACTTCACTCGAGACCTCTCCCAGTCCCGTGGCCAGCAGCTCGTTTGCCCCGAAGCTTGTGGAGGCGCTTTCGGTGGTGGTTTGTCCGCGCGCGATCAAATTGATGATGTCGATGGGAGAAAGCGCGGGATCGGAAACGTAGGTGGTTTCAAGTTTGTCAATCGGGCCGCGAACCGTAATGCTCAGGTTGTATTGATTAATCGTGGTGGTGATCAGGAGGTTCAGCACGGGTTCAGTTTGATTGGGGTTGGCGAACGTGATCATCCCGCGCTCCAGCTGATATCGATTTTTGTCGAAGAAGATCTCCCCCGAGGTTAGATCTGCGCGGCCAGTAATGACGGGATCGGCAGCGGTTCCGATCACTCGCAGGTTCGCGTTCCCCTCGATTCCCAGCTGTGAGGTGCCTGCACTGAGCTGGCTGGTCGATTGCACGGCGATCTGCAGCTTCAACTGGTTGGCCACTCTCCCGCCGGTTGAGGGCGGGCCGGCGGCTCCCCGGAACTGGGACACTAAGGACGAAAGGTCGAAGTACGAGGAAAAGGAAACGGAATCGATGAGTACCCGGCCCTGGAGGAGAGACGCCTGCCGGTCTCCGCTCAGGGTCAGCTCGGAGTCGAAGACGGTGCGCACTCCTTCGGGATAGCGGAGGCGCACACCTTTTGCGGAGGCGAGGACATTCATCCGCAGCTCGGGCCGGTAAAGGACGGACCCCCCCAAGCTTATCTGACCACTGCCCAGCTGGCCGGAGCCGCTCGTGATCTGAACTCCGGTGTCGGTTACCTCCATGAGCGCGTTCAGGTCCTGCAATCCGAGCGGCAGCTCTTCGCTCGAAAGCGAAATTTTTTCCAGACGAATCTGGCCGTTCACCGCGGGATTCGCGAACGTTCCCGTGGCATTCAGGTTCAGCCGAATGTCTCCGCCAGCCCGCAAATCGGGGCTGAACATCTGGGCTAGCCCGACTCCGATGGAGCCGCGGACGGATGCTTCGAGCGCGCCGGGCCGATTTACCGGAATCTTGCCCTGGAATTCGAGCGAAGTGTCCGTTCCCTGGAACGATGCCGGCTCGACGGTGACGAGAGAGTTGGCGTAGCTGGCGCGAATCGGGCGGCTGGCCGCAACCTCGATCGATTGATATCTGGCATCGAGCACCGGAATGGTGATGTGAGCCTCGAGTTTCCGCATGTCCGCAAGGGGCCCGCGAATGGAGGCATGCATTTCGGTTTCTCCTCGCAACCCGGAAGGCAGGGAAGGCATATACAAGGCAAGGAATGGGTCGAAGGCGAACTTGCTCGTGTCAAGCGACGCTTCCAGGGAATAGGGGGAGCTAAGATGGACGGTGGCATTGCCGCGAAGAGCTGCACCGGAGGCCCCCGATGAGAGCGCGAGCTTTGCCAGGTGGTTTCGCACATCGAGCGCCGCTTCCGCCCGGCTGAAGCTGGTTGCCTCCAGTTGTAGCTGGTTGATCTCGATCGATGCCGTGAGCTGGGGGTCGGTGATCGTTCCCGAACCGTTTGCGGTGAGCGATAGGAGTCCCTTGAGCGGTAGGTTCCTTGCCTGGACGGTGTGGCTCCTGCTGAGGTCGATGGGCGAGCTCGCGAGCTTGAGCTCATAGGCGTGGGTTTTCGGCGTATAACTCACGTCTGCAGACATCACGCCCACCAGAAGATTCGAATGGACTGTGCCGTTTGCGGCGTGAAATTGCGCCGAAACCGTGGTCAGGGGTTCCTCCGCAATCCGGGGCTGCCTGATCTGAATTCGCCCCTGTCCCAGGGGGTTGACTTCGGAGCCCCGCAGCTGAAGGCTGCCGAAAACGACCCCTTCGACGGGATAATCAAGGTTCGCAATCTGCTGTAATTCTGCAATGCGAAGCTGTCGGATCTCGACGTTGGCCGCGAGGGGATCGGTTTCGAGATACGACCAGTTGCGAAGCCCGAGCTCGGCGGTGAGTGTCAGCTGACCCCGCTGCGCTGAAACCAGGGAAGCCTTTTCGATCGAAACCTGTGAAGGGCTGGCCGCGAGCGCCAGTTCGACCGACTTCCACTCGCTCCGGTTGACTTTGAGTCCCATCGAGGAAACCCGTGCCGCGATCCGCGGCGCCTCGAGCGTGCCGGTCACCATCGCATCGAGAGTTGCCTCCCCGGCGATTTCGGGGAGCCGCTGAGGAGTTAAGCTTTCGCTTTTCGCGCCCGCAGCCAGGGGAATCGCTTCGAGCATCGAGACAAACTGGCCGAGGTGGTTCGTCGAAGCATGAATCGTGAGATTGGAATGGTTTCCAATCTGGCCCTGTGCGCGAATGGACGCGGCCGGCAGTTGAATCGAACTCGATCCGACGGAGAGGAGCTGGCGTGCGCCGTCGTAATCAGCGTGAACATCGGCGGTGAGCGGGACTTCTCGCTGCCGGGTGCTCCCGTCGCCGACGGCGCCCCGCATGGTAACGTTCGAACTGGCCTTGAGTTTTTCGAGCGCGCCCTGCCAGCTGGCATCGCCGGTCGCACTCAGCCTTCCCTGGACCGGGGCCGGTTGACCCCCCCAAAGTCTTCCAAATGCCGACTTCACAGCCGGGAGAGAAATCCCGGACAGTTCCCCATGGAAGTGCGATTTCTGTGCGGAATCAATCTGGCGGATGGTGCCTTCTGCCGTTAAACGCCCGCCGAAGAGATCGACCGTGAAGGCGTCGGCGCGAAAGTCCCCATTGGCGAGCTGGTATTTGCCTTCGATCCGGTCGATCCGGGCGGCGGCATCGGGCGTCACCAGTCGAAGTCCGTTGCTCAAGATGTTCCCCGAAAGGGCGACATTTTTTGCCGCAGCCTGACCGGGCACCTCCCGGTAGCTGATTCCGCCACGCAGAATCACCTCGCCCGAGGCCTGTTCGCCTTTCAACAGTTCCCGGAAATCCTCGGGGTGAACTCTGATTTCATAGTGCGCATTGGCAACCGGGGCGGCCGTGTAGTCGCGAACCTTGCCTTCGAGCTCAAGCCGGGAAGCCCCTGTACTCAGCACCAGAGATTCCACTTCGAGCTCGGAAGGCGTGGCGGAGAATTTCGCGCCCAGCGCATGCGGAAAAGGCCTGAGACCCGGGTATTGAATCAGCCCGTTCTGGTAAGAGATGGTGCCGGCATAGGTTTCGGGCTGTCGAAAGGTGATTTCCGTGCGCAGGCCCTCGAGGTTCGCAGCTACGGGTATTCTGCGGTCTCTCGCGTCGATCTCGCCACCGGTAACCAGGACACGACCGACCTCCAACTGGAAGAGATTTGTGTTCGAGGAGCCTGTCGAAGGAGGAGGTTCGGGCAAGTTGCTGCGGCCTTGCTGATCGACGCTCAGATGTATGACCGGACGGTCGATAAGCAGGTCCTGCAGACGAACTTCACGCCCGAGAATCGAAAGGATTCGGAGTTCCACTCGCAGGTGCTCGACCTCGAGAAGAGGCTTCTCGGCCGCTCCCTCTCGTCCGTGGACGACGAAGCCATAAACATCGGCGGAGAGATTTCTCAGGTGAATCTGAAGGTTTCGGATTTCCACCCGGGAGCCCACGGCCTGGCCGGCTTGTTGTTCGATTTTGGCGACCAGATAGCGGTGGAAGGCCGGGCTTTTGACGAGCAGGATGGGAGCGGCAAGCGTGACCAGCAGCAGGGCGCCAAGCGCAGCCGCTGTCCACCCCAGGATTTTTCGCCAGTTCGCCATACAGGCGCTCACCAATCTAGAATGCCTGACCCAATGTGATGAAAAATTGCGTCCCGCTGATGCCATGAATGGGGCTGAGATTACGTCCGACGTCAAACCGCACTGGCCCAATGGGTGTGTTGTAACGCAGGCCCAGGCCCAGCGTGTTGCTGTAGTTGTTCACAAATTCCGGGAAATTGATGCGGCTGTATACGTTGCCGCCGTCGTAAAACACCACACCCCCGAGATTGCTGATGATCGGGATGGGATAGCGCAGCTCGGAATTGAGAATGAAAAGCTGGTCGCCACCGATGGGGATGGGAATCAAGGGACAACCCATCGTCTGGCCAGGCGGGCAGAAGGGGATATTGCGCACCGGTCCTGCTTCGTCAATGGGGAATCCGCGCAGCGACGTGCCGCCGCCAGCAAAGAAACGCTGGCTGGTTGGCACCATGCTACCCGAGTAAGGTACGGCCAGGCCCAGGCGCATGCTGTTGGCGAAGACCATACTGTGGAACTCCTTGTAAAAGGCATACTGGGTAAAGAGGCGCGCGAAGTTTGCGCTCGATCCGAGTGCCGTCGCCA
>Ga0123356_10002871_pt1 | contig 18238 bp, 12 predicted proteins | sample TergutEmb28metaG_2_FD_92546 | JGI IMG/M metagenome (GOLD analysis project Ga0123356, IMG submission 92546) | Embiratermes neotenicus P3 segment gut microbial communities from Petit-Saut dam, French Guiana - Emb289 P3 | ecosystem: Host-associated > Arthropoda: Insects > Digestive system > Gut ...
AAGGTGTTGTAGCGTGCAACGGTAGCTGCCAGATTTGCTGCTGGCATCTTGTGCTGCTCATAGTGCCTGTTGACAACCTTGTCAGCCAGTTCCTCAAGAGTGTCTGCCTTGAAGATGAAGCCATCTTCCCAGTCAATGTCCGGAGGACCATCAAGTGCGAAGCTCTTTTCCTGTGCCCAGGCATCATCGAAGATCGCCCAGATAGGACCGGCTAGACGCTTGATCTCGCCATCTTCTTCTACGATTGCGCTACCGAGCAGTCTCTCCCAATAGTCAGCACTGCTTGCATCCTCATTACTGAAACGCTGGCCAAGCATATTGACATAGATCATGCCGTCTTCATTGACACGATCCGGGTCGATGCAGATACCATATGAACGTAGCAGCGGGAAGACAGGAGCATCAGAGCTGATCGTCTTATGACGATAACCATACTGGGTACCAACTGCACGAGCCTTGGCAACGTTGATGCCGACTTCGGTCGCAGCAATGGTTCCACCGATGGCGATGATTGCCAGCTCGCCAGAAGCATCCTGGAAGCTGTACGGGTCTCCACCGACGCCATCAGCGTGCTCGGGACCGTAACGCGGATCAAACAGCGAATGGAATTTCCAGTTGCTCGAGGATCCACCAGTAGCAACTACAACACCCTTTGTTGCCTTGACATTGACTTCCTCGACTGTGTCGATGTTGCCATTCAAGAACTCATCGAAGTCAACCAGCGGTTCGGTCTCGCCTGGCATAATGCGGGGGCTGTAGCTGGCAGTGATACCAACAACGTTACCGCTTGCAGGGTCACGCCAAATCTTGTCCATGTGATGGTTCATGATGAACTCAACACCTTTTTCGCGAGCACTCTTCTCAAGAGGCCTGCATAGACCTGGTCCAAGCGGAATCGAGTCGCTACCCATCGGGTTCACGGACTCCCACCCGGTCATGTCTGTGGTAATGGTACGATTCACAGTGTCTGTACCGCCGCCGCCGCGCAAAGTCTCATCAGGCTGATGTACCCAGCCATTCTCGATAATGAAATCGAAGGCGACTGCATGATAATTCGCCGCTCCACGAACAACCTCGCGGATGTTCTTGCTGTCTAGCCGCTGAAAGGGAGCAGTGTGATCGAGATAATACTGGTCTGCACTATCCACAACACCCATTCTCTTCTGCACGGCTGTGCCAGCACCCAGGTGGACGTGACCGCCTGATGTCATGGCATGGCCACCACAGGCATAGTTTGCTTCAACTACGATTACCGATGCGCCTTGATCAATGGCACGGATTGCTGCAACCAGACCAACAATACCGCCACCGACGATGACTACTTCAGCCTCGTAATCCCAATTCGGCAGACCGGAAGCAGCTGCTCCGCCGCCGCCACCACCACCGCTGTTGCCTGCCTGCTGGTTATTGCAGGCAGCTAGAGTGAAGAACGCAGCTCCCGAAGCGCTCAGTGCTGCGCCCTTCAGGAAGTCCCTCCTTGATAATCCTTCCTTCGCCATGGATCATCCTCCTTAGTTTTTGACCACCAAAGTAGTCACGCCCTGTAACAGGTAACATCCATCAGTACCAACGCAGGGTGAAAACATTATCTCACATCCATGTCAAGACAAGGTGAATTTTCGTTATAAACAAGCCGCCCAACAAAATACTAAATAACGTGGATAAAACCTCGTTTTTGCACACGCTGGGTTAATACTGCAGACTACTGTATTTATCCACAATTTGTTGCATTATGTCTGCTGTATAAAATACCGCCTCGCAACCAATGTGAGTTTTTCTGTATCTTTTCAGGCATTCAACCCCTGTCGACAAACAACAGCCTCGTCGACCACCACCAGCTGCTGCTGACATACCTCCAGGTTTCCCGCCGACACACCGCCGACACCATTCCAGGTTTCCCGCCGACACACCGCCGACCTCGTCGACACACTTCTAAGTTTCCCGCGTCAAAAAACCTCAGTTGATGGCACAGATTGACGATTGTGGCGACTTGGGCGTGTGTTTCGCTACTCAGGTCCAGGAGCACTTTTTCAAGCAGGGCTCTGACCTGCATGTTTGCGTTGTGTGCCTTTAGCTTATCGAGGAAGGCTGCTCCGTTTTGGAGGTAGAATCGCCACAATCGTCAATCTGTGCCATCAACTGAGGTTTTTTGACATGGAGCGGCTTAGCACATCAACCAGGTTGATTGCCATGCTGCAAGCTAAACTATATACAGACAATAATTGACGTAGCAACGGAGGAAGACTGGCATGTACATAGAGGTGAAGGTGAAGATCGACGTTGAAACATTTCGCGACTTTTCACGGTATAAGCTGCTGCATGCAAATAATCGACGCAGCTTAAAAATACTGGTAGCAGTTGTTCCGTCCTCGTTACTTCTCTGTATCTTTGGATTAGTGGTCTTGCGTGAGTCTCGTTTTTACATTTTTAGCTATGCTAGTGCCCTTACTATCATTCTTTATGCTTTTTTTTATTTTTATCAACCAGACTCTGTTTACAGACAGAATGAATTACTACCTTCGGGGGAGTCCACCTATAGGTTCTACGATGACCGTGTCGAACAAATTCATCTAAACACGAACATTTACTCACTCGCCTCTTATCAATATACAGCTTTCAAAGAGATCCACGATGCGAACTCTGCTTTCTATTTGGTGCTGGTTAATGATACTTGTCTGATTTTAGCCAAGCGCTATATGGATGCTGGAGAGATCAGCTACCTGCAAGATTTTCTCGCCAATCGATTTAGCAATGTATTCAAAAGTGCTATAGCTTAAAAGGAGGCTGTGGTGTTAATTGAGATAAAGACGTGGATGGACTACGACTCTCATCGTAACCATAGTCGGTTTATTATATTAAGAGCAAACACGCCAGCATTCATCACAACGCTAGTGGTCTTTGTTCTGTTTCCTCTACTCCTTTTTATGCGTGGAATGATGTTCTCACAGGGGACTTTCTACTACACTTTCGGTCTTGCTGGTGCCTTTTTTTTAGTTGTATTTACCCAAAATTTCTTCCTGGAACCAAAAGCCTCATATAAACGAAGTCAGCGACTCAATCCTGGTGAGATAACCTTCAGGTTCTATGAAAACCATGTTGAATACATTTCTGTTGGATTGGAATCAAACGTTTTTAGCGCCTATCAATATACAGCCTTTAAATATATCTATGAGGTTGATTCTGCTTTCTATCTACTATCAAGAAGCAACACCTGGCTTATTATTGCGAAACGATATTTGAACCCTGGAGAGGTAAACTACCTGCACGGCTTGTTTGCCAATCGATTTGGCGAGAACTTCAAAATACGCTAAACTCGTTCAAAAGACCACCTGGATGATCACGCTCCAGGTGGTCTTTGTTTTGTTACATCGGCTTGTGTCTGCATGTGCAAGCATGCACCAGCACTCAGCTAAGCAGCTTAGTAAGCGACTCCCTGCCACTTCATTGCTTCAGCAACCTTTAAGAATCCTGCGATGTTGGCACCGATTACCAGGTTGCCTTCGAAGCCATACTCTTTGGCTGCAGCAGCAGCATTCTTATATATGTTGATCATGATCTGATGCAGGCGCTCATCTACCTCGTCAAACGACCAGGAAAGACGCATCGAATTCTGGGTCATCTCAAGACCAGAAGTTGCAACACCACCAGCGTTTGCGGCTTTTGCCGGACCAAACAGCACGCCGTTTTCTTGCAGTACAGCAATTGCCTCAGGTGTGCTGGGCATATTGGCTCCTTCAACTACAGCAATGACACCGTTGGCAATCAATGCTTCGGCACCAGCCTGATCAAGCTCATTTTGGGTAGCGCATGGAAGGGCGATGTCGCAGGGGACAGTCCAGATGTTCTCGCTGCCTGCAAAGAACTCGGCACCTTCAACACGATCAGCATATTCGCTGATACGACCGCGCTCGACCTCTTTGATCTGGACGACAACGTCTAACTTAATGCCATCATTGTCGACCACATAGCCAGACGAGTCCGACATCGCTACGACTTTCGCTCCCAGCTCAGTAGCTTTTTGCACCGCATAGGTAGCAACGTTACCTGAGCCAGAAACGACAACAGTTTTACCGGCAAACGACTGGCCTGCATCTTTCAGCATTTCTTGAGCGAAATAGCAGAGCCCGTAGCCAGTTGCCTCGGTGCGAGCCAGTGAACCACCAGACGGAATACCCTTGCCGGTCAAAACACCGGTGAACTCGTTTTGGATGCGCTTGTATTGGCCGAACATATAGCCAACCTCGCGGGATCCTACACCGATATCACCAGCCGGAACATCAGTGTCTGGACCGATGTGTCTGTAGAGCTCAGTCATGAAGCTCTGGCAGAAACGCATGATCTCGTTGTCGCTTTTATCCTTAGGATCAAAATCCGACCCACCTTTTCCACCGCCCATCGGCAAGCCGGTCAGTGAGTTCTTGAAGGTCTGCTCGAAACCAAGGAACTTAATAATCGATGAGTTGACTGAGGGATGAAAACGGATTCCACCCTTGTAGGGACCGATCGCCGAATTGAACTGTACGCGCCAACCGCGGTTGACCTGTACCTGACCAGCATCATCGACCCAGCTGACACGAAATTGAATCATCCGCTCTGGCTCAGCAATACGCTCGATGATACCGGCTTTGACCAGATCGGGACGTTTTTCCAGCACTGGCTCCAGTGACTCGAAGACCTCATGCACAGCTTGCATGAATTCCGGCTCACCTGCATTACGCTGCTCGACCTGTGCATAGATTTCTGAGATATATGATGTTTGAAATGGCATAACTCTCTCCTTATCTTAAAAAATGCGATGGTGCATTATATGCCAAAAAAAGACGTTTGGGGAAGGTGTTCGGGGCTGCCATTCAGACAGCCCCGGAAGTTTTTGATTTTCATGGCAGACAGCTGCGTCAGCCAACTGACCCTGCCTTACTCAAACAGTGCAGCAGCTTTCTCGTGCAGATCCACGATTGCCAGCTCTTGCGGGCAATTCTCTTCGCAGAGACGACACTTGGTGCAATCTGATGCTTTGCCAAAAACGGGGCCGTCTCCACCGAATCCTGGTCCGGTTGCAAAGCCGTATTGACGGCGTGCACCCTGCAGGTTGTTGTACTTGGTGTAGTCATTCAGGACATCCATGATACGCGGGGTGTTGATGTTCTCCGGGCAGTCATCGACACAGTAGCGGCAGTCGGTGCACTGAATCAGCGGCACGCGGTCGATTGCCTTGATGACCTCTTTCAGCATCTCGTGGTTCTCTGCGGTCAGCGGTGCGAAGGCGTTCGCGGTCTTGACATTGTCGACGACTTGGTCAAGGGCGCTCATACCAGACAGCACGGTGACCACGCCTTCGAGCTCCATCACGAAGCGTAGTGCCCAGCTGGCGATGGAAGCATCCGGGTCCGCCGCTTTGAACATATCGGCGATCTCACCAGTGAAATTTGCCAGCGATCCGCCCTTGATCGGCTCCATGACAATGACACCGATACCGCGCTCGACGCAAGCCTCGTAGCAAAGCCGCGACTGAACCATGGAACTCTCCCAGTCCAGATAGTTGATCTGCAGCTGCACGATATCGATCTCGTCGGGTTGGCGTGCATCAAGAATACGCTTCAGTCCATCGGCGTTTCCGTGGTATGAGAAGCCGATATTCTTGGCGATGCCCTCCTCTTTCAGGCCTCGCATGTAGCCCCATCCGTCGCATGAGTCAATCATCTCAAGGCGATCGGCACCGATGCCATGCAGGAAGTACAGGTCAAAGAAGGACAGTCCGCTGCGCGACAGTGACTCATCGGTCAGCGCACGCATCTCGCTTTTGTCCATCGGCCGCCTGAGCGGAAGCTTGGTGGTGAACTGAAAGGCATCGCGATCGTAGCGACTACTGACAGCCTCGCGAAACGCGACTTCACTCTGTCCGCTGTGGTAGTTGTAGGCAGAATCAAAATAGGTGTAGCCATTCTCAAGATACAAATCAACCATCTGCGTGACTTGCTCGATATCGATCGGCGAACGGTCATCACCGCCCAACACCGGCAGGCGCATCAACCCAAATCCTAGTTTTTTTATCGGTTTTCCAAAGTATTCTCTCATATTCTCCTCCGCTTCTTAAATCTCGCATAATGAAAAGGCTTGCCGAAACCAGCCGCCTCTTTTCTGAGTAGCCAATGCGAATCACCTGTGCTATCAGTCGTGTTCGTACTATAGTAACAGAGAACAATTCGTTGGTTTTGCCTAGCAGAGAAAGTTAAGGTGACTAAATGACATACACGACATCGAGTTCAACGAGTAATGGCAGGCAGGCGCTGATCCTGGTCGACATCCAGAACGATTTTTGTCCTGGCGGCGCTTTGGAAGTACAAAATGGGGATAAGATCGTGCCTGTCGCCAACGATTTGGCTGTTGAATTCGCAACAGCTGGTAACCTGGTGGTAGCAACTCGCGATATACACCCTGCCGACCATGGTAGTTTTGCCTCGCAACACGGCACTGCTGTCGGTGAGCTGGGCGAGCTGGGTGGAGTCACGCAGGTTTTCTGGCCGGATCATTGCATCGAAGGCACTGAGGGAGCTGACTACCATCCTGACTTGATGGTTGAATTGATTGTCAGAGAGTTTCCCAAAGGAACTGACGCGAGAATCGACTCATACTCTGGCTTTTACGACAATGACCGGCGCAGCTCTACCGGCTTGGCTGAATACCTGCGAAGTCAGGGTGTTGTCGCTGTAACGATTGTCGGACTGGCTACCGATTATTGTGTAGCCGCAACAGCGCGAGATGCTATTGCAGAAGGATTTGCTACGACGGTTGTCGCCGAGGGGTGCCGGGCAGTGAACATGGAGCCTGGTGATGGCGAGCACGCACTGGAAGAACTGCGAAACCTGGGTGTGGCGGTGGTGTAGGCGGCGGCTGCGTAGGCGCAGCGCGGCGGTGGCGCGCCCGCGCAGCGCGGCGGCTGCGCGGGCGCAGTAGGCGCAGTCACAAACACCACGAAACTCGCATAGTCGGGCAATTCGCTCACCACTCACGTAGCTGATGCAGCATACAGCACACTATTTGGCGTTGTATCAGGTCGAATGCGTGGTTCAAGATACTCGCATTCTATTCTTTTGGCTTTGCTGTACAATGTTCAGCTGTTTGTTTTTTATCCTTTAAAACCGAATGAAACTTAGGGAGTACCAGATGAGAATTGGCATCGGGATTGATACAGGCGGCACTTGCACAGACGCAGTCGCCTTCGACTTCGATACAGGCGAAGTTCTAGCAAAAGGTAAAGCGCTGACAACGCGTGAAAACCTGACAATCGGCATCGGCGAGGCACTAGACAACCTACCACAAGACATGATCAGATCGGCAGAGTTGGTCTCGCTTTCAACTACTTTGGCTACAAATGCCTGTGTCGAGCATAAGGGAAGCCGAGCGAAACTGGTGATCTATGGGCTGAACGAAGATTACATGGATCGCATCAGTAGCGACATCAATATTGAACTGAAGTCAGATAATGTACGTTGTTATGACACGCGCGGCTCTGCTGATGGTTTGATTGTTGACCAACCTGATTGGGATACTGTTCTGCCTGAAATCCAACAGTGGGTCACCGATGCTGACGCTTTAGCTGCAGCTGAGATGTACTCCATGAGAAACGGTGCTCCCTGTGAGAAGCACACTCGCGAATTTGCCCAGTCAGAACTGGGCATTCCTTTTGTCAGTGCAAATGATCTGTCCAGCCAGATCAACGTTTTAGAGCGTGGTGCCACAGCTCTACTGAACGCCAGGCTTTTGCCGATAGTGCAGGAGTTCATCGATGCTGTGCTCGAAGACTTCAGCAAGCGTAAGTGCTCCGCGCCGATTATGGTGGTTCGCTCTGACGGCTCACTGATGTCAGCGAACCTTTCGTTGGCTCGCCCTGTAGAGACCATTCTCTCCGGCCCAGCTGCCAGTGTGCTTGCTGGTCGCAACTTCACCGACACTGACGATTACATCATCATCGACATGGGTGGGACAACCACCGATGTCTCAGTAGTCAACAATCATCAGCCAGTTATGGCTCACGATGGCATCATGATCGGAGGCTGGCAAACCCATGTCAAAGGCGTCTTCGTTGACACCTTTGCTCTGGGCGGAGACAGCAACCTACGCATCGTTGACGATCAGCTGGCTCTGCTCCAGCGTCGCGTGATGCCTCTCTGCGTTGCCTCCGAGCGCTGGCCGAACGTCATCAAGGCTTCTCTGATGCGCCTGGTCAATGCCCGTCATCGCAGCCACTTCCCTCTACATGAGTTCTTCTACCTGGTAAGAGAACCAGCCGACCGCAGCAGATACAACAGCGACGAGCTGGCTTTGGTCGATGCCCTCAAAGAAAAGCCGCTTTGCTTGGCAGAGGTCGAAGATACTATTGGAGTAGATCTCTACAGCCTTAAAAGTGAACGCCTTGAGCAAGAAGGCGTGGTTATGCGGGCTGGACTCACGCCGACCGACTTCATGCACATCAAGGGTGACTATGTTGCCTACGATACCGAAGCATCGCTCCTGGCGGTTCGCTTCCTGCTTACCTGCTTCTGGACCCCATATTCGAAGACCGCGATTGATCAACTGGCTGACAGAGCCTATGAGTTGGTTCAAGGTCGGATGTATGAGAACCTGGTAAGAATCATCATCGCTCAGCAGCACGGACGGCTTTTCTCGAAGCTGGATGATCAGACCGAGTATCTGATCAAGCAAGCATGGGAGACTCGCAATGAGCCGGATCCGATTCTGTTCAAGTACAACTTCAAAACCGATGCTACCCTTGTTGGTATCGGCGCTCCAACTCACATCTTCCTGCCGGAAGTTGCTCGCGCGTTAGGTACCGACTACATTTATCCTGAGCACGCTGAAGTAGCGAATGCTTTAGGCGCAATGCGCGCAGACATTCATGCAGTATCTCGTATTGAAGTCTCTAAGATCATTTCGTTCAGCGCTGGAACCTACTTTGTAGTTCACGCCCCAAGCGGTGCAGTTCGCTATGACGACCTTGAGCCTGCTTTGGCGCATGCCAGGTCAGCATCGGTTATCGCTGCTCAACTCGAAGCGCGCGCCCGTGGTGCTCTTGGTGAGCTGGCAGTTCAGACCACCTCAGGTCCGAACAACTCCACAGTAAGCCGCGAAGGCGGAAACGTTGCCCTGAACTATGTAGCTGAGTCGGTAGTAACAGTAAGGTTCGACGAGCCTTCAGCATAGCCGACACCTTGTCGCAGGTTTTGCGATACGTATCGACCTTCAAGCAGCCTCTAAACCGGGGCTGCTTTTTACTTGCCACGTTAGGTTTGAACTGTACCCGCAATGCGGTGTAGACAGTTGTATTGGAGCAACTTGTTTGCGCCAGGTTACGGTTACCGGTATATAGTGTCGTCGGCTAAAGATACTTCGTGGTAATAATCTCGACTTTATTGGGTTTTTAAATACCGCATATCGTATGCATAAAGTGATACAAGCATCTGACCTGCAGTTTTCTGAATCTATGCTTTGGCGGCAGTATATTGACGACCACTTGAGAGATAAAAAACCCAACAAAGTCGAGATTATTACCACGAAGTTCTCCGAGCCTTTGCGCCAGACGAACCTGAAGTGCATGATGCTGTTATTTATATGATTCTATACGTACTTATACAGATAATATGCAAAGAAAGACCTTTTATGGATTACAGGTGTTCACAGCGATTGCAGAGGTAATTATAATCATAGGAACGCACCTCTTCTTACAGGGAGGTCGGACGATTAGTTAGACAAAACCTGTATGCAGGCGTGTTTTTTGCTGGCTTATGTGAAATGCTTTTATCCCAGCAATTCGCGAGCCTTGTCCAGGGCGGTGTCTAAGCCTGCAACATCCTTACCGCCGGCTTGAGCCATTGATGCGCGTCCGCCGCCGCCGCCGCCAATCAGGGGCGCAATCTGCCTGATCAGCGAGTTGGCATCGAATCCGTCAGCAACAGCTGCTTCAGTTGCAGCTGCAATTAACAGTGGAGTGCCTTCTGCGGTTATTCCACCGACTACCAGTGCGGCTTTGCCATCATAGTTGATGTCACGAGACAGGATGTCGCGCAGCAGATCCCACAAACTGCGCATCTCTTCGACTGGAAGCCCATCGTAGCGAGTGACAACAGTAGTAAAAGCAGCATCAGTAAGACGTGCCTGCAATAGTTCATCGGCATTCTGAGCCAGAGTCTGTCGGCGATCGGCACGCTCTTTACTCTCAAGTTCACGAACACGCTGCTGCAGAGCTTCTATGCGCTCAAGCAGCTCAGATGGACGGGCATTCAGCGCTGTAGCCACAGCCTCAAGCTGCTGCTCAGTACGCTTTACCAGCTCAAAGGCATCGTATGAAGTCACTGCTTCGATACGTCTGAGGGACGCACCAACCGAACCTTCTGAGACTATCTTAATCAGACCGATCTGTGCGGTGTGTGAAACGTGTGTTCCTCCACATAGTTCTTTTGATTCTTCTCCTGCTGTAAGTACCCGTACGATGTCATCGTACTTCTCACCAAATAGGGCAATGACTCCTTCGGCACGAGCATCATCAAGGTTTGCATAGCTGGCGCTGACGGGACTATCGGCAATAACCAGCTGGTTTGCCAAGGTCTCAACAGCATCAAGCTGCTCTTTGCTGAGCTGCGAAAAGTGGGTGAAGTCAAAACGCAGACGATCAGGAGCGACCAGAGAGCCAGCTTGGTGTACGTGGTCTCCGACTACCTGGCGTAGGGCATAGTGCAGCAGATGAGTGGCTGTATGGTTGCGCTCGATGCGTTGGCGACGCTTGCGGTCAATGCTTGCCAGCAACTGATCGCCAACCTGCAGGTCGCCTTGCACGACACCCTGATGAGCGTAGATGTGCTCGTAGGCGTGGGTGTCGGTGACGGTGAATTCGGTACCGGTTAATGTGGTCAGGCTGCCAGTGTCGCCAAGCTGTCCTCCCATTTCGGCGTAGAAGGGGCTTACGTTTAAGACTACCTGAGCGGTTTGACCGGCTGAGATTTTATGCACAGAAAGGGCTTTTTCGTCTTGCTCGATGATGATTGCCAGGACGGTCGCGTTGGCTTCGGGCTGGTCGTATCCGACGAACTCGGTGGCGCCGTGGGTGGCGGCGATTTGGTTGAAGATGTTGTCGGTGTTTGCCCAGGCTTCACCTTTGACAGCATCGCGGGCGCGCTGGCGCTGCTCAGCCATGGCGGCTTCGAATCCTTCGCGGTCGACTGTGAAGCCTTGCTCGGCAGCGATCTCGGTGGTCAGCTCGATGGGAAAACCGTAGCGGTCGTGCAGCTCGAAGGCAGTTTCGCCTGGGAGGGCAGCTCCGGCTGCGAGCTCATCCAGATGGTTGTCAAGGTAGCTTTGTCCCAGCTTGAGGGTTTGAGCGAAGCGCTCCTCTTCGGCGATGATGACGCGCTCGATCAGCGTCTGGTTTTCTTTGGTCTCTACGTATACATCACCCATCATATCAACGACGACACGCACGGCGTTAAACAGAAAGGGAGCCTCGATGCCCAGCAGGTGGCCGTGGCGCATGGCACGGCGGAGCAGGCGGCGCAGCACGTAGCCGCGTCCGTCGTTACCGGGCAGGATGCCGTCGCCGATCATGAAGGTGCAGCTACGAATGTGGTCGGCGATGATGCGCATCGAGGTGTCGTTTTGCTCGGACTCGCCGTAAGTGAGCCCCGACAGCTTCTCACTGACTGCGATCAGGGCGCGCAGCACGTCGGTTTGAAAGACGCTGTCAAGATTGTTCAGTATCACCAGCGTACGCTCAAGGCCCATGCCGGTGTCGATGTTGTTCTTGGGAAGTGCGACCAGGGTGCCGTCTTCCTGGCCGTCGAACTGGGTAAAGACACAGTTCCAGTATTCGAGGTAGCGATCGCAGTCACATCCTGGTGCACAGTCTGGATTGTCGCAACCGAATTCTTCTCCCAGGTCGTAGTAGAGTTCACTGCAGGGGCCACAGGGTCCGGTCGGTCCGGCGCGCCAGAAGTTGTCATCCTCACCGAGCTTGAATATCCGGTCGGCAGGAATGCCCAGTGACTTCCAGATTTCCATGGTCTCATCATCGTCTTCGAAAATGGTGAAGTACAGGCGATCCAGGTCAAAGCCCAATACGTCCAGGCTAAATTCAAGTGCCCACTCACACATCTCCTGCTTGAAATATGCTCCAAATGAGAAGTTGCCAAGCATCTCGAAAAACGACAGGTGGCGGGCATCGGTGCCAATCACGTCGATGTCGGTTGTGCGAACGCATTTCTGCACCGTGGTGGTGCCGACGTATTGCTCGTCCAGCTGCTTTTGCTGGAGAAACCAGGGCTTGAACTGAACCATTCCTGCGCTTGTTAGCAGCATAGAGGGATCATCGGGGACAAGAGAAGAAGATGGCCAACGTTGGCATCCCTTTGATTCAAAAAAGGAGAGGTATTTCTCTCTGAGTTCGGCGCTGTTCATAAGTCACTCTCTATTCTGATACAGGTCGGACAAGTATGCACGAAATGCATACTAAGTACGGTACTCGGTATGGTAGACGATAAGGATAGCCTAAGTCAGGCTTGTCGGCGTACTGAATCGGTGAAAAACTCGGGCGGGGGTGCTGGGGGGTGCGGTGCACGCCTGGTGGCTGGCGGGGCTGGTGCGTGGCGCTAGGTGTGGCGGTGCTGGGGTGCGCGGTGGCAGGCTCCCAACTTCAGCCGAAATAATCCGGGGGGTATCTGAACTGCAGGGGCATGTTCAGCGCGTCTTCTGACTCCGGACTCAAGATACTGTCAGCAAGCAAGTCTCTAGCTGCCTGAACCGTGGTCTTATCCCCAGTTTTCTCTGCCCGCTTGAAAATGGCTCCATCGCTGAAGGCGATTTTGCGACCATTGGTTTTTTCGAAGTAGTAGACAAAGATGCTTTTTGCGGCGGCAAGCAGAGGAATCGCGGCGATCAGTCCAGGCACGCCGGCGAGAGCTCCGCCTGCCAGCACGCCGACCAGGATAATCGCTGGATGCAGCTCGACGGCTGACGACATCACGCGCGGAACGATCAGGTAGTCGGTCAGCTGAACCGCGATAATGACGACCACAATAGCCAGCACTCCGGTAATCGGCGAGGTCAGGAAGCCAAAGATACCGACAACCACGCCCGAGATCCACGGTCCGACGATCGGCACGAACATCATCAAGCCGGCGACCAGCCCCAGCAGAACCGGATAAGGTAAGCCTAGAATGGTAAAGCCGATGCTGGTAAAGATGCCAACACAGGTTCCGGCAATCGCCATTCCTTTCAGGTAGCCGCTAAGCGCACGCGAGAAGGCGCTGGAAACAAAGCTCATGTCGTCGCGGTATTGCGGGTTGATCAACCGGCGAACCTCGAGCTTGATGGTCGGCAGATCCTTCAGCACCCAGTAACCGGCAACGAGCGAGATAAACAAAGTCAGGGCGGCGTTGGCCAGATTCGCACCGATAGTGATCGCCCTCTCAGGCGCGTAACTGACGAATCCCAGCGCCCACTCATTAACGGCGACACTGGTCGAGTGCACCAGCTGACCCATGATGTTGTCGCTATTGTTCTCAAGCAGGCTGATGTATGCATCCTCCAGACTTGTGATGTAAAAGGGAATCTGCGTCACCAGCTCGATCAGTTGCCTGGCCAGCATCGGAATAACGACCAGCCCAGCCAGCGTGACGCAAGCCAAAAGCAGCACATACGCAATCAGCGATCCCGCCCAGCGCGGAACGCCCCTCGCCTGCATCCAATCCACCGGACTGCGCAGAATAAACACCACCAACGCTGCCACCACGATCACAGCCAGCGCCATAGTCATCTGCCCAAGCAGGTACCAGGCTCCGATGCCCAGCACCACACAGCCGATAATCGCCCAGATCAGGTAATAGAAATGCTGTATTTTCTGCAAGACAGTGATTGGGGAGAAGTTCGCGTCGAGCTCATACGTCTCGCGCGCGAAGTCGTCAGGTGCAGACACCGCGGGGCCGCGGCTATCCATGTCGAAGGCGTAGGGGATGTTGGTCGGCGCTGCCTCGAGGTCGCGAGTGGCAGGGGTAGCGGGTGCGGGGGCAGGGGCGACACTACCAGCCGCGGTGCTGCTTGCCGCGGAGGCTGCGGTGTCGGCGGCTGCGGCGACATCGCCAGCTGCGGCGGCGCTGCCAGCCGCTGCGCCGACCGCGCTTTCTAGCTGCCCTGATTCGATTGCCTCACTGCCAGATGGTTGTTGATCTTTGTCTCTACTCATAGCAACCTTCAATGCAGTCCCTGTTTTGGATTACTTTATCGCAATTAACTAAAATGGCCACTGTGGCCTTTTGCTCTCTGGCTCGACGACATCGATATCGTCTTGGTAAGGCGGAGTGGTTTCGTCAGATGAAAGTGGAATTCCTGCAACAACCTGGCTCGCAGCCGGTTGGTTATCGATGGGGTTTTCAGCGAAGGTCGCTGGTGCGGGTGCCGCTGCTGGTGCGGGTGCCGCCTGCTCGGCTGCTGTGGCAGGAGCCGATGCCGGTACCGGTGCTACCTGCTCGACTACTGGCGTGGTCGTGTCGACAACGGAAGAAACCAAATCATCGACAGCTGAAGAAATCAGATTCTCTGCGACTGCCTGATCAGAGGCGGTATCTTCAACGATGGTGGTCACAGCTTGGCTTTCTTCATCCTCAGCAGTACCTACCGCGCCAGCTTCTTTAACCGCCTGCTCTGCTTCAGCATCAGCAAATGCATCGTCAGCAACTTGATCTGCTCCAGCATCTGTCAATGCTGCCCTGGTGTCAGCCTCGGGCTTTCTTTCGCTGAATATGTTTCTGACCTTGTCTGTTGCAGATGTCAGAAGGTTAAGCGGTGTGTCAGTTATCACATTGACTTTCTTTGCCGCACTGGATGCGACATCAGTAACATCAGTCAGATTTGCCAGTATCTGATCGGCTCGCATTATCTCAAGATTAATAGCATCCACCGTTAACGATATCCGTTCAACCAGCGGATCTATACGCTTCATAGTCGGCTCCAGTGTCTCAAGGATATCGTTAGCCTTTTTGACAGTTGGCTCAAGCGCTTCCAAAACCTCAGTTGCCTGCTTGATTGAAGGCTGAAGGTCCTCAGCAGTGTAGCGTACCCAACGCAAAGTTCTTATCAGCTCGATAACTGCATAAACTACAACCAGAACCAGAACTGTTCCTGAACCTAACAGAATCATTCGTAGAGTATCTTCGGTAATAAGCATATCTATCATCCTCTATAAACTTTGGCCATTTATGTGTAGTTTCCCCAGCTAAGTCCTTCAAAACTTTGACGTTAACTCCATGCGGCTAATCATAGCAGATAACATGCGCCAAACCCCTATTCAGTCTGCGCCGAAAACTCCTGCGAAAACTCCCGGTGGACGAACCGCATAGCCATGCTTGCATCTATCTAACCGAACTGGTAGTTTATCTGTCATTTATCAGTACGAGTGTTGCTGCAGCTGCACGGATTGCACCATAAATCATCATGCATGAACCCAGATCCAAGAGAGAAGGCATAAAAATGGTTATCGATTTTCACACCCACGTCTTTCCCGATACCTTAGCTGAGCGCGCCATAAAGGTGCTTTACGACGAAGCTGATGGGCAATTCGAGCCTTCGCACAATGGAACTGTTTCTGGCCTAATACATACCATGAATGCCGCCGGTATCGACATCTCTGTCAACATGCCGGTCATAACCCGTCAGTCTCAGACAACCAGCACCAACCAGTGGGCGGTTGAAACCTGCTCCGATCGCATCATCAGCTTCGGCGCGGTTTTTCCGCACACAGACGACTACCAGCGCGACATCGACTTCGTGGTCAGTCTCGGACTGAAAGGCATCAAGTTCCACGCTGAGTACCAACACTTCGTGCTGGACGACCCCCAGATGCTCAGGATCTACGACTACGCCCTGGCTCAGGGACTGATCATTTTGCACCACGGAGGATATGACCCCGCTTTCCCGCACCGTATAGATCTTCTCCCCAGCAATTCCTAAACGTGGTCAATGCCATGCAAGGAGGCACGATCATTGCTGCGCATCTCGGCGGACAAGGTCAGTGGGATGATGTGGAGAAGATCTTAGCTGGGAGTGATATTTACCTCGATACGTCGATGGGCTTTGAATACTACGATCACGAACAGTTTTTGCGGATAGTGCATAAGCATGGGGCGGATCGGATACTGTTTGCCACGGACTCGCCATGGAGTGATGCGCGGGCGGAGCTGAAATCGTTGCGAACACAGCCGCTCTCAGCAAAAGACATCGAGATGATCGCTAGCGGTAACGCCAGGCGGATACTGGGAATCTAGTTGCACTTTGCTGCTCGCGCCGTCTGCGCCGCTGCCTCGCGTCGCTGTCTGCGCTGCCGCCCGCTTAACCGCTCAATTCCGAGACTCGAGCATTTTCTTTCTTGTCAGTTGACCTCACCAACTTAAGAGGCCCGCTTACTTGGAGCAGGCCTCTTGGTGTGTTTATCATTTGTTGCCCGGAGTCACCTTTTGAAACCAGACGAGTTCGAATTGGTTTAGTCAGTGTAACCGTATACTTCCTTACCATATCTGTAGCATTCGTTCCAGATCAGGCTCTTGAGGTCATCAAGATGTGTATCGCCAACGAAACTGACCGGCCAGATCAAGGTTCCGAAAGCTCCGCCTGGGCTGTACTTGTCGATGGTAGCGCGAACATCTGCCTTGACCTCTTCGGGATCATAGTTCGGGTAGTTGGCTGGATAGTGCTTGCCCCAGTCATGTACGCCAAGATAAGTCATCTGCTGCGGATACTTCTCTTTGAGAGCCATGATGTCATTGGTCTCCTGTGCCGGCTCGACATACTTGACACCGTAATCAATCATATCAGGCAAGAATGGCTCAATGAAACCGCAGATGTGGAATATGATCGGCAGACCACGCTCAACGGCTTGCTTTGAGAAGAGTTCATAATAAGGTCTGAACAGATCCCTGTACATTGCGAGCGAGAAGAACGGGCCACGCTCGGTGCAGGTATCATCACTCAGTGACCAAATGTCGGGCTGGAATACGTCCAGGATCTGAGTGGTGAATGGAGTGTACAGCGAAGCAACATAGTCGAAGAGCTCTTTGACAGACTCAGGCTCTTCAGCCATGGCAACCATTGCACCTTCGAATCCCATCAGTCCAACAAGGAACATCCAAGGCCCAAAGCCATTCCCGGTTCTTAGGGCGGTCACGCTACGGTCTAGGCCGATGCGCTCAAAGGCTTCATTCTTCTGGGCTTCAAGATCGATGTCGTCACGATACTTCGGCTTCGGCAGAACGTCGCCCCACTTGGTGATGTCTTCGAGAACGAAAACATCCGGCTCTGGCATTGCTGAGCCTGCTGTCTCCTGGTTCGGATAGTTCGTCACGCCCCACATGCTTGTCATGCTGCCATCTTCATTGATGGTTGGGGGTGGAAACAGCGACGCGCCAGCAGACTTCGATGATGTCTCCGGAATTGGCTCATTACCACTGAATGTGTAATAAGGCACATACTCCGGCATACCACCGCCTGCCAATTGCAAAAAATTGTCTTTCGGTGAAATCTTCGCCATATTGCGATTCCTTTCCCTCACTCGGCAGATTGCCGATTTCTTTTTACCGTAGCACTACCATTTGCTCTGACGCAAACACGACATAAGCGCCCTTCCTACCACGGCTTTCCAGAGCATTTTACAGATATATTCAAACAGTGAAAGACTTAAATGCAAAGTGCACAAAAAGCTGCACATTCATCTGATAATACTCAAATCTGAAGACAAGCAACTTACAAGCTTAATCGAACAATGTTCTTGCACCTTGCATCCAAAGGTTTATTCGTCTGAACAGATGGTTTACGTGTAGCTGAGTGTAGATTATCCAACAGACTGAAGGTACATTCTTTGTTAGCTTTGGTTAATTGCGTGAAATGGCTTGACAAATACTAAAGTGCGTCTATAGTACCTCTGGTGTTTACATTTTGTTGCCTTATCGTTGAGTGAGGTCTGACTGAGGAGGAGGACATCACGAAACGCTGGGTGACTAAAACCTATGTGGCTTTAAATGAGGGATAAGACTTTTAAAGTCGTTCGGGTTCTAGTAAAAAAACAAGAAAGAAAATGGAGGAGTAATGGCTGAACAAAAAGAAATGAAGAAACATTTACCTTGGATATTCGCCTACCAGAGTGGTGTCGGTAGTTTCGGTACCACACTGATCTTAGGGTATCTGTCATTCTTCGTAACCGAGTACA